>ODAI011044861.1_pt1 | contig 10696 bp, 19 predicted proteins | sample 1539321 | NCBI WGS metagenome assembly ODAI01 (sample SAMN02144231, study PRJEB22623) | gut metagenome | biome: sheep rumen | host: Ovis aries | place: New Zealand | reverse complement strand
CTCCTTTTTTTGTTTTTTTCTATGTATTTTTGGTAACGTGATATATCTCCCTTTTTACACACATGCTCAGTGAGGCTTGTATAATCAATCTTCTTACGTTTCATCACAAAATATGGCTTACCACATGTAGCACATACTTTAAGTCCTGTTGTTTTTGTTGTTGGTTTATTTTTCCCTTCCTGACAAAAGTGCGGATTACCTGTAACATCATACGGCAACCACTTATTGTTAGCCGTTCTTGTGTAGTTTATTTCTGTACCACAATACCTACAGTAACTGTAGTTGGATTGTAACTCTTTTGTCATTTATTCGCTCTCCCAATGTTCCCAATTATTGCTTCTACAATTTTCGTATTTGCACTTCCAGTAGTGAATACAAGTTGCACAACACCTTATCGGTTTAATTCTTTCAATCATTCCTGTCATTTTTCCACCTCATCAAACTTTGGTATCTCACACCAAACAATTTCATTTTATTCATCCTTAAATAACTTTGAAATCAAAAAGTCTATATCTTCAATTCTGTCACAAAAATTTTTGTCGTGAAGAAAAGCACAATTTATTGATTGTGGATATTGTTCTCTCTGCTTCTCTCTGCACCTTTCACAAATTTTTAATGCTTCTTCTGTTTTAAGTTCTGCCATCTATTCCTCCTTCAAAAAGTCCATTACCCTCTGTCTTGCGTATTCAATTATTCACGCTCCTCTTTTCAGGACATTCACAAGGGAATGGTTTCCAATCAACGATGGTAACATCATCAGTGACATCACAGATAAAATCGCCACATTCTATGTAAATACAGTGTTCACATAAGTCTGTGCATGTTGATTTTGACATAATTTACTCCTCCTCAAACTTTGGTATCTCACACCATGCTATAGGTGGGTCAATCTCCATACTTGATGGCTTTGCAACCCAACAATCAAAGTTGTAAGAATAATAAGCAATATCACCCTTATCAGTCAAAACATTTATTGTGTCATAGAATTTATCTCTAGGTGGCATACATCCATCAATCACCTTGTGAAACTTTGGTCTACCTGCTTTAATCCCTGCAAGAAAGGCTTTACGAATAAAGTCTTTGACTAAAGCAACTGGATACATCTGTGAATACAGAACACTATCCCATTTCTTAATCTGCTCTTCTGCCATTTCTTCATCTTTCATTTTTCCACCTCGTTATGTTCCCTAACAATTCTCATTGTTTCTTTATTTTCTGGGTCGTTTACAACTATCAATGCGTTATAAACTGTCTTACAATTAGTACAAGTAATCGTTCTCATATGTTTCATTTCTAAATCCCATTTATGATTGCATTTCTCACAAACTGCTCTTACTACCATATCTCCACATCTCTTAAAAATTGCTCTGCTTCTTCATTAAGTTTCAAAACATATATGCAACTGTTTTCTTCTGGTACACTGCATACTGTGATATTACCACCTTTCGAAATAATCATATAATCTTTGATAATACCTTTTGCTTTGGAGAGTTACTCTTTACTTCTTTTCAGTTGGAGGTACTTTTCTTTCAGTTCTTTTACAGTAAGGGTATGTCCGTCACGGTTATCAACGATGTGATGATATTTATGTATGTTATTTTCAGATTCATCAAATACGGTATCAAAATCAGAGTTCATAATGTATACATAGCCTTTATTATCCACTGAAAAAGAATCGCATAATATTTCCTTATCAATAGTATTCCAATAAATGGTAAAAATAGAATAATTATACTTATGTTCTTCCAGAACCTTTTTTCTTTCAGATTCGTAATTGCTTTTAAACTTCATAAGGTCATTTCTTGAATATAATTCATCACCATCTCTGGATAATAAAAAAAGTAAACAAATAATAATTGTAGCGAAACTCGTTGTCAAAATGGTTACAAAAAAAACAATCTGAGCAGTCTGAGTATTTTCTTCAATCTCAATTTCACAAAGTTTATATATAGAAAAACCAAACGACAAAAAAGACGCAATGACGATTGCATAAATCTTTTTCAGCGTAAAAAATACGGCATTGTCTCTGACCGTATTATCATCATAGTAATCTAATGTAATCATTTTTTAACCTTCCTTATAACTAAGTTTTCTTTTTCCATAATTTATTCTCCTTCTTCCTGTTTTTTTTCCTGTTCAAAGGAATATGTTTTAGTTTTTTCTCTTAAAATTTTTTTCATCATGAAATTATCTGTCGTTATTTCATATCCGTCTTCAGTAACAAATGTAACTACGGTTTTTCTGTTATTTTGATTTGGTATGTATGCATAGCCACTTTTACCGTCTATATTAATAAAACTAAATGAATCAAGTGGAAGAGGACTGTCGAATTTCAGTTTTTGTTTTAGTGGGTCTACATAATATTCAGTATCATCTATTTTGAAGTAATATACGTAGTCATTCTTAGAATAGGCAAGTTCCGAACCGGATTTTCTCAGTAGATACTCTATACCAAACAGAGTTAACATTAAAAAAATACTTAAGACAATCATAATTACATATTCTAATGGTGTGTATTTCAAATCTTTTTCCATAATTTATTCCTCCTTCTTTTTCGTTTTCTGTAGAAACAGGCTACGTATTAAACTCTTTCAAAAACAATATCATCATAACAAGTTTCCCTATGCCATCATCTCATTTGCTTTTCTGAGGGCTGCGGTCGCTTCATTTTCATTCGGTGATTTTGACAGGGCGAGGAGTTTTTTTATACGTCTTTTTACAATGTCGATATTTTCATTCATAATATACTCCGCAACAAGCAGTCTTTTACTTAATATGAAGCGTCACGTGACGCTTCATATCCTACAATGTAGGTATCTTAGCACTTTAGCAGAATTTTGTCAAGTCTGTTTATATACATTCTTCTGTGTTGTTTATATACGGTACTATTATTCAAGCAAATTATTAAGAAAACTGGGGTGTACTACATGCTCTAATAGAAGAAAAACGTACTTGTCCCACATAAAATAATAGCGTAAGCCAAAAAGACCTTTATAAAATAAAGGCTCAGAGGTTATCGACCTACAATTCTTTATCTTGCCCAAAGGGACAAGAGTGATAGATGACTTCATAGATTTCATATTCAGAAGCGTCACGTGACGCTTATTTTTGTTAAAATTTCGGTAAAGTGAACAAAGCCCGACTTTAGAAGAAGTTTTCTGAGAATATCACATAAGTATAAATAAAATGTTGCAGACGATTGATGCTCCTGCAACTGCATAAAGCAGTATATCTTTTTTTGTTATTTTGTTTTCTGCAACTGCAGGAACTTTTTCAATAAGTTTAGAGGTTTCTTTTTTGCAGAATTCAAGATAATCAAGCGTTTTTTCCTGCACTGCATCAAAGTTATCCTGACAACGTTCTGTGTAGCGTTTTATTTCTTTTTCAAGATCTGCTTTAATTCCCTTAAACTGTGTTTCTGCTGCAGTACGCACATCCTCTGTTTCTTCTGTTGCATTTGCATTAAGTTTGTCGATAATTTCTTCTGTTTTTTTACTTTGTTCAGATACATTTTTTCTGACAATATCTTCAATACTTGTTTTGAAATCACAGAGCGTTTTTTCAATACTTGTATCGGCAGAAACAAGGCTCACGGCTTTGGCTTCAATTACACCAAGTTTTTTGGTGACCGTATCGTCAATGTTCTTAAGTATAAGTGTTAACTCTGTTTTTTCTTTTTGCAATTGCTGCTCAAGGAGCGTTACCTGACTTCGTAAATTTGAACTGTTTAATTTTTCTTCCAAAAATGCATCATAATTATGATTTGTATCAATGGCTTGTTTTAAATCGGTTGCACTGCTAACAAGGTTATTGAACAAAGTAATCGTTTCATCTTCAAATTTTTCAACTTCCCTTACTTTGCTATCAATTTTGGTAATTGATGTCTCTACAATTTCGTGACATTCCTGTACAAGATTGATAGCATCCTGTAGTCCGTTCAGGAAGTTTTCTGCCCTTGCTTGGTCAACAGTGATCATGCTTACATCTTTTACTTCTCTAGTTACCATAGCAGCCTCATGATTTTTAGGCTGTACTACTTCTGTTGTCTGTTCTTCCATCAGTAATCTACTCCTTTTTTTGCAGTTGTGATTTCAATAGGAAACCCGTCTTTCCATTTTTCAACCGTTTTTGTCGGTACATCTACTACTTTTACAAGTAGTCCCCTTTCCCAGTATTCCCAATGTCCATGATATTCGATTGCAGGAAGTTCAATCATTCCGTTATCGTTTTCATATTCACGGTAAGTATTCAAGAGTCCATTTTCGTTAAAACGAAAAATGACAGGCATTATTTTGCCTTTAATGGACTCCATTTTACTATGAGTTCCACTGAGAGCCTTGCCGTTTTGAGTAATCTGTTTAAACTGATATTCTTTATATGGTGATGTAGATTTCAAATATAAATCATCGTTTTTTAACTGTTCTCTAACGGCTGCAATGCTCTCTTTTGTCATTTTATTTTTTCTCCTTTATTTGCTTGCCTTCGTACCACCATTCTTCGTAGTTGTCCACAAGGTCAATAACGGCAGGTCCGTTTTCTGCATGTAAAACACCATTTTTCCAGTGTTCAATATGTGAACAATCTGCCGTCTGAATTGCAGGATGCACATTTCCATCTGCATCTACGGCATCATTAAGATAGCCGTTAGTAATACGGATTGTTACATCACCGTCAATGTCATAATCACCGTTAGCAATAGAGCCCTCTTTGGTGATAATCCGCTGATGCTGATACGATTTAAAACTTTTCATTCAATGCCTCCTTTGCATTTTCTTTATAAAGTGGGATTAGGTTTACATATTCTGCAGATATATAAAACACCACCCTATCTTCCATTTTTTTCTGCCGCAAAAATCCGTGTACCAGTATTTCTTTATCTTTAACTAGATAAGGATAGATGTGCATTGCCGCTTCCTTCATGAAGTGGACTTCGACAATCATTGGTTCTGCTTTCTGATAAGGTTTTCCTGTATCAAGTAGTGGAAAATAAACCAAAGGAATTTCTTTAGAGTTTACTGTTACCAGTTTATTTTGAGCATCGGCTGCGAGTTTGCCGTGCATTGTTATCCAGTTCGCCATATATACTACCTCGTTTTACAGTTTATATATTATTATTTTCAAAAGGGCTAAAAACAAAATAAGTTTTGCCCATCTTGTTATTGCCCTTAGTTTCCATTTCCAGTGGTCAAAATGGTAAAACCTCGAAAAATATTCGGTCAAAAAAATCAAAACCCCACCAAAAATGGAAACGACTAACACGGCAAGCCAAGTGTAATGCGTTTTTAAAAAAAATAATAATGCACTACATTTTCCAGTTATGAGCCTGCCGTATCCACCTAAAAGCCTGCTGAACAGGCTTTTAACAGATGTCGTCATAATTATCTGACTCAATAAGCGGCATTTCAGGCACAATGTCAAAAGATTCCTCTTCTACTGTTTCTTCAGGCTGCTTTTTTTTTGTCGAAACAATCTGAATTCGCCTGACAGATACAGTCATTGTATTGCGTTTAACACCGTCTTTTTCCCATTTGTGCTGACGCAACGAGCCACTGACAATAACACCAGTACCTTTGGTAAGGTATGAGGCAACATTATCTGCGTAAGTCCCAAAAACAACGAAAGGAAAGAAATCCACCGTTTTCTTAAGTTCGCCGTTTTCGTTGCGATATACCTTGTTGGTTGCAATGGAAAACCGTAATACAGAATTTCCATTTTCCGCTTTCTGCAGGTCTGCATCTGCTGTAAGATGTCCATACACCTGGACTGTGTTTAAATCTGACATAATTTCCTCCTAGTTTTTTATCAGTTCGATTGTGTTATATATAACGCCACTCAGTATGAATATGGCAATTATTACCCAGAGTAAAATTCTAACTGTCCATACCATTTTAGTTTTAATATCTAGGCTTGGAAAAGTTTTTATCAACTCTTTAATTTTGTCTTTTACCGTAATATACGGTCTGCCTTTGTCGTCTACCTGTTCTGTATTTTTCTCGTCTGTCATACGGCAACATCCTCCTTTAATCCGTATTTATTTAACAACTCTGATTTTTTACTCAAAAAATCTTTTTGCATTGCAGTATTAAGTATAGTCTGCGAAATCGGATAGCGTTGCATCATATCAGTCCAGTCTGAGTTAAACTGTTTGCGTTTATCAGGAGTCAACGACCATACTTGTTTCTGAAAATTAAGTTCTTTGTCGTCTGCATAGCGTGACGTACCGCACGTACGACACACTTGCGATGCACCTGTAAAAGTTGTTCCGCACACTTTACATGTTTTTTGTATTTTTAATTTACTTTGCTTTGTTTTCTGTAACAAAAATTCCTGTAGCATATTCGGTGCTAAAGCAAGTTTATAAAACAAATTAGGTTTAGAAACAGGCTGCTTCTGCTCAACTCTTGTGTTGACAAAGGCTAAATAGTCTTTGCAGTCGGCTTCAGCCATTGAAACACTACTGAAGATAGACTGCAACTTAGAAGCAAAACCTGCGTCAAAAGGATATTGTCCCTCAAATAACTCTTTTAATGTTTGTGTAATACCTGCTTCTTCTTTTTGTTCAGTGGAAATAGAATTAGAAGCAGTAGGATTATTTACAACAGGATTATGAACGGTAGGATTATTTAAAGCACGGTTATCTTGGTAACTGTCCGCACGGTTATCTTGGTAACTGTCCGCACGGTTATCTTGGTATCTGTCCGAGTTTTCCACAGGTATTTTGGTATCTGTGTCAGTGTGTTTTACTGATTTTGGCACAGTTATCTTGGTATCTGTCCGAGATTTTAAGTTCTCAACATCAAAAGAAAGATTCCAGTAAGATTCTAAAAACCTTATATATACCATATTCCCTTTCTGCGTATGTATCGTCTGTTTTTCAACTAATCCTTTTTCGATGTAAGAAGCAATGCGTTTTTTCATCGCTTGCTCCTGCACATGGCATATAGGCATAGACTGATAGAACGCACTAAGGTAAAGGTTATAATATATATTCCCGTTTATTTCGCGATACCGCATTTTTGCATTAGACATAAACTTTTCAAGCCAAGAAAAGAAAAGTAAGTCAATAACATCAAGTCCATAGCGGAGTGCTTGTTCTTGGTCATAGCCCAAAATACTGCCTTTAAAGTTTTTCCGTTCAGAAAACTCCTGTATTTGTTTATCGTTAAATTGCATGACTACTCTCCGTATAATTCATTAAAAAACTCTAAACAACAATCATTTTCTCTATCTTCAGGGAAGGGAAAGGTGACAAGCAGTTCATTAAGCGTTTCTTCTAAAGCAAAAAAAAGGTCTTTATAGTATTTAAAATATCCAATTCGATAGGATTTTAAATCCGCTTCAAGGAGCGTTGCATAATACTCTCCTGTTACAGCGTAATTTTTACATTTTAATAATTCAAAATTATGTATAACTTTATGATTGTACCAATGAGCAATAATATTTCTTACTTCTCGTGCTAATTTGCATGTATTTTTTTCCATATCGTTTACTAAATCGTTAAGTGTTATTTTTTCGTTTTCGAGTGATTTATTTAATCGAATCAAAGTAATTGTATCATCACATATAATGCCAAGCAGATTGACAATTCTGTTATTTATTTCTTTCTTCATCTTCTTTTTCTCCTTCAAAAATATCTCCTAAAACAGTTTAATTTGTTTGTAATCCATATATTTGTCATACATACGCTGAGGAAAGTCCCTCGACATTTTCTTTCTCTGCTTAAAAATGCTCTTTAAATTCATCAAAACCGTCATAACTGCTTTTTCTTCAAACAGACTTATACAGTCTGCCGTCTGATACATATATGCTTCTTCGGTTCTTGTATCTTCATACCGGCAACTCGCATGAGCATTTTTGTCTTTAGTATATTTTGCTTCCTTCCAAAACAAAGTGAGTTTTTCTGCTCCATGTTCTGTCTTTTCGCCTTCGATTGTTAAAAACATTTCTGCCACACTCCTACATGGTTGATTTGTGCATTTATCTCTGCTGCTTCAAATGATTTCATTAAACTTGCTCTAAATGGGTAATAACTGATGTATTTACCAAGTCCATTTCTGATTAGTTCTCGCGCAAGGCAGGATCCATCTTCTAGCCATATATGAGCCAAAACCCTGCCATATATATCCCTATCACTGCTTACCTCATCGAACATAATTTTCACAACCGTATTAAAATACTTATTCGTGTAGTCACGTGCTTCTTCTGCATACGGTTCAGGTTTTTCATCTGTGTATAGGTTCAATTCAGGAGCGTCAACTCCTATAATTCGTACCGTTTCATTGCGTTTACATCCAGTCGGAACTTCACCTTTGAATTGCACACGGATAGTATCTCCGTCTATAACACTCATAATTCGTACCTTATAGAACTGAACAACTGTATCTTCGTTTGTATTTTCAGAGGCAGAACAGCCTGTTGACAATATTGCCAACAGGATAGCCCATACCATTGACGGAATTTTATTCTTTCTTTTCATTTCGCATGCTCCTCTATAATTTTTTCAGCATCATCCGCCTGTTCAAAATCACAGATAATATCAGCAGATAAGTCAGATACACGTTCGTCATTCCATACCTCAGTAACAGTTCTACCTCGTGCAATTTCGGACAACGCAAAAACCAGGCCGTTGTAAAATCCGTCAGAAAATCCTTCTTTTCGTGCGGATTCAACCTGTAACTTTTTCTCTTTAATCCATTCGTCTGTTTCATCTTCTTCAGACGGACTGCGATATGGTCGTTCAATTCCGTCAGAATGAGTAAAATTCAGCGTCATGGGTTCACCTTCGTGTTCACTGCCTGATTCTTCCTCATCTTCTGATTTTTTCTTATTTGATTTTTTTGCTGATTTTTTTGATTTGATTTCGTCTACAACTTCTTCTTTTGTTATTTCCCCGCTTTCAAGCATTTCTTTTTGCTCGTCAGTTGCTTCCTCGTCAATCAGTTTTGTTTCTTTTATGTCGTTGTATGTTGCATTGATTGTTTCTTCACCTGCTTCTATTTTGGCAAGTTGTTCATCACTTGCATTTTCTGCAACAAAAGCGGCACGTTCAACCGTTCGCTTCGACATGCCAAGAATTTCAGCAATTTGTGAATTCTTATTTTGTTGTGACTGGATATAGTCACTGCCCTTTAATTTTTCTATTTTTTTAATGAGATCCATGCCAGTGCAATTTCTGCGGTCTACCTGCAGATGTATTGCATACAACATCGCTTCTTCTTCTGTCGCAAAGTCATGCTCAAAATAAGGAACTACAAGTATACCTGCTTTTTCTGCTGCTTCAATTCTCGTATAGCCGTCTATCAGATATAGATGCTCTGTGCCATCATCGTCAATTACTTTCCAAAGATGCACAGGCTGACTGTTGTCAAACTGATTTTGCGACATATTATCTGCAATACGTTCAAGCACATCTTCATCTATACGATTCAAGTTCTGAAACGCATCTAGTTTTTCAATTTTTTTGATTGGAATTAACTTTGAAAGTTTAAGTCCCTGATTCGCCACTGGGACATTATTGCCCAAAATGTTTATTTTCTTTGCCATTTTATATTCTCCCTAAAATTTCTCAACATAATCTTTTTCGTCAGATGAGCCAGTAAGCATATTGCACAACTTGTTTATTTCAGTTGCCAGTCTGCGTGAACCGATTGCAGAATCATTTACTGACACTTTCGCTCCTGTTATCTGTGTGTAGTTTTTTGCTGCAGGAGTTGTTGGTATGTGTATGTCAAGGATGTTTGAAAACTGGGATTCAAAGGCAGATACAAACTGCATTTGCATTGATGATGCAAATTTTGTGAATTTTTCTTCCCAAGCAGTATACACAAGATACCAGTTGTTTATTTTTTGCGGTACATCATCGTAGATTTGTTTTTGAAGAAAGTGTGTTGTGGTAAGGTCAAAACTGCTGAAATGTAAGGGTGTCAGAATTACATCAGCAGCGGTCAGTGCATTGATGATAATGTTGTCATAAGTTGGAGCGGTATCAATTACAACATAATCATATTCTGTACAGTTACGGAGTGTTTTGGCTAATTCGTTATAACCGATACCTCTTAATTTGTATATATTTAAATGTGATGGAACAATATCTATTTTTTGACAATTAGATGGGATTGTATAGCCTTTAATTGAATTGTGACTCAAGGCTTCGAACACATTCTTTAATTCGATGGTTTCTGCAATACCGTCTATTCCTACGGTAAAGTGCATTGTGCCACTATTGTTTGGATCAAGGTCAAAGTACAGTACCTTATATCCTCTTGCAGCCAAATTTTTAGCAATCAGAATTGATAGTGTTGTCTTTCCGACGCCACCCTTCATGCTGACAGATGCAATTATCTGTGCAACATCCTTTGTTTCAGCTTCCTGCGAAACGACATTCGTGTTTTCCATAGTATTTCCTTCCGTATGGGGTGTTTTTATCAACATCTTAGAAAAAAAGAAGAAAAAAACAATGATTCGAATCCAGTCATCCCGATGTGTAACTTTGCTTTATCTTACTAAAAAAATCCAACAGTTTAATACCACAATAACTCTTAGCGTACTGGATTCGAAGCCGAAGCATTTGGCGAAAAAGTGTGGCCGTAGCAAGGGCGTGCGGACACACCGACAAATGCGAAGGCAGGCCTGTAAGGCGAATCCAGTCATCCCGATGTGTAACTTCGCTTTATCTTACGAAAAAAAATCCAACAGT
>ODAI010701438.1_pt1 | contig 10696 bp, 8 predicted proteins | sample 1539321 | NCBI WGS metagenome assembly ODAI01 (sample SAMN02144231, study PRJEB22623) | gut metagenome | biome: sheep rumen | host: Ovis aries | place: New Zealand | reverse complement strand
TGCTACGACGGACAACGAGTTCCAGCATGAGGCTGCGGAAGGCCAGAAGACTTTCTTCGATCTGGATGCAGGCGGCGTAGACTTTGTCTTCAAGCTCAACTTCCAGGGGACGCTTCTTCCCACGCAGGTGTTTGCCAGGGACATGGTGGAGAAGAAGAGCGGCTGTATTCTGAATATCTCCTCCATGAACGCATACACCCCGCTGACAAAGATCCCTGCTTACTCCGGCGCGAAGGCAGCCATCAGTAACTTCACGCAGTGGCTGGCGGTCCATTTTGCGGGATCCGGGATCCGCTGCAACGCGATCGCACCCGGCTTCCTTGTTTCCAACCAGAACCGCGCGCTGCTCTTTAATGAGGACGGAACTCCTACAAAGCGTTCCGAGAAAATTCTCAGAAACACACCGATGGACCGTTTTGTAGACAGCGCGGAGCTTCTCGGCGGCGTGTTCTTCCTCTGTGATGAGAAGGCTGCAAGCGCCATTACCGGTGTGGTGCTGCCGATCGACGCGGGTTTTGCATCTTATTCGGGCGTGTAAGTAAGGAAATCTATAGTAACAGACAAATTAAATACAGCAAAGAAGAGAGACCTTTACTGCAGAGTTTGATGCAGTAAAGGTCTCTTTTCAGGTGCAGAGTTTGAATTGTTCGCACAATTCCATTTCGCACAGAGTTTCGCAGGAGCCTGTGGGAGAAAGGAGAAAAGGAAATCTCTCAGGAGCCGGCATATTTACGGCAGAGAGAGATACTCTCACCCCTCGTAAAGAATTCCTCGCGGGAATGCACGCTGTGCCGGATCAGATGGTTACTGTGGCCGCCCGCCCGCAGGATCTGCCTGTAGGCGTCGGGCGTCTTCCCGGTCCTCTTTTGAAAGGCCTCCGAAAAGTATCGGTAATCGGAAAAACCCGCGTCCATACAGATCGTGAGGAGTTTGTCGTCGGTCTTTACCATGAGCTCACAGGCATAGTTGAAGCGGACCGCTGCCACATATTCCTGAAAGCTCTGGTTCAGTGTCTGCCGAAGAAAACCGGACAGGTAGTGCATGGAAAGCCCCTCTTCCCTGGCGAAATCGCGCAGAAGGATCCTGCCTCTGAAGTTTTTGTCCACATACTGGAGGAATCTGGAGAGCCGCTCATTCTTTTTGTCAAGCTGGGCAATCTCCTCCGAAGTCATTCTGCGGCAGGGCATGTTGGTAAGGAGCGTGTGCATTATAAGGCCTGCCATGCCTATGCAGTAGAGCTCGTACTGGGGCTTCTGCTCTGCGTAAGCCAGGATGATATCGAGAAGCTGTCTGCGCAGGAGGGAGCAGAGATCTTCGCCTGTGCATTCGCCGATCAATATTTTCTCAGGATGCATACCGCGCAGAGATGGGAAAAGATCCTCGGACACCTGCATGCAAAGGAAAGTGCAGGGTCTGTCTGCGCAGCGATATTCATGAAGCTGTTTCGGCTCGATCAGGATCATATCGCCCGGATGCATCAGGATCTGCTGCGCGTCGATGCAGGCAAAAAGGTCGTTTTCCATCACGCAGGTCAGTTCCCACTCGGAGTGAAAATGCGGTGTTCTGTATTCCATGGAGTCGAAGAAGATATGCAGCCCGTGGATCTGCGGGTGACGGATGATCTCAAGTTCATTCATGGAGGCCTCCTGCTGCGTCCGCTTCATTTGCGGTTTTGCAACTCATGTCAGAGCCGGGGTTCACTTTGCGCATTCATCATAGATTTACATCACGAGAATTCTGCTTCAGAGATTAAAATGCCAATTACCGCCTGCCGCACCAATTATCCGTGCGGCAGGCGGTTCATTTACCTCAGTATTTTCTGCAGGAAAACTAATGTTTATGGGAACGGGTTCTCTGTCGGATACGGAAGAGAAGCCGGCTGGTTGTAGTTTAGATCCTCGACCGGAACGCCGATATATTTGAAGACCTCGAACAGCTCCTTACCGTAGTGCCCGAAGGCCACTGCGCCGTGATGCGGATAGTTCTTCTCGATCAGGACGTGACGGTAGAAACGGCCCATCTCATGGATCGCGAAGACGCCGATGCCGCCGAAGGACCTTGTCGCAACGGGAAGGACTTCTCCTTCCGCCACATACGCGCGGAGCTTGTTGTCTGCTGTGGACTGCAGGCGGTAGAATGTGATGTTGCCGGGCGCGATATCGCCTTCGAGGGTTCCGTTGGTCACTTCCACAGGAAGTGCGCGTGCCATGATGATCTGGTACTTCATTTCACAGGAACTGAGCTTGCGCGAGCATGTGTTCCCGCAGTGGAAGCCCATGAAGGTATCCTTGTGCGTATAGGGGAATTTGCCCTCGATGGACTCCCTGTACATATCCTTGGGGACGGAGTTATTGATGTCGAGCAGGGTGACTGCGTCCTGAGAAATGCAGGTCCCGATGTACTCGCTCAGCGCGCCGTAGATGTCGACCTCACAGGAGACCGGGATGCCGCGGCCGGTGAGACGGCTGTTCACATAGCAGGGAACGAAGCCGAACTGGGTCTGGAAAGCGGGCCAGCATTTTCCTGCGATTGCAACATACTTGCGATAGCCCTTATGTGCCTCGATCCAGTCAAGAAGCGTAAGCTCATACTGCGCAAGCTTCTCCAGAACCTCCGGCTTCTTGTTGCCCTTGCCAAGCTCCTTCTCCATGTCCGCGATCACTTCCGGGATCCTCGCGTCGCCCGCATGATTGTTGAACGACTCGAACAGGTCAAGCTCGGAATTCTCTTCGATCTCCACGCCAAGGTTGTACAGCTGCTGGATCGGCGCGTTGCAGGCAAGGAAGTTGTTCGGCCTCGGGCCGAAGGTGATCAGCTTCAGCTTGGACAGCCCGATCACCGCACGCGCGATGGGAAGGAACTCATGAATCATATCCGCGCACTCTTTCGCGGTTCCCACCGGATACTCCGGAATGTATGCGCGCACCTGGCGCAGTCTCAGGTTGTAGCTGGCATTCAGCATGCCGCAGTACGCATCTCCTCTTCCGTCGGAAAGGTCGCCCTGGCTCTCCTCCGCCGCCGCGACGAACATCTTCGGACCTTCAAAATGCTTCGCAAGCAGGGTCTCGGAGATCTCCGGCCCGAAGTTGCCAAGATAGACAACAAGCGCGTTGCATCCGGCCTTCTTCACATCCTCAAGCGCCTCGACCATCTGGATCTCGCTCTCGATGATACATACCGGACATTCATAGATATCCTCCGCGCCATACTTCGCGGTATAAGCCTCAACAAGCGCCTTTCTGCGGTTGATCGCCAGAGAAGCCGGGAAGCAGTCGCGGCTGACGGCTACGATACCGACCTTTGCCTTTGGAATGTTAGTGAACATGTCGAATTCCTCCTCTTTTCACTGAATCACAATACCTATACATCTGCTGCATCTATCTCATGATGGAAGACGGCTCCGGCCTTCCCCCGGCCCGGGCAAAACGCATCCCCGGATCCATGCAGGCATGTTCAAAAATGCCGCCGGCCGGAAAGCCGCTTCCTCATAATGATCCTTCATCATAATGTTCCTTCATTACTGGATCTGCGGAAATACCTGCTTCAGGGCGGGGTAGATCTTCCTGAACTGCTGATAGCGCCTCTCATACTTTGCGCTCAGCACTGGATCCGGATCCACACAGCCTGTGATCTTCACAATCCTCTCGCACGCAGCCCTGACATCCGGATATTCGCCGCAAGCAACCGCGGCCAGCATGGCTCCGCCCATCGACGGCCCCTCCTCACTGGCCGGAAACTCCAGACGGATTCCCAGGATATTCGCCGCCATCTTCCTCCACAGAGGACTCTTCGCGCCGCCTCCGACGATCGTGCTCCTGGTCACATGGATTCCAAGGCTCTTCGCCACCTCAAGAGAATCCCTCAGGCCGAAGATCACGCCTTCGAGCACCGCCTGCGTCATGTCGCTCCGGGTCGTATCCATCGTCATGCCGACAAAGGTTCCCCGGGCCAGCGGGTCATTCAGGGGGCTTCTCTCTCCCATCAGGTACGGCAGGTAGAACACATGGTTCTCCCCAAGCTTCTCATCCGTGATCTGCGCCTGCTCCGCCGCGTAATGCTTCGTATGCAGGATCTCCTCATTCCACCACTTGTTGCAGCTTGCCGCCGAAAGCATGCATCCCATCAGGTGGAAATGGCCGTCCGAATGCGCGAAGCTGTGCAGTGCAGTATGCCCGTTGGTCGGCACAAAATGATCTGAGGAGATAAACAACGTGCCGGAGGTTCCCAGGGAAATATTGCACTTCCCTTCACCTACGGTTCCTGTTCCGACCGCGGATGCCGCATTGTCTCCTCCGCCCGCAGCAACCACGACATTCTCCGACAGGCCAAGCTCAGCGGCGATCTCCCGCTTCAGGGTACCGATCTTCTCATAGCTTTCAAAGAGCTGCGGAAGCATCTTCACCGAGATCCCGCAGATCGCGCACATCTCCTCCGACCAGCGCTTATTGGCGACATCAAGCAAAAGCATCCCCGAAGCATCCGAATAATCCGTCGCAAACGTCCCTGTCAGCCGATACGCAAGATAATCCTTCGGCAGCATGATCTTCTCGATCCTTGCGAAATTCTCCGGCTCATTCTCCTTCACCCAGAGGATCTTCGGCGCAGTAAAACCGGCATACGCAATGTTCGCCGTATACTTCTCCAGCATGTCCTTCCCGATATTCTCATTCAGGAAATCCGTCTGAGCCATGGTTCTTCCGTCATTCCACAGGATCGCAGGCCGGATCACCTGATCCTTCTGATCCAGGATTACAAGCCCGTGCATCTGTCCGCCGAATGAAATGCCCGCAACCTGGCTCTTATCCTGCCCGTCCAGAAGTTCCTTCAGCCCCGCGACCGACTGCTCATACCAGTCCTCCGGGTTCTGCTCGGACCAGCCCGGATGCGGGAAGGAAAGACCATATTCCTTCGACACGATCTTCACGATCCTTCCGCCGGATTCCATCAGCAGAAGCTTTACCGCACTCGTTCCGAGATCCACTCCGATATAAAGCATCTCTCTTCCTCCCGAAATACATATTCTACCCATCATCCAAATTCGATCCATGCCCTGCCGGGCTTACCGCCATGCAGTATAGGCAGCCGTCTGTCCAGACGGATCCACATGGCGCAAACATTTGTTCAGGCAGAGTTGCATCTATCTAATAATAAAACATCCCCATCCACTTTTCAATCGATTACGTAAAAAACACCAAAAAAGGCAGACCCACGGCCTGCCTTTTTTACATTTCGTCCGATGCCATATGATATTCGCTTTCATACGCCCTCAGCAGCAAGTGCTTCAGGCCGATCTGAGCAGCAAGCGCTTCAGGCTGGCCTGAGCAGCTGCATCATCTCTTACTCTCCATTTAATCAATCTTCCCATTCAGGAGATCTGGTTCGGTACAATAATGGGAAGCGCTTCCGGAATGTTCTCGATCACCAGGTGCTTGTGCTCCCCGCCGAACTCTCCGTCCCTCGTCCAGCTTACCGGATCATCAAACCACACCTCCAGCCTGGCCGTCTTGAACTTCACCACGTTCTTGTTCTCCGTGCCGCTCATCAAAGACGTCAGGATGCCAGGCGCTTCTACCGCGAGGAGCCCCGGCATGCGGATCAGCGTCACCTCGAACACCCCGTCATTGAGCGTGACATCACGCCCGGTGATCCCGCCAAAGCCCCCGACGGAATTGGAATTCGTGATCATGCCCAGCATGAAATCACCCGTCCCGGAACTCTCCACGCTCTCGTAATGCATGTGGTAGCTCTTCAGGCTCGGCAGGCTCTGCGCCCCCCGGACGATATAGGCCAGATGCCCAAGCATGTTCTTCATATCCTGCGGCGTGTCATAAGACACATTGACAAATGCGCCGAATGCCGCGACATACACAAAATAGCTGTCGTTCATACGACCGATGTCGCTGAGAAACACACTTCCCTTCATCACCGACTGCGCAGCTTCCTTCATCTGCTTCGGAATCCCCAGGCTTGCAGCATAGTCGTTCGTCGATCCGGCAGGGATATAGCCCAAAGGCCGCCTGAAACGCCCCGCCTGCATCCCGGTCACGACCTCATCCAGCGTACCGTCTCCTCCGCAGCAGGCGATCAGGTCAAACGAGTCCCCGCACTCCTCCACAGTCCTTGAAGCATCCTTCACGCCCGCCGTCGGATGTACGATAACCTCATATCCATGGGACGAAAACTCCTCCACGATATAAGATAATTCATTCCGGATCATTCCCTTCCCGGCATACGGGTTATATATAAATAGAAGTCTCTTCATCGTCAGCAATACTCCGGGTCATATCAGGAAACCATTCTGCTGCAATCCTGAGCAATTATACGCGAGTATGATTTTTATTGCTGTTACGCATCCCTATGAATTCACTTGTAAATATCAGAATCCTGCATTTGTGAACCGGATTATGCGGCAGCCAGTATCGTTATCGTGTATATTTCTTACCCATAAATTACTTCGCCGAGGATGCGGCTTTCGTCTGAGATGGCTTCCATCCCTTATAGTTTTCGTAGCGGCGTTCCTTATGCTCATCCTGCGCCCACAGCTTATCCGCCACCGGCTTCCATGCCTTGGCATACGGAATGCACTTCTGGCAAAGATGCTCTGCACTCTCAGGGCACTGCAGATCCGTGGAATGGGCTCCCGACTTGCGGACCATCTCCACAAGGATGCCGGGATTCTCCAGCATCGGGCAGGGACGCAGCATGTTCTTGTTGAACGGCTGACGGTTCCTGTATTCCTGGAACAGCGGCTGCTGCAGGCACTCAAGCACTGTATTGTTGTGGATATTCGCGCCGGAATAATGAATGAACACACACGGCTCCGCATCCCCGTTCGGGTTGATGTGGAAGTAGTTCCTTCCTCCGGCGATGCAGCCGCCGACAAACTCGCCGTCGTTCTGGAAATCCATCAGATAAATCTGCTTTCCGCCCCTGCGCGCGCGCACTTCGCGGATCCTGTGGTAAATGTACTCACGCTGCTCCGGGCTTGGCATCAGCTCCGGATGCGCGTCCATCCCTACCGGCATCAGGTGGAAATACCAGCTGAACCGGACACCCTTTTCGATCTCCATGTCAAAGAATTCATCACTGGTGACCGTCTCAAGGTTCGCCGCGGTGTAGGCGATGGATGTACCGAACAGGCAGCCATGCTCCCTCAAAACATCCATGGCATGCATGACCCGTCCGAAGACGCCCTCGCCCCTGCGCAGGTCGTTGACCTGGGAGAAGCCTTCCAGCGAGATCGAGAAGCTCAGATTCCCAACCTTGCGAACCTCCTCCGCGAAAGCTTCATCGATCAGCGTACCATTTGTATAGGCGTGGAACGCGACATCATGGTGCTTCTTACACAGCTTCAGGATATCCGCCTTACGTACCAGCGGCTCGCCGCCCGTGAACATATAGAAATAGATCCCCAGTTCCTTTCCCTGGGTGACCACGCGATCCATATCCTCATAGCTCAGGTTCAGACGGTTTCCATACTCCGCCGCCCAGCATCCGACACAGTGCAGGTTGCAGGCACTTGTGGGATCCATCAGGATCAGCCATGGGATATTGCAGTCATACTTCTGCCGATTCGCGCGGATCGTCTTCGTCCCGTGGAACATTGCCTCAAATCCCAGGTTCAGCAGCGTCATCTTCAGGACGTTCGGATCCAGCTCATCGATCAGGCGCATCACATACTGATTCCATTTTTCATTTGGATCAGTCATCATCGCACGGATCCGTGCATAGGACTCCTCTGAGAACATGTTTCCCACATACTTCTCGACGACATCAACAAGCCTCAGCATTCCCTTCTCACGATCCTTGTAAATACTGTGAAGCATCACATCGATCGCCTTCGAAAAGGCAATACGAGCCATCTTATGTGTTAAATCTGCCATCTTGCATCTCCTCTCATCCTGGCTGCGTCATCCATCCGGGCAACGCTCATTTTATATAGTTTTAAATACTGCATCATACGATTCAGACATCTTCTTTATGCAGTATTCGCAACGCAAAATATCATCCATCAGATCCCGCGGCAAGCTCCCTGCAGATCTCATTCCGCATTTTACCTGCCTCAGATCAGGCTACAGCCAATATGTCACAGATAACGGATCAGGATCTCCGTACCTACAAAAGCAAGCATTGCTCCTCCGATCCCATAGATCACATAGCGGCCCTTGCATCCCTCCATGAAGCCATACCAGATCCCAAGCGCGCAGGCTGCCATCGTCGCTCCCGCGATCACGCAGGTTGCCATAATGATATTATGTCCGATGAAGCCCCAGCCGATCCCGGCCATGAAGGTGAACACCGCGACCAGCACGACCTCCAGCACGATCCTTCTGTATGCGATCTCATGCAGCCGCTCCTGAACCGGTGCCCGGCGAAATGCTTTATAGATCATGTACGCTGCAATCAGAAGGAACAGGATCGCCGCGACAAAATAGCAAAAATTCTTCAGATCCTCCGAATCGCTTGCGGCAAAAAACGGAATCCGGGTCAGCATATAACCGGACAGCATTGCGATCGTCTCGAAAACACCGACGATCAGACAGATCACAAAAAGCACCTTAGGCTCAACCCTGCGCACCATAGAGCCTTCATACTGCCCGATCAGAAAAATATTCATGGAAAGGCCTGCCACAATCAGTATGTTTTCCAGTATACTCAACAGCCTTCCCCCCAATCATCACATAAGCTGAAATAATCAGATGCACAGTATCTCGAGTGTAAAAGAAGGTCTCTTTCATTTCAAAATACAACCGTTCCTTCCTGACAAAAAGAAAACGACACTTGTCCTCAAGTGTCGCTTTTTGAGAAAGAACGCCGCCGATCAGACCGTAAGCTCATGCAGCATCGGCTTAAGCCGCGCAGCACTGATCTGTCCCGGCGCGGACATCATGCCTGCCGTCGCAAACGTGATGCAGCTTCCGGTAAATGCGCCGGCGGCGCGTGTCACCCTTCCGAGGTTTCCCATTGCCATGGTGATAAACGGACGCTCTGCCCGCTCCTCCAGCATCTCGACCGATACCTCCATCAGGGCAAGCACATCCCTCCTGCTCCTGGGCATACACGCAATCTTCCCGATGTCACAGCCTGAGCGCTCCATCCTGGTCATTTTTTCTATGAGTGCTCCCTTTGAGGGCGTCCCTTCAAAGTCATGCCAGGACAGTATGACCTTTGCACCCATTTCCCGCACCCTCTCCACGAGGCTTTTGTTTTTTCCTCCGCCTGATGCCGGATGCAGCCGCTCCAGCTGCAGGTCGATCAGATCCACATATTGCGTTGCCGCAAGATTCCGCTCAATATAGGACTCCTCGGTGATCGCGATCTCCCCGCCCTCCTCTCTTGTCCGTATGGTATAAAGAACCGGCCTGCCGCCGACCGCGTTCCGGATCGCGGCAAGGGCAGGCAGCTCCTCTTCAAAATAAAAATCCGCCCTGAACTCCACCATGTCCGGATCACTCTTCACCACCTCATCCAGCACGCCCTTCAGCTCGTCATAGGAATGTGCGATGACCGGCACGCAGATCTTCGGGTTCCCGTCGCCAAGTACAAGGTCTCTTACTCTGACCGTTTCCATCCAAGGTTCCTTTCCTGTATGCATTACGCTTTTCACAAAGAAAATGGGTAACTGTCCAGAACCTGTTCAGAACAGTTACCCATCAGGGCTTTTCTGAACAGTTACGAAAATGGTTATAATTTAAAAAACCGCTCCTTCACCTGCTCCACCGGCATCTGCTTCCCGGTCCAGAGACGGAAGGCTTCCGCCCCCTGGAACAGCAGCATATCCAATCCTCCGATGGTGCTGCATCCGGCCTCTTCCGCCTGCATCATCAGCTTTGTCTTCCTGGGATGGTAGATGACATCCGCCACGCACAGGCCCGGGTGAAGGAGGGATGGATCATGGAGCACGGATGCGTCTTCCTTCGGCGCCATGCCGACGGAGGTCGCATTAACCACAAGGCTGCTATCCCCAAGGCACCTTCCGACCCCCGCCTCATCCGCAAGATCCGTCAGGTCAGCACTGCAGCCTGTCCTGCTGCTGATCCTGTCCGCCAGATCCCTTGCAACCTCGAAGGAGGCGGATCTTCGGCTGACCAGATGCAGCTTCTTCACGCCGTCCAGCGCCAGCTGCACACTGAGGGCGCTGGCAGCGCCCCCTGCGCCAAACACAGTCACCTCTTTGCCCTCAGGTTCATAGCCATGCTCTCTGACAGACCGGACAAATCCGATCCCGTCCGTATTATACCCTGTAAGCGCTCCATTCTCATTGACAACCGTATTGACAGCACCGATCAGATCCGCCGCCTCGGTGACATGATCCAGGTATTCCATCACCTTCTTCTTGACCGGCATCGTCAGATTAAACCCATAGGCATTCAGATCCCGGAATACACGGACTGTCTCACCGATCTTTCCGGTTCCGACTTCAAAAGCCAGGTAGACGGCATCGATCCCGAGAGTCATAAACGAATAGTTATGCATGGCAGGGGACAGACTGTGCGCCACGGGGCTTCCCAGAAGTCCCCCGAATCTGGTATGTCCTGTGATCTGGTACATGCTTCCTCCTTCCGGCGCTTCGCCTTATAAATGTCCAGAAATCCCCCCCTCTTTAAGCTGCTGCTTAATACGGCGAGACTTTCTGACGCAGATATCGAAAAACAGACGTAACTGTTCAGGACAGCCCGAAGCACTTGCTGCTGAG
>ODAI010879399.1_pt1 | contig 10697 bp, 4 predicted proteins | sample 1539321 | NCBI WGS metagenome assembly ODAI01 (sample SAMN02144231, study PRJEB22623) | gut metagenome | biome: sheep rumen | host: Ovis aries | place: New Zealand | reverse complement strand
TCTCAAAACATATCTATCATCGAAAATTATGAATCTATGAATTTTGAAATTAAAGAAAACAATAAATTGATAGCGGAATTTCCCTTTGGGAGATTTTATGGTTACCAGCAACAAGATAATAAATTCTTCTTTATCGACTGCATAAATTCTAGAATATCAGAATATGGAGAAATATGTTATTTTGATGTCAAATCCAAAAAAACTGTATATACAGGAGTTTTCTCAGGCAGCAGTTTTTATGTTACAAAAGACTTAAAAAAAATGGTCGTTTCATGTTTAACAGATACTAAGCAAGCAAATGATATTGAAGATGTTTTTGGAATTATTCCTAATACAAAACAGTATCCTTTAAATATTGCTATTTATGATTTTGATAATCTAAAAAAAATACAAGAATTTAGTCTAGCAGAAAATATAGCACAAGAGAAACTTTCTTGTATGTATGTTGAGTTACTTCCAAAATCAGACAATCAGTTACAAATTAGATTTGGAGAATATGATTCATCAGTAAAAGTAAATTGTGGCATTCTGGATTTAAAGGAAATGAAATTTTTGCAGTAATGGAGAATATTCTAGTATTGCTTACCCCCCCTACATCTAGTGTTTTTCCCGCAGTGGAAAAAAGGGGTATTTATTCCTACAAATAGCAATTTGTAGGAGAATAACTTTTGTTATATAAGCATCTTCCGATAAATAAGTATATTACTTAGTCAGGAGAGTCTTATGAATTCAGAATTAATTAACAAAATCAAATCAGAGATGTCGGAAATACTCCTTCCAGAACAACTTGAAAAATTGGAAAGAGTCTTAATGAATACTTTATCAAATCAATCATTGATTAATCAAAAGGATAAAAATAATAAAACGCTTATAACACAATTTATAAGTGCAAAAAGAATAGAAGGTTGTTCAAAAAGAACCGAGGTGTATTATTTTTCAACGCTTGATTTCTTTGAAAAGAATATTAAATGTGATATTTGTTCTGTTGATACTGCTATGATTCGGGAGTATCTAATTAGATATCAGAAAATTAACAATTGTTCCAATGTAACTCTAGATACTATACGAAGAATTCTATCCAGCTTTTATAAATGGCTCGAGGAAGAAAATTTTATTATCAGAAGTCCTATGAAGAGAATTCATAAAATTAAAACTCCAACAGTTATAAAGGCAGCTTTTACAGATGAACAAATAGAAGTAATAAGAAAGAAGGCCGGACATAATAAAAGAAATCTCGCAATTATTGATATCCTTCTTTCATCAGGCATAAGAGTAAGTGAATTAGTACGTTTGAACAGATCCTCAATAGACCTAAATACAAGAACTTGTATTGTTTTAGGAAAAGGGGCAAAGCAGCGTGAGACATATTTTGATGTTCGAACAAAAATCGAACTTGAAAATTATCTCAAAACAAGGAAGGATAAAAATAGAGCTCTTTTTGTAAGTGCACACAAAAAAACAAAACACGGAGCTTATTCAAGATTATCTGTAAATTCCATAGAGAGAATAATACGTGATATAGGTTTCTCTGCAGAAGTAGAAAATGTACATCCTCACAGATTCAGAAGGACAATGGCAACCCGGGCTATTGATAAGGGGATGCCAATTGAACAGGTTCAAGTTTTACTTGGTCATACAAAGATAGATACAACTCTTCGTTATGCAAATGTCCAGCAGTCAAATGTACATCATTCCCATCAGAAATATGTCTGTTAACTCTCTAATTCAATGACATAAACTATAATTTGAATTAAAATAAAAGCATGCATTCATCTAATAAAGTATTCAGATTTTTTTTGTGTAGCGTAGCGGCGCTTCTTCTTGTATTTGTTTTATTAATTACAATTATTGGTATAAAAAATTACAGGTCATCCATTATTTTCTACAATCTGGACCAGAATATTTCTTTAGAAATTCAAAAGCAGATTAATTCTTCTGCCGGAAAAAAATATAACTTCATAAGCCTGCAAGGACAGAATATAAAAGCTGATGCCCTAAAAAACAAAAAGCTTTTTAAGCATGCCTCTTTAATTTTTACTGACCTGAATTATTCTTCCCGGGATTTTTTTATAAAATCTGCACAGCCTCTAAGCTCCAGCCTGCTTACCGGAATGCCAGCCAGCCTTGCAGACTCCCTTCAGGTAGAAGAGGGAAAAATCAAATACCTTCCTCTTCTTTGTGATTTTTATCAGCTTGATATTAATTATCCTTATTATTTACAAAGCAAATGCGGGAATATTAATTTCTTCAATGACCTTGAAACTTTTGCAGGTCTTGCAGGCAGTCCAAAATCACCCTTACTTTTTGCCGGAAAAGATGACAGGGAATTAATCAATGTGTTTGGAATGTTTATGGAAGCTTCTTTTGGAAGAGAAGTCTATAAACGCTTTTCTTCTGATATTTATAATTTTTACGAAGAAAACTTTAAGGACAATCATTTTAATCAGCTTTTTACTGATTATATAAATAAACTTGCCCTGGAAAGCGGAGCCTTTGAAGCATCCCTAAAAAAACTTCAGACTCTTTATTCAAAAAATCTTATAGACAAAGAAGTATTTAATCTGGATACACAGACTGTGCTTCTTTACCTTAACAACAACTATTCTGCGGTTGCTTTTCTAAAACTAAGTGATCACAGAAAAATTAACAGTAAAAATATTCTTTCTTATAAATCAATTTATATGCCATCCTTTGAAGAAAATTATGACAGAAGCTTTCTGGTCCCGGTTTATGTTCTTGCAAAGATGTCTGGTGGTAAAGATATAGACCGCATAATTACAAATCTTTCCATAAATAAACAGACTGAATTAAGTACAAAAACGGGGCTTGCTCCAGTTCAGAAAAACTGTTCTGTTGCAGACCATCAGGCTGATGATGTGCGTTACTGGCTTGCGGCTTCTAATGGTCCTTCAATTCCTCTTTGCGGGACTCTGCCTTCTTCAGATGCCAGAAGAATTTTTGCCGATTATATCAGACAAAACATAAAGGTAAGCCGTTAGACCAGAGGGTGCTTTAAAGTATATTTTTTCTTACTTTTATGCTACAATTTTCTCTATGGAAGTTTTTCTTGGTATACCTGCGGCAGACGGAATTGGCATTGGAACTGCATTTGTAATTCCAGATAAAGTAAAACGTGCTATTCCTCAGCATCATATTAATATTGATCAGATTAATAAGGGCTGGACCCGCTTTGAAGCGGCAAGTCAGACAGTAATTCTTAACCTGAACGAAAAGTTAGATTCTCTTTCTAAAACAAATCCTAAGGACATGGCACAAAGGGAAATTTTTGAAACTTATGTGCTTATGCTTGAAGACCCTGTCTTTAATAAGGAAGTTAAGGATTTTTACGAAAATGAGCTCTTTAATATAGAATATACCATTCAATTTAAAGCTCAGGAATACGCAACAAAACTTCAGCAGGCAGGAAACTACTATCTTTCTGAAAGGGCAAAAGACATTACAGATGTTTTTGACTTAGTTCTTGATGAAATGCTTGATATTCATCCATTTGATATAAACTCTGTTCCGGATGGTTCTGTAATTTTTGCAACTTCTCTAAGTTCTGCCGATACAATCATCCTTTCCAAAAGAAAAATTGCAGCCCTTGGTCTGGAAGAGGGGGGTGTTTCAAGTCACGTAGTTATTCTTGCAAGAAACTATGGAATTCCTACGGTTACAGGCCTTACCGAAATAAGCAAAAAAGTCAGGACCGGAGAAACTGTAATTGTTGACGGTAAAAATGCAGAAATCCTTATCAGTCCGGACAGAGAAACAATAGAAGAATATAAAACAAAAATCCGCGATGAATATAAACGCCGTCAGACTTTAAAATATTTTCTTAATAAGCCTGCCGTTACAAAAGACGGAACTCTCTTTAAGCTTTATGCAAATATTGGTACTCCGGAAGAAGCAGAAATTGCTGCCAGCGAAGGTGCAGATGGAATTGGTCTTTTTAGAACAGAATTCCTGTACATGGCACAAAACGGAGCTTCCTTTAATGCGGCTGCCCGTTCCTTTAGCGAGCAGACCCAGTTTGAAGCCTATAAATATGTACTGGAAATAATGGGCGAAAAGCCTGTAACAATCAGAACTCTGGATGCCGGTGGAGACAAGTTAATCAACTCGGTAGATATTCCTTTGCTGGATGAAAAAAATCCTTTAATGGGTTTGCGGGCTGTAAGATTAAGTCTTGCGAGTCCAAATGTTTTAAAAACCCAGCTTAAGGCTCTTTACCGGGCAGGGCTTTATGGTAATTTAAGAATTATGTTTCCTTTAATTACCAGTGTTGATCAGGTATTAAAGTGTCTGGAAATTATAAAAGAAGTAAAAGATGAATTAAAATCTTCCGGCATTCCATTTAAGGAAGATGTTCCTGTCGGAATAATGATAGAAACCGCGGCCGCTGCAGTTATTTCAGATTGCCTTGCAAAGGTCAGCGACTTTTTCAGTCTGGGAACAAACGATCTTACTCAGTATACTCTTGGCGTAGACAGGGAAAATCAGCATGTTGCCAGCCTTTATAATGAATTTAATCTTGCAGTTTTAAGATTGATTCAGACAACTGCCCATGCCGCAAGCGAAGCAAATATTCCACTCTCTGTATGCGGCGAAATGGCAGGCCGGCAGGATAGTATTATAGTTCTTGGTGGTATGGGTATTAGAGATTTAAGTATGAGCCCAAAATTAATCTGCGATACTAAGGAATTGCTTTCGCGCTTTACAATTCAGGAACTGGAAGCTATCTCGTCAAAACACATAAATGATATGTGGGAACTTCAGAAAACTTTTAGGAAATAATAATGGCAAAGAAAAAATCAAAACCAGACTTCTCTAAACCAAAAGAAAGTCTGCAGCAGGCAGATAAAACAAATCTTCTGGAAAATGAAGAAGAGCCTGATTTTATTACAGATATAACATATAAGGATGATGTTGCTCCTGAAGATAAAGAATATGAAGGGCTGCCCCTGGTCGTTATTGCAGGGCGTCCAAATGTAGGAAAATCAACCTTATTCAACCGATTTTTAAAAAAGAGAGTTGCAATTACAAATGACCAGCCAGGCGTAACCCGCGACCCTGTAGAGGCTACTGCAATTTTAAATGATAAGCCTGTTCACCTGGTAGATACCGGCGGATACAAGCTTACAAGAGATATTGGCAGTAAGGAAGCTGAACTGGACGACTATGTAGTTGAACGTTCCTTAGAAATGATTGATAAGGCAGATGTTGTAATTCTTCTTTTAGAGGCTGGAGTAATTACCGGCGAAGACGAAGAGTTTATCATAAAAATGCGGCCTTACTGGAATAAGGTTATTGCTGCTGTAAATAAGACTGAAGGTGGCAAAAACGAAGCCGAAGCCTGGAACTATGCAAAATACGGCTTCAGCAAACTGATTTTTATTAGTGCTGAACACGGAGACAGAATTTCTGAATTAACAGATTTAGTAACTGCCCGCTGTGATTTTTCTAAGGTAAAGGTTGTAAGCGAAGAAAGGCCTATTAAAATTGCAATCTTAGGTAAACCTAACACCGGTAAATCTACTCTTTCAAACAGGCTGACCCATTCTGAAAACTCAATTGTCTGTGATTATGCCGGTACTACCAGAGATGTTGTGGAAGGCGGCTTTACCTACGGCGGAAAAAATTTCAAAGTTCTGGATACTGCGGGAATAAGGCGAAAGGCTCGTGTAAAAGATGATGTTGAGTATTATTCTGTAAACCGTGCAATAAAAACTCTTGATGAATGTGATGTTGTCTTTTTAATGATTGATGCTGTCGAAGGCCTTGCCGAACAGGATAAAAAAATCTGCAGTCTTGCCTACGAAAAAGGCCGTGCAATTATTTTTGTTCTGAACAAATGGGATTTAAAAGAAGAGCAGAATACTAAGGCGGTAAAAGCTGCCCGCGAATGGATGAACATTATGTTTGCCCATATGGATTTTGCCCCAATTCTTCCTTTGAGTGCTTTAAATGGCGAAGGTATAAAAGATTTATTAAATACAACAATAAAACTCTATGACCAGCTCACAAAGAAAATTGGAACTGCTTCCTTGAATAATGCCCTTCAGGACTGGCTGGACCGTTATCCGCCACCAGCCAGCAAAACAGCGCATTTCAAAATCCGCTATATGACTCAGTCAAGTTCGAATCCTGTTTCCTTTATAATTTTTGCAACCAGACCGGAGGTTGTGCCTGAATCTTATATTACCTATCTTAAAAACCGTATACGGGAAGACCTTGGCTTTGACCAGATACCGGTTCTTCTTGAAATAAAAGGTTCCAGAACCAAGTGGGAAGATAGAAATCAATAAAAAAGAAAACAGTCATTAATAATTATAAGGGGCTGTCCTGTTTGAAGTAAAAAAAACTTCCGGGGCAGCCCCTTTTTTTTTCTTAAATTTGCAAAATGAAACATCTTGTTATAATATATTAAATTAAGCTGTAATAATTTGTGCAAAAAAGTTAGATAATTAGATTAGAAAGTAGATAATTAAAAAAGGAAGTAAAAATGAAAAGTTCTCTCCTCAAACTGTCTGGCAGTTTTTTAACTGTTTTTGTTATCGCATGTCTTTTATCATGTCAAATTGGACTTGGCTCTGCAGTTGATACTCAGCCGCCTGTTATCTCAATTACAGAACCTACTGATTCTTTTATTGTAAGGGATAATTTTACAATAAAGGGAAATCTGTCCGACGACCGTGGCGTAAGCGAAATAGAGGTCTCCCTTACAAACACAAATGACCCTTTATTAGTTTACAGCAATTTTTCAGCCGTTTTTAGCAACGAAGATGGCAACTGGTCCTGCGACATTAAGGCCGTAGAAAAAGACTCTTCCGGCAAGGTCACAGAGCATCTTATTACAGATGGAACTTATACCATTACCGTTACTGCCTTTGATACTTACAAGCACAGCACGGTTACCAGCAGAACAATTACAATAGACAATACACCACCTGTTTTAATTGTAACCAGCCCAACCACCATCGATATCGATTCAAACACCAGTTATGGTCAGGTTTTTGACTTTGTAGCTTCCGCTGCCGACGATAACGATATTACCCGTCTTGAAATTCTTTTCTACGACGAAAACGGAGATTTTATTGAAAAAGACGGACAGGAAGGAATTGCAGTTTTTGAGGATGTTTCACGACAGATTGATGTAACCGCTGCAACCTGGCAGGATGATATCTACAATCTTATTTATGGAATAAACAAAGAGGCTGGAACCAAGGCTTATTATATTGGGGTAAAAGCCTATGATGATGCAAGAAAACTTTCTTTAGAGGAAGGCGAAGAAGATTTTGGTAATGAATCTTCAGAATTTTATCTTTCAGATACCTTTAATTACAAGGCTTCAGAAGCCTACAGAGTTTTGAGCGGACAGACATCTTCCATGCAGGAAGCAAAAGTTGAAGAAATTACAGCAGCCCTCGACAGCCAGAAAGAAGACCGTGTAACTATTTCTTTAAATCCTGTAAATAATCCTACTTTCGAAGTACAAAACTATGAGCCTTTTGTAGCCGGTACTTCTTCCTTTGAATTTGATGAATACAGATTCACAACCGGCAGTACAATTAATATTACAATCAAGCAGGGTCTTGATAATAAAAAAATCAAATCTGATACTGTCGGCGTTTATTTATATGAATGTAATGCAGCCGGTCAGATTATAAATGTGGATTCAAACGGAAAAGCTATTCCTTCCGTAACAGTTTTACAGCCTTACTGTGACGAAAATGGAGAAGTGTACACAGACGCTTCCGGAAATCCTCTTATAACAAAAGCTGAGCACGATAAGGGAATAAAAATAAATAAGGACAGCGTATCTTTCAGCTGCAGCCTTAAGTCTCAGAATGAAGGCGGACTTGAAGGCCTTGAATTAAACAAATACTACATTGTTGATGTTCTTGCCTATGACTACAATAACGTAATCTGTCACAATACAGATACTTATGCCTTTAAGTTTATAACAACAGCTTCTGCTCCTGTAGTAGAAATTGCTGAACCAGGAACTTCAAAATCAATTGCTTCTTCTGCCGCCTTTACAGTAAGCGGAAAAATAAAAACAGCCCAGTCACCTTCTGTTATAAAGGTAAGGGCTTATATAGATTCAAATTCTTATGAAGACGAAGATGATGCCGGGGACTATTTTGCTTCTTCGGTAGCCTCAGAAATTCTTGCCAATGCTTCAAATGCAAAATTTGCAGAGGTTAGTCTTGATACTCAGATTGCTTCTGGTCATACAGAGTTAAACGGAAAAACCTATTCAATTCCATATAGTTTTACAGTACCGGAAGGTCTGGATGCTTCAACAAATTTCAACGTAATTATTGTTGCCGTAGATGATAATAACGAAGTTGGAACTAATAAGATTGAAGTTACCAACGATACTGAAGCTCCTGTATTTGGAGAATACACTCTTTCTCCTTATGTTGGTGATGGTATTTCTTCTGCAAAAGTAAACGGAATTGTTTCAATTAAACAGTCAGTTGATGATAATAACATTGTTTCTAATACCTGGTATTCTCTTGATGAAGGCGAAAATTGGATTGAAATTGGCCAGACCAGTGCCATGAACTTTGAGGTAGATACAACCCTTTACGATGATGAACAGGGTAAGGGTAAAAAAGTAATTTATCTTAAGGCACAGGATAAAGCCGGAAACATAACAATTAATCCATCCCTGCAGGATGAATCTGATGCAATTCTTGTTCTTGATATTGACCAGTCAACAGATACTCCTGTGGTAGAATTAACAAACTCAGATTCTGCAATTACAGACGCAGAGGAAATTGCATCTTCTCAAAAGAATATTTTTGGTCTTACAAGTAATAATCAGCTTCTTGGTACAATTTCTGATGATGATAAAATCAGTCAGATTACAATTATGTACGCAGAAGGTGAAGAATGGCCTGCAGATTCTGGAAGCGGAACAATAAAAACTTTATTAAATGTAAGTCCTGATCTGGCAACCTATAATTTAAAGACAAAGCTTCCTGAACACGAAGGAAGTTACTTAATAAAAATTATAGTAAAAGATTCAAAGAATGATGAAGAAAATACCGGCTGCGGTACAAATGTAATCGGACCATATCTGGTAGCCGTAGATAATGGAGCTCCTGTTCTTGAAATTACAAGTGCCGGCGGAAAATCTGTTTACAAGGCAAAGGGCGGAAACGTAAGTGTAAGCGGAAACTTAAACGACAAGACTGCCCTTCTTAAGCGTTATACAAATGCGGCCTGTACAGAAAATGAAAGCGACGTTGCTCTTGGAACTTACGACAGCAGCGAAGGAATGTACTTCTGGACCGATACAATTATTGCGGGCAGCGAAGCAGAAACAAAGACATATTATTACAAGGCTACCGATCGCTATGGTCAGTATGTAATTGCAAGCTATACCTTCAGTGTAGATCCGGATGCTCCAGTCTTCCTTATTACAAATGTAGAAGGTGATACTTCAGAAACTCAGACCTCTCTTAATAAAGATTCTGAACAGATTGTAAGATACGGTAAAACTACCGGCTACTTTACACTTAAAGGAAGCGTAAGCGATGACACAGGAACAAGCGGAACTTCAAGCGGATTAACAAGTTATCTCTATTATAAAGTATTAAAAGAAGGCACAAATCCAGAGAAAAATGCTTCCGGAACAGCTTATGTAATTGATGACTGGAATACAGCCCCAATCAGTTATACAGACAGCGGTTATGTATGGGAAGCTCCAATCAGTCTTGCTTCATTTGCAGAAGGCGATACCTGTTATATTTACTTTGCTGCAAAAGATAAGGCAGACAATGTTTCTTTAATTGCAGAAAATCCTTCAAATAAAATTAAGATTCAGATAGACGGAACCAAACCTCTTATAAAAGATATCAGTCTGAATATTACCTCAGAAAATACAGAAATTGTTTTAATTGCAAAGGATGCAGAAAGCGGAATTGATACAAGAGAATTAAAGCTTGCAGGCAGTCTTTATCAGCCTCAAGCGGCAGGAGCCCTGACTCAGACTTCTCAGGAAATTGAAGATGGAGTAAATGCGGGCTACAGCAAGTTTACTTTTACAATCAAAAACAACCTTGCAGAACTTATGAGCGGTGCAAATATCTTTACAGTTACCGTTACAGACAAGGCCGGAAACTCAGCTCTGTCTCCTGAACTGGTAATTAATAATAATGCACCAGTAATAAGCGGCCTTGCCATTACAAACGCTAACAGCAGAAATAAAGAAGGAGAATATGTATTAGAAAATCAGGTCTTTAACATTTCTGGTAGTGTAAAAATAAACGAAAATGATGGTTCAAATCTTACTGGAACTCTTGTATGGCAGGATATAACAGAAGATGAAAGCATATTAAACTCTGCAGAAGTTGAAATTGCGGCAGACGGAAGCTTTACCTGCCAGGTAGACCCGGCCTCAACAGCCTTAAGCTCTGCTTCGGGAACTTTAACAAAAGCCTATAAAGATTACGAAAACCTGAATGTTACAAGAGTCTATACTGCAAAAAATGTTTACGGAAGAAGCAGCCAGGCAAGCGTAAAATTTAAGACAGATATTACTGCTCCAAAATTTAATCTTGCAGATGTAAACGAAACAATCCTTGGTTTAAGAATAAACGGAAACTTAACAACATCAGACAAATGGAATGATTCAACAACCTTGCCTGTAAAAGGTTCCGTTTTAGACAACGGAAGCGGTG
>ODAI010540572.1_pt1 | contig 10697 bp, 7 predicted proteins | sample 1539321 | NCBI WGS metagenome assembly ODAI01 (sample SAMN02144231, study PRJEB22623) | gut metagenome | biome: sheep rumen | host: Ovis aries | place: New Zealand | reverse complement strand
TCTTACATAATATATTTTTTTCGGCTTGAGTTTTTTGAATTTATATGAAGTCTTCTTAGCGCTTACGTATTTGTTCTTCACACCTGTATTGAATTTAGGATCCTGGCTGATCTGGACCTGCACCTTCTTTATCTTCTTAAGGTTCTTTTTGGAAACTCCAGTTTTGTCCCCAAACTTGATAGCAGCACAAAACGGCTGCTGCAGGATATAATCAATGCAAATCCGGCTGTAGTCAATTTAACCGCTTTTGCATCCCCTGAAGGGAAGGAGAGTTACAACGAGCTACTTTCCCTTAGAAGGGCGCATCGTTTGAAAGAAATCCTCATCCAATATGGCTGCAAGTCCGATATCCGCATCTTCTACGGAGGTATGGACTGGGCCGGTCTTGAACGGGAAGTAAGCAATTCTGTCACGGCCTTGGATCGTGACCAGGTGCTTGAGGTTTTGAGGGGCGGTTATGACAACGCCACCATGAAGAAAAACCTCCAGAGGATATCATACGGTAGGGCATGGCTCCATCTGATGGAAACTGAGATGACGCCCCTGCGGCGAGTAGAGATAACATTCTGATAAGTGTTATGAAATCAGTTCCTATAATTGCCTGTTTTGTAACTTTCACTTTTGTAACATTGCATGCCTCTGACGGCCCTGTAGGCTATATTTGTGAGGGTACAAGTCCAGTAGATGGCTCTGTCTGGACCGGCACTAACGGGGAGGGCTTGGTACGTACCGGCAGAAACGGCAAAGTCCTCCAGTACGGAGTATCATCTGGAGATCTTGGCAGCGATACGGTTTATTCTCTCTTTTTCGACGCAGATAATACGCTTTGGATTCTTGATGCGTCCAACCGTCTTTCAACTTATTCCTCTACAAATGGTTTTACAGTTGTCAGGGAAAGAGTGAGTTCCCTTTCTGCCGATAAATCTACCGGGGCGGTCTATTACTCAGTGGCCGACACCCTCTTTTCTGCAAAAAACGGCAAAATAGCCAGTATTTTATACTTCCCGGCTTTCGAATTTCCCGTGCCGGAGGTCAAAGTGGTTGAAAAATCGGATTCTCACGGGGTTCATTGGCTGTTTATCGTCCTTTCTTTCCTTCTTGGATGTGCAATTACCTATATTATAGTAAAGGTAATAGGTGCGCGCAAGAAAGAACGTCCTGAGGCAGTAAAGGTTTCTCCTGCAGTGATTGTCCCTACAGTGGCTGCACCTAAGATTGAACCGCAAGCGACGCCTGTTATTGTTAAAGAGGAACATGACGCAGTTATTGAGCCTATTCCGGCTGTAGAGCCCGAAATAGTGGCAGAAACAGCCGTAAAGGAAGAAAAACCCGCAGTGGTCACCAGCAGTGAGCCAGGAGAGTTTACCAAGCTTGTGATAAATCTTGTCAAGGGGCATCTCTCGGATCCTGATTTCAGCGTAGAGTCCATTGCCGACATTACCGGTATGAGCAGGATTCATGTGAATCGCAAGCTTAAAGCAGAAGGTGCGCCGGCTCCGTCGGCTATGCTAAAGAAGGAGCGCATGGAAAAAGCTCAGGAACTTCTTCGTTCCGGAGAGTATAGCATTGCGGCCATTTCGCAGCTTTGCGGCTTTAGGACTCCGGCCTATTTCGCCACTGCTTTCAAGGAGTATTTCGGGTGCTCTCCGTCGGACTTTTCTATTTAAATTCTTGCAGAGATTTCTATTTTGATACTACGATAATTTCAAATTAGATACGTTTTACTCGTTAAAAACAGCCTTGGGGATATCCCAGAGGCTGTTTTTATTTTTCAGAAATAATTTTCAAGAATTTGCAAAAATTTTTTGTTTTTGAAAAATAATGATTATCTTTGCATCAGAAACTTTGTAAAACTCCCGCCTATGAGAGCACAACGTAATACCTTGTTTATGATGGCTGCCGTCCTCCTTGTTTCTGCTTCATGCAACAAGCTGGATGTCGTCGATCTTCCGTCAGTGAACAATGCCGATTCCAAACAGAAGCTTGGCTTTGACATCAATGTTACGCGCGAAGGTGAGAATATCCCTGTCGCTCGCCGCGGTATGATGACCAAGTCTGATGCAGGCGCCTATGATGAGTCTGCCAAGCTTGCCACCATGGATGCTGACATTCCGTTCGGCCTTGTAGGCATCGACTACGATCATCACTCACTTGTTATAGATAATGCGCGTGTGTCGTCCGACGGTTCAAATTACAGTACTCTGGTGGATTCTTTCCTCTGGGATCAGGTAAAGACGGAGAATGTGTCCTTCAGTGCGTATTATCCTTACGTTCGCAACGTGACGTATGATGATAATTACGAGACCTATTCCATACCTTATACTGTAGAAGAGACAAGTGCAGGCCCGCTTGTGTCCAAGACCGTAGAGATGGCTGTGGCTCAGCTCAACATGATTCCGCTCGAGTTCCAGCATATTACCAACGATATCGGCTACAGGATTTGCGACGTAACGCCTCAGAAGGAGCTCCAGGGCCTTGTGCATTTGAGGAAACTCACGGCGTACAATGTGGCATCGGCCGGCGTCTTTGTGAATGACGTAACCCTTAGCCAGGGAATATGGCACAGGCAGGGATACTACCGCAACGTGGTGGTATTTGAAGGCGACGCAAAGGTTGGCGTAGGCTCTGAGAATGAGAAATTCGTGGGATATGATCAGCTGGTGGACCGTATGGTGGATTCTCACCGCTATTATTCCATACCTGACGAAATCCGCTACGGCACCCAGTTCGTCGAAGTTGTCTTTGACGTGGAGGGTTTCACTCACAACGGATTCTACTATGAACCACTCAAAGAACAGGTTTCACGTTACCTGTTGTATGGGTTGCTCCCTGACAACGTCTTTGTCTATGGCAGGCAATATACCTTCCATATCGGCATAGATCTTAGCAGCGTCTATAAGGAAATTACTTTTGCACCGTCGGTGGGAGATTGGGAAACTAAAATATACGAGAATAACGACGACTTCTGATGATTCTACATAGTATTATCCCGTTCCTGCCTGCGGCAGTGGCGTTCTTCTGGGCGATAGCACTTGTTGTGCTATCGTTCAGAGTTGATACTTTAAAGTACACTCTGGCGCTGCTGCTTGCAATGTCAATCTTCCTTTTCGCCACTGCATTTACGTGGAACAGCACCTATCCCATGAAGTTTATTGTAAGGGCGCTGGTGGTGCTTCAGTTCGTAGCGCCATGCGTGATACCGCTTATATGGTTGAATCTGAGGCAGCTGGCAAGGGACAATCGGCATCCTCATCTTTCACTTGTCTGGATTATTTTCCCGGCGGCCCTTGGCACCGCGTCGTTTATACTGATGCAGGTAATCGGCGAGAACACTCTTGCCGCCGCAATGGAAGGGATGATGGAGAGGGGACGCGAGGCCGCGCAGAGCTTTAAGGGGACCAACGTGTCGTTATTCTTCACGTGGACTCTTATAGTTTTCCCGCTTGTGATGCTTGCAGAGGACCTTTTTATCATCGCCTATCTGATACACCTCACGATAAGGCGCAGGATGTTCCCCCGTAAGCTCCACGATTTCTTCTTCAAAGGAGGTACCATTTCAACTCTGCATCTGAACTTGCTTGCGGTTGTGGTACTTCTTGTCATTTATTATATTACCGCATGGCTTCCCGCCAACTTTAAGGAAGTCAACACTTGGATTGTTGACATTGCGGCACTGCTTTCAACCTGTGGCATCTTCTTCTTTGGATACATCTCCCTCTTCAACGCAAAGGATACTATTACATCCAAGGAGATGCGTAACGGCCTGCGCTACAATTATGGCTCGGACACCAAGGGAGAAGTGGTGGAAGCAATGCTTGACAGTCTCCTTGACGATGCCGAAGCCGAAGCCCTCCGCATGGTCAAGGAACGCCTTGGCGTGCATGAAGAAACGGAGCAGCCCCATCCTGCCATGGCAGCGGAAACCATTTTTACCGCAGTGGCAAGTTCCTGGGATGAAGACGGCCTACTTACCCGTTTCCAGAAGCTCATGCAGGAGGAGCAGCTGTTCCTTAGGCCCAGCCTGAGCCTTGGAGAAGTCGCAGAGAAACTGAACACGAACAAAACTTACGTTTCCAAGATGGTGAACAACACCTACAATCTTGGATTTCCGGAGCTCCTGAATACTCTTCGCATCGACTTTGCCCAGCAGTATATCCTGAATCACCGGGGCGCAAAACAGGACGAAATAGCCCGTGAATGCGGCTTCCTTAGTGCGTCGTCCTTCAATAACATATTCAAGAAACAAACCGGGGTCACACCCAAAATGTGGCTTGCCGCTTACCATCAGAAGGAGGGCCGATAGACATGGATTTTTCCCAGTACAAAATTCTGGTCGTGGATGACGTCCCCCTGAACCTGCTTCTTGTGGAGAAGATGCTTTCCCGTTATCACTTCTCTGTACAAAAGGCCTCAAACGGCCTGGAAGCTTTGCGCGAAATCCACGTATTCAAACCCCACCTCATCCTCCTGGACATCATGATGCCCGTAATGGACGGCTTCGATGTCATACGCAAGGTACGTGAAAACCCCGCCCTTGCCGATGTGAAAATAGTCGTACTCAGCGCCCTTAATTCCAACGAAGACATCCTCAAGGCCTATTCACTTGGCGCACAGGATTTCATCACAAAACCCATCGTCCTGGATAAACTAACAAATTCCGTAGCACGTCAGCTCGGTATCCCTCTGGAATGAAACGAATAATACTACCTACACTTATTCTTCTTATCGTTTCCCTGAACGCCGGTGCGCAGGGAACTATGACATCGATTATCCGCAGCTGGGGCTTCATAGGAGACAGCCTGTGCAGCGGGGAAATGGAGTGCTATGCCCCCGGAAAGGACAAGGTCAGTTACGTGGACATGTACGAATACTCCTGGGGACAGCAGCTGTGCCGCCTCACCGGGAGCGAGGGCTGGAACTTCTCCAAAGGCGGGCAGACCGCCCAAGGCTGGCTTTCAGACCTTAGGAGCGAACGTGGCTGGGGTTATGCCCAGTCCCATCCCAAGCAGGCATATATCATAGCCCTTGGCGTGAATGACTTCTCCAAGGCTTCACGCGGCGATGACGGCTTCACCCTCGAGAGCTACAGGAAAGCGATGGGAAAGATAGTGAAAGGACTCAAGACAGTGCAGCTCAAGGCCAGAATTTTCATCCTTACCCGTCCTAAAGGTTCCAGCACCGGGGATTATCCCTACGACAAGTGGAACGACGTGGCGCGTGACCTGGCATCGGCCAATAAGTATGTGTATGTGGTGGATATGTTCAAGGACGCCCCCGTTTACGATAAGGACTTCAGGGAAAAGTATTATCTGAACGGCCACATGTCGGCTGCGGGTTATCTCTGGACGGCCATGTACCTGAACGAGGCCATCGGCAAAATCATCGAAGACAATCCTCAGGATTTCCGCGACATCGCCCTTGTGGGGACGAATTGGAGCGCAACTCCCGGAAGTGTCCCTCAGCTGGGTGCCGATTGGGCCAAATTCGGCCGCTATGCCGATGATAATGCCTCCGTGCAGGCTAGCCCCAAGGCCGTCCTTTTCGGCGATTCCATAACCCAGAACTGGGCTTCCTTCGACCCCGAATGGTTCAAAGAGCATAATTTCGTCGGCCGGGGAATCAGCGGGCAGACCACCGCCGAAATGCTTGTCCGTTTCCGTGCCGATGTGATCGACCTCCACCCCAAGTACGTGGTCATCCTTGCCGGCATCAACGACATAGCCCAAAACAACGGGTACATATCTGTAGAGAACGTATTCGGCAACATAGTGTCCATGGAGGAACTCGCAAAGGCGGCCAAAATCAAGCCTGTGCTCTGCACGGTACTGCCGGCAGGTGAAATAGGCTGGCGTCCGCTTCTGGGAGACCCACGCCCCCAGATTGCCAAGCTGAACGCCATGATCAAGGAGTATGCAAAATCTTCCAGGATTCCCCTTGTCGATTATCACTCCGCCATGCGTGACGATGCCGACGCCCTTGACCTCAAGTATCAGAAAGACGCCGTCCACCCCTCTCTCCCCGGTTACAAGGTGATGGAATCCCTTGTGCTTCCGGTTCTAAAATAGGGGAGGCCAGAGTACTCGTGGCAATGATTTGATACATTCAAACCACCGTTTTTGTGCGCTGGAAGGCCGAAAACGGTGGTTTGCCTATGTTGAAACCCCGCCAAACCATCACTTTACGCTCTGGGAGGCCGATTTTGGTGGTTTGAGTGTATCAAAAGCAGGCAAACAGCCCGCTAATGGCACAAAGGCGCCATCAGGCGCCCCGGCCGGCCCGGGTATTTGCCGCGAAGCGGGAAATACGGAAAGGGTTTAAGGCCGCAGGGGGTTCGGGGGAATCCTATTCCCCCGTATTAAAAGCGGAGCCCCCTGTATTAATGAAAGCGCATCGGCACTGTTGCCGATGCGCTTGAGTGGGCGATGCTGGATTCGAACCAGCGACCCCCTGCTTGTAAGGCAGGTGCTCTAAACCAACTGAGCTAATCGCCCTCAAAAGAACTTGTCTCCCAAAACGGGATTGCAAAGGTAGGTAAAATTATTGAATTTCCAAAACAATCGTTTATTTATAGTATATAAAACGTTGTATTATCAAGAGAACGGCCGCCCTGCGGGCGGCCGTTCTCAATGAGTTGATGATTACTCGTGGGTTAATTCCACTGGTAAGCTGTGTATGTGACGACGTAATTAGTCAGACGCAAATTGTTGTTCTGTCTGGACATGGTGAAGGAGAATGAGGTTACATCTTCATCATTAGGAGCTGTCCATGTCGTCGTTGCACCATAACTGACATTACCTACCGTTACGGAAGAATATGTACCCCCCTGAGGGCAGCGTTGACCGCTAGTAAAGGTGAATTCGACACGTGTAACTTTCTTTATTTGGGTATTGACGCTGCTCAGGGTGAACATCGTACCGTTATTCAGTGTCATGTAGGTGCCACCTACAGCGTTGATGGCGCTGAACGCTCCGGTGATGCCATTTTGGCTTACGGACATGTTGCCGGTGGAATAACGATAGGCAGGATCAGCACCGCTCCTGGTATTGAACGTCACCGTCTGGTCCGTGAGCAAGGTTACAGCGCGGTGGGTTATGGTCACGGAACTGGTCAGTGAGGCATTTTCACCCGTGCCTTTAACCGTGATGGAGTAGTCCTTGTTGCTGTTGGTGTAGTTCACCGGCATGTTCACGGTGACGGACACCGGCGTGCCGCTTGTGGCCGATCCGCTGGAAACGGAGAACGTTGCACCGTCGGGACTCGTGAGTTCCCAATCTACATCGGATAAAATGTAGATGGTAGCACTTTCGTTACCCGGGACAGATGTACTCTCTGCAGTGAGCCGAATCATAGGCTTCTGGACGAAGGTAATTGCATCGCCAATCCGCTCTTTCCGGTCTGTGCGCCACATTTCCACACGGTAGGTGATGGCGGCGCCAGTGTGCGCGCCGACGGTGACACTGCGCTGCACCGGTGAGGTCGCCTTGGCCAGTTCGCCGGAAGTATAGACCGTATCGGCAGCATCTTTTAATACTATCAGCTTGATAGGGAAACTGTTGAGCGTTGTCACCTTGGCAGTGGTTTCCTGCATCATGATTTCGCTGTCGTAAACGCTGAGCTGGGCAACTGCCGCCTCCTGGGTAATGGTGAGGTCTTTCCAGACGGTACCAATGACATTACGAAGACGGATCGTGAACTGCCGCTCGCTGAAGGTGGTGTTCTGCGGGATAATCACCTGACGAGTGACCGGAGACAGTGTAGATGCCTGCTCTGCCGATGCCGAGATGACGTTATTGCTCGCGTCAAGCAGTTCAAGTATATATTTGGATCCGGATTGGACCGTTACGTTCACGATATTCGACGCATTATCGACGGTGGTCACGGAGGAAGTTAGGCTCATCGCTATACCTTCCTGCGTCATCAGGGCCGTACGGGTAAGGGACGAAGTGGTGTTGGTGAGGGTGACACGGTAGCGGATGGCATTCTCTGTCACGTTCTCAGGCAGGGTCACCAAGACATCCGTGCCGGCAGTCGCGGTTCCGCTGTCAGGCGAAAGGGAGGCTCCGGCCGCAACGTTGCCGTTGATCAGGGCGATTTTGAGCAGCCAGGCCCCGTCGCTCTTCACCGTGATATGGGTGGTAGTTCCGGAGAAGGTCTGACGGTTAGGAGTGATGTTGTTGTTAGGGTCTCCGGTGAGGGTGGCCTGGGCCGTGGTTACTCCGGATGGATTTGTGGCGAAATACTTGTTATATACGTAGGCCGTGGTTTCTGTGAAGGCCTTTGTGGTCTCGAATTCACAGGTGAGCACAATGTCGCTGCTGCCGGAAAGCTCTGCATTGGTCTTCAAGCGCTGGTATTCTGACCAGTTAAGCGTACGGACAAAGCAGTAAGAGGTGGAGCCGCTCCCGGTGAGCGAGGTAAAAGGTTCGTCGGGGTCGGTGACGCCGGTGGTTTTCACGGGCATGCTCTCGCTGGAGGCCGGGTTCAGCACCTTGCCGCTGTCCTCAATGAGGATTTCCATCGGGAACATGGAACTCTGCAGGTCCCAGGGGAGCGGAATGTTAAGAATGGTGAGCTGCGCCGCTTCATTGGCCACGGCAAAAGGCGTGAAGTAAGGATTGATCTGCTTTGCATTGAATACGCGGATGGTGACCATACGGACAAGCCTGTAGGTGGCACCGAGGCCATCGGTATAAGTTCCCTCCAGTTGTATGGTGGACGTGAGGGTGGAAGTACCGTCAGGCATGTTCAGCTTGTATCGGACGCGGCGGAACTCACCGGAATCATCAGATGAGTCTACCGTAAGGTCTTTGATGGCATTGCCTTCCTTGTGAGTTACGGTGACGTTGTCGTTGATGGTGCCGGAGGCGCCGTTCAGCGTGAAGCGGAATCCGAAGTTCTGCTCATCGGTATTATATACCCAGTCATAGTTGGCATGCTCCACGAACAAGCGCACGATACCGTTGGAAACTTCCGGCAGTGAGCGGGTGTCCAGGGACATGGAGAAGTTGGTGCCGCTATTGTGCAGAGAGGCCTCGGCAGGCGTATCATGGCCCTCGACCGATACGCCGGAGATATTGACGGTATAGTTGAAATTCCTGTAAATGGGGAAGTAACCGTCCTCCAGGGCAAGGTCCAGACGGTAATAGCGGATGGGAGTGGAGGCCGTGGGGGTGCCGCTATCTACATAACGGGCCGCCATCAGGATGAAAGGCGCATTATCCGTTGTGACGGCACGTTCATAAACAAAATATGGCTCACCCGGGGCAATTGCTACTCCGGGGGCATTGAAGGCATCCGCAGTGGAAGGAACCGTGGTGTCGATGTCGGGGTTGGTGGGGAAACCAAGATATACCTTCTCCGTGCTGTCGTCGGTATCCGTGTATTTGTACAGGCGGTCATCCAGAGTGAGGCTGGGGTCGGTGTAATTTGGTACCCAGTCCTCGTGGTTGGTACTGTACATGGCTACGGCACCGCTGCGGGGCATGTTGCAGAGCGTATATTTTACAATCTCAAAGTTGTCGGCGTTCTCGGTGAGGGTAATGCTGGCAAAGTTGCGGATGAGGGAGATGCTGCTGAGGGCAGTTACCGTGGCATCCGTGGGGATATAGTCACCGTTGGGCTTCTGCTCACGGACGCCATCCACCTCCTTTACGGTAATGCCATTGGGCAGGACGACGCGCTGCCAATATGCGCCGTTGCCGTCAGTTACCGTCATGCTTTGCATGATGTCGTTCTCGTAGGCATTGAAGGGCAGTGAGGACGGGCCGTTGGCAATGATATGGAGAACACGTTCCTTGGAAGTAATGGGAAGGCGGGCAAGGAAATATGCCGATGTTGCATTCTGCGAAGCAAAGCCTCCTGCGATGGCATTTCCTTCCGCATCGCAAGGGTACGCGCTCACGTAGTCCTTAAGGTAGCGGTCGGTGCCGAAGATGGCGACGTGAATGCTGCTGATAGCCGGCTCATTACCCATCTCCATCCCGGGATCGGCCTTTGTTGTGGCCTGCAGGGTAATGGGTTCCTGGAAGGACAGGATAACCGGAACGGTATCCTCCTCCGGGGTGACGGGTTCCACAATGGCTTGCTCGCGTTCGCAGGATACGGCAAGCGTGGCAAGCAAAAACAGGAATATGGAATATGCTCTTTTCATCTCTCGTTAAAATGTGTCGGTGAGACTGGTTTTAAATCCAAGCCAATCGCCGCTTGTTGTAGCAGAATGCAATTCACCCCAATACCAGGTGTCATATACGCAGCGGACATAACCGTTATAATTCGTGTCGCTTAAGGTTGTTCGGACCGTCTCGCCATTTGCGGAGTTTGTGGCTCCAGTCATGTCTAAAAAACTATCCTCTCCGCCAGAACCCTTGAGGTAAAGCAGTTGTCCTGCAGCCCAATAACCGTTAGTCGTGGTGGGATTGAAAAGCGATGGAATCTTGTTGTCCGAGTTAAGCTTTTGGAGGAACAGAATTTCGGCCTTGGTGGGAAGGCGCCAGCGGCCAGCCGGGTATCCGTATTCCTGATAGGCCGCGCATCGCTTTCTTGCCCCCTCGTAGGAAACCGCCGTTGTTTTTCCATAAGAGGATGCCGAAATTAAATTTGGGGAGATGACATTCTGGGTATCGTCGGCCGTAGGGCGGTAATTGACAAGGGACTCACTGCCAGTCCTACCTTTCAAGATGTTTTGGTATTCATTGGTG
>ODAI014515120.1_pt1 | contig 10698 bp, 9 predicted proteins | sample 1539321 | NCBI WGS metagenome assembly ODAI01 (sample SAMN02144231, study PRJEB22623) | gut metagenome | biome: sheep rumen | host: Ovis aries | place: New Zealand | reverse complement strand
TCCATTTTTATGGCTTGAGAATAACAAGATAACGAACACAGCGAAACCAATAATAATATAAAAGTCTTCATACTTTATGCCCTAAATCCGTGTCGAGCACAACTTCTATTTCCTTGTTGTTAATGTCTTTGTAATAAAAAACGTGAGCAATCTACTTCGCTTACGTTTCTGAGGCATTGGGGAAAGCCTATCACCTTAAACGAGTAAATGCCCACGCCGAACGGCGTGAACTATCTACTTCAGTTCTTGGTGATTTCATCTAATTCCCCAATTATCAGAAACAAGAATCAAAAGTGGACGTCCAGTCTTATGTCCTTATATCTTTATCTGTCCATTGGCATATCTGTTTTAAAGATTACACATTCATAAATTATAATATATCTCATATCTGGAAACCCTTGGCAACCTTTTCTTTTATTTATCTCGCGGTGCGTACAGTTGCGGCACGTGCTTCAAGAAGTCCTGATAGTACGAGAGTATCATGTCGTGGAGAGGATGGTCGTGTCGCATGAGGATGCCTGCGTTAACCTTGTTGAAGTCTGTTCTCTTGTTTGCGTACTTGCTCACGCCATCTTTCGCGGGCATCTATCATTTGCTGGAAAGCCTCGGCATACTGCTCAGGGCTGTCATAGCGCTTGAAAGTGTTTTGTTCCGTCATCATCATACTCTTTTTTATTTCAACGCTGCAAATATAGTGAATTTTATCGACTTCAAGGCATAAATCGTCAGAATTGTGTGAAAGAATGTGCGATTTTCTTCTGAACATGCCAAAAGCTACTAATTTTTTCTTTGCATTGGGAGTTAATTGGGAGTAACGATCAGTCTGCTGGAGTCGATGTTGCCTGAGCCAACCTTGTGCTGGCTGAAACGCGACACGGCGCCTGCAAGCTTGATATCGCCTGAGCCTTGGAGTTCGCAATCGACATGCCGGCAACCTTCCTTGAAGACCGTCTCGATATCGCCCGATCCCTTCAGGGCAAGACTGGTCGAGGTGACGTTCCAGAGGTTCATCTCTATGTCGCCGGAGCCTATCAGACTGACGGCAACCTCCTTTGCGTCGAGACGCTTCATATCGAAATCGCCTGAGCCTACAAGCAACACTTCGCAGTCGTCGCAGATGACATCCGCCACGTCGATGTCGCCAGAACCGCGCAGCACAAACGAGGCATGATCGGTATCGATGCGGCCATCGCTGACGAAGTCGCCAGAGCCGCTCAGCTGTACATGTATCAGATCGGGAGACGTGACATAGACGGCAGTCTCGTCATCGTCAACGACGGTGAAATTGAAGATGCCTATCTTGCCGCGATTGCGGATCTTCAGCGTGCTGCCGTCAACCTCGGTGATAATGTCTTCCACAATGCTCTTCGGACCCTTGACACTGACAGAGAAAGAATCTGCCTGAGTGTAGTACACCGTGGGAGAGCCCAGGATCTCGATCTTCTCGAAGCCGTCGTGGGCACGACGCTCCGTAACCTTCTCGGAATCAAATACGCCCAGAACCTTGCGCTCGTTAATGCACGAGCCAAACATCAACACACATGCCAACAGCGCGGCACCCTTCATCATGACTAATTGCTTCATATCAAAATCTTCTTTTTAATGTTACCTTCTGCCTGTTAGACGAAAGTAATCACGGAAAAGTTGCAAAGACTAAGCCAAAGGCAGATTCACCCAGAACGTGGAGCCCTCTCCGGCACGCGACTCCACACCGATGGTGCCGCCAAGACTGGCAGCATGGGACTTGGCGACGGAGAGTCCAAGACCCGTACCTGGAATATAGTCATCGACCTTGACGAAGCGCTCGAAGATACGCTCCTTGTCGGCATCGGCAATACCCTTTCCTGTATCCTTTACCCAGATACGCACGTGGTCGCCATCGACGAGGTCGAAGCCAAGCGTGATGCTGCCCTTCAGCGTGAACTTCACGGCATTCTGCATCAGCTGGTCCACCATCTCGCGCAACTTCGCCACGTCGGTGGTCATCATCAGTTCCGTATAGGGGAACTGCGTGGCCAGCACGACTGTCTGATTGTCCACCATCTGCGCATAGTTCTGGGCGAGTTCCTTCAAGACCGACACCAGATTCGTCTGCGACTTGACCAGATTCCTGGCCTCCGCCTCAATCTTCGACATGCTCACCAGACCGTCGATGATACGCAGCAACTTATGGTTGTTGGCCTGTATCTCGTGGATGAGCTGGTTGCGGTCGTCCTCGTTCTCCACGACAGGCAGAAGATCGGCAAAGCCCACGATGGCATTCAGCGGCGTGCGTATCTCATGACCCATATTGGCGAGGAAGGCCGTCTTCAGGCGGTCGCTCTCCTCTGCCTTGTTACGGGCTGCGATGAGGGCCGCCTCCAGTTCCTTCCGGTCGTCAATGCGCATCGTCGTACCCACGATCTTGATGGGGTTGCCGTCCACATCACGGTCGGCAATCGTGGCATAGCTCTCCTCCCAGATGGTAAGACCCTTCACCTGACTCGACTTGATGCGGTACTGCTGGTGATAGTAGCTGGTGCGGCCAGTGCAGATATCGTCCATCGCGGCACGCACACGCTGGGCGTCAGACGAGGCGAGGTAATCCACCAGCATGTCTATCGATGATTCCGGAGGGATCACCTGGATCTCAGTCCCCTCACGGAAGTCATTATTAAAGGTGATTGTGCGGCGGCGCGGGTCCATCTGCCAGGTGGAGAGCTTCATGGCCTTCAGGATAAACTCATACTCGACGTTTCCCTGACGTATCTTTGCCAGTTCGGAGAGCTCGCCCTTCAGCCGTTTGCCAGACCGGCGCTGGATGAAGATAAGCACACTGAGCAGGACAATCACCACGGCTCCAAGACCCCAGATGACATAAGCCATAGAGGAATTGACAGTATGGGTATATAAAAACAGTCCTGACATCGGTATGTAGTTATCTGCGCAAAAGTACACATTTTATTTGAAACGGCAACCTTTTAAATACTTTTTTTAGCAAAAACCAAACTTTTTTGTTAGATTAACAATAAAAAAGCGCATTTTTCGCCCAACTTACATTAACTTTGCAGACGCAATTGTAACCAATTGTCGAATTTTTACGTAAAATAATGGAACAGAATTATGAATTGATCGCCAAGACGTTTATGGGACTGGAACCTGTACTGGCGAAAGAGCTGACCCAAATGGGGGCTAAGGATGTGAAAATCGGTAGGCGAATGGTTTCGTTTACAGGTGACAAAGAAATGATGTACCGTGCCAACTTCCAGTTGCACACTGCCATCAGGATACTAAAGCCTATCCGCCACTTCAAGGCGAAGAGCGCGGATGAGGTCTATGAAGAAATCCGAAAAATCGACTGGACACAATATTTAGGCGACGACAAGACGTTTGCCGTCGATGCTGTGGTGTTCTCCGAGGAGTTCCGCCACTCCAAGTTCGTATCATATAAGGTGAAGGACGCTATCGTCGATCAGCTCCGCGAGAAGACCGGCAAACGGCCGAATATCTCCGTGGCCAACCCTGACATCCGTCTGAACATGCACATCGCCGAGGACCACTGTACGCTGAGCCTCGACTCCAGCGGTGAGTCGCTGCATCGACGCGGCTACCGTCAGGAGAGTGTGGAGGCACCGCTCAACGAGGTGCTCGCCGCCGGCATGATACTGCTCTCAGGATGGCAGGGCGACACAGACTTCATCGACCCGATGTGCGGCTCGGGCACCCTGCTTATCGAGGCTGCCCTTATCGCCAAGAACATGGCGCCAGGCCTCTTCCGCAAGGAGTATGCCTTCGAGAAATGGCCTGACTTCGACGCAGAACTCTTCGATGCCATCTACAACGACGAGAGCCAGGAACGGGAGTTCAAGCACCATATCTACGGCTACGACATCGACATGAAGGCCGTGAACACGGCGACGCTCAACGCGAAGGCAGCCGGACTGACGAGCGACATCACCGTGAAGCAGCAGGACTTCAAGGACTTCACGCAGCCGCAGCAGAAGAGTATCATCATCACCAATCCGCCCTACGGTGAGCGTATCTCCACCCCAGACCTGCTGGGCACCTACAAGATGATTGGCGAGCGGCTGAAGCACCAGTTCAAGGGCAACGACGCCTGGATACTCAGCTACCGCGAGGAGTGCTTCGACCAGATCGGTCTGAAGCCAAGCATCAAGATACCGCTCTACAACGGCTCGCTGGAATGTGAATTCCGCAAGTACCAGATGTTCGACGGCAAGCTGAAGGACTTCCGCTCCGAAGGCGGCATCGTAAAGACCGAGGAAGAGAAGCGCCAGATGGCCGAGAAGCACCGCTTCAAGAAGAACCGTGAGTTCAAGCAGCGGCTCGAGGAGACGGAGCAGAACGAGGAAGGCGACATCCGCTCGTTCACCTTCCACCACCACAAGTTGGAGAAGGAAGAGCGCAAAGACCGTCGTGACCGCAAGGGCGACGGTGAGCGCAATGAGCGGAAGGGTGGCTACAAGGGCAGTCAGAACCGTGGCGGCCACGAGCGTTTCGACCGCAGCGGCAAGAGCCGCTCTTTCGGCAAGGGAAAGGATTTCGGAAAGAAGAGGAGATTCGATGATGACGAGGATTAGGAAAATATTGGGAATCCTGGCCATCATGGGAATCCCCGCGATCTCACATATCAGTCCAATGAGCGCACAAGACAAGCTTTTCACGCTGGAAGACCTCAACTTCGGTGGCACGAACTACCGGAAGATGCTGCCAGAGAACCGGTGGCTGACATGGTGGGGCGACCAGCTGATGTATCAGGACGCCGAGGAAGGCGGCACTATCGACAACAAGCAGCAGAAGAAGGTGCTGTTCTCCCTCAGTGAGGTGAACACGGCACTGAAGACCGTCAAGGGCTGCGAGGACCAGACCCTCCATTCGGCAATGAATGCGGCCTACCCCTACCCTGACAAGCCACTCGTCATGCTCAGCAATGCCAAGTGCCAGCTGCTCTACAACTTCAAGACGCGGCAGGTGGAATGGACACAGTCTGTCGCAGAAGCTACCGTCAGGAAGTGGAACAAGACCTCCAGAGCACTCGCCTTCAAGAAAGCTGACCATCAGCTCTACGTGCTGACAGACGGCGAAGAACGGCAGCTCACCACCGACGGCAGCCGTGAGATCGTCTATGGCGAGGCCGTCCACCGCAATGAGTTCGGCATCATGGAAGGTCTCTTCTGGAGTCCCGACGGACAGCGTCTGGCCTTCTACCGCATGGACCAGAGCATGGTGACCGACTATCCGCAGGTGGACATCTTCCCCCGCAGCGCCGCCTACGAGCCCGACAAATACCCGATGGCAGGCATGACGAGCCATAAGGTGACCGTCGGCATCTACGACCTGAAGACCAGACAGACGGTCTATCTGCAGGCTGGCGCCCCCACAGACCGCTATTTCACGAATATTGCCTGGAGTCCCGACGCACAGACTGTCTATATGCAGGAACTGAACCGCGCACAGAACGACTGCCGCCTCGTCAGCTACAATGCCGTGACGGGCGAGAAAACCGCAGAGCTCTATCGTGAGACATCAGACAAATATGTCGAGCCCCAGCATCCCATCGTGTTCCTGCCCTGGGACAGCAGCAAGTTTGTCATGCAAAGCCAGAAAGACGGCTACAACCATCTCTACCTCTTCGACACCAAGGGCCATGAGCTGAAACAGCTGACGAAGGGACCATGGGTGGTGACAGAACTGCTAGGCTTCAACAAGAAACAGAAGACCATCATCCTGCTCTCCAACGAGAAGCATCTGCTACAGACGAATGCCTACGCCGTGGATATCAACACTGGCAAGCGGACACTGCTGGATGCGGGCATCGGTGTCGTGCAGCATGCACGGCTCTCAGGCAGCGGCTCACTGCTGCTCGACAGGTACTCTGCCCCTGAGATCCCGCGCCGCATCGACCTGCTGAATACCGCCAACGGCAAGTGTACGCGCCTGCTGGATGCCGCAGACCCCTGGGCAGACTATCAGCAGCCCCGCTTCGAGCAAGGCATCATCAAGGCTGCCGACGGCATCACCGACCTCCACTTCCGCATGGTGAAACCCCATGATTTCGACCCCACGAAGAAATACCCCACCGTGGTCTATGTCTATGGCGGTCCCCACGCCCACAACGTCGATGCCTCCTGGCACTGGTCCAGTCGCTCCTGGGAGACCTACATGGCGCAGAAGGGCTACATCCTCTTCATCCTCGACAACCGTGGCTCCGAGCACCGCGGACGCGACTTCGAGCAGGCCACCTTCCACCAGCTTGGACAGATCGAGATGCAGGACCAGATGAAGGGTGTCGATTATCTCCGCACCCTGCCCTATGTCGATATGCAGCGCCTCGGCGTGCATGGCTGGTCGTTTGGCGGATTCATGACCATCACGCTGATCACCAACCACCCCGACGTCTTCAAGGTAGGCGTAGCCGGCGGTCCTGTCATCGACTGGAAATGGTATGAGGTGATGTACGGCGAGCGCTACATGGGCACGCCCGAGAGCAATCCCGAAGGCTACGCGAAGACCAGTCTTCTGACCAAGGCCAAGGACCTGAAAGGCAAGCTGCAGATCATCACGGGCTACAACGACGCGACGGTAGTGCCACAGCACTGTCTGTCGTTCCTCGATGCCTGCGTGAAGGTTGGCACCCAGCCTGATTTCTTCGCCTATCCTGGTGAGGAGCACAACATGCGCGGCCATGCCAGCGTGCATCTCCACGAGCGCATCACGCAGTATTTTGAGGACTTTTTGAAGTAAAAAAGTAAAAAAGTAAAAAGGTAAATAGTAAATAAGGTATAAAAGATATGAAGATATTGTTGTTAGGAAGCGGCGGTCGTGAGCACGCCCTCGCATGGAAAATCGCTCAGAGTCCCAAATGTGAGAAACTATACATCGCCCCAGGCAATGCCGGCACGGGCAACTGCGGTGAGAACGTCGCCATGAAGGCCGACGACTTCGAGGCCGTCAAGCAGTTTGTGAGCGCCAATGGCATCAACATGGTGGTGGTGGGTCCGGAGGATCCGCTGGTAAAGGGCATCTACGACGACCTGAAGAACGATCCCCGCACCAAGGACGTGCCCTTGATCGGTCCCTCGAAGGCCGGTGCCGTGCTCGAAGGCTCCAAGGACTTTGCCAAGGGCTTCATGCAGCGCCACAACATCCCCACGGCCCGTTATCAGACCTTCGACGGCGAGCATCTGGAGGAGGGCCTGAAATTCCTCGAGACACTCGAGGCGCCCTACGTGCTGAAGGCCGACGGCCTGTGCGCAGGCAAGGGTGTGCTGATCCTGCCCACCCTCGACGAGGCGAAGCAGGAACTGAAGGAGATGCTGGGCGGCATGTTCGGCAATGCCTCCTCACAGGTGGTCATCGAGGAGTTCCTCAGCGGCATCGAGTGCTCCGTCTTCGTACTGACCGACGGCCAGCACTATCAGATACTGCCCGAGGCCAAGGACTACAAGCGCATCGGCGAACACGATACAGGCCTGAACACGGGCGGCATGGGTTCCGTAACTCCCGTGCCCTTCGCCACGAAGGAGTGGATGCAGAAGGTCGAGGACCGCATCATCCGTCCTACTGTCGAGGGACTGGCCGCAGAGGGCATCGACTACAAGGGTTTCATCTTCTTCGGCCTCATCAACGTCAAGGGAGAGCCGATGGTCATCGAGTACAACTGCCGCATGGGCGACCCTGAGACCGAGAGCGTGATGCTCCGTCTGAAGAGCGACCTGGTGGATCTCTTCGAGGGTGTGGCCGCTGGCGACCTCGACAAGCACCCCGTCGTCTTCGACGAACGGGCTGCCGTCTGCGTGATGCTCGTCTCCGGCGGCTACCCGCAGGCATATAAGAAGGGCTATCCCATCACGGGCATCGACCAGGTGGAGGGCTCCGTTGTCTTCCACAGCGGCACGGCCCTGAAAGACGGGAAGGTTGTTACCAACGGCGGACGCGTGATTGCCGTGTCCTCCTACGGCAAGGACAAGGCCGAGGCCCTGCAGAAGTCATTCGAGGAGGCACAGAAGATCCAGTTCACCGACAAGTATTTCCGTCGTGACATCGGTGCCGACTTGTAGGAATAGCAGATGAAGTATCTACAGAATCAGATAGCAGAAAGTCGTCTTACCCTGTCGACGGTGATGGTGTATAGTACCGCTGTGTGGCTGGCGGCAGGCTTGGTGCAGGAGGGATGGTGGCTCCAGTTCGTGCTCTTCGTGGCCTCTGCCTTCCTGATGATGCAGCTCAACAATATCAACCTGCTGATACGCATCTACAGCCGTCTGGTGTCGGTGTCGTTTGTCATGCTGTCGTGCGCGGCGTCGTTTCTCTTTCCCTCCGCCTCGGGGGGATTCGTACAGCTCTGCGTCATCCTGTCCGTCCTCTCACTGTTCAATGCCTATCAGGAGCTGCCGGTGGTGGGCTGGGTGTACTATGCCTTCCTGTTCCTCTCGCTGGCCAGTCTGGCAGAGGTCACTTTGCTTTGGTATCTGCCGCTGCTCTGGTTCCTGATGCTGGTGACGATCCACGCCCGCGGATGGCGAGCCTTCACAGCCTCCGTGCTGGGCATCCTCACGCCGTACTGGTTCATGCTTGCCTGGCTGATGGCCAGTCAGGGTGCCCACCTCGACAGCAGTCTGGTGGAAGCCCACTTCGGCGCACTGGCAGTACCCATCCTGACGGGCTTCGATATGATCGACCTCCCGCGGATGCTGGTGCTGGTCTTGGCGGTGGTGCTTGGCAGCGTGGGCGGCATCCATTTCATCCTGAAGCATTTCGAAGACAAGTTCCGTGTACGCCAGCTGTACTACAGCTTCATCCACATCGCCTTCTATACGCTCTTGCTGATGGTTCTCTTCCCGGCACAGACTGACGTGCTGCTGCGCATACTCATCATCGCCGTCAGTCCGCTCGCCGGCCATTTCTTCGCCCTGACGAAGACCAAGGCCTCGAACATCTGTTTCCTTGTCACCGCGGGCATCATCTTCATCATGACCGTCTTCAACCTATGGACTTCATCATCAGTCTTCTGACGCAGTACGGCTACTGGGGCATGCTCCTGGCAGCCTTCCTGGCGGGCAGTTTCTTCCCGTTCTCCAGCGAGGCCGTCTTGGTGGGGCTGATGGCTACGGGCCTCGACCCGTGGGTGCTGATGATCTACGGCACAGTGGGCAACGTGCTGGGCAGCATCGTGAACTACGGACTCGGACGTCTGGGCAAGATGGAGTGGATAGAGAAATACCTCCACGTAAAGAAAACCGACCTCGACAAGGCCCACCGCTTCATGGCGGGCCGCGGAGCCTGGATGGGGTTCTTCGCCTTCCTGCCCATCTTGGGCAGTGCCATCACAATAGCCCTCGGACTGATGCGCTCCAACGTCGTTATCACCTTCATCGCCATCACCTTAGGCAAGATTTTCCGTTATATTATCTTAATTTACGGAGCAGGTCTGTTTATATAGACAGATTTTTCGTAACTTTGTGCCCAAATAATTTGATTTTAACGTTAAAAGAATTATACTTATAAATGAAACAGTTTAGACTGGTGGACAATATCCTCGGCTGGCTAACCTTTCTCGTAGCCGCCATCGTCTATTGTTCCACGATTGAGCCGACAGCCAGTTTCTGGGATTGTCCGGAGTTTATCACGACGGGTTACAGACTTGAAGTAGGACACCCCCCCGGGGCCCCGTTCTTCATGCTCACGGCCAACCTCTTCTCACAGTTTACCAGCGATCCCACGCAGGTGGCACGGATGGTAAACATCATGAGCGCCCTCCTCTCGGCGACGTGTATCCTCTTCCTCTTCTGGAGCATCACCCATCTGACGCGCCGCCTGCTCATCAGTGACTGGAGCGAGCTGACGCGCCCGAAGATGATAGCCATCGAGGCTGCCGGACTCGTGGGCGCCCTGATCTACACCTTCAGCGACACCTTCTGGTTCTCCGCCGTCGAGGGTGAAGTCTATGCCTACTCCTCCGCCTTCACGGCCGTGGTGTTCTGGCTCATCCTGAAGTGGGAAGACCATGCCGACGAGCCTCACAGCGACCGCTGGCTGGTGCTCATCGCCTACATGACGGGCCTCTCCATCGGCGTTCACCTGCTGAATCTTCTGTGCATACCGGCCATCGTGCTCGTCTACTGCTATCGCCGCTATCCGGAGATAGAGACCAAAGGCTCGCTCATTGCCCTGCTGGTGTCGTTTGCCATTGTGGCCGCCGTGCTCTACGGCGTCGTGCCCGGCATCATCACCGTAGGCGGATGGTTCGAGCTGCTGTTCGTCAACGTACTGGGCATGCACTTCAACATGGGCCTCTACGTCTACCTGACGCTGCTCGTGGCTGCAGTCATCTGGGCCATCTACGAGACGCAGCGCGCCAACGGCACAAAGCGGAACTGGGTGCGGCAGAACATCGCATTCCTGCTGGCCTTCGCACTGCTCGGCGTGCCCTTCTATGGCTACGGCCTGTGGGCCGTCATCATAGGCATCATCGTGCTCGGAGTGGTGGCCACGCTGCTGTTCATGCGCAACCAGAAGCCGCTCATCTCAGCACGCGTGAAGAACACCGCACTGCTGAGCATGCTCATGCTCATGATCGGCTACTCCACATACGCCGTCATCGTCATCCGCTCGTCGGCCAACCCGCCCATGGGCCAGACCCCGCCCGAGGACATCTTCGCCCTCGGCAACTACCTGAGCCGCGACCAGTATGGCTAC
>ODAI014392927.1_pt1 | contig 10698 bp, 7 predicted proteins | sample 1539321 | NCBI WGS metagenome assembly ODAI01 (sample SAMN02144231, study PRJEB22623) | gut metagenome | biome: sheep rumen | host: Ovis aries | place: New Zealand | reverse complement strand
TTTCGGTCAGGTTTATGAGGGACTGGACGTGGTTTTCAATATCCAGCACGTTGATACAAACAGCAGCGATAAGCCAATAAATGACGTTATTATGGACTCAGTAAAGGTCACTGAGTATAACGGCGAGGAGCTGAAATGGTATATAAGCGATTACGATTACCAGGCTCCCACTGAACCCCCTGTAGAAAATGTTGATATCGCTAATTTCACCGCTCCCCAGGAGGGTGAGACGGTCGTTGACCTTAAGATCAAGGACTACGGCGATGTTATGATCAAACTGTTCCCGGAATATGCCGAAAAGGGAGTTGAAAATTTCGTCGAGCATGCTAAGGAAGGCTATTATGACGGCCTTACCTTCCACCGTGTCATCAATGAGTTTATGATACAGGGCGGCGATCCCCTCGGAAACGGCATGGGCGGTGAGTCCATCTGGGGCGGCGAATTCGACGGCGGCACCGATCCGCATCTTATCCACACTGCCGGTGCTATCGCTTATGCAAACTCCGGCTCAACTGCTACAAACGGCAGCCAGTTCTATATCGTCACCGGTCTGGTTTATACCGACAGCGACTTTGATGTACTGGAAAAAAGAGGTTATAAATTCTCTGACAATGCTAAAGCTCTTTACAAGACTGTAGGCGGTACTCCGCATCTTGACGGTGGATATACCGTTTTCGGACAGGTCTATGACGGTCTTGATATAATATTCAAGATCCAGCAGGTAGAAACTGATCTTTCAGATAAGCCTATCGAGGACGTGATAATCGAATCTGCCACTGTTGGCGAGTATTCCGGCGGAAAAATACGCTGGTATATCACGGACTATGATGATACAGATACTGACGAGGAAAATTCAGATGCCCCGGAAGATACAGATATTACTCAGGAAGAGGACGGGGAAACTGGATCTGATGCAGAAGTCTCTGCTGAGGAAGAAACCTCTGAGGCTGAAACCACAACAGTTGAAGATAATACAGACGCTGAATAAAAGTATCTGACGTTCCAAACAAAAGAATAATTTCAGGACATAATCATTTTCCTGAGCTATTAAGGAGAGAATCTATTTGGATAAGTTTATTATCAAAGGCGGCAGACGCCTCGAAGGTGAAGTAACTATCAGCGGTGCAAAGAATGCGGCTGTAGCTATACTTCCGGCAGTTATACTTTCAGATGAGCCTTGCATAGTTGAAAATGTTCCTTCCATAAGCGATGTTAACATAAGCCTGAGAATACTCAGCGAAATGGGCGCAGAGGTCACAAATATCGGCAAGGACGCTTACCGCATCGACCCGACTAAGATCAACAAGTGCTGTGTTCCTTATGAGACCGCAAGAAAAATGCGTGCTTCATACTATTTTCTCGGCGCACTGCTTGGCAAATTCAATAAGGCAAGAGTTTCCATGCCCGGCGGATGTCCGCTTGGAGACCGTCCTATTGACCAGCATCTTAAGGCATTTTCAGCGCTGGGAGCTGAATATACTCTCAGTCAGGGAATGATCGACCTCAAGGCTGAAAAGCTCAGAGGCAGCCAGATATTCTTTGACGTTGTGACTGTCGGTGCTACCATGAACGCAATGCTGGCAGCTGTAAAGGCTGAGGGTCTTACAATTATCGAAAACGCTGCAAAAGAACCTCATATCGTTGATCTTGCCAATTTCCTCAACTCCATGGGTGCAAACATCATGGGTGCAGGTACAGACGTTATCAAGGTAAGAGGTGTTGAGCATCTTCACGGCACGACCTATGCCGTTATTCCTGACCAGATCGAGGCCGGTACATTTATGATCGCCGCAGCTGCAACTAAAGGCGATGTTCTTATAAAGAATATAATCCCCAAGCACCTGGAATCCATTACAAAGAAGCTGGAGAAGATAGGTGTAAATATCGAACAGTATGATGACAGCATGAGGGTCTGGGTGGACGGACCGCTTGTAAAGGCTAATGTAAAGACCACTCCGCATCCCGGTTTTCCCACAGATATGCAGCCTCAGATCGCTACACTCCTGACTCTTGCCAGCGGTACAAGCATTGTAACAGAAGGTGTCTGGGAGCAGAGATTCAGATACGTTGACGAGCTTAGAAGAATGGGCGCAGACATAACTGTAAACGGTAAGGTCGCACTTATTGAAGGCACCGGAAAGCTCATGGGCGCACCTGTAAAGGCTTGTGACTTAAGAGCCGGTGCAGCACTGATCATCGCAGGTCTCGCAGCCAGCGGCATAACCGAGATCGAAGACATTTTCCATATTGAGCGTGGATATGACTGCATGGAAGGAAAGCTTCGTCAGCTGGGCGCAGACATTGAAAAGGTAAATGTTCCTGACAAGCCCAAGGAAAACGACAGCGACAATAAAACAGCAGTCTGATCAATTTCAGGATAATACTAAAGAGTGCTTACAATGGCACTCTTTTTTAGTTTATATCAATATTTCTGAGTATAATAAATTGCCCCAAAACATTTCAAAGTGCTTCGGGGCATTGTATTGCCTGCTAAGATAAATCAAAAGTTGTCAATCAATAAACCTCCATTTGATGGAGTGGACGCAATGAGAACGAATTTTATTAATAGCATTTAATGCAGTAATTGTACCATTATATTTAAAAGTGATGATATTTTGTTCTGCATTATCAATGCGCTCAATTTCAAAATCCCATGCTCCATTATGGTCTAATACTCTTATGCAAAATAAAGTAAGTTCATGGAGGTCACTTTCATCAGGAGCGAATACAATTACTTTTGCTTTTTTGAAATCATTTGGATTCTTTTCATGAGCTGAATCCCACCATTTTTCCCATGCTTGATTATCATAATATGAAAAAGGTTTCATTCCTTCACCCCATAAATTTCGGTTTATGTTTGTAATAATTATAGCACGGCATCGCCCCACTGTCAACAGAAACGCCATAGGACTTCTGACTTAAGACCAGAAATGCTATGGCGCAAAACTTCTATATCAGCCAGTACTTAGCCGGAAATGGGATTTTAAGACGGAACTGCCATATATAACAGCTTCCTGCCTTTAGTCTTATTCAAACTGAAACCCCGATCTTCTCGCCGAATTTTACCACAGTCTCAAATCCCTCAGCGGAATTTTTCAGGATATCATGATCAGGCAGGACAGCATCACGTTCAAAGAGCAGAACTATCGTTGAGCCGCCGAACTCGAAATATCCTTTTTCTTCACCTCTGCGGAAGGAGTGTTCGCCGTGGTGGTTAGTAATTCTGCCTACCATCATTGCACCTATTTCGACCTGTACCACATCGCCGAAATTTTCGGTATGCAGAACAGTATACTCACGGCTGTTTCTCTTATAGATATTATATCTTCTGAGAGCAATGGGATTGACGGTATGAAGCTCGCCCTTAATAAAAGTATTGCCGGTCTTGATACCGTTGTCGATGTAGCAGTATCTGTGATAATCGTCAACCTCAAGGCGGAATATCATGCAGAAGCCGCCCAGATATCTTCTGGCGAGAAAATTATTTCTCAGCAGATCGCTGAGGCTGTAGCGTGAACCCTTGATGCGGAAAACACTTTTCTCATCAATGTCATAAATACTCAGCTTTGAATCGCAGGGACTGATAAGGTGATCAGCCGACTGGTCCACCGGACGCTTTTCAGGCTTGATCTTCCGGGTGAAAAAGTCGTTATATGAACGAAAATTCTTCATAATATACTGAGAGGTGTCGATATTATTGCTGCGGATAAATCTTTTTATCAGCGGCTTTGAGAATACAGAATCCATAAAATCTCCGGCTATTTTCGACACAAAAGGGCGTGTCAGAAGCTTAAGGAGCCGTCTGCCGTCGGAAGTATTGTACAGTTTTTTCAGCAGTTCATTCTGTTTTTCATTGGTAGAAATAACTTTGCCGTCTCTGGTTTTGATCATAAAGTTTCAACCTCCTGATGTCAGCCGATCTTAGCATTTGCCAGCATGAGTTTAATACGGTTTTCCTGGTTGACCCTTGTGGCACCGGGGTCGTAGTCAATAGCGACAATATTTGCATTAGGATTATCCTGTTTTATGGCACGGGACATTCCCTTAGCCACGATATGATTCGGCAGACAGCCAAAGGGCTGAGTACAGATTATATTTTCAACTCCTGACTTTGCAAGCGCAGCCATTTCAGCCGGTATCAGCCAGCCTTCGCCCATAACAACACCCTGATTGATATACTTATCTGCAAGTTTTCTGAGATGTTCAAAATCATGAGGCGGCTCAAAGCTTCCCTGAGCGTTCATTATTTTGATAAGTTCTTTCTGCTTGCTGTAGATCAGGTCATAGCCTATCTTGTTGAAAATGGAAGATTTTGTGATGTTATTGTAGATCCTGGCATCGTTGAAATTGCCGGCAGCACAGTACATTACAAATTCCAGCAGTGACGGAACTACCGGCTCACAGCCTTCGGATATAAGAAAATCCTCCAGGTGATTATTTGCAAGGGGAGAGTATTTTACATAGATCTCGCCTACGATACCGACCCTGATCTTCTTTTCGTCAGAAAGTTTTATGGCAGCGAAATCCTCCAGAATTGCAGTATAAAGCCTTTTTGTCTTCATATACTCCTTATTGCCGGTGCGGAAGAAATCCCCCAGCTTATTCTGCCATTTATTGAGAACCTTTTCAGCCTCGCCCTTATTCAGCTCATAGGCACGGCATTTGTTATAGCATATCATCAGCAGATCGCCGTACAGAACAGCATACAGCATTCTTATAAACATTGAAACGCTTATCTGAAATGCGCTGTCCTTTTCCAGTCCGCTGAAATTCAGTGAGACCACAGGTACCTGCGGGAAATTCCTTGCCACAGCTTTTCTGAGCAGGTGGATATAATTGGAAGCACGGCAGCCGCCGCCGGTCTGAGTGATAAGCAGGGCAGTTTTATCCGGGTCATACTTTCCGCTTTTGAGAGCGTCCATGAACTGACCTATAACCAGAAGAGCAGGATAACAGGCATCGTTGTGGACATTTTTCAGTCCCTCGTCAACAACAGCCCGGCTGTCATTCTGAAGCAGCTCCATTTTATAACCCTTGGATTCAAATATAGCAATAAGCAGCTTGAAGTGAACTGGAAGCATATCCGGCACGAGGATAGTATGGGTCTTTATCATATCCTCGGTAAACTTAGCGTATTCGGGCATACATATCCTCCTTCATCATTTATCCATTGCCGCAGCAAGACTTCTCAGACGTATCTTGGCAGCGCCCAGGTTATTTATCTCATCTATTTTAAGCTGAGTATAGAGCTTACCCTTGCTTTCGAGGATCGCCCTTACTTCGTCAGCTGTAACAGCGTCTATTCCGCAGCCGAAGGATACAAGCTGTATAAGCTGCATATCCGGCTGAGTTGTGACATATTCAGCTGCCCGGTAAAGTCTCGAATGATAAGTCCACTGATTAAGCACTCCAAGCTTAGGAGTAGCAGCAAGATGAGCAACACTGTCCTCAGTGATAACAGCCATGCCCAGACTGGAGATAAGCTTGTGGATACCGTGATTTATTTCCTTGTCGATATGATAAGGTCTGCCGGCAAGAACGATGATATTGCGCTTTTCATCTCTTGCCTGACGGATAATTTCCTGAGCCTTGAGAGCGATATCCTTGTGATATTTTTCCAGTGCATCAAAAGCCTTGTCCACCGCAGCCGGGATCATGCCTTTGATATTAAACTGCTTTAAAGAGGCTGCGAGAACCTTCTTGACATTTTTTCTTATGTTCAGGTTCATATATGGGTGCAGGAAATTTTTCTCGTTCAGCCTGTTATCGTTGGCAGCGAGAAGCTCCGGATAATAGGCAACAACAGGGCAGTTGAAATGGTTATCAGAGCCGCCCTCGTCCAGGTTATAGCTCATGCAGGGATAGAAAATAAAGTCCACGCCTTTGTTGAGCAGGTCTTCGATGTGACCGTGAGTGAGCTTAGCGGGATAGCAGACAGTGTCTGAGGGGATAGTATGCTGTCCGAGATAATACATATCCCTGGAGCTTTCATCGGAGAATACCACTTCAAATCCCAGCTCAGTGAAGAGGGTGTACCAGAAAGGCATCTGCTCATAGAAGCTGAGTGCAAGGGGAAGACCGACTTTTCCACGGGGGGGTTCAGGCTGACCTGAGCTTGCAAGTGAAACGATGCTGTTATATTTATACTCATAGAGATTAGGCACATTATTGCGGTTAGCTTTACCGCCGCCCTTTTCGCAGCGGTTGCCGGAGATGAAATTTCTGCCCTTGCCGAAGCTGATTATATTAAGCTGGCAGTTTGCTGTACAGCCTCCGCACTGAGCCGAACGTGAGGTATATGTAAAGTTTTTAAGTTCATCGTAAGATATCAGCGAGGACTCACCGGAAGAACGCTCCTTAGCATAGAGAGCGCAGCCGAATGCTCCCATAAGACCAGAAATTGCAGGTCGGATAACATTTCTTCCCAGTTCCTTTTCAAAGGAACGCAGCACCGCATCGTTGAGGAAGGTTCCGCCCTGAACGACGATATTCCTGCCCAGCTCGTCCGGAGAATTTGCACGGATTACTTTATATATTGCATTTTTGATTATCGAAGACGAAAGACCGGCAGAAATATCCTCAACGGTAGCACCGTCCTTCTGAGCTTGTTTTACAGAGCTGTTCATGAACACTGTACATCTTGAACCCAGGTCAACCGGATGCTGAGCAAAAAGTCCCAGCTGTGAAAACTCAGCAATATCATATCCCAGTGCCATAGCAAAGGTCTGGATAAAAGAACCGCAGCCGGAGGAACAGGCTTCGTTGAGCATTATACTGTCAATGCTCTTATTTTTTATGCGGAAGCATTTGATATCCTGACCGCCGATGTCAATGATAAAATCCACATCAGGGCAGAAGTATGACGCAGCCTTGAAGTGAGCAACAGTTTCAACAATACCGTAGTCAATAGAAAGACCGGCTTTAATTAGGTCTTCGCCGTAGCCTGTTACAGCAGAACCCTTGATAGTGATACCGGGGTTCATAGAGCTGTAGATAGTTTTGACCTGAGCAGCGATCTTATCCAGCGGCTGACCCTGATTTGAGGAATAGTGGTGGTAGAGAATCTTACCGTCGCTGGTTATGAGTACCAGTTTAGTGGTAGTAGAGCCGGCATCAATGCCGAGATAGGCATCTCCTTCATAGGTGCGGATATCGGCATAGCCAAGATCGAACTGTTTATGGCGGTCGATGAACTCGTCATATTCAGCCCGTGAAGCGAAGAGCGGCTCGCTGGTCATGATATTGTCTGATGCCTTAGCATCTCTGATTTTGCTGATGAGCTGCTGGATAGTATAGCTTTCAGCGGCGGCGGCAGCATATAAAGCGCAGCCGTAAGCAACGAAAACCGGAGCTTCCTCTGGAAATACAGCATTTTCGCTGTCAAGTCCAAGAGTACGCACGAAGGCTTTTTTAAGACCTTTAAGGAAGAAGAGGGGACCGCCCAGGAACAGGACTTTACCTTCGATAGTTCTGCCCTGTGCAAGACCGGAAACTGTCTGGTCAACGACTGCCTGGAAAATACTTGCAGCGATATCCTCACGTCTTGCGCCCTGATTCAGCAGAGGCTGGATATCAGATTTAGCGAAAACACCGCAGCGTGAAGCAATTGGGAAGACCTTGTTTGCTCTTAGTGAAAGCTCGTCCAGCTGGTCGGCAGTGATACCGAGAAGGGTAGCCATCTGGTCGATAAAAGCGCCCGTACCGCCGGCGCAGGAACCGTTCATTCTCTGTTCAACGCCGCCTGTGAGGAAGATGATCTTAGCGTCCTCACCGCCAAGCTCAATGACAGCATCGGCATCCGGCTGTTTTTCCTTCACAGCGAGGAAAGCAGCGTGAACCTCCTGTACGAAAGCGATTTCAGCTGAATTAGCCAGACCGAGACCGGCAGAACCTGTAATGCAGACAGTGAACTCCGTGTCGGGATAATCAGCCTGGATAAGCTTAAGCTGGTCGGTAACAGTTTCCTTGACCTTTGAAAGGTGGCGCTGATATTTTGAGTAAATAATATTATTATTTACATCTGTAATAACCGTCTTAACTGTAGTAGAACCTACATCTATTCCGAGCGAATATTTGTTTTCCATAATACACCTCGATCGCATAGTGATACATATTAATTATACTATACTTCTTAAAAAAAATAAAGTGGAAAATATTATTTTTTATATAAAGCTCAAATATCCCAGAAAATCAAGTGATATTTTGTAGAATTTTTTTGCTCACGTATTTTTGACTCACGCTGCCGCTCGTAAACTCGCTCACTCTCAACGTGATTAGTTACATTTCGATCGCATACAGCACTTTTTTAGCTCACGCTGCCGCTCGTAAACTCGCTCACTCTTTTCGTGATTAGTTACATTTCGATCGCATACAGCACTTTTTTAGCTCACGCTGTCGCTCGTAAACTCGCTCACTCTTTTCGTGATTAGTTACATTTCGATCGCATACAGCACAAATGAGGCTCCGGCACTTTATGGTGCAACTATTTCTGTAATTCGATTTTGGTTCAGCTTACTTTTTTTCTCACGTATTTTTGGCTCACGTTTTTTTGGCTCACGTTGTCGCTCGTAAACTCGCTCACTCTTATCGTGATTAGTTACATTTCGATCGCATACAGCACAGATGAGGTTCCGGTACTTTGTTAAATGCGGAATTCGGAATTAATGGTATCGTCTTCGGCGATAAATTTTAAGATGTTTAGACTTATAATCTTCCTGTTTATCGAAATATATCATGGTCAGTAATATAATTAAATAATTATTGATTTTGAATTATCCGTTTTATAATTATTTCATGATGCGAATTAAATAACAGCGTTCAGATTTTTAAATATGTGAGCGAAGCGAACTCCGCAATTCCGCATTATGAATTCCGAATTATGAATTATCTTCTCCGGTACTTCCTTAATTCATCACCGTAAAACAAAATTATTTATCAGGAATTATGAAAAAAGTGTGATATAATAGAGCTGAGAATCGTTTTATATACAGAAGCGCTTCAACAAGACAGAAAGGAGATGAAGCTCATGAGTCCTCAGCAAATGGCTGAGATATACGATAAGTATAGTGAAGCCGTATTTCGCACAGCTTTTGCCTATTGCAAAAACCGCAGCGATGCAGAAGATATCATGCAGGAGGTTTTTCTCCGGCGGTTTGGCAGCAGCAGCAGCTTTAGCAGTGAACAGGCGGAAAAATCATGGCTGCTTAAGGTGACAGCAAATATGTGCCGGGATATGTTCCGGTCACTGAGATATAAATTTTCGCTGACAGCTATTCCTCTGGACGAAGCAAGTCTTGTTTATGAGACACCGGAGGAAAGTGCGGTATATCACGCTGTAATGGAGCTTCCTCCGAAATACAGGCTTGTTATACATCTCTATTACTATGAAGGCTACAGTGTATCTGAGATAGCCGGGATAGTTTCCGCTTCTGAGACTGCTGTACAGACAAGACTTTACAGGGCAAGAAAAAGTTTAAAAAAAGCTCTTGGAAAGGAGTTTCAGATATGAATATAAATGATTATATCAAAGTAACAGACCGTATCAAGCCAGAAGAAAAATGCAGAGATGAGGTGCTTGAAATGAAAGAGAAGAAGAACAGAGAAAAGATAAAATATACACACAGTAAAAGGTTTGCAGCTGTAATTGCAGCAGCAGCCGTGTTCATGTGCGGAGGAACAGCCATTGGCATTGCGAAGGAAATGGGTGTATTCAGCAAGATCGGGAACAATCTGGACAACAGCTTTGTAAATGAATACGGAGTTGAAGTACCTGTGGACAAATTTGAGAAGCATGATTTTGAGCAGATTGAGCAGGCAGCGCAGGTATTCACCAGTCCGATACCGCTGGAAAACGACAGCATCGACATGAGGATAGAAAGTGTTTACTGCGACAAAAACACCGTAATTCTTGGAATTACCGGCAGTCTCAAGAACGGCAATCCAGACAATGCGAGGTACGTTCGATTCACCACAGATTTTATCAAAGGCGATCTCAACTACAATACAAGCTATCGTCTGAACCGCAATTCGTCAGGAGCTGTAGTATATGAGCGGTCGATGCTCTATCTTGACGAAGGCACACAGAACAGCTTTACTGGTATGATAGAGTTGATGTTCAACAGTAATGCAGAAATAACCGAGCCGCAGGACATAGAGTTCAGGCTGAGGGATTTCACGCCCAATTCCAACACATATGGAATAATATATGAGGAAGAGCCGCTGGAAGGCGAGTTCAGATTCTCACTCAGAGTTGAACCGGACGAGTCGCAGGTAAGGCATATCCAGCACACATATACAAATGGTGAACAGGAAGTTACAATCGGAGATATCACACCTTCATATATGCAGATCAAGACCAAAATGCCTACACCTGAGGAAATTGAAGAGGAAGACAGGACTGGCAAGAAGATATGCTGGTTCTTTTACGATGCAAACGGTGAAGAGATACAGCATCTTGAAACCAATTCCATTTATATTGGCGGACGTGAATACTGGGATCTTTTCCAGCCGCCTAAGACGGACACATTCACCATTGAATTCCGTGATGCAAACAATAACATGGCGCTTCTTAATACAATAACCATCGACCTGAACGCCCCCGATTCCTTTTAATTTTTTAACTCACGTTTTTTTAGCTCACGCTGCCGCTCGTAAACTCGCTCACTCTTTTCGTGATTAGTTACATTTCGATCGCATACA
>ODAI013606028.1_pt1 | contig 10698 bp, 10 predicted proteins | sample 1539321 | NCBI WGS metagenome assembly ODAI01 (sample SAMN02144231, study PRJEB22623) | gut metagenome | biome: sheep rumen | host: Ovis aries | place: New Zealand | reverse complement strand
TATTCGGGATGATTACGATCAAAGAGATTGCTGCCAGACTGGGACTCAGCACGACCACGGTATCCAACGTGATCCACGGGAAAACGAAGGAAGTATCTGCGGAGACCATTGAGCGCGTATAGAAATTCCTTGAAGAAGTGGAATACGTTCCTAACATCAACGCGCGCAATCTGGCGCAGGGACAGTCCAAGATCATAGGAGTGGTCCTCAAATCTCTGGCCTTCAGGCGCTGGTACAATGACAGTATTCTCAGTGATCCCTTTGTGTCCGAGATGATCGGCGGCATCGAAAAGGCGGTCCGTGAGGCGGGATACTATATGATGCTTTATATTTCCGATGATATCGCGGAGATCATACAGCAAGTGTCGATCTGGAACGTCGACGGACTGATCCTCTTCTGCATGATGGACGATGACGCCGAACGCGTGGCAGCCAAATATCATAAACCCATTGTCTGCATCGATACCTACAGCAGCGAGAAGAACGGCGGTTTTGTCAATGTAGGCCTCGATGACGAACACAGTACATACGAAGCGGTCCGTTATCTCATCGAAAACGGACATCGCAGGATCGGTTTTCTCACGGACAACAGTGTCGGTGTCGACAGAGCTCGTTTTTGGGGGTACCGGAAGGCACTGCGGGAAGCGGGCATTGAATACAGCGACCACAACTTCTTTCTTTTGAAGCCCAGCAGAGATGAGATCGTCAAGAATATTGAGGAGATCAGCATCAGGGTGCGGGAACATACCGCTTTATTCTGCTGTTCAGACATCTATGCGGTGATCATCATGTCGGCGCTGGCCGAGAAGGGGTTCAAGATTCCGGAGGACCTCTCGGTCATAGGCTTTGATGACAATCTCTTTTCCAAGATCTGCACCCCCAGGCTCACAACGGTCCATCAGGATGCGGACGAAAAGGGGCGGGTGGCCGCGGGAACGCTGATCGGCCTGATACAAGGCAATAAGCCGGAGTCCATGGAGATCCGGATGGAGACAAGGCTGGTGATCCGGGGCACGGTCAAAAAGATATCATAAACATAAAGCCGAGGCTCTTTGCCGATTCCTTTTCGGAAAACGCGCAGAGCCCCGGCTTTTTATTCTTTTTTTATTCTTATTTAAACAGAAGTCACAGCAGTCTTTCAGCGGCGGTAAACGATGCTGCCGTCCACGATCGTGTAGTGCACGACGCCGGGCAGTATTTCACCGATGAATGGCGAATTGCAGGATTTTGACGCAAATTCCGAGCGGACGATCCAGTGCTCTTCGGGATCAAACAGAGTCAGATCCGCAGGTGCGCCGGTTTCTATGCGGCCGGCCGGCAGATGATAGAAATCGGCCGGATTGCATGTCAGGCAGGCAAGCATCTGCATCATGGTCAGATGGCCGGGCTGCACCAGATGGCGTATTGCAAGAGAGAGCGCGGTCTCCAGGCCGATCATACCGCTGGGAGCCTGGACAAAAGGCCTTTCTTTCTCTTCGGAGGCATGGGGCGCGTGATCCGTTGCGATCAGGTCGATCGTCCCGTCCTGCAATCCGCGGATGATCGCCAGCCGGTCTCTCTGAGTCCGAAGAGGCGGGTTGACCTTGGCGAGGGTGCCGCACTTGAGGATCGCATCCTCTGTCAGGGAGAAGTGATGGGGCGTCGCCTCTGCGTGAATGCAGGGATGATCTCTGCGGACCCGGCGCACATACTCAACACCCTCCTCCGTGCTGATGTGCTGGATACACAGAGGGGCATCCAGAGATGCGGCAATTTCTACGTCTCTTGCGATCAGCGTGTACTCCGCTTCGCGGGGAGAACCTGTAAGTCCCAGAGACTGTGCGGCCGTTCCGCCGCCGTTGATGCCGTTTTCCGTGATATACTGCTTATCCTCTTCGTGCAGACTTACCGGCAGGCCGAGCGCCTTGGCCCGGCGGAGGGCCTGTTCAAGGAGCGCACTGTCCATAACGGGAACTCCGTCATCTGTAAAACCCCTGGCTCCGCAGTCCGCTAGTGCTTCCAGGTCAGTCAGTTCCTTTCCGGCCATGCCCCGGGTCACGTTGGCACAGCTGTACAGGTGGACCGGAACTTCCCTTCCGCGCTCTAAAATATCTCCGAGAACCTCAGGACTGTCCACGGAGGGCTTAGTGTTCGCCATCAGGAGGACTGAAGTGTAACCGCCTCTTACGGCCGCCCGGGCACCGGAGGCAAGATCCTCCTTGTAGGTAAATCCGGGATCGCGGAAATGGGAGTGTGTATCGATCAGCCCCGGGCAGGCGGTAAGACCGGAGGCGTCGATCACGCGCGCGCCCTCTTCGGGCGCAAGATGCCTGCCTATTTTGAAAAAGCGGCCGTCCTTTATGACGATATCGCGCTTTCCCTCTGTGTCGGAAGCAGGATCGATCAGATAACAGTTCTTGATAAATAGCATACGGTTCTCTCCCTGTTGCCGGGTTGTTGTGACAATTACAGTATAGCATGTCTTAAGCATGACAGGCACAGTGGCACAATTTTGTTTTTCTGTTATAATTAGGATGATTTCGTATGCAATGACAGTAAAAGCTGCTAAATGACGAGTATGATCATTTGCAGCTAAGGCAGATCACTAAGATAGATTTCAGAAAGGATAGAATACTATGTGGGTAATACGAGTGCTGATCGCACTGTTATTTGCGGCGCTGGTCATACTGATCGACCTGCCGCTTCATCTGATCACCTGGCTGATCGAAAAGGCCAGTCCGGGCTCCTGTACAAAGTTCCGCCACGGGTACGCCAGATTTGCAATGAAAGGCCTGTGGTTATTGGCCGGAGGCAAGGCGACCGTGATCGGGCTGGAGAAGATCCCTCAGGACAGAGCGGTCTTATTTGTAGGGAACCACAGGAGCATTTTCGACATCATCCTTGCAGGATCACTGATCACCTATCCGGTCGGGTTTGTGGCCAAAAAAGAGCTGCAGAACACGCCGATCGCGATGATCATGGAAGAGATCCACTGCCTGTTCCTCGACAGAGAGGATCCCAGGCAGGGCCTGAAGACGATCCTGAAAGCGATCGATTACGTGAAGGAAGGCATTTCCATGTTCATCTTTCCGGAGGGAACAAGATGCAAGGTAGAGGGCACATTCCTTCCCTTCCACGCAGGCAGTTTCAAAATAGCGACCAAAGCCAAGGTGCCGGTCGTTCCGGTGACCCTCGTCGGCATGGGCGACCTGTTTGAAGATCACTATCCCAGACTCAAGAGAGTGCCGGTGGTCATCGAATTCGGTGATGCGATCGAAACTGCCGATATGGACCGTGATGCGCAGAAGGAGCTCCCGGACCGGGTAAAGGCCATCATGGAGGAGACTTACAGGAAAAACGAGCCGCTCATTAAAAAGGACTGATAACAGGCAATAAGGATCAAACATTAGGGACTGAGAATGAAGAAGAAAACGCAGATGACAGTGACCGATACCTGCCGCCTTGCGGAAGGGATATACAGTATGACGCTCCGGTATCCGGAAGGGGCGGCGCCTGACAGGGTTGTGCCCGGACAGTTTGCCGGCATTTATACCGGCAGCCCTGCGATGCTCCTGCCCAGACCGATCAGCATCTGCAGATGGGATGCCGCAGAGCGGGAGCTCCGCTTTGTCTACCGGATCGCCGGTGCGGGGACCGCATCACTCGCCGGATTTAAGACAGGTGATACAGTGGACCTTCTGGGCGTGCTCGGAAACGGGTATGATTTGGAGAAACTGATGGGGAAAAAGGTCCTCCTGCTCGGAGGCGGGATCGGCATCCCGCCCATGCTTGAGCTGGCTGCAGCCCTTTGCGGGAAGACTTCGACAGAGGTCACTGCAGTCATGGGCTACAGGAACGGTGACCTGTTCCTGACGCAGGAACTGGAGCAGTATGCCCGGCTTCTCATCGCCACGGAAGACGGAAGTGTCGGAACGAAGGGCAACGTACTCGATGCGGTGAGAGAGAAGGAAGTGTCTGCAGATGTCATATGTGCCTGCGGGCCCATGCCCATGCTCCGCGCAGTCAAACAGTATGCGAAAGATCAAGGGATCCCGGCTTATATATCACTGGAAGAGAGAATGGCATGCGGCGTCGGAGCCTGCCTTGGCTGTGTCACGAAGACTGTGCGCGTCGACAGCCATTCCCACGTGCACAACGCGAGGATCTGTACGGAAGGCCCGGTATTTGACGCGAAGGAGGTGGAGATCTGATGAGCGAACTTGACGGCAGGAACAGTTCGAAGATCCATAAGACCGACAGCGCGGTGTGCGCGGAGAAGATGAAACCGGACATGTCTGTGGAGATTGCCGGCGTTCGGCTCAAGAACCCCGTGATGACCGCATCCGGGACCTTCGGATCCGGCATGGAATACTCGGAATTTGTGGACCTGAACCGGCTGGGAGCTGTTGTGACGAAAGGCGTTGCCAATGTGCCGTGGGAAGGAAATCCCACACCCCGCGTCGCGGAAGTCTACGGAGGCATGCTCAATGCGATCGGACTGCAGAATCCGGGGATCGATGTGTTCATTGAGAGGGACCTCGCTTTTTTGAAACAGTTTGACACAAAGGTCATCGTAAATGTCTGCGGTCACACACAGGAAGAGTACCTGGAAGTCGTAGAGAGGCTTTATGACCAGCCTGTGGATATGCTGGAGATCAATGTCTCCTGTCCCAATGTCAGGCAGGGGGCAATCCAGTTCGGACAGGACCCGGGGTGCCTTGAGGAGATCACGAGAGAGATCAAGAGAGCGGCCAGGCAGCCGGTGATCATGAAGCTCACCCCCAACGTGACGGACATTGCCGTGATGGCGCGCGCGGCGGAGGCGGGAGGAGCGGATGCGATCTCCCTGATCAACACGATCACCGGTATGAAGATCGACATTGAAAAGAGAAAATTCGTGCTGGCCAATAAGACAGGCGGATTGTCGGGTCCTGCCATCAAACCCGTTGCCGTCAGAATGGTATGGCAGGCTGCACAGGCAGTCAAAATCCCGATCATAGGCATGGGCGGCATCGCGTCGGCGGAAGACGCGGTAGAATTCATGCTGGCAGGCGCATCGGCGGTGGCCGTCGGTGCAATGAATTTCCATGATCCGTATTTGACACAGAAAGTCATAAGCGGCATGGAACAGTATTTGGTCAGGCACAAGATCACGACAGTCCGGGAGCTGACAGGAGCCGTTATATGAGAAAGAACGTACAGACAGCATATGCGAAGATCAACCTGAGTCTGGATATACTGGGGCGTCTGGAAAACGGATATCACATCGTCAAGATGGTCATGCAGACGATCGATCTGAGCGATGAGCTGATTTTCGAGACACAGGACAGAGATTGTCCGTCCATGGAGATCACTTTGGCATCGGACAGCGGGGAGATTCCCTGCGGCGAGGACAATCTGATCATCAAGGCCATCCGCAGGATGGAGTCAAAATACAGGATTCGGAAGGATCTGCGGATCACGCTGAAAAAGAGGATACCGGTCGCGGCGGGAATGGCCGGAGGCAGCACAGATGCGGCAGCAGCGCTGCGTGCAGTCAGGGACCTTTTCGTCCCGGAAGTAAGTGACGAAGAACTTCAGAAGATCGGCGTCACATTGGGTGCGGATATTCCTTACTGCGTCACGGGCGGGACACAGCTTTCCGAAGGGATCGGAGAAGTGCTGAGGGTCCTTCCCGATGCCCCGCAGTGCGGTCTTGTGATCTGTAAACCTCCCGTAGGCGTTTCTACCGGAGAGATCTACCAAAGATATGATCAGCTGGGAGAGGTGAATCATCCCGATATCGATGCGCAGATCCGGGCGATCGAGCAGGGCGACCTTGAAAAAATGGCCGGGGAATGCGGCAATGTCCTCGAGGAAGTGACCGGCGCCATGTATCCTCGGATCGGTGAGATCGAGGCGTTCTTTGAAAAAGAGGGAGCGCTGGTCTCAAGGATGACGGGCAGCGGTCCGACAGTATTTGCAATATTCCGGACGCAGGGAGAGGCAGACAAGGCGGCTGAAAAGCTGAAGGCATCGAAGCGTGCAGAGGATTGTGCGATCATTTCGTGCAGGTTTGTTTACCGGATTTGACTTACCGGGATTAAGTTTACCGGAATTTAGTTTGCCGGATGTTAATTTTCCGGGTTTATATGGAGGGATCTAATGGGACAGGATAGTTTGCTGACTTCGGGAATGTCCATGTCGGAAGAACAGCAGTCGATGCCGCTGCGCGATGCGGTCTTTATGTCGCTTCGCAAGGCAATATTGACGGGAAAGATCAAGCCAGGAGAGAGGCTGACGGAGATCAAACTCGGAAAACTGCTGGGAACCAGCCGCACACCGATCAGGGAAGCGATCCGCAAACTGGAACTGGAGGGATTGGTCACGATCGTTCCGGGAAGCGGTGCGCGCGTTTCAAGAATGACGGTAGAAGATCTGCAGGAAGTCATGGAAGTCCGAAGCGCACTGGAACAGCTTAGTGCGGGACTTGCCAGCGAGAGGATCACGGAGGAGGAGAAGAACCAGCTCCGAGAGGCCTGCAATGATTTTATCAGGAGCACAGCGCAGGGAGACAGTCTTGAGATCGCTGAGGCAGACGTCCGTTTCCATGACCTGATCCTTAAGGCAGCCAAGAACGAAAAGCTGCGCGGAATTCTGAAAGGACTCGCCGATAACATTTACCGGTATCGGTACGAGTTCATTCAGGAAGATGGGCACTATGAACATCTGATCATGGAACACAGCGAGATTTTCCGCGCGATCTACAACGGCAACAGAGAAGGCGCCGAAAAAGCGGCGGGCAGCCACATCCAGCGGCAGTGGAGCTACATCAGGGAGCATCTTATGGCCGAAAAGAAGGATGCGGAACAGCATACGGATCAAAAGCGGAGAACAGAGAGTTGAGTGAGGAAGTATGGCTCACGGTAACCGGTGAGCAGACAGGCCCGGACGGAAGCAGGGACATCAGTCAGACAAGCTGCCGGGCGCTATATGACAGAGCCGAAGGACGACATGTGATCACCTACAGTGAGCGTGACCCGGAGAGCGGGGCAGTCACGGAGTCCGTGATGGACCTCTCGGAGAGCTCCTGCAGCATAAGCAGAAGGGGCGCAGTCAGCACGAATATGCGGTTTGTTCCGTGTAAAGAGCAGGACTGCGTGTATGAGACGCCTTACGGATCGATCCCTCTTACGACATTCACCAGAAAGATCGCAGTTCGGCGGATGGGGGAAAACCTTCATGCGAGGATCCGATACAGGATGGTCCTCATGGGGGCGGATCCCGTGGAATGCGTGGTGACGGTCAAGGCGGAGCCCCTGAAATAATGACAAATTGAAAACCGCTGATAATGAAAAAGCCGGCTGAACAGCCGGCTCTTCGTTGTCAATATTCTTTTATTATTTGACCGGCTTGGCGCCCGCCTTCTCCTGCAGTTTGTCCATCTGTCTGCGGAACCAGCTCTTCTTCACATTTGTATCGGCTGTCAGCTTCTGGCCACGCATACCCTTGACTTCCACAATGTAGATACCGCTGACCATGGCTTTGACCTGTTTTTTGATCGGGATCATATCGAAGATCTTGTCATCTGCGATGAGATTCATGATCTTGTTTCCGACCTTCACCTTGACGATCGGGACCTTGGAGCGGCGTGCATACCAGGGAGTCTGGCTGATCACTTCCTCGGGAAGACCGGACTCTTTGAGCTTGAGCTTCTTCTTATCAATGACGAGCAGGACCACCGGCTGCTTATATGCCTGAATCCGCTCGTTTTGTTCATCCTGTTTTTTCTGCAGACGCTTTCCGAAAAAGTAAAGCGCCACCAAAACGCCGATCAATACAGCGAGAATAATCAGTAATACTATCGTACCAGTTTTCAAATCAGAACCCTCCTACCAAATACGCTACTTAGCATTTTAACATTGAATGAAATACATGGCAACAAGCGAATTGAAAAGAAAATGTCACCGCAGTTTTGAAAAAAATATGACAAATTTCATAAGAAGTTCATATTTAAGGGGTTTTTACAGCTTTCAAGAATCGGCGCGGTGTGCTAAACTGTACTAGTTATTTTGGGCGAATATAATAATTTGGAAGAGTATGGAAAGGCAGAAGTTGGAATGAAAAAGAAGATCATTGCTGTTTTGATGACCGCTGTGATCGCGTCCGCCCTTGCGGGATGCGGGAGCAGCAGCACCAATGAAACCACGGAGTCCGCAGCGGCTGCAACGACGCAGGCGCCGAATAACGAAGTGGCAGCAGAAAACGAGTGGATGAATGACCCTGCCGCCTATATGTCCGGCATTACGGCGTCCGATTACGTGGAGCTTCCGGCAGATTATGCGGCATTGACAGTTGAAGTGCAGCCCGTGGCGGAGGTCACGGATGAAGAAGTCGAGGCGGTGATCGATAACCAGAGAGACCTCAAGAAGGAACTGAAGGAAGTCAAGGGAAGAAATATTGTCAGAGACGGCGACGTGGTCAACATTGATTATGTCGGAAGGATCGACGGTGAGGAATTCGATGGCGGAAGTGATGAAGGATATGATCTGATCATCGGCTCCGGAACGTTCATCGACGGGTTTGAGAGCGGACTGATCGATCACAAGGTCGGCGAGACGGTCACTTTGGAACTGACATTTCCGGAGGATTACGGCGATTCGACAAAAGCGGGCGTGGATGCCGAGTTTGACGTCACGATCAATGCGATCCAGGAATATGTACTTCCCCCGCTTGACGATGCATTTGTCGCAAGCCTCGGAATTACGGACGAGTTCGGCAATACTATCGGCACAGTGGATGAGTTCCGGACTTATGTGAGAAATTACCTGATCGAGAGCAACGAGAGCCAGTTTACACAGAGACTGGAAGAGGCGATCCGGAATACGCTGGCAGAGAAGAGCAAGTTCAAGAAAGATGTGCCGCAGGCAATGGTCGAGAGAATCAATGCCACTATGGTCCAGGAAATAACGATGTACGCCATGCAGAATTACGGGATCGATCTCAAGACATATATGCAGCTCGCTTATATGTCCACAGAGGAGAGCTATCTGGATGATATCCGCAATCTGGCAGAAGAGAACGTCAAGAAGAATATCATCATCAAAGCGGTTGCAGATAAAGAAAATCTGAGCCTGAGCGATGAGGACTTCCAGGCGGAACTTGAGAAAGTGGTAAGCAACAGCTCCGGCGGATACACATCCGTAACAGAACTTCCCAAAGAGAGCGTAGAGGCTTACAGAGAGAGCCTTGATAAGAGAGCCGCAATGGACTTCCTTAAGAGCAAGACGACTGTCGTTGCACCTCCCGAGGAAGAGAGCACAACAGCGGACACTGCCGCGACCGCGGAGACAGAGGCGGATACGGCGCAGTAAGACGCTGCATTGCACACTATATTGGACAACAATAGGAAAGAGATGGGGAAATAAGATTATGAGACAAGACTATCAGCTCGTGACAGTACGCGGGCTCTACGACAACAAAGAGAGTTATGCAGACAAGACGGTGACGGTCGGCGGATGGATCCGCAACAACCGCGACTCCAAATCCATCGGCTTTATCGCACTGGCAGACGGGTCCTGCTTCCAGAACCTGCAGCTGGTGTACAGCAGCAGCCTGGAGAACTTCGCGAAGATCGCGAAGATGAATGTAGGCGCGGCGATCATCGCAACGGGCAAAATTGTGCTGACCCCGAATGCGAAGCAGCCGCTGGAGATGCAGGTGGAGAAGATCGAACTGGAGGGGGCTTCCACATCTGATTATCCGCTGCAGAAGAAACGTCACAGCTTTGAGTACCTCAGAACGATCCCGCATCTTCGTCCCCGCACCAACACCTTCGCGGCGACGTATCGCGTGCGTTCCCTGATCGCATACGCGATCCACTCCTTCTTCATGGAGAGAGGCTTTGTTTATGTACACTCCCCCATCATCACAGGCAGTGATGCAGAGGGCGCGGGAGAGATGTTCCAGGTGACAACGCTTCCTCTGGATGAGCTTCCCCTCACCGAGGACGGCAAGGTCGATTATTCCCAGGACTTCTTCGGCAAGCCCACGAACCTGACGGTCAGCGGTCAGCTTGACGTCGAGACCTTTGCGTTCGCGTTCAGAGATGTATATACTTTCGGCCCCACTTTCCGCGCCGAGAAATCCAACACGACCCGCCACGCTGCGGAGTTCTGGATGATAGAGCCCGAGATGGCCTTCGCAGATCTTCAGGACGACATGGAGAACGCCGAGGCGATGCTCAAATATGTCATCCGCTATGTTTTGGCAAATGCGCCTGAGGAGATGAAGTTCTTCAACCAGTTTGTGGACAAGGGCCTGATCGAGCGCCTTGAGCATGTGGTGAACTCCGAGTTTGGCCATGTGACCTACACAGAGGCTATTGAGATCCTTGAGAAGAACAACAAGAACTTTGATTTCAAGGTATACTGGGGCTGCGATCTGCAGACCGAACATGAGAGATACCTCACAGAGGAGATCTTCAAGCGCCCTGTTTTCGTCACCGATTATCCCAAGGAGATCAAGGCGTTCTATATGAAGCAGAATCCGGACGGCAAGACGGTCGCGGCTATGGACTGCCTGGTGCCCGGCATCGGCGAGATCATCGGCGGCAGTCAGCGTGAAGATGACCTGGAGAAGCTGGAGAAGCGCATGGACGGGCTGGGAATGGGAAGGGAACCTACCAGGTTCATCTCGATATTCGCCAATACCGAAGCGGTCGCCCCGCCCGTTCAGGAC
>ODAI013142105.1_pt1 | contig 10699 bp, 13 predicted proteins | sample 1539321 | NCBI WGS metagenome assembly ODAI01 (sample SAMN02144231, study PRJEB22623) | gut metagenome | biome: sheep rumen | host: Ovis aries | place: New Zealand | reverse complement strand
GTCAGCAAGCTTTCGGAGCCTTTCCTTGCATTTGGCGCAATCATCTCATTTTCTCTGTTCAAAGCGGTTTTTAGAGGTACCCATAAATTCGCTTTGAACATCTCTTGACAAAAATCATAAAATGATGTATAATTAAATTGCATAAAATATAATTGAACGAAAAGGAGAAAACTATGGAATACAAATACAAAACAAGAATGGTCTGTTCGACCGAAATAAATTTCACGCTTGACGGAAATGTAGTCAGAGGTGTATCATTCAAGGGTGGCTGCAACGGAAATCTGAAAGCAGTCTCGAAGCTTGTTGACGGAATGACCGTGGAGCAGATAGAAGAAAAGCTTGCCGGAAATACCTGCGGCAGCAGACCGACATCGTGTGCGGATCAGCTTGCCATAGCAGTCCGTCAGGCGTATGATGAGAGCCGTAAGGCAGGATAAAGGCAGGTGTTAGCATTGGAGAAGAACTATGATATGCTGAAGCTTGAAAACCAGCTTTGTTTTCCGCTTTATGCGTGTTCGCGTGAGATCGTTAAGAAGTATCACCCTCTTCTTGAAGAGATCGGGCTTACATATACACAGTATATAGTGATGATGGTTATGTGGGCTGAAAAGAGGGTAAGCGTCAAGCATCTCGGCGAGAAGCTTTATCTCGATTCAGGTACACTTACCCCTGTCCTGAAAAGTCTCGAATCCAAAGGCTTGGTAACGCGTAACCGCTCGTCAGAAGATGAGCGTGTTCTTATCGCCGAAATAACCGCATCGGGTGAAGAACTCAAAGACCGTGCCGCGGAGATCCCTCCGAAGATCGCCTGCTGCGTCTCCCTCACCTCCGATGAAGCAGCCGAAATGTACAGGATACTCTATAAGATACTGTCCTCAGTATGATTGTCGCTCCGCTCGAGATTATTCAGATTGGGGCTCGTCTGTCGGTCATCCCCCTCTCTAAACCCCGCTGCTTTTCAATGTGAAAAGCAGCAAAAGCAAATCCCGTTAAAACGGAACTTGAAAAGATTCATAATATAATGAAAGCATGTAGCATAACATACTCTTTGCGGTATTGCCCCTATTTAAGATTATTCACAAGATAGCTCTTCTTATGCCGTATATTCAGAGCAAAACTGCTTAAAATAATCCTGACAAAATCGAAAGGAAGGTCGTTTAAATGAACATAAGCGATATAAGAATAAGAAAAGTTATGCAGGACGGAAGACTCAAAGCTGTAGTTTCAATGACTGTGGACGATGCTATCGCCGTTCACGATATCAAAATAGTGCAGGGCGATGAGCGTGTGTTTGTTGCAATGCCCAGCCGCCGCGATGAGTCCGGCGTGTTCCGCGATATAATCCACCCCATAAGCCCCGAAGCAAGAGGTGAGATCGAAGCACAGATCATAACCGCCTATGAGGACTATATCTCAGCCCAGCAGAACTGATGCCTTCAAAAGCGCGATCTGCGTCTTTGCATCCTCTATCTCGTTGTTCATTACCATTTCAACAGCCTTTTTCAGCGGTATGGTATATACTTCGAGAAATTCATCATCGTCAAGCTTCTGCTTATCCTGATGCAGTCCCTTGGCGAGATACATGTGAATAACTTCTGAATCATACGCAGGTGTCGGGATAAGACAGCCGAGATATTTAAATTCGTCCGCGGTGCAGCCCGTCTCCTCGTGAAGCTCGCGCTTTCCGCACTCAAAGTGGCTCTCCCCCCATTCAAGCTTTCCGGCAGGGATCTCAAGCAGAACTTTTCCGTGAGGATAGCGGAACTGCTTTACAAAATATACCTCATCGTTTTCATTCAGAGCAACAACGCATACTCCGCCCGGGTGGCGCACAACATCACGCTTTGCTTCTTTTCCGTTTTCAAGAAGAGCAGTATCACTGTAAACGTCGATAACACTGCCTTTGAATTTAAGTTCGCTGTTTATGGTTTTTTCTGTAAGCTGCATTATAGGGTGTTCCTTTCTTCAGACTGTACCGCGCATAGATGTCAGCCGTGCTTTGTGCGGTATTGCCTCTGGCTTTACGGAGAATATCTCAGTATATTATCGCTCCGTACTTCTGAGCGGCATTTTTGAGTTCGTCCGGGTCGATGAGACAGGTGCCGTCTATCAGAGCACGTCCCTGATATAACATCACCGCAAGCTTTATTGCGATCTCATCATCACCGCTGAACATCACCGGCAGAGTTGCCATGTGTGCATTATCGGCAAAATCGAGTGCATCGTCCGGCGAATTTATCTGTATTTTAAGTACATCATATCCTCCCTGTTCACAAACCGCGAGCAGATCTTCGCCCATACCGGCGTTGCATATCACGGGGTCGGATATTTCGGTCGTATCATGCTCGAGGAAGAATGCAGAGCGTTCATTTGCCAGCATCATCGAATCCTCATATTCTATTTCAGGCGGAGTATAATTCTCTTCTGAAATAATATTCTGAAAACGCGTTGCAGTCTCGTTGTCAAGACCTATGAAGACATCGGTGCCTGCCGAAAGAAGCCCGGCGATCTCATCATCGGTGAGCTTACCGCCGGATATTCTCACCGCAAGCGGTATCTGCGAATACGGTTTAATTCGTCTTATGCCGTTTATGAGGATCTCGGGACGGTCCGAAGAGATGCCGAAGCAGATAGCACCGAGTGACTGCATAACTATAAGCGCTGCATCCGCTGGAAGTTCATGCTCCGTTGTGAGTTCATCATCGACATTTATCAGCGCATAAACAGGCACTCCCGACTTACGGCATTCGAGTATTGATGCTCTCAGGTCTGACATAAGCGACATTCCGTCAAGCAGGAACGCTCCGGCATTTTCGCCGTGTATTTCTTTTATTTTCTCCTTATAATATTTTTTCAGCTCGGTGAATGATGTTTCTCCGTAAGGGATAGTCATTTCGCCGCTTGGTCCTATGGCTGTAAAATTATCCGTATTAAGCGCGACGGGTCGTAAACAGTCGTCTGTCATTTAATTTCCTTTCTTACACAGATGATGAGGCTGATTAATGCCGGTAAACAGAGGTCACATTTTTTCCGGTGCATCGACTTTCAGCATATCGAGCATATTCTTTATCACAATTTTAACTGCGGTGCAGAGCGCAAGGCGTGATGCTGCGATCTCCTGTGCTTCTCCCTTTATCTTGCAGGTGTCGTAGAACTTATGGAAGAGCTGTGCAAGCTCATAGGCATATCTTGTGATCTTTGACGGGTTGTATGTCTTAGCCGCGTCATTTATCGTATCGGGCAGAGCCGCAAGCTGTCTTATCACCGCAAGCTCAGCTTCTTCCGTAAATCTCAGCTTATCGGCTGACAGCTTTACAGGTGCCTGACCCTCTTCGGTCAGCTTTTCGAGCATACGGCAGATGCGCGCGTGCGCATACTGTACATAGAATACCGGATTCTTTGAACTTTCTTCGACTGCAAGGTCAAGGTCGAATTCAAGATGAGTGTCCGGATCCCTAAGATTGAAGAAGAATCTTGCAGCGTCCATAGGAATCTCATCAAGCAGGGTCGCAAGAGTTATCGCTTTCCCCGAACGCTTTGAGAGCTTCACTGTCTCGCCGTTCCTTACAAGGCGCACCATCTGCATTATCACTATATCCAGCTTATCGGCATCTACGCCGAGCGCGGTGAGCGCAGCCTTCATTCTTGCAATATATCCGTGATGATCCGCGCCGAGAATATCTATCGCCTTGTCGAATCCCCTTGTCACGAGCTTATTGTAATGATACGCGATATCCGGCACAAAATATGTGGGAACTCCGTTTGCGCGGACGAGCACTCTGTCCTGATCGTCCCCGAAATCCGATGCTCTGAACCAGACAGCCCCCTCCTTTTCATAGGTGACGCCCTTTTCCTTCAGCATCTCGACGATCTCTTTCACCTTGCCGCTCTCGTGCAGTGAGCTTTCCCTGAACCATGTATCATATTTGATCCTGTATTTCAGCAGATCGTCCTCAAGTCCCTTTATATTTATCGGAAGCGCATATTCCACCAGTGCTTTTCTGCGTTCTTCCTCCGACACATTCATGTATTTGTCGCCGTGTATCTCCGCAAACGCTTTTGCGTGGTCGATTATATCCTGACCGTGATAGCTGTCCTCAGGCATTTCCTCAGTGCTGCCGAAAAGCTGTTTGTAGCGGATATCAAGGCTAAGACCGAACTTGTTCACCTGATTTCCGGCATCGTTGATGTAAAATTCCCTCTCAACATAATATCCGGCGTAGTCGAGAAGCGATGCAAGACAGTCGCCTATGGCACCGCCTCTTGCGTTTCCTATATGCATGGGACCGGTGGGATTTGCAGACACAAATTCGACAAGCACCTTTTTACCCTGACCGAGAGTAGTTCTTCCGTATTTTTCGCCCTCATCAATGACTGCGTTCACTGTTTCTCCGAACCACAGCGGCTTTAAGAACAGGTTTATAAATCCGGGACCCGCTATCTCCATGCGCTCAAAAAGAGTTCCGTCAAGCACAGCGCTTTCGGCTATCATATCAGCGATCTCACGCGGTTTTTTTCTGAATATCTTTGCAGATGCAAGTGCGGCATTGCAAGAAAAGTCACCATGCGAGCTGTCAGCTGGCATTTCCACCGTAAACGGCGGAAGCGGCTCTGCCGGAAGCTTTCCGTCCGCAGTGAGTCTTCCGAGCGCGTTCATCACTATCTCTTTTACATCATTTTTTGCTTTTTCCGTCATGTTTGTGTTCATATTTATTGTTCCTTTATATATTATAGTTTGCGTGTTTTCGGGATAAATTGGGATATATCGCTCTGTGATGTATCTTTTCAAGTTCCGCGGAGCGGTACTGGGTCCAGCGTCACGCTGGCGCCGGTCCAGGGCGGCGTAAGCCCTGGTCAGGGTCATAGGGGCGAAGCCCCTATCATAATGCGCTTCCATGGGGTGTGGGGCGTAGCCCCACAAATAGCAAAGTGTCGGAGACACTTTGCGGTGTCGCGCGACTGCGCGGCATATGCCGATTTAACGTAAATATCTGCTGTCATTCAGCAGCCTCACCCGGCAGTGACACGAGGATCTCCATTTCGTTCTCGGATACAAAATCCGAATTGATGTCGATGCTGTATTTGAACCAAAGTCTTCCGCCCGTTTTTGAAAGTGTATTCTTTATATCGTAGGTGTTTATGCCCATTGTGAATTCTCCGAACTGTGTCCCATAAACACAGTGATGCTTAACATTCTTTTCAATAGTGAATGTCGTGGCAGCCGGACCTGTGCGTTCGATAATAACATTCTTGTCATCGGCTGTGATACGGACCTTACAGTCCTCATAGCCTATACCTCCGCTTTCATCATAGCTCAGAATATACTTGCCGTTTTTTATGCTGCATTTTCCGGCAGTAAAAAGCTCGATCTTGTCTTCACCTTCGTCGGTCTTCACAAGACTGGTTATATTAAGATCAACAGGTATCATAAATCTGTAATTCCTTTCGGCGGTAACTCACGCGTCAGAATCCAAAGCAATACCTATAAGCCTGTCTAATGCTTCGGAGTATGTGTAACCGCTTTCCCGCATAAGTATCATCAGTGCGCTTTCTGGAGCAAAGCCGGGTATCGGGGCTATGCGTCTGAGCATTATCCTGTCTCCCGATATACGGAAGGACATTTTTGCGCAGCCGTTGAAATTCAGGCAGAGGAAAGCTTTTTTTGCAATTGCTCTTATACGCTCGTTCTGTTCGGCGGTAAGATCAGGAGCTGATATGAAATCGGCGGTATAATATACAGAACTGTTTATATCGCGCTTTTTCACGATCTCACCGAGCTCGGTTATCTCAACATCGTATGAGCTTCCCATAACGCCGCATTCTATTGTCCTGCCGCACAGATCTTCTTCAACAACAGCCGTATGGTGATGAGAAAAGGCTATTTTTGCGGCACGTTTAAGTTCATCACTGTTTGTGACCTTGTTCGCTCCGATAGAAGTTGAACAGCTTGATGCCGAAACATATACGGGATATCTGAGTTTTTTTTCTATTTCTTTTATCTTTTCGTCTATTATATTCATTTCACTGCGTTCAAGCAGCGCATAACCGGGAACATCTATCCCGACAGATGCAAGGACAAGATGTGTCAGCGCCTTATCCATGCAATATACGGCAGTCTCCGGGTTGCAGTCAACATACGGTATTTTTGAAAGCTTCAGCAGTCCCTGTATTCTTCCGCACGAGCCGTATTTGCCGTGGAGCGAGGACATTACCACATCTATCCGCTTGAAGGCGGTAACTCCGTCAGCCATTATGGTAATTATTCCGGCATGGAGCGGATCCGGGCTTATGATAGCGGAGCAGCAGTCACTTGACATTTCCCATGTTCCGTTTATTATCTCCTCATAGTCTCCCGGAAAATAAAGCCAGCGTCCAGCCCGGGTTATGCCTATCGGGGTAACGTCGTATTTATCAGGAGATAAACCTTTCAGCACATAATATGCCGACACAAGTGATACTTTATGATCCTTTGTGGCTCCGCCGAATAAAACTGCTATTCTTGTTTTTGCCATATCTGATTTCCTTCCGCAGTATAAGGACAATACTGCACAAACAGATGCGCTCTCCTTGTACGGTACAGCCTGAGCTTTTCTCTTCTTTCCTGAAAAGCATACACTTATAGTTTATTATATCATATCAAGCGCAGATTTTCAATAGAAAAATTCAAAAATGAATGAAAATCCCATTCAGACCCCATAATCACCAAAGGCAATACCGCACAAAAGGATAAACCCCTTTGTGCGGTATTGCCTTGATTTTTGAAAAAATGAGGCCGCTTCCATTTTCTACCCGATTTCCCGGACAGAGCGGCTGAACCTGTCAAAAGCTGCCCGCAGGAGGTCTTCTGCGAGCACGGCAGGCAGGGAGAGCGCTATCCACAGAAAGAAGAACTGCGGACAGATCTGTCCCATAAAATTCATAGGTACCTTTGAGTAATCCCACACTCTGAGTCCAAGGCCAACGTTGAATATCATGCCGCATACGAGCTCGGCTGCGGTTATGAAGATCCCTCCTAATATTATTTGCAGCCAAAGCGGCGGCACTCTCCTGAAAAAGCTGTCGAATCCTCCGACCCATAGCAGGCACAATCCGCCGAGCACAAACATTGAAGGGTGGGTATGCCCGCGGTAGAGGATCTCGATAAGTCCGTATATAAAACCTCCGGTAAGAAATATAACGAATGATTTTATCATTTCCGCCGCAAAACTGTTCCTGCTCATAATGCTGCCTCCAAAAAACTATTGGCATTATTCTGTGCATTTTTGGCAGGATATATTCATATATTTTACAAATCCGGCATGTACAAAGAGAGGGGATAATATGAGATTTGTGAGAGCATTTGCGGCTCTTATTACAGCCGCAATACTTATAGTCGGGTTGTCGTCCGGCATGACGGCTCACGCCGAAAAGACTGCGGAAGCGGATATTAAAAGTGCAAAAGCCGCGATACTTATGGAAAGCTCGACCGGCAGAGCGCTGTGCGGACTGAACGAGAATATGCGGCTTCCTATGGCATCGGTCACAAAGATAATGACACTGCTGCTTGCGGCTGAACGAATTGAAGCAAAAAAACTGTCATTCAGCGATATTGCCGTATGCTCGGAACACGCAAACAGCATGGACGGCTCGGTTATATGGCTTGAAGCCGGCGAAAAAATGTCTGTGGGCGATCTTATAAAGTCGATAGTCATAGCCTCGGCGAATGATGCCTGCGTGATGCTTGCAGAGCATATAGCCGGAAGCGAAGAAGAATTTGTTGCAAGAATGAACGCAGAAGCCGAAAAGCTCGGATTGAAAAACACTCATTTTGTAAACTGCGTCGGTTATGACAACAAGGATCATTACAGTTCAGCACGTGATATAGCGATAATGGCTGCGGCACTGCGAAGATACAACTATTTCGACGATTTTCTCCTGACCCGCCTTGACAGCGTGAGGACCGGCACGATCCGTGAGACTCAGCTTCTGAATACCAACAAGATGATAACGTATTACAATGGGATAACCGGATTAAAGACCGGAACGACCGATGCGGCAGGCTGCTGCTTTGCGGGAACGGCAAAGCGCGGAAATATGGAGCTTGTGGCAGTCGTCCTCGGCTGCTCGAATGACTCAGACAGATTTGATGCCGCAGAAGCGCTGCTTGACTATGGATTTGACAATTTCGAGCGTGTCACGCCTCGTCCCGATGTGGCAGAGCTTGTCGAAGTCCCGGTGGAAAACGGCGTAAAGAGCGGCGTGGATACGCGATTCGCCGATATTCCCGAAATGATACTCGAAAAGGGCAGCGGATCACGCATAAAGTACCATTACAGCCGCACAGAAGCGATCTCCGCTCCGGTGGAAAAAGGTCAGACCCTCGGCTATGTGACCATGACTGTTGACGATGAAGTTATCGGAAACGCCAAGATCATCGCTGCCGAATCCGTAGATCGGCTCGATTTCTTCAGATGTCTCCTCTATGTCCTTAAAGCATTTTTCAGCTTTTGAGATCTGACCGCTCAGCATTGATCTCAGAATCCGCTTACGCCTGAAAATTTCTGAAAAGTGCTTTGCGTTCATTTCTGCCGGCAGATCCTGATCCCCCATGTCACAGACAGTAACATATTATGAAAATGCTACCAAATATAACATTATTGTAATCTTATGTTGCTTGAAATTGCATTTTATCTGTGATATAATGAATGGCAGACGGGGGTGAAGCAATGAGCATAATGTTCAGTAATCTGAAAATGTACCGTACAAATGCAGGAATGACGCAGGAAGAAGTTGCCGAAAAAATAGGAGTATCAAGACAGGCTGTCGCAAAATGGGAACGCGGAGACTCTTCTCCCGATATCGAGAGCTGCATCGCGCTTGCTGATATATACGGGACAACGATAGATACGCTTGTGCGCAATATGAAGCTTGAATATAAAAGCAGCGATGACGGAAAACACGTCTTCGGTGTATCCAGAATGAATGATAAGGGACAGATAACTCTGCCGGCGGAATGCCGGAAAATATTCGGGATAAGACCCGGGCATTCATTACTCATCATCGGTGATGAGGATAAGGGAATAGCACTGGTAAATCTCGGAGGACTCGGCACAGAACAGGAAGAATAAAATGAAAGCGATAGAAACAAAGTCACTGACTAAAAAATACAAAAATAAAACCGCAGTGGATTCGCTGGATATCTCTGTAGAAGAAGGTGAGCTGTTCGCGCTTCTCGGAGTGAACGGCGCAGGAAAGACCACTACTATAAGAATGTTGTCCTGTCTGTCAGCCCCGACATCGGGAGAGGGTTTTGTACATGGACACAGCGTTATATCAGAGAAATCAGCCGTAAAGAACATCATCGGCATTTCTCCGCAGGATACCGCAGTAGCGGAAAACCTCACCGTCCGTGAAAATCTTGAATTCATGGCAAAGGTCCACAGTACGGACAAACAAAAAAACACAGAGCTCGTGAATAAAATGATCGGGCTGTTCGGAATGTCTGAAGTCGAAAATTCGCGCGCAAAGACGCTTTCCGGCGGCTGGAAACGCAAGCTCAGCATTGCAATGGCGCTTATCAGTGAGCCGGAGGTGCTGTTTCTCGATGAGCCGACGCTCGGACTCGATGTTCTCGCAAGACGCGAACTCTGGAAGGTCATAAGACAGCTCAAAGGAAAGATAACCATTATTCTTACCACTCATTATATGGAAGAAGCCGAGGAGCTTTCAGACCGTATAGCAATAATGATAAACGGAAAGATCGCCGCTGTGGGAACTCTTCCGGAGATCGAAGCCGAAGCCGGGACAACCGGACTTGAAAATGCGTTTGTGGCAATTGCGGAAAGAGGTGCAGGCTGATGAACAGAATATCTGCGTTTGCGTCACGAAATATAAAGGAACTTCTTCGTGACCCGTTAAGCTATATCTTCTGTCTGGGATTTCCGATAGTAATGCTCATAATAATGACGCTTGTGGATCAGAGCATTCCGCCGGAATCCGGAATGACGGTCTTTCACATCAACAATCTCTGCGGAGGCATCGCCGTGTTCGGGCAGACGTTCGTGATGCTTTTCACCGCGATAACGATATCGAAGGACAGAAACGGTTCATTTCTTGTAAGAATGTACGCTTCGCCTATGACCTCGGCTGATTTCACACTGGGATATATGCTGACGATGCTGGTCATAGCGGTGCTTCAGGCTGTATTGACATTCGCAGCGTCATTAATAATATCGCTGATCGTCGGCACAGAACTGAACATACCCGGTCTGCTTCTGGCGCTGGTGGTACTTATTCCATCGGCAATTATGTTCATCGGGCTGGGAATGCTGTTCGGAACGCTTTTCAGTGAAAAATCTGCTCCCGGTCTTTGCTCGATCATAATATCGCTCGGATCTTTCCTCGGCAGTGTATTCTTCGACGCGGAGAATACAGGAGGCGTCCTGCTGACTATCTGCAAATGTCTGCCGTTTTTCTACTGTACTAAATCAGCCCGCTCGGCTGTTTCTCTTGATCTGACAACAGAGCAGTTCGCTCTGCCGCTTCTCATAGTCTGCGCCTGTGCCGTCGTGATCACAGCCCTTTCTATGGCAGTTTTCAGCTCTAAGATGAAAGCCGACCTCTCCTGACAGACTCTACGTCCGAGATGCGGGGGAGGGAGAGGGAACCCCATTTCCGAGCGCGGAAATGAGGTTCCCTCTCCCTTTCCCCCGAACCCCCT
>ODAI013987871.1_pt1 | contig 10701 bp, 10 predicted proteins | sample 1539321 | NCBI WGS metagenome assembly ODAI01 (sample SAMN02144231, study PRJEB22623) | gut metagenome | biome: sheep rumen | host: Ovis aries | place: New Zealand | reverse complement strand
GTCTCTTCGTTCAAAATTTCAGCACCATTGTCAGTGAGAATCTTCTTGAATTTAGCGACCGTTTCCTTCATCTGTTCATCAGACAAAACGGGAGTCAAAATGAAAACGGTTTCGTATTGATTCATACTACTTTTTGGATAAATTAAAAATTAATTATTAAATAAGCGGGTGCAAAGGTACGATTTTTTTACCAACCGACCAAATATTTCCCGCTTTTTCATTGATTTTCCTTGATAAAAACATGTTTTCACACATTTGCAACCTTCATTTGACTGATAAAACCATTTTTTTGTGTAACTTTGCAAACGAATAAGCCTGCATCAACTTCGTCAACGGGGCGATGTCGGCAAATGTTCACACATTATTTAATACAACATATGAGCATGGCTATTATCCCTCTCTGGGGATGGATTGTTTTCTATATTCTCGTCATACTGATGCTGATTGTCGACCTCAAAATGTTCGGCAAAAACGGTCAGCATGAAGTGAGTGTGTCTGAAGCGTTGAAGATGACTGCCGTATGGATAGGCGTTTCACTCGTATTCTGCTTGGGCATCTATCTGTTTTATCCCGTCAACAGTCATGAAAAGGCAACTGAGTTTCTTGCTGGATACCTGATTGAGAAGTCGCTATCGATGGACAATTTGTTCGTATTCCTGATGCTGTTCTCGTTTTTCGGAATCGAACGCAAATACCAACACGAAGTGCTTTTCTGGGGTATTTTCGGCGCATTGGTTTTACGTAGTATCTTCATCTTTGCAGGAGCGGCAATGGTTGAGCGGTTCGAGTGGGTGTTGGGAATCTTCGGTTTGTTCCTACTCTACACAGGCGCTAAGATGTTCAGCCACGATGACGAACAACTTGGCGACCCAGCCAACAACATCGTGGTGAGGCTCTTGAAGCGGTTTCTGCCTGTCACATCAAAGATGCAAGACGGAAAATTCTTTGTGATTGAGAACGGAAAACGAGTGGCAACTCCCCTACTTGTGGCTCTTGCCGTCATCGAGACATCAGATGTTGCGTTCGCCGTTGATTCCATTCCAGCCGTATTCAGCGTCTCGCGCGACCCCTTCATCGTGCTCACCAGCAACATCTTTGCCATTCTCGGACTTCGCGCACTCTACTTCGCACTTGCAGCTATAGCCAAATACTTCAAATATTTGAAATACGGACTTGGCATCATCCTCATCTTCGTAGGTCTCAAAATGCTGCTCGCCACCGATGAATACATCAACAAACTAGGAGCACTCGTGGGGTTGAAAATGAACATGCCGCAAATTGAAGTGCCTACAAGTTGGAGCCTTGCCATCATATTCTCTCTGCTCACCGCTTCCATCCTTTTCTCTGTGTTGGCTCAGAAATACAAGAAATAATGGCCCATAATTGTCAAAGACCATCAATGAGCTGGTCAAAGGCCACAAATGAGGCGGTCAAAAGCCACAAATGAGGGGGGCAAAGGCCACAAATGAGAAGGTCAAAGGCCATCAATGAGAGTTTGCGAAGAAAAGATTTGTATCACAACTCACATTGCTTCAAAAGTTTGGTTATTTCATTTTTTTTGTTTAACTTTGCCGTCTCTAATAGAAAAGTGCTAGAACAAGGAACAATTAACATCAAATAAAACAATTATGGCAATCGTAAAACCATTCAAAGGAATCCGCCCACCAAAAGAACTGGTGGAGCAAGTGGAGAGCCGCCCTTACGACGTGCTTGACTCTGAAGAGGCCCGCGCCGAAGCTGGCGACAACGAAAAGAGCCTCTACCACATCATCAAACCTGAAATAGACTTCCCCGTGGGCACCAGCGAATACGACCCACGCGTGTATGAGAAAGCCGCAGAGAACTTCAAGAAGTTCCAAGACAACGGCTGGTTGCTTCAGGACAAGGACGACCACTACTACATCTACGCGCAAACCATGAACGGAAAGACGCAATACGGATTGGTGGTTGGAGCCTACGTCGACGACTACATGAAGGGCAACATCAAGAAGCATGAGCTGACCCGCCGTGATAAAGAAGAAGACCGCATGAAGCACGTGCGTGTGAACAATGCAAACATCGAACCCGTATTCTTCGCCTACCCCGACAACTCAGTTCTAGACTCGCTCATCATGCGATACGCCAAAACCGAACCCGAATACGATTTCATCGCACCCATTGACGGTTTCCGCCACCAGTTCTGGATCATCTCCGATGCTGATGACATGAAAACCATTACTGAGGAATTCGCCAAGATGCCCAGCCTCTACATTGCTGACGGACACCATCGCTCGGCAGCTGCTGCGTTGGTGGGAGCTGAAAAGCAAAAGCAGAATCCCAATCATCGCGGAGACGAGGAATACAACTATTTCATGGCCGTATGCTTCCAAGCCAGCCAACTCACCATCTTGGATTACAACCGTGTGATTAAAGACCTCAACGGAATGTCATCGGAAGAATTCCTGGCTGCTCTGCAAGTGAACTTCATCGTAGAAGACAAAGGAACTGACATCTACAAGCCCGCACGCTTGCACGAGTTCTCGCTCTATCTCGACCAACATTGGTACAGCCTCACGGCTAAAGAAGGAACCTACGACAACAACGATCCCATCGGCGTGCTCGACGTTGACATCTCTTCACGACTCATCCTCGATGAGATTCTCGACATCAAAGACCTGCGCTCTTCCAATCGTATCGACTTTGTGGGAGGCTTGCGTGGATTGGGCGAATTGAAACGCCGTGTTGACAATGGAGAAATGCGTACGGCATTGGCTCTCTATCCTGTTTCGATGCAACAAATCATGGATATTGCCGATAGTGGGAAAATCATGCCGCCAAAGGCAACATGGTTTGAGCCGAAACTGCGCTCAGGTCTCGTTATCCACAAGCTCTCATAACGGATGACCGACCAATACAAAACAATAAGCGACAAAATTGGCGAGGGATATTACACCGACAAACGGAGTAAATTCCTCGCTTTTGCCCATCATGTAACTACCACTGACGAAATAAAGGCCTTTTTGGCGCAATATCGCAAGAAGTACTATGATGCGCGCCACGTGTGCTATGCCTATATGTTGGGGGCTGAACGCTCAGAATTCCGTGCCAACGACGACGGCGAGCCATCGAGCACAGCCGGAAAACCCATACTCGGACAAATCAATTCGAACGAGCTCTCCGACATCCTGATTGTTGTCGTGAGATACTATGGAGGCGTGAACCTGGGCACTAGCGGCCTCATTGTGGCTTATCGTGAAGCAGCAGCCGACGCTATCGCTCATTGTGAAATCACGATGCAACAAGTGGAGGAAATCGTGGAATACGACTTCCCCTACGTGATGATGAACGACGTGATGAGAATCATCAAAGAAATGTCACCGCGCATCGTAGCTATGAATTATGACAATAATTGCTCCGTGAAACTATCCATCCGACTATCAGAAGCACAACAACTACGCGACAAATTGGCTCAATTGAGCTTCAAGTAAGTATAAAATTTGTTAAGAGAGCAGATTTAGGTACAAGCAATTTTTGTTTCTCAAGAATTTTTATTACTTTTGCATCCGCTTAAAGGGAAGGTTGGCAGAGTGATCGATCGCGCTGGACTCGAAATCCGGTATACCCCTTTCGGGTATCGGGGGTTTGAATCCCTCACCTTCCGCCAAGAGATACATCCAGGGTGCGTTAGTTCAGTAGGTTAGAATGCCTGCCTGTCACGCAGGAGGTCACGAGTTCGAGTCTCGTACGCACCGCTTAGGGATGAAAAGAAAACCGATAAAGTTCATGCTTTATCGGTCTTTTTTATTACAATATCTTTTGCATCATCAATGCATGATGATAACAGTTCCCATCAAAGAGCCAATCTTTCAATTCCAACGAAGCCGAAAAGCCCATTCGAAGGAACAAGTTCATCGACGCCTCGTTGTCTTTGGCCACATAAGCATAGAGCTGGTGCAAATGGAGGGTATGGCGTGAATACTCGATAATGAGGTTCAGCACATCCGTTGCATATCCCTGCCCACGAAACGCCTTTTGGATAACAATGCCGATCTCTGCTCGATTGTGTTGCGGTTCGAAATTCACCAAATCCACAATGCCAATAGTGCCGTGCTCCGAAGAGTCAACCATCAGCCTTACCTGCTTGTCGGTGTAGATATCGGAAGTGCTGTTGGCAATATAATTGCGAAGGGCATAACGAGAATAAGGAACATTTGTCCGCCCCACATCCCACAACTCGCGATTGTTCTCAATCTGATAAAGCAGCTCCAAATCTTCGGGCTCCATTGCACGGAGCGTTATCTTATCCCGGCTCATTGCAAAATCTCGTTATCGGTGATTATCGTATGCGTTTTTTCGTTATATGTTCCTAAATAAACATTGGGCAGTGGATGGCTTGAGAAGAGTTGGAAAACATCTTCAAACGTATAAGAATTCACATCGTAGACGACATAAATCAACTTGTCCGAAGCCTTGAATTCGTCCAACATCGGCATATGCCCTTCAGGCTTTTCCGTTTCCGGCAGCTCAACATATTTCGCCTGCAGACCGTTTCCGCTAGCAATTTTCCCACACTCGGCAATCATATCCTTGCTTCCCAAGAACACATAGAGAGGCGAGTCGGCTGGGCGATTGGTACGGAATCCCAAGCTTTTCTTCATCTTCTCCACCTGCATATTCATCAATGCCGCGAACGCCTTGATGTATATGGCAATCTTAATGGGAATGGTGAGGAACAAGCTCGAGTGGGAATAATGCTTTTTGAAGAAGATGAGCATAGCGTCATAGAACACGTGCACGTATTGGAATGACGTCTTCTGCGTGCTCTCACCTTTGTAATGCAGGATGTTTGCAGGGTAATACCAATTCTCGAACCCACCTTTCAGCAATCGGTAAGAAAGGTCGATATCCTCGCCATACATGAAGAAATCCTCATCGAGGAAACCTATCTGGTTCAAAGCCGAACGGCGTGCCAAGAAGAAGGCTCCGCTGACCACATCAATCTGAGCTGCTTCTTTCCACGAAAGCCCACTCATGTAATAGCGCCCAAAACGCTTGCTATTCGGAAAACGGGCACAAAGGCCGCACATCTTATAGAACGCCACCATCGGAGTGGGAAGTCCGCGACGCGACTCCATAGCCTTCTCGCCGTTAGCCTTGAGCATGCAAACGCCCAATCCTCCAGCTTTAGGATGGGTGTCCATGAATGCCAGCGTGTCGCTGATGGTATGTTCGCCAACGATGGTATCAGGATTGAGCAACAACACATACTCACTCTCGCTCTGTCCGATGGCGATGTTGTTGGCGCGTGCGAAGCCTTGATTATGGTTGCACCGGATGATTTTGATGTCGTCGTATTTGCTTGAAAGGAAATCCACTGAGCCGTCGCGCGAATGATTGTCCACCACATAGACCTCAGCATCAATGTCCACCAATGCCCGACGTAACGACAACAGGCATTGCTCCACATAGTGCTTCACATTGTAGTTGACAATAACAACCGCCAGCTTCTTCATTTCTCTATCTCGGCATTACAACGCTCTTTGGTTGGCACAACAAAAAACATACACAAGAAAAGGATGATGGCCAAATAGCCGAAGGCGGCGTTCATCGTCAGATAGTACAACAACGTGTTGACCACCATCGGCACAGTAAGCATCTCCAACCTGATGGTTCCCCATTTTTGCAAGCCGCGTTCGCGTTGTTCCACCAATTGGCTATGAATCTTCCCGAAGCGGAAAAGCCGCAATGCCAACGGAATCATGCAAATGGTGATGATTTCCATAGCTGCCAAAAGCACGAACTCCACTTGTGTGTTACCCGTCAGCACACCCGTGGGGAAGACATTGAATTCGCCTAAGACAACGATGACCAGACAAATAATAATTGGTACCAAAAACTCAGCCAAGAGCCTTTTCCTCACTTTTTCCATCTCTCATTGATTGTTTCCAAACGGAATCCTATTCAAAATAGACCGTCCAAGTGTCACCTCGTCCGTATATTCCAATTCATTTCCAACTGAGATTCCACGCGCAATCACACTCAAAGCCACCTTCGTGTGCTCAAGCTTGCGTGAAATATAGAAATTCGTGGTGTCGCCTTCCATCGTCGAGCTGAGGGCAAGAATCACTTCGTCCACCCCACCCTGCTCTACACGCTTCACCAACGAGTCGATTTCGATATCAGCCGGTCCAATGCCGTCCATTGGTGAGATGATGCCACCCAACACGTGATAAAGGCCGTGATACTGCTGAGTGCCCTCGATGGCCATCACATCCTGAATGTTCTCCACCACGCACACCTTCGACACATCGCGCCTCGCATCCGAACAAATTGAGCACACATCCGTGTCGCTGATGTTGTGGCAAATCTGGCAATACTTGATGTTGTGCTTCATTTGGGAGACAGCCCCTGCAAATCCGTCCACCTCCTCATCACTCTGACGGAGCAGAAACAGAACAAGGCGCAAGGCTGTCCTGCGCCCTATTCCCGGCAGTTTAGAGAATTCCGCAACTGCCTTTTCCAATAATGCTGAGGGGTACTGTTGCTCCATTAAAAATAGAGACCGAACCCGATACGGAACCCGAAGGTCGAGTAGTCAGAATGGTTCTTGAACGACTGGTCGTAATAGATGGCAGGCTCAATCGTTGCCGTGCGGCTCAGGAAATAGCAGTAGCCAACCTCCACGCCAGGCATGAAGTCGTTGTAGTTGGACTTGGCATGCACATACTTGCCGTTCACGCCGAGGAAGAGACCGTTTTGTTCAATGTAATAGCGCACGCCTACACCAACGGAAAGTCTGTCGGGAATGGCATGCGAACCATTGTGATTATAATCCACTCCAGTATGCGCCAGCACGTTATCAGCCAGCATATATCCCAGTTGGGCGCGAACACCCATGTTGAAACCATCATCGCCGTTGTAGTTCAGGTCGAATCCCGACAAGGAAGCCCCAATATAGAACTTGTCCTGCTCAAAAGGAGTCTGGCGATAATTCACATACTGAGCACTGGCCGACAATGTCATCAGCATCAATGCAACTACTGCAACAAATTTCTTACCCATAATCTTATTTATTTTAATTGGTTATTATTCATCGCTTTGCGGTGCCACATGCAGAACCACACCAACGCAATCACAAACACACACACACTTCCCGTATAGGAGACGGTGGAGCTAAGTCCGAATGCCTGGTTGGAAATCAGAAGGAAGGTGGAGCATACCGTCGTCATAAACAGCGCGGGCACCAATGTGACAACATATTTCTTCTGCTGGCGGGCCAAATAAACGGTGAGAGCCCAAAGGGTGAAGACGCTAAGCGTCTGATTCGACCATCCGAACCAGCTCCATATCGTGTTGAATCCCTTCGCGTCTGCCATCTGCCAAACCAGCAAGGCAATAGCGGCTCCAAACATCGGAATGCAAACCATCAGACGGCGATGCAAAGACTGTTGCTCGATTTTCAGGAAGTCGGCAATAATCAGTCGGGCGCTGCGGAAAGCAGTATCACCGCTCGTAATAGGAGCAGCTACGACACCGAGCATAGCCAGAATGCCACCGAAGACGCCCAGCCAATCGTTGCAAATCATGTTGACCACCGAAGGAGCATCGTTCACGGCATCGGTTCCACCAGCCATCACCTGATAGCCTGGTGTGGGCTGGTCGTAGAAGAAATACATGGCCACCGTAGCCCAAATCAACGCGACAATACCCTCTGTAATCATTGCGCCATAGAAAATGGGGCGTGCCTGTTTCTCGCTCTTCACGCAACGCGCCATCAAGGGGCTCTGCGTGGCGTGGAAACCGCTAATGGCTCCGCATGCTATCGTGATGAAAAGCATGGGGAAGATGGGAGCATGGAAGTCGAGCAACTCGGCTCCGCGATTACCTAACCCATCCCACAACTCTGGCAGGTTCGGCATCTTTATAAAGAGACAAACCATCAAAGCTAAAGCCATGAAAATCAGCGAAAAAGCAAACAACGGATAAATCTTTCCTATAATCTTATCAATGGGGAGCATGGTGGCAATGATATAGTAGATGAACACCACCATAATCCAAAAGAAATACTGCCCGAAACGCTCTGTGAAGAAAGCAGGTTCCCAGATGCCGCCAAGAATCTTAGCAGGACTGAAGACAAACACCACACCCACCATCATCAGCAACAACACCGAGAACACCAGCATCACGTTCTTAGCCGTGTTTCCCAGATAGCGGCCGATGAGGTCAGGCAGGTTGGCACCTCCGTGGCGGATGGAGAGCATGCCGCTCAGGTAATCGTGAGTGGCTCCGGCAAAGATGCAACCGAAGACAATCCACAGATAGGCCACCGGACCAAACTTCGCACCCATGATGGCGCCGAAGATGGGACCCGTACCTGCAATGTTCAGAAACTGAATCATGAAGATTTTCCAACTGGGCAGAACGATGTAGTCCACCCCATCGGCTTTCCAAACGGCCGGTGTGGGACGGTCGTCGGGGCCAAATACCTTTTCGATGAATTTGCCGTAGATGAGATAACCTGCGACTAAAGCCACGAGGGCGATAGTAAATGAAATCATTTTTCTTCGTTTTACAAAAAACTATTGCAAAAGTAAACAAAATATTTGAAAAACGAAAAAATATCACTACCTTTGTTCCAAAATTATTGGAAATATGAAGCAAACATCCATAATATTCCTCATTTTAACAATATGTCTGCCCCTCTGGGCACAATCTCCCAAGCACGAAGTAAGAGCCGTATGGCTCACCACTATAGGCGGCATCGACTGGCCCCACTCCATTGCAAACTCACCACAAGCCGTTGAGCGGCAGAAGCAAGAGCTGTGCGACATACTCGACAGGCTGAAAAAAGGCGGCATCAACACCGTGCTCCTGCAATCGCGCATACGCGCCACAACCATCTATCCCTCGAAATACGAACCGTGGGACGGCTGCTTGAGTGGAAAGCCCGGAGTGAGCCCCGGATACGATGCCCTTCAGTTCGCCGTCGAAGAGTGTCATCGGCGCGGAATGGAAATCCACGCATGGGTGGTGACCATCCCTATTGGAAAATGGACCGCGGCAGGATGCACACAACTCCGAAAACAGCACTCCAACCTCATCCGCAAGATAGGGCAAGACGGATTCATGAACCCCGAAAACCCGCAAACAGCCAACTATCTGGCCGACATCTGCGAAGAAATCACCCGAAACTACGACATCGACGGCATACACCTCGACTACATACGCTATCCCGAAACGTGGAAAATAAAAGTCTCGCGCACGCAAGGGCGACAATACATCACCAACATTGTCAGCGCCATCAACAAACGCGTGAAGACCCTGAAACCGTGGGTGAAGATGAGTTGTTCTCCCATCGGAAAGTTCGACGACCTGTCGCGTTACCGCTCAAACGGATGGAATGCCTACACCGCCGTCTGCCAAGACGCTCAAGGATGGCTGCGCGCTGGCCTGATGGACGAGCTGTTCCCCATGATGTATTTCAAGGGCAACCAATTCTTCCCCTTCGCCCTCGACTGGGCCGAACACAGCCACGGACGCATCGTAGCCCCCGGACTCGGCATCTACTTCCTCAACCCCCGCGAAGGCAACTGGACCTTGGAAACCATCACGCGAGAAATGGAAGTGCTGCGACAGAACAACATGGGACACACCTATTTCCGTAGCAAATTCTTCACCGACAACGACAAGGGCATCTACGACTTCGCATCCCGATTCGACCAGCATCCCGCACTCGTCCCCCCAATGACGTGGCAGCACAATACGCCGCCAGCTCCCCCCACGCGCCTCAGCGTCTCCTCTAAGAGTCTCTCGTGGACAGGCGCACGCGATGCCAGCAACGCCCCCTATCTGTTGTACAATGTCTACAGCAGCCGCACACTACCCGTTGACATCAGCGACCCACGCAACCTGGTGGCCACACGCCTCACAGAGCCCCAACTCTCCCTGAGCCAGCCCACCGATGGCCGCTACTTCGCAGTAACCGCTATGGACCGCTACGGAAACGAGAGCCAGCCCCTGCAGAGCCACACGCAAAAAACAGCCCTCACCATTCCGAAAAATGTGGAAATGCTCCAGTGCGACGGCCGTCGCGTGACATTCCCCCCCAGAGAAAGCGCCCTCGACGCCGATGTCGTAACCATTGAAGACATGAAAGGCAGAATCGTCGCCACACGCCCCTACAAGGGAACCTCCGCCGATGTCAGCCATCTCGCCGACGGCCTCTACTCCATGCGCTCCGTCAACCGCAAAGGCGTCTCCCACCGCCTTGGATTCTTCATGATCAAACGAAAGCTGTAACCCCCAAACAACCTCTTTTCACCCCATCTTTTCTACCTACAAATTTACAAAAAAAAATCGAAAACGCCAAATTTTCCCCCCCACTGGCTTGCAAAAATTTGTTAAGAAAACGGGGAAAAATACACCTTTTTTCTTCAACGATTCGTTTTGCCGGACACCCTCGAAAATAGGGTATTTTCTCGCCCATTTTCTCTCTGTTCTCGTTGATGATAATGCTCTGCTCTTGCAGTTAGAACCTGATACCAGAATCAAGTATGAGGATCCGGGGGACAAAACAAACTTTCAACCATTAGCTGGGCTAAGGTATAAACCATTCAACCTTTCTAGGGGAATACACAATTTCGTGAAAATGTGACTTGTGAATTTGTGACATTATGTAGGTGGAGTGATTTTAATGGGTTATAGATTGAAAGATTTTAGTAG
>ODAI013688906.1_pt1 | contig 10701 bp, 9 predicted proteins | sample 1539321 | NCBI WGS metagenome assembly ODAI01 (sample SAMN02144231, study PRJEB22623) | gut metagenome | biome: sheep rumen | host: Ovis aries | place: New Zealand | reverse complement strand
CAGGTCTATTCCTTCGTGCGCAAACAGATAGAGGAGGGACGGCAGGGCTATGTCGTCTATCCGCTCATCAAGGAGAACGAGAAACTCGACTTGCAGGACCTGCAGAACGGATTCAATGAGTTATGCGAGGCGTTCCCGGAATACAAGATCTCCATGGTGCACGGCCAGATGAAAGCAGCGGACAAAGACCTACAGATGCAGCGGTTCGCGTCCGGCGAGACCAAGATTCTTGTCGCCACAACGGTGATCGAGGTGGGGGTCAATGTGCCCAACGCCACGGTGATGATGATCCAGAACGCCGAGCGGTTCGGACTGAGCCAGCTCCACCAGCTTCGCGGACGCGTGGGACGAGGCGGAGACCAGAGCTACTGTATTCTGCTCACGGACAACGAGATCTCTTCGGACACCCGCAAGCGGATGAACATCATGGTGGAGACCAACGACGGCTTCCGCATCGCCGAGGCGGATCTGCAGCTCCGCGGGCCCGGCGACATGCAGGGCACACTGCAATCCGGCACGCCTTTTGAGTTACATATAGCCAACCTCGCCACCGACGGCCAGTTGGTAGCCGTCGCCCGTCAGGCGGCACTTGAGATACTCGACCAGGATCCGCTCCTCGAGGACGAGATGAACCGTATATACAAAAGACGCCTCGATACTCTACGTATCGAAGCGCATAATTGGAGCGATATATCTTGATCTTGAGCTAAGTCTTGCGTGACTCGCGGCACTGCCGCTCAATTACGCTACGCCTTGCTCTACGATTTCCCCAAGGATTAAAATCCTCGGGGGCCCCAAAAGAAAAGAGTCACCGTTAAGTGACTCTTAATTTTTACATATCGTCGTGAGCATGCAACGACTGCACATACTTGGCATGCGCCATCTTGATTCGCTTCAGCTCACTCGGTTTGTCGAATTGCTGACGGCGACGGAGCTCTTTTACGACACCCGTCTTATCGAATTTGCGTTTGAATTTCTTGATCGCACGCTCGATGTTCTCTCCTTCTTTTACAGGAACGATAATCATTGCTTACACCTCCTTTCTTGTACCCAGGGCCGGGATCGAACCGGCACGGTTTCCCATTGGTGTTTGAGACCAACGCGTCTACCAATTCCGCCACCTGGGCGCGCTTGCATTGACACTTGCGTGACTGCGCGTTTCACGCTTGTATAACGCTACGTGTCATGCTACGCTTTTCGGTCTGCAAACGCTTCGCTGGTTTACATCCCGAGTTTATTCCTTTTACGCATATGAGCGAAAAAGCGTGCAAAATTACAACAATTATTTGAATTGACAAAATTTTTAGCGACTTTTTTTGCATAAATGCGTATTTTTTTGTACTTTTGCACACAATTTGAATACTTATGGAAGATTTTTTCAGCAGAAGTGAGGCACTCTTGGGGGGCAAGGTGATGGAATCGTTACGCAACGTCCGCGTGATCCTCTTCGGCGTGGGAGGCGTCGGCTCCTGGTGCGCAGAGGCACTGGTCCGTACCGGACTCACCCATCTGACCATTGTCGATGGGGACAGTGTGCAGCCCTCTAATGTGAACCGTCAGTTGCCGGCGACGCGGGAGACCTTGGGCAGACCGAAAGTGGAAGTCCTCAAAGAGCGGTTGCTGAGTATCAACCCGGATGCGGAGATAGAGGCAGTTTTTGAGAACTACTATGCGGATGGAAAAACCGAGGGCGGAGCGGATTTGATGATCGGTGGATACGATTATATCATTGACGCCATCGACTCCGTGGCAGCGAAGACAGACCTTATTATTAACGCGACGCGCACACGAGGGGTGAAGATATTCAGTTCCATGGGTGCCGCACTTCGCTTCGATCCCACCAAAGTGACCACCGGCGAACTGATGTCCATCCAAGGCGACGCGCTCGCCAAAGCCGTGCGCACACGCATGAAGAAGATCGGTCTGCACCCGTATCGGAAAGTGAAATGCGTCTATTCGACGGAGCAACCGCAATCCTGTGAGACCCGGGGCAGCCTCATGCAAGTCACCGCCGTCTTCGGCTGCACCCTCGCAAGCATGGTTATAAACGATTTGAGGGTGTCATCTTTTGTGCAGTAATTACGCCGTACGGCATAAAAAACACTTTTTTGTGCAATATACTTGCATAATTGCATAAAAAGCAGTAACTTTGCAGGCGATTGTTTGCAAAGAATATGACAACCATAAAATATTAAATGGATGGAAACACATTTGGTAGAATACAAACAGAAATGGAATGACGAGTTTCTGAAAGAGCTATGTGCCTTTGCCAATGCCGAAGGCGGCACACTCTTTATCGGCATCAAAGATGATGGCGAAGTTTGTGGTATAACAGATGCCAAGGAACTGCTTGAGAACCTGCCCAACAAAATCAACCTCACAATGGGCATTCTGCCAACCATCAAACTGTTAGAAGATAACGGCAAACAATACTTGCAGATACAGGTAGAACACTCCGAGCGTCCTGTTAGCCTACGTGGGCGTTTCTATAAGCGTTCCGGCTCCACCGTCCAAGAAGTGAGCGGCAGTCAGTTATCCGAGTTCCTGCTCTCCAAGAGTAATCGCCAGTGGGATGATTTTACATGCGAGGGGGCTACGTTAGACGATATAGACCCGAAAGCGATAGACTATTTCTTGCGCTGTGCCATCGCAATCGGCAACATGCCTCGCGCGGCGTTGAATGATAGTATAGAGACCATTCTGGCTAATCTGAATCTGCTGACTCCTGATTATCAGTTAAAGAATGCTGCCGTTCTGCTGTTCGGCAAGCATCCGCAGCGTTTCTTTAATGGTGCACGTTTCCGCATCGGACGCTTTATGGCGGACGGGGCTGATTTGGTGCGCCAAGATATCATTGAGGGCAATATTATCCAGATGGCAGATGATGTGATGGCTAAGTTGCGTGCCGATTACCTGACATCACCTATTCGGTTTGAGGGAATGAGACGGATAGAACAGTTGGAGATACCGGAAGATGCACTCCGTGAGTTGGTTTATAACGCCATTATCCACCGCGACTACTTGGGGGCCGACACACAAATGAAGGTGTTTAACGACCATATCTGGTGTTGGAACGAAGGTGCTTTGCCGGAAGGCTTTGATGTGGAGCAGATGATGAAAGCGCACATGTCCAAACCCCGTAACCGTCTGATTGCATCAGTGTTCTACAAAGCCGGTTTCGTAGAGTCGTGGGGGCGCGGCATTGAAAAGGTTTGTACGGCTTTCAAAGCAGCCAACCTGCCGGCACCCACATTTGAAACATTCTGCGGCGGTACTGTCATGACCATCCCGCGCAATAATCCCAATACCAAAAGCGTAGATACGACCCAGAAAAATGTCGTAGAGAATGTCGCAAATAAACTTACTGAAAGACAGCAAGTTATACTTAAAATTATTCGTCGGTTTGTCGCAGACCATGTCGTAGAGGGTGTCGTAGATACTGGCGTAGAGAATCCTTCTGCACTCACTATTGCCAAACAGATTAAAACATCCTCTCGAACGGTGCAACGTGAGTTAGCCTATTTGCAAGCCCAAGGCATTATTCGCCGTATTGGTGGCGACTTTGGCGGTCATTGGGAAGTAATAGATAAATAAATTCGTCTGTTGTCACCGCCGTCTTCGGCTGCACGTTAGCAAGCATGGTGATAGAGGATATGAGGAAAAAGTAAGTAACAAGCGTTCTTTATAAAATGACCTAAAAACATGAAAAATGGCACTTTTATTTGCGAGTGTCATTTTTTTTGTGTAATTTTGCAGCGCAAAATTGTTTGCAACTCTCACCGTTTGCCGACGGTGCTTACGAGCACTCGGTATAAGCAAGAAATGACATAACTGGCGCAAAGCGTTGCGCTACCATCAAAGCGTTATAAGCCCAACTTGAGTTTTTGAAACTTCGACAACTTCAAAAAACTTAATTATGTATTCAAGCAAAAGCCTATCGACGCTCGCGCCTACGGCGTGAGCTTTTGCGTAGAATTTGAATACATAAGGTTAGTCGAAGACCTCAAAAACTCAAACGAAGCGAACGAAAGTTCACGCTTTTTTGTATATATTGGTGTATATAAAAAACATATCAATGATAGATTTCAGGCAAATAAAGAAACTCCTGAAGCAAGATAACTCTTCGCTTCCCGAGATCAAAGTGTCGCTTTTAGGCGATACGGCTACGCAGTTCCTTGCGACATCCATAAAAGGCATCGGTGTAGAACGTGGTTATAACATCAACCTCTTTGAAGCTGAGTATAACCAAGTAGAGCGTCAAGTGCTTGACCCGACATCGGACTTGCACCAGTTTGGCGCTAAATATACAGTTGTATTTCAATCTACTCATAAACTGTTGGAGACTTATAGCCTCAAAGAAGCAGCCGATTGGAATAAATTGTGCGACGAGCGAATCCAATTTGTTCGGACGCTGTGCGAAACGGTAGGAGGAAAAATCATTTACTTCAACTATCCTGAGATTGACGATACCATCTTCGGACAATACGCTAACCGCATAGATCAATCATTCACCTGGCAGATACGGAAATTGAACCTCGAATTGATGCAACTGACGCAAGAATATCCGAACCTCTTTATTTGCGACATTGCGGCATTGCAAAACAAGTTCGGTCGCGATTGGATGTTTGACAGTTCGGTATATGTGAGCACAGAGATGATTCTTTCACTGGACGCCCTGCCGTATGTAGGAAGTCGCGTGCTGGATATTATTTGTGCGATTGAAGGTAGATTCAAGAAATGCCTGATTTTGGATTTGGACAATACCGTTTGGGGTGGTGTTGTCGGTGATGACGGTTGGGAGAATATTCAGGTCGGTCATGGATTAGGGATCGGCAAGGCCTTCACGGAGTTTCAGGAATGGGTAAAGAAACTGAAGAACCGCGGTATCATTATTGCCGTTTGCAGCAAGAACAACGAGGACAAAGCGAAAGAGCCATTTGAGAAAAATCCCGAAATGGTTTTGCGGTTAGAAGATATTGCGGTTTTTGTAGCGAACTGGGAGAATAAAGCAGATAACATCCGAACCATTCAGCAGATACTCAATATTGGTTTTGATAGCATGGTCTTTCTCGATGACAATCCGGTTGAACGTGCTATCGTGCGGGAGAATATACCAGACATATGTGTGCCCGAATTGCCGGAAGATCCGGGTGATTATCTTGAGTATCTGTATTCTTTGAACCTTTTTGAAACGGCTTCCTATAGTAGTGGAGATAAGGACAGGACAAAGCAATATCAGACCGAAGCCAAACGAGTACAGGCCGCACAAAAGTTTACCAATGAAGCAGATTTCTTAAAATCGCTAAACATGGTTTCTATTGTGGAAGGTTTTACCAGTTTCAACACCCCTCGCGTTGCACAATTGAGCCAACGGAGCAACCAGTTCAATCTCCGAACGGTGCGCTATACGGACGGAGAAATTGCCGCATTAGGAGCTTCGGACAAACATGCATGTTTCTCCTTTACGTTGGAAGACAAGTTCGGCGATAACGGCTTGATATGTGTGATTATTATGAAGAAACGCGATGAAAAAACGCTGTTTATTGATACATGGTTTATGAGTTGCCGAGTTCTCAAACGTGGCATGGAGAATTTCACGCTTAATACCATTGTCGCATGGGCAAAAGAACATGGCTTCGAACGTATTATCGGAGAATATATACCCACATTAAAGAATGGCATGGTAAAAGACCATTATTCAAATCTCGGTTTCTCGCCCGTTGCCGAGAATACATACGAATTAGATGTGCCGACATACCAGCCCCGCGAATGTTATATTGAAAAGAAATAAGGATATGGAAAAGAATCAAATTTTAGCGGAAGTACAAGAGATTTTCCGCGAAGTACTGGACAACGAAGAGATTGTGCTGAACAATGTAACTACCGCTGATGATGTGGAGGAATGGGATAGTCTTACACACATTCAGTTAATTGTGGCGATTGAGAAGCATTTCAAGATCAAGTTTACCAGCAAAGAGATCTTAAGTTGGCAGAACGTAGGAGAAATGATTGATTGCATTGCTACGAAATAATGGTATTTAATAGTTTATCGTTCTTGCTATTCTTTACGGTAGTATTCCTGATTTATTGGTTTCCGTTAAAGAACACAACAAAGGGGCAAAATATCTTTTTGCTTTTAGCCAGTTATTTTTTCTACGGATATGCCGATTGGAGGATGTTGCCTTTGCTGATAATCGCAACACTTATCTTCTTTTATCTTGGGAAAGCAATATCCGGAGCTAAAACGGAGAAGCAAGGCTACTGGTTAACATTTGCTGGTGTCGCATTAGGAGTTGGCACGTTGCTATATTTCAAGTATTTTAACTTCTTTATAGAGTCTTTTGCATCGTTGTTTGATGCAATGGGCTTGCAGACGAATTTGCATACTTTTAATATAATAATGCCACTTGGTATCTCTTTCTTTACGTTCAGATTACTTAGTTATATCATAGATATCTATCGTGGAAAAGGTGAGCCGACGAATGATATAATCGCATTTGGCGCGTATGTAGCTTTCTTCCCGTGTCTATTGTCAGGACCAATAGATAGACCTTCGTTTATCAAGCAACTGCAAGCCAAGCGAGAGTTTAATTATGAGCAAGCGGTAGATGGTTGCCGACAGATTTTATGGGGCTTGTTTAAGAAAGTGGTGGTGGCGGATAATTGCGCAACTTACGTTGATAAAGTGTGGGGTGACATAGGAGGACAAACCGGAAGCACATTAGTCTTGGCAGCTGTGCTGTATAGTTTCCAAATGTATGCAGACTTTTCCGGTTATAGCGATATGGCTATCGGAGTTGGCAAATTGATTGGCTTACGTATCGCTAAGAACTTCAATTATCCTTTCTTCGCGCTGAATGTGGCTGATTATTGGAGAAGGTGGCATATGTCGCTGACCAGTTGGCTAACGGATTACGTATTCATGCCATTGAACATACGTTTTCGTGATTGGGGTAATGGGGGAATGATATTGGCAATTATCATCAATATGGTCGTGGTGGGAATGTGGCATGGCGCGAATTGGACGTTTGCTGTTTTTGGTCTCTACCACGGACTATTATTTGTCCCTCTTATTCTCAGCGGAGCGTTCTTCAAAAAAGCCAAACTTACGACAAATAGATTAGGATTGCCTGTAATCCAAGACTTTGGACGAATGTTGCTCACTTTTTCTTTCGTTACCTTTGGTCTGATGATATTCCGAGCAGATACTATCGCTCAAGCATGGGAGTATATGAGTGGAATATGCGATGCCTCCATACTGCAAGTACCATGGCTAATAAATAGGATTTATTATATTCCTCAATTCTTTTTCATTGTATTCATGATGTCTGTAGAATGGTTGCAACGTAAGAATGAGCACGGGCTCGTTTTGGACAAAATTTCTAATAAAACCTTGCGATATGGTATATATGTCCTACTTGTAGTATTGCTGATTTGGGTCGGCGGACATGCTGATACGTTTATTTATTTCCAATTTTAACATGAAACGATTCATAATTGACATATTATTTTTCCTCCTTCTGGTATTTGGAATAGCGGCTATCGGGGATTTTCTTGTTTCCTCTGGGCTGCGAAAAACTACTATTCGTCCTTATGCCGTATGGAATGATATTTACAACGGTAACAACTTGAACAACGATTTGGTATTCATCGGTGCATCATCCTGTTGGGCACATTATAATCCTTGCGTGATTGATTCTATGTTAGGAATCAGTTCCTATAATTTAGGCATTGATGGGCACACATGGTATCCGTGTCAGCCTTTGCGCTATAATACATATATAAAGCACACCCGTACCCCAGAACATGTAATTGTCAATATTGATATGGGTACTTTTGGCGTAATGGCAGAACCCTATGAAAGAGAGCAATTCTTTCCGTATTTTTGGTTAGATGACTCGCTGATCTCCCAGATTCGGGAAACGAAAGAGATTACTTTTATGGATAGATATTGCCCAATGTGGCGATACATAGGTTATCGGAAATGGATTGAAACGGGTATGGCGAGCGCATTCGGGAAAAAGTGCTTTGAAGATGATGGTGTTTACAAAGGACATCGGGGACAGACAATTCCTTGGGATAGAGCAAGTTTGAATACGATGGATTCTGTTACAATTGCATTTTATGAGTCCGTGGCAGACTCTATGCTACATTTCATTGCCAATCGGAAATCTCAAGGACAAACTGTATTATTAGTGAAGACACCTATTTATTATGAGTTGCAAGAGCGTTTTACTAATCGCTCAGAAATGTGTGCAAGATATGATAGTATAGCTAAGATTGCCGATGTCAAGTTATTAGATTATTGGGAACATCCAATAGTACAGGACAGCACTTATTTTTATAACTCTACTCATTTAAACAAACTCGGTGCCGACTTAATATCTATCCAATTAGCACACGATCTGGATTCTCTCGGAATCATTAGTCATTAAAAGAGTTCTCCACCGACTACCACAATTCTTGACAAGTACATTCAATAATACAATACCACCTTCTTTATCCATTGTGTCGGATAGATAATGGATGAAAAGGCGGAATGTTCGCTTCTCTAATCACCGTGCGGCGGGCGGGATATAATTCCGCGGGAACGGACATACAAGGCGGCGGAGGCGTGTCCGGATAAGATCCGGACGCAATGAACAAAGAAAGGGCTCGCGCAAAAATGCGCGAGAAGGGAAAGACGCGGGGCTGTCGCAATGATGCGACAGAAGGAAAAGACGGGAGGGACACCCCCCGACCCCCTCTCAGAGGGGGAGAAGGGGGGGTAAAGGCGAAAGGGCGAGAGGCGAAGGGTGGAAGGACACGAAATAAGGTACGCGCGGGTGCGCGTACCTTATTTTATATCCGCCAAACTTGGCGGATGCAAGAGGGGGATAAAGGCCTATCAGAGCCAAGAGGGGAGATTAGAGTCCGAGGGACTTCTTAATCTCGGGAACGCGGGCTTCCGCCTCGGCGGTGCAGCGCTCGTAGTCGGCACCGGTGAAGGGTTTGCCGATCTCGGTCTTGACCGGAATCTCGAAATAGAACTTGATCTTCGGCTCGGTACCGGACGGACGAACGGAAACCTTCAGACCACCCTCGGTGAAGTACTGGAGTACATTGGAGGTGGCGTTCAACGGCATCTCGAATTTCTCTTTTACCCACTCGCCGTTGACGAGTTTGCATTGCTCGAGGGTCTTGTAGTCCTTGATGAGGGTGACTTTCTCGCCGGCGATCTCTTTCGGCGCGTTGGCGCGGTAGTCCTTCATCATCTGCTGGATTTCCTCGGCGCCTGTCTTACCCGGGCGAACAACGTTGATGGTCGTCTCGCGCTGGAAGCCGTAGTCGGCGTAGATCTTGAGGAGGTAGTCGTAGAGGGTCATGCCGTTGTCCTTGGCGTACGCGGCGATCTCGCAGATGAGGCAGATAGACGAAGGCGAACATTTATCGCGGACAGCGTCGTACGGCAGGAAGCCGAAGGACTCCTCGCCACCACCGATATATTTGCGTTTGCCCTCCCACATACGGATGCGGTTAGCTATCCACTTGAAGCCGGTGTACTCGTCGGTGAGGGTGACACCCTGCGCGTCCGCAATCTTGCGAATGAGCTCGGAGGTCACGATGGTCTTGACGATGAACATATCGTCGCGGAACTTACCCAGGCGCTTCATGTTGTTGATGATGTAGTAGTGGAACATGATGTTGGTCTGGTTACCGTTGATGATGACCCACTCGCCCTTGTCGTTACGGCAGACAATCGCAATACGGTCCGCGTCCGGGTCGGAAGCGATGACGAGGTCGGCGCCCAGCTTGGTGCCGAGTTTCATACCGAGGGTCATCGCCTCAGCGTTCTCGGGGTTCGGGGAAACAACGGTCGGGAAGTTACCGTCGGTGACCATCTGCTCGGGCACTACGTGGATGTTCTGGAATCCCCAGGAACGGAGGCACATCGGCACAATCTGACGGCCGGCGCCGTGCATCGGGGTGTAAACGATGTTGAGGTCTTTCTGACGGTTGATGGACTCCTGGTCGATGAGGACATCGTGAACCGCCATCATGTAGTCGTAGTCCATCTCGCCGCCGATGATCTCGATGAGGTCTTTGTTTGCCTCCCATTTAACATCCGCGAGGGTCACTTTGTTCACCTCGTCGATGATACCCTGGTCATGCGGCTGGAGCACCTGCGAGCCGTCCTCCCAGTACGCCTTGTAGCCGTTGTACTCCTTGGGGTTGTGGGAAGCGGTGACGTTCACACCACCCTGACACTTGAGATGACGGATAGCGAAGGACACCTCCGGCGTCGGACGCAGGGACTCAAAGAGGTACACCTGAATGCCGTTAGCAGAGAAGATGTTGGCAACCGTCTCGGCGAACATACGTCCGTTATTACGGCAGTCATGACCCACCACAACAGCTACGCGGCCGTTCTGTACGTGCTCGAAACCGCCCTCTTTCTGCACCTTCAGCAGGTAGTTGGCGTAGCCCTGGGTAGCCATGGCTACGATGTATTTGTTCATTCGGTTGGTGCCGGGTCCCATGATACCGCGCAGACCGCCGGTACCGAACTCGAGAGTACGATAGAAAGCATCGATGAGCTCGGTCTTGTCCTCCGCCTCCATCATGGCTTTCACTTGTGCGCGGGTCTCCGCGTCAAACGGTTCCTTGGTCCACACCTCGGCAACCTCCATTACTTTTTTCAATTCTTCGTTCATGGTAGTT
>ODAI011717580.1_pt1 | contig 10701 bp, 9 predicted proteins | sample 1539321 | NCBI WGS metagenome assembly ODAI01 (sample SAMN02144231, study PRJEB22623) | gut metagenome | biome: sheep rumen | host: Ovis aries | place: New Zealand | reverse complement strand
TGCTTGTTCTTGTCAGAGAGTACGGGGCTCTGCAAAAGAAGCTTTCAAAGTGTAGCGCATCTTGCCTGCTAGGTGCACGACTTTCTTGCCCATCACAGCGTGCGCAAAACTTGCGCGCCAAAGGACGGCCGAGAGACGCCAGAGGCTGCCCGTCAATCGCCGAGGGCGGTCGCCGAGGAGCTCAGAGACTACACTCAGCCGCTCGGGGAAGCCCCAAAGGGCTCCTCAATCGCGAGGGTGCAGCCCCTCACAACCCTCTGGCACCCTACCCTGCCAGCTCCTGCAGCTGCTCCAGCTTCTCGAGCGCCGCCGTGCGACCCTGCAGGTACAACTTGAGCAGCGCCGCGCCGTCGGCTCCCGTGTTGCCCACTTCCACGGGCTCGGGCGGCTCAACAATCAGCACACGCCCGGCCTCTTCCAGCTCAAAGAGCTGCGCGCGGGCCACGTTGTAGCGATCGGCGCGCGAAGCCAGCGCCTTCGTGTAGTAGGGGTAGGCGTCATAGCGGTGCGAGCGCAGGTAGATGTTCTCGGTTGCTGAGGTCTTGACATAGCCCCGCTCGCGCGTGAGCACCACCACGGCGCGCTCGGCAGGCGTGTGGGTGGGCACCTGTGGTGCTCCAGGCAGGCCCAGCGCCACCGCAAAGGGAATCGAGTCGGCCGTTCCGCCGTCAAGGTAGCTGTGCCCCTCGATGCGCACCGTGTTGGACACGAGCGGCAGCGAAGCCGACGCGCGCACGTACACCACGTCGTCGGGAAAACTTGTGCAGGGTAGGTAGGCTGCGCTGCCAAAGACGGTGTCGGTGGCCACGGCATACATGCGCAGGGGGTTGGCGTTGAAGGTCTCGTTGTCAAAGGGGTCGAGGTGGTTTTGCACCTCGTCGTACATGAAGTCGGCACCCGCCATGTTGCCTGTGGTGGCCCACGACCACAGGCTCATGAAACGCTTGTCGTCACGGAAGGCCAGGATGATGCGCATGGCACGTCCCAGCTGGCGACTCTTGAATCCCGCCGCGTTGATGGCGCCCGCAGAGACACCCCATACGCTGTCAAAGCCGTAGATGCCGTGCTCCATCATTACGTCGAGCACGCCCGCGGTGAAGATGCCCCTAAAGCCGCCGCCCTCAAGTACGAGCGCATTTGATGTGCTGGTGCCCATGTTCTGCCACCTTCCTGCCTGTCTTTACGTCGTTCATCATACCCATCCGGTGCGTCGGCGGTGTAGCGGTCTTGTGATGGGTGGATGGGCGGATACCCCCGCACGTACTACCGCTTGGCTGACACGCGCAGCAGAGAACGCGAAAGATGATAAGCTGCAGCAAGGAGCTGCCGCACCGTGCGGTGGCGCTGCGGAGAGGAGGCCAGAAATGGCTGATGAGACCTACACGTTTGTCTGCACCGTCTGTGGCTGGGAAGTCACCGTTGATACGCCCGAGCTGCCCGATGACTTCGTGTGCGAAGTCTGCGGCGTTGGGCCCGAGATGTTTGAGCTGGTTGAGGAGTAGCGCCAACCGCAAGCCATCACGTGCAACGAAATCGGGGCGCGCCGGAGACTCTGGCGCGTCCCGATTGCTGTGCGCGGCAGGTGCGACGGCGACCCGCGTGGCGGCGGCGTGCGCGACGGCGACCCGCGTGGCGGCGGCGTGCGCGACGGGCGGGCCCGCGCGGGCCGCTCCGGCGATTTGTCCAGCGGATGGTTAGCCACCTGCGCCATGGGGTACAATCACTTTGTTGCCCGCGGGGCAACGGTTCTTTGACAGCGTGCATGGTGGCAGCACCCCATCTTCGCCTCGTGGGGGTGACTGGTTTCGACAGGGTGGTTCTGAGGCGGGCAGCAGGCCGTGGTCTCCTCGCCACGTTAAACAGGGGTACCGTCAAATGAATTGACGACAATTATTCTTACGAGCCTCTGGCTCTCGCCGCTTAATTAACAGCTGGCGCGTCTAACCAAGGGTTGCTCCCGCTCTTGGGGCGACGTCATTTGAGGGAGATGCAGCCGCGGACGTAGCTGGTATGCCGCGAGCCAAGCTTGAACCAGCTAGGACATCGAGCGCGGGTCACCACGTGCGACATGCCCGAATCTCAAGTGGTGACTGAGCCTGGAGACACCTACCAGGGGACTGCTTTGGACCGGAGTTCGATTCTCCGCACCTCCACCATACAAACGCTTCCGAGCGCCCCGCCCTCTCTGGGTGAGGCGCTCGGTGTTTTTGGGCGCCTATCTAAAGAGCGGGGCTGGTCCTAGCCATCGTCTTCGTCGTCGCGACGACGGCGAATGACCACGGCAACCGCCAGGATGCCCACGCCATTAGGAGCCATGCGGAACTCGGTGTCCGCAACCCTCACGTAGCCATGAGGCGCCGCCGTCCACGTAGCCGTCAATAGAATCCCATTGCCCGAGGAGAGCGGCATGCTCTTACTGTTGGAGAGCGTCACCTTGAAGGTAACAGGTTGTCCTTGTTGGCTTCGGTTGCCGAAACGGTTGTGGCCCTGTGAATCTTGAGGTAGCCAGGACGAGTTCTGTTGCTGAAAGCGATGCCAACGGTCCGTCGGAGGGGTCGTAGGCCAACGTAGCCACGGGGTTGCCACTTGTGGGGTCAAGGGCCGCCGTTATCGTTACGGATCTTGGTATGTATGTCGTAGTCGATGGTGTTTGCCTGCGGATTGACTTCTTTGATAGTGTGGGCGTGGGCGCCCATGTTGGAGGCGGCTGCCACCAGCTAAAGTGTCGGCTTCCTTCGAGCCCGACTGGCCACCTTTGCTGAGCTTATGGGGGAGATACCTGCACAATCTTCTTGATGCCGGCCACGGGGTCCTCGTCGATAACGCCGCAGGTCTTGGTGTGCTTATAGGCGTTGTAGATGTACTCGGAGGCATAGTGGTTCTTGGTGACCTTATCCTCAACGCAGCCCATGCCGGTCTCCTCGACCGCCATCTTGGCGAGCGGGATGCGTGCCTTGTTGGCAGCCATTGCCGCCAAACAGCATGGGTTTGCATGCATGCGTGTCTACCATGCATGCAGATTGTACCGCACGGGATGTTCCATTTTCATATAGTTAGCTAGGCGCTAATTAATTCGCAGGGAGCAGGCACACCAAATTGCGCATGAACCGCATACGTCATGTATCTTTCGATTGACAGCAGCTCAGCGTTCTATCTCAGCAATGGCATTGCGGTACCATTCGGCCATTCTGTCATAATCGCTATAGGCCGCTTCCCCTCGATGGTCTGGTATATCGTAGTTATTATTAATATACTCTCCAAGCTTATTAGTGTACTTGGCGCTACCCTTTTCGTTAAAATGCCCGCCATCAGCATAGTCAGTACCAAAATCGAGATTCAATTCATTGTACGATAATGTGTAATCGTTAAATGGTATGTTATTCTGCCGTGCATAATCTTCAATAGTGCGAAGACGCATAGCGTCGGTCTCGCTTGTCTGATACGGCGAGGAGACAAGTAGCAGCGGTATCCCTTCTTGCCGTGTGAGCTCAACTATCTTTTCAAAATACTCCGCAGCCTTTGGCTCTAGCGGCAGAGTCTGTTCGATTTGGGGTATTACGAAGGGGGCAAGCTCGGTATGTCCGGTGTTGAGATAGAAGCCTTTCCAGTCATCACACTGGAATCGCCCCTGCCCTTCTGGACCGTAATCCCTTCCCTTATTGGTGAAGTCGCTCTCCTCCAGCTCAGAGTACCTGCTATGATACGTTGGAAATTCCAGCAGATAGTCCATGAGCCCGTAGATATCCCGATGCTCGAAACTCACCTCAACCGCTGCGAGCTTGTCAAATGAGAAACGCATGCCATACGTGTTCTTCATTGCACGGGCAGTATCGCTATATTCGCCATCAATAGTAGCTGCGTAGACGTCGTAAACGATAAGCTTCGGCCGTTGGGTCTTAAGGGCTTCCTTCAAGTAATAGTACGTATTCCAGGGAGGCTGTATACTCCCTCCCAAATCATAAGTTGCGAAGCCGTAGTCGTCCCACATCACCTGAGTGCTGATATTCTCATAAGCATGACTTGAGCCAAGGAAAATAATGTCGACTGAATCCTCCCGCTGCTCATAGAACTTGGTTAGAGAATAGGTGCCGTCCACGGCCTTCAACTTGAGCACCTTGAATATGCCGACAAATAGCACTGAAATCAGTAGTAAAAACAGGACCGCCGAGATAGCCCTCTGCTTGCTTCTCATAAACAACCGCCCCTAGAATTGGAAGTATATAAACGCCTGCGCGTCGAACTGCGGGCCATAGTTACCAAACACAACGATCATTACCAACAGCAGGGCAAGTACACCCCAGCGGAACCAGAGCATTTCATCTTTTAGGAAGGCGTCAATCTGCTTGCCAGTACGAACCCTAATAACATCGAAGAACACAATGATGACGATTGCGACGAGGAGAATGTGCATTTCCTGCACGCTAAGTCCCAGGTTATACAGGGTGCCGTCAAAGAGGACCCATGGATTCCACGCAGTAAACATCCCCTTGATGAAGCAAATCGCATCTCTGCATGAGTTCATCCGGAAGAAAACCCATGCAAAATCGACCAGAACAAACGTGATGAGGGTCTGTGCCAGGTGATGGCTCAGGCTGTCCTCACGAATCCTCAATGCTCCCAGAAGCTTCTTGCGGGCAGGCTCAAAGATGGCGCCCAGCACCTGATACGTTCCGTGAAGTGCCCCCCAAATGAGAAAGCTCCAGCCCGCGCCGTGCCACAGGCCACTTACGAGAAAGACAATCATGATGTTGCGATAGGTTTTTGCCCTCGAGCATCTGCTCCCACCAAGGGGAAAATAGAGGTAATCGCGGAACCACGTGCTGAGGGAGATGTGCCAACGACGCCAAAACTCTTTCACAGAGCGTGAGAGATACGGCGCCACGAAGTTCTCCGTGAGGCTGAACCCCATAACCTTTGCAGTACCAACAGCAATCGTTGAGTAGCTAGAAAAGTCGCAGTAAATCTGCAGGGCAAAGAGCATCGTCGCTACTATGCGCTCGAGCGACCCGAACGCCTCGAAATTGTTGTAGACCGTATCAACAAGTATCGACACCCTATCGGCAACCACAAGCTTGAGGAAGAATCCCCAGATCATAAGCACGGCACCATCTGTAATGCGATCAAAGTCCCAGACATCGATATCTTCAACGTGATCGACCTGGCGCAACAAATTGGATGATCGCTCGATTGGTCCAGCCACTAGCTGCGGGAAAAACGAAACGAACAGGGCATAGCGAAGAAGGTTGGTTTCGGCGCTGATCGTTCCCCGGTACACGTCAACAGTGTACCCAAGCGCCTGGAATACATAGAAGGAGATACCCACGGGAAGCAGTACGTCGAGCGGCCTGGGGCCTAGGTCAGTTCCAAACAGCGACGCTATACGCGCTGCGTTTATCCAGGCAAAGTCGAAGTACTTAAAAAAGAACAGAATACCAAGATTAATAACAAAGCTGAAAGCTACTACTAGCTTCTTTCGCTTATCTTTATTGTCATAGTGTTCTTGTCTTGCAATAAAATCAAGTGCAATGCCGCTGAAGAACGTAATGATAGTTGAAGTGGCAATCAGCAATGCGTAGCTTGCATTCCACCCCATATAAAAATAGTAGCTTGCTATAAGGAGCCATATATAGCGCAGTCGCTTCGGTATAACAAAGTACACTAACAAAACGACTGGAAAAAAGAACATAAACTGATATGAATTAAAGAGCATAGGCTGCTCCCTTAACTCTGACAACAAGCGAATTATACATCACCGACTGACTGTAGATAAGGGCCTATCACCCTGACTCTTACTGGAGTGGTCCCGACGCAGAAAGAACCTGCCACGAGAAGCAACTTCCCGTGGCAGGCGTGTACCAAACGTTTTGCTGAGGGCGCTTAGCTCGCAATGTAGCTCGATGCCTTGGGCGGCGTCTTGCCCTTGAGCGTGCTGTGGTAGTAGGCGTAGGTCATGGGCATGGCGCTAGAAAGATTCTGCGCGTCGACCACCTCTCCCACGAAAATCATGTGCGTGCCCACGTCGAGGGTCTGAACCACCTTGCAGGCCAGCACGCACGCCGCACACACAGGAGTGTAGGGGTCGCCCAGCACCGTCTCGGCTTTCTCGATGCCCTCAAACTTGGCAAAGTTCACCGACGAACGGAAGCCAAAGCGCCCGATGTAGGGCATATCGGCCTCCTGGGTAATAGCCGTGAGCGCAAAGTGACCCGCCTGCTCGATGACGCCCTCGGTGTGGTTTTGCTTGTTGACCGCCACCATCACCTGCAGAGGCGCGCTCGTAAGCTGCAGCCCCGTGTTGATGACGCACGCACCGTAGTCATCCCCCGTCGCCGCAGACACCACATAGAGCCCCGACTGAAACTTGTACAGCGCCGTTGCGTCCATCGCATCTCCTCTCCTTGGGGCAGCCTCGACGGGCCAGCCGATGCTTCCAGTGTAAACCAGCACCCGAGCGCAGCGCACGGCCCGCGGCACCACGCCCCCGCAAACCTGCAGATGGATGCGCCGCGGCCGCAAACGTTAGCGGTTGCGCTCCTTGAGCGCGCGCTGAATGTCGCGGTCGCTCTGGCGCTGGGCCATGTCGTGGCGCTTGTCGTAGAGCTTCTTACCGCGCCCCACGCCGAGCGCCATCTTCACGCGATTGTGCTCGTCAAAGTACATCTCGAGCGGCACGAGCGCGAGACCCTTCGTGCGCAGGCGCCCGTCGAGGCTGTCAATCTCGCGGCGATGCAGCAGCAGCTTGCGCCGGCGGTCAGGGTCCACGTTCCACACCCCACCGTTGGAGTACGGGTGAATGTGAGCGCCCACCAGCCACACCTCGCCGCCGCGGATGATGCAGAAAGCGTCGGTTATCTGGCAGGCGCGCTCGCGCAGGCTCTTGACCTCGGTGCCCGTGAGCACCAGGCCCGCCTCGAAGGTCTCGGTGATCTCGTAATCGTGTCGCGCCGTGCGGTTGCGAGCAATCGTCTTCTTGCCTTTCTTGCCCTGCGCCGGGCCGGACGTCTTCTTAGCGGGCATCGTCGGCCTCCTCGTCGCCGCTGCGGATGAGCTCGAGCAGCGCCATGGCCGCCTTCTCGCCCACGAGGTCGCGCGCGCGAATCGTCAGGCTGGTTGCCACATCGCGCTCGCCAGCGGCCGCCGCATCGCCCGCACACATGAGCAGGCAGACGGCAATCTCGGCGTTGGCGGCACCGGGCAGGCCTTCCGCCTCAAGCAGCTCGCTCGCCTCGTCGTCGGTCACGGTATCGGGATCTGCCTCGGTGCCCGCTGCCTGCTGCAGCGCCGCCTCCAGCGCCCCGTCACGCACGTCAAGCCTGCGCGCCGCCCGCAGTGCGGCCGCAGCGGTGCGGGGCTGACCCGCCGCCAGGAAGTAGGCGGCAAAGTTGGTGAACGCGCGTGCTAGGTGCATCGCCTCGCTCGCCCGCTCGAAAACCGAGAACGAGAGCGCAAGATGCTCCTGCAGGTTGCCCTCGATGCGGCAGAGGTCGGCCAGGTTCAGGCGATGCTCGCAGCCCATGGGGTTCCAGCGGATGGCCTGACGCAGTGCGCGGTCTGCGGCCTCGTAATCACCCGCGTGCACGTAGGCAAGCGCGAGGTCGGCATAGAGCCGGTCGAACGGCTCGCCCACATCGCGCAGCTCGCGGGGATCGCGCTCCACCCGGCGGTAGGCCAGCCGCTCGAAGAGCGTGGGGAAGCTGAACCACTGCAGCTCGTCGGTGGTGGGACAGTTGCGGTCGACATACTCCTCGGCATCCTCTGCCAGACGCTCGAGCAGCTCGAGCGCCAGCACCCCCTCATCCTGCATGAGCAGGCCCTCGGCACGCAGCAGCTCGTCTGCCAGAATGCTTTCGCTCATAACGCTCCTTGCTATCTGCTGCGGACGGCCACGCGACCTGCCCGCAGGGTGTTGCGGGCGGCCACCTGGCCCGCCCGCGGGGGATCCGTTACTTCTACCTTAGCGCATGTGCGGCGCTTGGCCCGCGAGCGCGAAGTCGATCTGGCCGCGCTCGGGCGTGGCGCCCACAACCTCCACAGCCACGCGCTGCCCCAGCCGGTAGCTGCGGCCGCTCTCCTCACCCACAAGCATCATGCGCTCCTCGCGATAGGTAAACCACTCGTCGCCGAGCGATCGCACGGGCACGAGCCCCTCGGCGCAGGTGTCATCGAGCATCACAAAGAGCCCGTAGCGCTCGACTCCCACCACGATGCCCGAGAACCGCTCGCCAATCTTGTCGGCATAGAACTCGGCCATCTTGGCCTTCTGCGAGTCACGCGAGGCCTCGTCGGCCACCCGTTCCTGGTCCGAGCAGGTGCGACAAAGCTGCGGCAGTGCGCGCTCGGTCTCGCGCTGCTCGCGCGTGGTGAGCATGCCGCGCAGATACGCCTTGAGCGCGCGATGCACGATCACATCGGGATAGCGCCTGATGGGCGACGTGAAGTGGCAGTAGGCCTTGGCCCCCAGCGCATAGTGGCCGTCGTTGTGCGGCAGATAGAGCGCGCGGCGCTGCGCCCGGAGCAGCAGCGCGTTGGCCAGATAGGAGCCCGACGTACCCTCGGCACGCGCCAGCACCTCCTGCAGCACAAAGGGATCGGCAGCGGCCAGCCGGTCGGCGTCACCCGCGCGTAGCAGCTCTAACTCCTGCAGCACCGGAATCGTGGCTATGAGGTTTTCGGGCGCCGGACGCTCATGCACGCGATAGGCCGCGGGTACGTCGGCGTCAGCCAGCATTTTGGCCACCGCCTCGTTGGCCAGAAGCATCGCTTCCTCGATGAGGCTCGTGGCCCGCGTGCGCTCGCGCACATGCACACCCACCGGATGGCCCGCCTCGTCGAGCTCGACCTTTGCCTCACGCGAGGCAAAGTCGACCGCGCCACGCCGGGCACGAGCCGCACGCCGGAGCGCGCCTACCTCATCGAGCAGGCGCACCGCGGAGGCAACCGCAGGCGCTACGTCCGCGTCGCACGGCAGCTCCTCCGCGCTCACGTGCCCCTCAAGCAGGGCATCTGCCGTTGCGTAGTCGAGGCGCGCCCGCGAGCGAATGACCGAGGGAAACGCTTCGCTTGCACGTACGTTGCCGCCTTCATCCAGCTGCAGCACCACGGTCATGGCCAGGCGGTCCTGCTGGGGCCTGAGCGAGCAGAGGTCGTTGCACAGGCGCTCGGGCAGCATCGGTAGCACGCGGTCGACCAGGTAGGTCGAGCAGGTGCGCTGGCGTGCCTCGAGGTCGATCGACGAGCCCCAGGCCACATAGTGGGTCACGTCGGCAATGTGCACGCCCACCTCAAAGCCGCCGTCATCCAACCGACGCGCGCTCACGGCGTCGTCGAAGTCGCGCGCATCGGTGGGATCGATGGTCAGCACCACCTGCGCGCGCAGGTCGCGCCGCAGGGGCTCTGTTGCCAGCGTATCCTCGACGTCAAGTACCAGCCCCTCGGCCTCGTCGAGCACGGCACGAGAAAACTCGGTGGCCAAGCCGTGCGAGGCAATCACGGTCTCTACCAAGAGGTCGAGGTCGGACGATGCTCCTGCGCGGCGTTCGATGGTCACGACGCCCGCGGCGTTGCGCACGGGATACTGCAGGATGCGCGCCACCACCACGTCGCCGGCACCCCCCCCCAGCCGTGCGGGAGAGGTGTCGTCGGGCAGCACGAAGAAGTCGTGCGCCATACGCCCGTCGAGCGGCGTCACCGCACCAAGCGGCCCTGCCGGCGCAAACGTTCCCATGAAGCTGGTCGTTGCACGGTTGAGCACACCCTGCACATAGGCCATGCGCTCGCCACTGTGCCCCGGCACCAGACTCACCTGTACCTCGTCGCCGTTCATGGCCTCGCGGATGCCGCGACGCGCCACGCTGTAGGTGCCCTCGGGCGTCTCGACCACCGCCATGCCCGCGCGAATGATGCGTATCGTTCCCTGCGCCAGCGCCTTGGGCTTGCTGCGCACCGAAGAGCGCCGACGCGGCCGGCCCTTTCCCTGCGCCTTCTTATGACCCATGAAATCCGCCTCCAACTCTTGCGCGCCTCTTTCAAGCCAGGTTGACCGGAAGAGGCGCTCGGGATGCCTTTGAAGGACCGCCCCCTCGCAGCTCCCCCGCACGCCCGCAACGCGCGGGCGTGCCTCATATTCAGCATACCCCGCTACCCCGCCTGTAAAACGGCCTGCTGAGCGACAAAAAGAAGGGCGGCCTGGCATCTGTGCCAAACCGCCCTTGCAACTTACGTAGCCGTGCTTGCTAGACCCGCAGGTAGCGCCTCATGGCAATGATGGAGCCGAAGGTGCCCAGCAGGATGCCGCCCAGCATCAGCATGCCGTAGGTGCGCAGCTCAATGCGCAGCGGCAGCGTGAACGACAGGAACTGCAGGCTGTTCTCCAGCCGCGGTACCAGCGCCGCCATGCCAAAGTGCAGAGCCGCGATGGCCAGCACCGAGCCAATCAGCGCCTCGAGGATGCCCTCGGCCACAAACGGCCCGCGAATGAACGCGTTGGAAGCGCCCACCAGACGCTCGATGGCAATCTCGCGACGACGCGCCGAAATGGCCAGGCGAATGGTGTTGTTGATGAACACGAAGGCCACGAAGGTGAGCAGACCCACCAGGACCAGCGCGCCAATGCGGATGCAGTTGGTGACGCTGAAAAGACGCTCGACAGCTTTGCGGCCGTACTGCACCGAAGCCCTAGCGCCATCGTGCACGTCGCCGACC
>ODAI013947816.1_pt1 | contig 10702 bp, 9 predicted proteins | sample 1539321 | NCBI WGS metagenome assembly ODAI01 (sample SAMN02144231, study PRJEB22623) | gut metagenome | biome: sheep rumen | host: Ovis aries | place: New Zealand | reverse complement strand
TATCGCCAAGGACTCCCTCGCCATCGGCATGGGACCGTTCCTGATGAACCTCGCCAGCTGCATCGTCGTCCTGTTCATCAACCAGCAGCTCGTCAAGTGGGGCGGCGACCTGGCCCTGGGCGCCTACGGAATCGTGAACCGCATCTCCTTCCTGTTCGTGATGATCATCATGGGCTTCAACCAGGGCATGCAGCCCATCGCCGGCTACAATTTCGGCGCCCGCCAGTATGCCCGCGTCCGGGAAGTGTATGTCAAGACAGCCGGTTGGGCGACCCTCGTGTGCATCCTGGGATTCATCGTCTCGGAAGCTTTCTCCGGTCCCACGGTGAGCATCTTCACCAGCGACCCGGCCCTGCACGACCTGGCGTCCAAAGGCCTGAGGATGATGAACCTCGCCTTCCCCATCATCGGGTTCCAGATGGTCACCACGAACCTGTTCCAATGCCTCGGGATGGTTCGGAAGTCCATCTTCCTCTCCCTCTCGCGCCAGCTGCTGTTCCTCCTCCCCTGCATCTACCTCCTGCCGCCCCTGCTGGAATCGGAGGCCGGTGTATGGTACAGTTTCCCGATCTCGGACACCGTGGCGGCCCTCGTCACGGGGATCTTCGCCATCGGCCTGCTGCGTAAACTCGGAAGCCTCCAGGACGGGGCCGACCCGTCCATCCTCGGAAGTCAGATTTAAGTGCCATGAATACCATCATCAACGTAGGAAGATCGTTCGGCAGCGGCGGCGGATTCGTTGCCCAGGCCATCGGGCGCAAGCTCGGGATTCCGGTCTATGACAACGAACTTATCTCCAAGGCCGCGGAGGAAAGCGGTTATTCGAAGAGCGTCTTCGAGGGCGGCGAAAAGCGCCGGAGCCTCTTCTCCATGTCCAGTTTCTTCGCCTCCGGCCGCCTTCCGTTCGGGGAGAGCAGCGGGTATGTCAACGACGACATGCTCTTCAAGATCCAGAGCGAGGTGATCCGGAACATCGCCGAAAAGGGAAGCGCCATCATCGTGGGCCGGTGTGCGGACTACATCCTCCGCGACCTGGACTGCCTGGACGTTTTCATATGCGCCCCCATGGAATACCGGGTCAAACGCCTCATGAAGAACGAAGGCCTGGACCAGGACGAGGCCGAGGAACTCATGCGCCGCAAGGACCGCACCCGCGAGGCCTACTATAATTTCTACACCTTCGGTGCCTGGGGCCAGGCCGACAATTACGACCTGTGCGTGGACAGTTCCATCCTGGGAATCGAAGGCACGGCGGATTTCATCATCGACTTCGGTCACCGGTCCGGAAAGATCAAGTGACCGTTATTCTGAGCGAAACGAAGTGAAGTCAAGGAATCTCATCATCCTCCTCCTGTTCCTGCCGCTTCTCCTCCACGGCCAGGAGCGTCTCAACGAGCGTCTGACCAACGACCTGTCCCGCCTGCCCGAGATGGATGCCGTCGTGGACAGTTTCATGAACGTATGGTCGCTGCGGGGCGTCTCCCTCTCCGTCATGCGGAACGACTCCCTCCTGTACGCCCGTGGCTACGGCCGGGCTGACGGTTCCCGTCCCATGACCCCGGGGACCCTTCTCCGCATGGCCTCCGTATCCAAGCTCATCACGGCCGTCGGGATCATGAAACTCCAGGAGCGGGGAAAACTGGTGCTGGACACGCCGGTCTTCGGTCCCTTCGGCATCCTGGACGGATATGACCGGTACATCACCGACGACAATTATTACCTGATTACGGTGGAGCACCTGCTGCGCCACCAGGCCGGCTTTACGCAGAAAGGCGGCGACCCCATGTTCACGACCGCGACCATGATGCGGGAGATGGGTCTGTCCAAGGCGCCTACCCAGGAGCAACTGACCCGGCACCTGCTCCGCCGTCCCCTCGCCTACCTGCCCGGGACCGATCAGGAATACTCCAATTTCGGATACCTCCTCCTGTCCATGATCATCGAAAAGATCACGGGCGAACCTTACGAACAGTGGATGCGGCGGGAAGTCCTGGAGCCGGCCGGCTGCTACGATTTCCATATCGCCGGCAATTTCCTGGACGAACGCTTCCCCGGGGAAACCCGCTACTACATGCACAGGGAAGCGAAACCGACCAACGCTTTCGACGGACGCGGGCAGGTGGAACGCTGCTATGGGGCCAATGACATCCACGGCCTCTCAGGTGCCGGCGCCTGGATCGGTTCCACGCCGGAACTGGCCCGCCTCGTCGCCTCCATCGACGGACTCAAGGACATTCCGGACCAAATCTCGGAATTCAGCGTCTATCAGATGACGCAGCGCCTTTCGGACGAAATCTTCTCCCTGGGCTGGGTGGATTGCACGGACGACGGCGAATGGACACGCACCGGTTCCTTCTCCGGTACGTCCGCCCTCGTAAAAGTCTTTCCCGACCATGAAACCTGGATCCTCATCACCAACACGTCCACCTGGAAAGGATCCCGTTTTTCCCGGGATACCGGCGCCCTGTGCAAGAATCTCCGGGCCCGCTTCCAGGACGAACTGCCGGAAAGGGACCTGTTCCACGAATAAGGAACCCCCTCGCTATTTCTGGATGGCTCCGATTCTGACGTGACGGTCATCCACGGTCACGGAGGTAAGGGAAATGTCCGCCAGATGTTCCTTGAACTGGGGAATGGCGGACAGGTTGACGACGATCCGGTTCGCGGAGAAGGATTCCACGACGCCGGCGGGAAGCCGGTCCAGGACAAGGGGCGCGACCAGCTCGGTGGCGACATTCTTCGCCGTGCCGGAATCCAGTTTGAGGACCAGGCGGTCGTCCTTCGCTTCGATAATCCGGAAACTGGCCGAGAGATTCATCGCCTGCTGGCCCACCACAGGAATATCCACTTTCCCGGCATAGGTCAACGTCATGCGATCCGGGGCCTGGGTAGTCAAGTTGATGTCCCGACCGCTTTTGGAACGAAGCAGGCCGGTGATAATCTCCACGGGAACCTCCACGACGGTTTCGGCCGGGACCGGATCCGGCGCCGGCCGTTCGCGTACGACCGACATCTCATTCCCTTCGACCGCGATGAACACGGTGTCCCGGACAACGGGAACGGAGGGTTCAGCCCCGGCAACCGGGGCCGATGCTTCCGGCTGACCGGTCTGTTCGGACGGACAGGCCGGTTTCCGGTGAAAGAAAAGGCTGGCAGCCACGGCGACGGCGATTGCCGCAACCAGCCACCAGCCCCATTTCCGGCGGTGCGAATCCATGGATCCGCAGGCCTATTTCACGCTCATCACCGCAGAGGCGATCGAGTTGAGCTTCACATCCACGGAATCGGCACGGGAAGCCAGGATGCAAGGGACCTTGGTGCCCACGAGGAAGCCGGCCTGACGGACGTCCTTGGCCAGCTTGGAGTTGGTCTTCCAGAAGACGTTGGCGGACTCGATGTTCGGGAACAGGAGGCAGTCGGCGTCACCGGCGACAGGGCTCTTGAGCTTCTTGATCTGGACGGATTCCTCGTCGATGGCGACATCCAGCGCGAGCGGGCCGTCACCGATGGCCTTGATCTGGCCGCGGTCGCACATCTTGGCGAGCATGGCGCCCTCGATGCAGGCGGGCATGCTGTCCATCATCTGCTCGGAAGCGGCGATGAAGGCGATCTTCGGCATCGCAATGCCGAAACTCTTGGCGACACCCGTTACGAAGCCGGCCATCTTCACCTTCTGGCGGAAGTCCGGAGCGGGGATCACGGCCATGTCGGTGATGAAGATCAGCTTGTGGTAGTTCGGGTTCTCGATCACGCCCACGTGGCTCAGCAGGCCCTTCGGAGGGAGCAGGCCGCACTCCTTGTTCAGGATGGCGCGGAGGAACTTGTCGGTGGAGCAGAGGCCCTTCATCAGGACATCGCCCTCGCCGTCATGGACCATGCGGACGGCTTCGGCCACCGCCTTGAGTTCGTCCTTGATGTCCACGATGGTGAACTTGGCGATATCGATGCTGCACTCGTCGCAGACCTTGGCGATCATGTCGGAGTCACCCACCAGGGTCACCTGGACAAAGCCCATGTCGGAAGCCAGGGAAGCGGCCTCGATGGTGTGGGAGTCCACGCCCCAGGCGGCGACCATACGCTTGCAAATACCCTTCGCCTTGAGCTCGGCGAACAAATCGTTGAAATTGGCAATCATAACTATCTCTTAATCTTGGTTATCCAGTACTAAATGCATCGTATCGCGGGCAATCACGAGCTCCTCGTTCGTGCAGATGAGCGCCGCCTTCACCTTGGAATCCTCCGTGGTGATGATGGCGTCCTCGCCAAAGGCGACGTTGGCTTCGTAGTCCACCTTCAGGCCCAGGTAGGAGAAGTTCTCCAGGACGCGGCGGCGGAGGCGGGAGTTATGCTCGCCGATGCCGCCGGTGAAGACGATGAGGTCCACGCCGTTCATCGCAGCGACATAGGAGCCGATGTTCTTGATGATATCGTAGGTGAACTTCTTGAGGGCGAGCTTTGCCTTGGGGTCGCCGCTGTTCGCGCGCTCGTTGAGCTCACGGCAGTCGGAGCTGTACTCAGAAAGGCCCAGGAAGCCGGACTTCCGGTTGAGGATCGTGGACATCTCGTCCGGGGTGACACCCAGCTTGTTCTCCAGGTAGATGACGGCGTTCGCGTCGATGTTGCCCACGCGGGTGCCCATGATCATGCCCTCCAGCGGGGAGAAGCCCATGGACGTGTCCACGCACTTGCCGTTCTGGATGGCGCAGATGGAACTGCCGGCGCCCAGGTGGCAGGTGATGATCTTGGAGTTCGCAAGATCCAGTCCGGCGAGCTTCGCGCCCACGCCGGCGACGAACTGGTGGGAAGTTCCGTGCGCGCCGTAACGGCGGACCCGGTACTTCTCGTAGTACTGGTAAGGAAGGCCGTACATGTAGGCATAGGCCGGCATCGTCTGATGGAAAGCAGTGTCGAAGGTGACGACCTGCGGGACGGTCGGGAGAACCTCCTGCATGGCGTGGATGCCCAGCAGGTGCGCCGGATTGTGGAGCGGGGCGAAGTCGCTGCAGAAGGCGATCTTCTCGAGGACGTCGTCATTCACGAGGACGGAGCCGGAGAAGAAATCGCCGCCCTGGACGATGCGGTGACCCACCGCCTCGATGTCCTCCAGGGACTTCAGGACGCCCGTCTGGGGATCCGTCAGGGCTTCCAGGATGAGCTGCATGCCCACTTTGTGGTCCGCAATCGGGATGTCCTTCACGATTTTGTCCCGGCCGGCCGGAGCGTATTGGAGGATGCCGGCGGGAAGGCCGATCTTCTCGGCGATACCCTTCGCGATGACGTCGAACACGTCGTCGTTCTTCATGTCCAGCAACTGGTACTTGATGGAAGAACTTCCACAATTGATGACAAGGATGATCATATCGTTAAAATGTTAATATTATTCGGTCAAACCGTGCAAAGTTAGCAAATAATTCAGTAATTTCGCATACGAATCTGAAGGAAATGGCGGAGCGGGAGAACATAGGGGCGCTGGCAATCCATTTCACGGCCGGCATCGCGGCCGGAGCGCTGCTCCTGCGCCTTCCCGTGGACCCGCATTCCCTCTCCGGAGGCCTGTTCCTCCTGCTGGCATCCCTGGTCGCCATCGTCCTGAAAACCCGGCGTACCGCCTTGCTTTTCCCCGCGTTCCTCCTCTGCGGAACCTTCTGTTATCTCACCGCGTCCCTAGCCGGGAGCGCCGAAACGACCCTCCTGGAGCGCTGGACGGCCGGGGCCGCCCAAAAGCTGCGCAGTTACATCGACAGCATTCCCTTCCCTACCGGGACCACGGCCCCCCTCCTCAAGGCCTTCCTGACCGGCGACCGGAGCGGTCTTTCCCGCGAAACGGTCCAAGTGTTCCGGAGCAGCGGAGCGTCCCACCTGCTCGCCCTGTCCGGGCTCCACATGGGCATCCTGTACCTCATCCTTTCAAGGCTTCTCTGGCCGATTGGCAACAGCTTGGCGGCCAGGCGTTTCCGATACGCCGCCATCCTCCTTGCCGCCGGATTCTTCACGCTGATGACCGGGGCTTCCCCTTCCATCGTCCGGGCCTTCCTGTTCATCGTCCTGAACGAGACCGCGCACATGACGGGGCGTACCCGGAATCCCCTCCGCGTCCTGGCATCGGCCCTGCTCATCCAGCTCATCCTCTCCCCCGGCGTCATCCTGTCCGTGGGTTTCCAGCTTTCCTACCTGGCGATGGCCGGCATCTTCCTGCTGTATCCTCATCTGGAGAAGTGGTACCCCGACGGCGGGAGATTCGACCCGGTCCGCCGGATCTGGCAGGCCGCCGCCCTGTCCATCTCCTGCCAGGCCTTCACCGGTCCCCTCGCCTGGTACCGGTTCCACACCTTTCCCACCTATTTCCTCCTGACGAATCTCCTGGCCATGCCCCTGACCTCCCTCCTGATGGGGACGGCCGTCGCGACGATCGCCCTCCGGAGCATCGGACTGTGCCCCGGTTTCCTGATCCAGGCCACGGATTTCCTGTGTTCCGGCCTGGTATGGATCCTCGGAATTATTGCTTCAATGTGAAGCCCGGCGACGCCCACTCGGTCATGGACCCGTCTTCGGCCGTATAGATCAGATAACCCTCCACCCCGTCCCGGGAAAGGACCAGCTCCCGGGCGGCATCCAGGCCGATGACCATGCACCAGGTCGCCAGCGCATCGGCATCGGCGGCGCCGTCCGGACTGACGATCGTGGCACTCAACAGGTTATGCTGGACAGGGTATCCCGAACGCGGGTCGATGGAATGCGCATACTTGCGCCCGTCCCGGACATAATACTTGCGATAGTTTCCGGACGTGACGATCCCGCAGGCCATTCCGCCGGAGGACCAGACGCCGTCCAGTTCCGCTCCCAGCTGATCGGTTCCGTCGGAGGGGCGGTCGAAGGGACGGTCCACGCCCACGTTCCACCCCTGACCGGAGGGATTCATCCCGTCGCACCAGATCTCCCCGATGTCCACGAGCATGTCCTTCACACCGATGGAATACAGGTACTTCGCAACGAGGTCACAGCTGTATCCCTGCGCAATGGCATTGTAGTTCAGGACCATGGGCTTATCCAATCCGTCCAGGCGCACATCGCGGAAGCTGAGCGAGCCGTCGGGGCGCGGCGTCATCTCCTTCCGGAGCAGGCGCATGCCGCAGGACTCCCGGATCGCGGCAACCTCCGCATCGGAGGGCATCTCCCCGGACTTGAACCCGAACCCCCAGGCGTCATAAAGAGGCCCGGCGGCAAAGTCCAGCACGCCCTCGGAAGCCTCGAACCATTGATAGGCATCTTTGTACATCTCCAGGAAAAGGCCATTCGGACGGATGGTCTCCCCGGCATTGAAGCGCGACAGGAGCGATCCCTTGTTGTACCCGGACAGCGTCGTGTCGATCCGCTGCAGGATGGCCTCCACCGAATCCCGGACCTCTTCCGGCGCCACGCGGACGCCTTTGAGATTGGCCTTCACGGCATAGACTCCTCCCTGGGCATGGCCGGAAACCTGGATATAACGGTCCCGTTCCCCGCAGGATACGGCAAGGATGAGCACGAGGACAACCAAGATCGATTTTTTCATTTCGCGCAACGTTACGGCAAGATAGTTGCACAAAATTAAGATAAAATAACGATATTTGCAGATTGTATAAGGAAAGAATCATATGACAAGACGCCTTTTGCCCTATATCGGACTTCTCCTCGCCGCCGTCACGCTGTTTTCCTGCAAGAAAAAGGAGGAGACCACCGAAACCAAGCCTTACCTGTACGGGGTGAAATTCGACCTCGTAAACTTCGCCCGTCCCGGCGACACGTTCACCCTGGAGCCCTACGGCGTTTATACGACCGAGGGGGATGGCGTGGACAAACCCACCTACAAATGGAAAGTGAACACCGGTGATTTCCAGGAAGCGGACGAATTCACCCTCGTCCTCGGGGAAGCGGGCAATTACACCATCACCTGCCAGGCGTCCGATCCGGACGACAACTACTACGCCACCACCTTCTCCAAGACCGTCATCGTCATCGACCCGACCCTCGGGAAAACCCTGAACGGAACGGGGATCGAGGCGACGGACGCCCATATTACCGACGGACGCGACCAGGCCGGCGAGAACGACTATTTCTACACCCGGATCGGCGATGTGGACTGGTTCCGCAACAACCTGGCCTACAAGGGTGCCGGACTGGCCTACGAAGAATCGGAAGTGACTTCTTATCCCATCGGCCGTTACTACACCTGGGAAGAGGCGATGATGGCCTGTCCCGAAGGCTGGAGACTCCCGACGGACGAGGAATGGGCCTCCCTGGGCACTGAAGCCGCCCCGCTCGAGGCAGATGCCTACCTGAACGACAAGCGCATGTGGGATTACTGGCCCAACGCTCCCCGCACCAATACCACGGGGCTCGCCATCATCCCGGCCGGATATGCCCTTCCGGAGCTCACGACACCGGCTTACAAGCGCATCTACAACTACGCCGCCTTCTGGACCTCCACGACGGATCCTACCGACAGCCGTCTCGCCCGCTACTACTACATCTTTGCGGAAGAGAACGAAGTGAGGGCTACATACGGCGAAAAGGGCTCTCTGGCCCTTTCCGTACGCTGTGTAAGATAGCTGATGTTATTACCGTAAATCGGTGATCACATAACTTTCAGGAAGCGATTTCTCGTCCAGCGGGAAGTCGCTTTTCCCTTGTTTGTCCCCGAAGACGATATCCTTCAGGACGAAACGGGCGGCCGTGTCATCGTCCAATAGAAGCGTGACGTCCAGGGAATTCGACGAGGAAGCATTGACCTTGAGCTTGTCCATGTAGTTCTTGTAGGAGCCGATGAACAAGGCCGGGTTCGTAAAGAGGTCTTCCTTCTCCACCTTCTCGATGAGGACTTCCTCCGCCTCGCGGTCGATGCTCCAGCGGGTCGTCCCGTCGCTGCGCACCTCCAGGCCCAGGCCCGAAAGCAGGAAAGCGTTGTCCTCCACGGTGCAGTCGCCGTCGGTGACCTGCGTCATGGGCTTCCCGTCCTTGGCGAGGCTGTAGGTATAGTGGAAAAACACCCGATGTCCCGGGACACGGTCCAGGATGGGGATTCCGCCCTGCGCGAAAGCGCTGAAGGCGAGGCTCACGGCCAGCAGGGATGTCAAGATTCTTTTCATTGTCCTCCGTTCATAAAGTGACTCAGGATCTGGTCCAGCTCGTTGAAATCCTTCACGAGGACTTCGCGCGGCTTGGATCCGTTCTGCGGACCCACGATGCCGGCGGCCTCGAGCTGGTCCATCACCCTACCTGCCTTTGCATAACCCATGCCAAGCCGGCGCTGCAGGTCGGAGGTGGAACCCCGCTGGGAGGTGACGATGAGGCGCGCAGCCTCCTCGAAACGCTCGTCCAGCTGTTTCATGTCCACCATGCCGCCGCCGGATTCTTCACCCTCGGCCTTGGGCGGTTCGGGCAGATAGTACGGAGTATTGTAGGATTTCTGGTATCCGATCTGGCTTCCCACGGACTTCGTGAGTTCCGCGATCTCGTCGTTGCCGATGAAAGCGCACTGGATGCGTTCCATCTCCACGCCGCTGTACAGGAGCATGTCGCCCCGGCCGATGAGCTTGTCGGCGCCCGGCTGGTCCAGGATGGTGGAGGAATCGATGCGGGAGGTCACGCGGAAGGCGATACGCATCGGGAAGTTCGCCTTGATGAGGCCGGTGATGACGTCCACCGTCGGACGCTGGGTCGCGAGGATCACGTGCAGGCCCGCCGCACGGCCCTTCTGGGCCAGGCGGATGACGGAGGTGGTGATGCTCCGGGCGATGGCCTTGGATTCCGGACCGGCGCCCACGGACATCGTCAGGTCCGCATACTCGTCGATCACGACGACGATGTACGGGAGGAAATGGTGCCCGTCGGTAGGAAGGAGGTGACGGTCGCGGTATTTGTCGTTGTACAGCTTGATATTGTTCACGCCCGCCTTGTTCAGGAGGGTGTAGCGGTCGTCCATCTCCACGCACAGGGACTGGAGGACCTCCGAGGCGCTCTTGGCATTCTTGACGATGGCCTGGTCCCGCTCGTCCTGCTCGTCCGCCGCCGTAGGCAGCACGGCGAGATAATGGTTGATGAGCCGGCCATAGGCGGAGAATTCCACCATCTTCGGGTCGATGAAGACGAACTTCAGTTCCGAAGGATGCTTCGCATACAGGAGGGAGGATACGATGACGTTCAGGCCCACGGACTTACCCTGCTTCGTAGCACCGGCGACCAGGAGGTGCGGCGCATCCGCCAGGTCGAACACCTTCACTTTCTGGGAGATGGTATAGCCGATGGCCACGGGCAGTTCCGCCTTGCTGGAACGGTAGGACTCGTCATTCAGGAGCTGCTTGAGCGGAACGATGGACGGGGTGTCATTGGCTACTTCGATACCCACGGAATCGGACAGGGTGACAATACGTACACCCTTTGCATTCAAGGAGATAGCGATATCATCCTGCAACTGGCGGATGGCCGCGATCTTCACACCCGGAGCAGGATACACCTTATATAGGGTGACGGTGGGACCGACGATGGCCGTTACATCGCGCACCTGGATCTTGTAGCTCGCCAGCGTCGCGCGGATCTTGTTGTTGTTGCGGTTCAACTCGTCCTGCGAGGGCTCGTGCCGGGCACTGGTATAGTCGCCCAGGATGTCCAGGGGCGGGAACTGGTACTTGGGCAGTTCGTCGCGGTTGTTGATGCGCGGAAGCGG
>ODAI014809287.1_pt1 | contig 10703 bp, 8 predicted proteins | sample 1539321 | NCBI WGS metagenome assembly ODAI01 (sample SAMN02144231, study PRJEB22623) | gut metagenome | biome: sheep rumen | host: Ovis aries | place: New Zealand | reverse complement strand
CATTCTCAAGTCTTGCAGGGTCAACAGAAGAATAGTTGTTAACGCCTACAGGGATCGTGATTACATAGTTCTCATACTTGCCTGCGCCAAGCTGCTTTGTCATGTTCTCTTCGTAGTTGGCATACTGGCCCTGGTTGATGGACATGATAGCTGTCTTGCCGTTGTAGTACTTAGCTGTTGCAGTAGCGTCGTCCTGTGTAAATGTTTCGGGATCGAGGAGGCCTTCCTTGATGAAGCTGTTAGCTACCTTGAGGAATTCCTTGTATCCGTCTGTTGTAGGTGAGAACAAGAATTTGTCCTGATCCTTGTTGTATCTCATGCCATTGCCGATATTCCAGCCGGCATTGCAATCATACGTAGCTGCCATAACGCCTAAGAGGTTACCGCCGCTGTTCTTACCTGATTCATTTCCGCACCAGAGATCGGACCAGATGTAATCCTTCTCTTTGCACATCTTCTGGGAGACCATGTAAGCCTTTACCTTCTTGAGAGCTTCACGGAAATCTGCCCATGTCCATGTCTTCTGAAGTGCAACAACGTCAACGCCTGCTGCATCCCAGATATCCTTTCTGATAACGAAAGAATAGTTAATGAGGTTCTTTTCCTTCATACCGGGAAGCTTATAGTACTTACCGTTGGATCTTGTGATGGTCTGGATGTCCTTTGAAAGATCGTACTTGTTGTAGAAATCCGTGTAGTAAGGCATGTACTTTACATAGTCGGAAATTGGTACGATAGCGCCGCCGTCAACGAACTTGGAATCATCATAGATCTTAGGGATGATGTAAGCAGCGTTGCCTGCCTGGATATCGAGTGTGATCTGATCCATGTAGTCGTTGCTGTCGTAAGACTTGAGGTCAAGAGTAACGTTTGTTCTCTTCTCGATCTCCTTGAAAACACCCTCTGTCTTCCATGTCTCAACGTAGGGATACCAAGATGCATCACTGAAGAACATGGTGTAGGTGACGGGCTTCTCAGCCTTGAATGTCTTTCCAAGACCGAACTCGTAAGGCACCTTTTCTTCAGTCTCACTTGTCTCGATCTGGCTCGGAAGAGTCGTGATCTCTGAAGTCTGTGCTGCACCGCCGTTACATGCTGCCAGGCCGGAAAGCATAGTGATAGCAAGACCGACAGATGCAACTTTTTTAGTAAGTTTTGTTGTCTTCATAATTGCTTCCTTTCTTTTCTTTTATATTGCTCTGGGCTTAACCCATTTAGCACAAGATCACTCTTTTACGCCGCCGAGCATCATGCCCTGAACGTAGTATTTTTGAATTGCCGGATAAACGCAGATGATAGGCAGAACAGTAAGAACCATTGCGCATGATTTTATGTTTGCGGTCATGGACTGTGCATCAGGCTCCGATGAACCTGCGCCTCTGATGATGGTCTGCAGGAAGTAAGCTACCGGCCACTTTGCCTTATCCTGGAGATAGAGCTTTGCATTGAACCAGTTGTTCCAATACATGACTGCATAGAACAGTGTCATCGTTGCAATGATGGGTGTTGAAAGAGGCCTTGCGATAAACCAGAAGACTCCCCACTTGTTGAGTCCGTCGATCTCGCCAGCTTCTTCAAGATCTTTGGGGATGCTCATGAAGAACGATCTCATGAGGATTACGTAATATGTGCTGATGAGCATCGGGAGGATAAATCCCCACATGGAGTTCTTAAGTCCGAGCTTGAGCATGAGGACGTAATTTGCCATCAGTCCGCCGCCGAAATACATCGTGAAGATGATGAAAGGCGAAAGGATCTTGTTGATCCGCAGATTCGGCTTTGAAAGCGGATATGCAAGGATCGATGAGAAGAACAGCGAAAGTACCGTTCCTATTACGGTATAGATAATCGTATTAAGATAGTATCTTAAGAACTCGTAATCGTTGCGTGTGAGAACATAAGCATATGTATCTACGTTAAAACCCTTTGGAACAAGTCCGGTGTATCCTTCGATGATAGCCTGTGTGGATGTAAACGACTGTGATACCAGATAAAGGAATGGATAGAGCGTCGCTACTGCAACAAGTATCATGATGATGGTATTGAAGACTGTAAATACTCTGTATCCGGTTGAATCCTTGATCTTATTCTTAGGATTATGGATATGTATCTCATCTAATCTGAGTTCTGTCTTTTTGTTATCGCTCATATCCAATCTCCTTACCAAAGACTCGTGTTCGCGACTTTACGTGAAACGAAGTTTGCAATAGTCAGAAGGATGAGGTTGATGACGCCTTCAAACATGCCGACTGCCGTAGCAAAGTTGATGCTTCCTGATTCGATACCCATTCTGAAAACGTAAGTGGAAACGATATCACTTGTCTCATATGTAAGAGGGCTGTAGAGAAGGTAAACTTTCTCGAAAGCTCCGCCTGAACCTACAAGGCCGCCAATATCAAGGATAAGGAGCGTTGCGATCGTAGGTAAGATACAAGGTATTGTAACGTGAAGTACCTGCTGGAAATGATTTGCGCCATCAACAGTCGCAGCTTCATAAAGCGAAGGATTGATGCCGGACATTGCTGCGAGATAAAGGATAGTTCCCCAGCCTAAGCTCTGCCATACACCTGATGCTACGAAAATAGTTCTGAACCATTCTGCAAGAGATATGAAGCTTATCTTCTCTCCGCCGAGCTTTGCAATAACATCATTGATAGGACCGCTCGTGGAAAGGAGTTCCTTGATCATGCCGCAGACGATGACCATGGAAATAAAGTGAGGAAGATAAGAAACAGTCTGAACGAATTTCTTCCAGTGAAGATTTCTTATCTCATTTAATAACAATGCGAAGATCAGAGTTAACGGGAATCTGAAAAGGAGATAAAGTCCGTTAAGGATAAGAGTATTAGAAAAGGCCTGCCAGAAAGGTTTGCCTGTAATGAACTGCTTGAAATATTTTAATGTGAGGGGACCTTCACCGAAGATGTTGCCGCCCGATGTGTACTTCCTGAACGCAAGGATATTTCCGAACATAGGAATATAACGGAAGATGATGTAATAGATTACAGGCAGGAGAAACATTAAATAGAGCTGCCAGTTGACATGGAAGTCCTTAATGATCCTCTTGTTGATCGAAATCTTGATCGGAGACCAGTCTTCATCCTGGCTTACCGTATGTCTGTATTCCTCTTTTTTGCTCATCCCGACTCACCCGATAAATAATAAACAAATGCCAAGTTAACTACTCTTGCATACTTGCATGTTAGTTGACTTGCATTGAGATTATCACCGCTTGGACTATATGTCAAGATGTTACCTGTCTAGAATACTGGGATTTGTGCAACCGTTATAATACTTCCCTGTGTTTGTTTGGTCTGACATGCTAGCTTACATTCGATTGCTTTTTGATTTATTCACTTTTATACTGACTGCAAGAAAGCTGAGAATTCATGAAAAATACTTTTGATCACATTACCAATAGCTGGCTTTATAAAGCCGGAAAAGCGATAGGAGATGTTGTAATCATCTCTTTATTATTTGTCGTCGGCTGTCTTCCCGTTGTTACAATAGGTGTCTCGATCTCAGCTTTGTATTACACCGTATACCGCAAGTACGCTAAGAAGAGCGATGATATTTCCAGAGATTTTTTCAATGCATTTAAATGCAATCTCAAAAACGGCATCATCATCCATATCATCTATTCGGCTTATTCGGCTGTCGTCGGATTCAATATCTATTTTTCATTATTCGGATTCAATGGGATCAAGCTCCCTGAATGGTATACCGTTATATCATTTATACCTGTCCTTCCGCTCGTGTTTACCATGCCGTTCTTATATCCTCTCGTTGCAAGGTTTTCCAACTCGGTAAAAGGAACTATCAAGAACAGCTTTACAATGTGCATGATAAATTTCCCGAGATTCCTTCTCATATGGCTTATAGCAGCAACTGCCTTACTGATATGCGTTGCTTTTCCGCCGGCATTGCTTCTGGTTCCGACCGGCGCTATGTATCTGACCGGAATGATCACGGAAAAGGCATTTGCATCAGTGATCAGCAGGATCAAATCTCAGGAAGAAGAGGAAGAAGATAATGAGTGAATACTATAATCTTATTCAGGTGATCTGCGGTGTTCTGGCAGTAGTATTTGTCTTCTTCGGTATCTTTCTGTCAGTCAAAAAGCTCAATCCCGAGAAGTATGAGACAGTGCCTTTAAAGATGACTATCATCAGCACAGCGCTCATAATCATAGGACTGCTCTTATATGGAGTCGTAAGGACATGCACGAACCTTACGGTCGTAACCGAAGAGCATTATGATGTCTCTACAGTCTATCTCGTCTCATTAGGTGAAGTCATCAAGATGTTCGGCTTTATCGTTTTTGTCCCTCTTCTCTTCAAATTATTCAAGCCGAGAACGAGGAAACCGGAAAGCAGCTCCGAAGAAAACCCTGGAGAAACTGAATAACTTATCCCCTGTTTTGCTATAGTTTGGCAGGTTTTTAAAAACCTGCCCTGCGTTAACATTTACATATGTCATGTTCTATTGACATAAATCGCGCTTGCTAGTATGCTAGTAGGCATAAAGAGGGTTTAGCATAAGCGAAACTCTCTTCGAATACTATTTCGGGGTAAGAATTCATATGAAATTGGTCTTGCGGTGGTTTCCATACGGTGATGACAGCGTAACACTTAAACAGATAAGACAGATTCCGGGTGTCAGCGGTGTGGCCACTCACCTCACAAGAATCCCCGTCGGTGAGATCTGGACTGATGAAGAGATCAATCTTGTAAAAGATGAGATCAATTCCTACGGACTTGAGATGGAAGTCATCGAAAGTCTTAATATTCACGAAGACATCAAGAAGGGCCTTCCTTCCAGAGATAAGCTTATCGAGAACTACATAATCTCGATGAGGAACCTCGCAAAGGCCGGTGTCAAATGCATCTGCTACAACTTCATGCCCGTCATGGACTGGTACAGGAGCAACCTCGCAAAAGAGCTTCCCGACGGCAGCAACACCATGGCATACAGCCACAGTGATGCAGTCAAGCTCACATTGGAAAAGATCACGTCTTCCATGATAGACGGCTCTCACAATTTCAGCCTTCCCGGATGGGAACCCGAAAGATTTGCGCAGATGTCTGAAGACATCAAGTTTTATCAGAACATGTCTTCTGAAGATTATTTCAAGAACATTAAGTATTTCCTTGATGCGGTCATTCCTGTTGCAGAAGAATGCGACATCAATTTCGCCGTGCATCCGGATGATCCTCCGATGCCTCTGTTCAACCTCCCCAAGGTCGTTAACAGCAAGGAATCCATCGATACTTATCTGAATCTTAATCCTTCAAAGAGAAACGGTCTTACCCTCTGCACGGGAAGTCTCGGAGCAGGTATCCACAACGACGTTACGGATATCGCGAAGACATTCGCATCCAAGGGCAAGATCCATTTCGTCCACTTAAGGAACGTCAAACACGAGAACGATAACGACTTCCACGAATCAGCACACCTTTCCTCCTGTGGTGATCTCGATATGCTCGCTATCGTAAAAGCTCTTTATGAGAACGGGTTTGACGGATACATCCGCCCTGACCACGGCCGAATGATCTGGGATGAAGTCGGAAGACCCGGTTACGGTCTTTATGACCGTGCACTGGGTGCCACCTACATCAATGGTCTGTGGGAAGCCGTCAGCAAGCTCTGCTAACGGAATAACATAAGAAATCTTTCTATATTTTGTCCGTCAAAACCGATAATCTTATAAACATATATAGGGTTATCGGTTTTGCTGGGTAAACAGGAAAAAGAAAGGACCTGAAATTATGGATCTGTCCAAAGAAAACCTTAAGAACAAAGAATTCTGGAACGGCATAAACGTTGCTTTGCCTGAATACGACATAGACAAAGTGATCTTAAAGACAACCGCTTCACCTTCCTGGCTCCACGTCGGCGGCGGCAATATCTTCAGGGCGTTCATCGCAAGGATAAACCAGCGCCTTTTGAATCAGGGACTGACTGATACTGGCATCATAGTCTGCGGAACGATGGATTATGAGAATTTCGAGAGAGTATATAAGCCGTTCGATAATCTGACTGTCATCTGCGATCTCAAGAGCGACGGAAATACCGGCTATGAGATCATAGGCAACATCACGGAAGCAATCGCCGCCAATTACGATATCAAAGAGAATATCGAAAGACTCAATGAGATCGCTGCCAACCCTTCTTTGCAGATAATATCATTTACCATCACGGAAAAAGGATACGCGTTAAGAGACGCGGACGGCAATCTTTTCGAAAGCGCAAAGGCCGATATGGAAAGCGGACCTTCGCACCCTGTAACATGTATGGGATTCATCTCTTCCCTGCTCTATCAGAGATATCAGGCGGGCAGGTATCCCCTGGCTCTTGTAAGCATGGACAACTGCAGCCACAACGGCGATAAGCTCAAGTCGTCAGTGCTCGAGATAATCAATGCATGGAAAGAAAAGGGGTTTGTCGATGAGGGATTTATCTCATATGTTAACGACCCGAAGCAGATAGCTTTCCCCTGGAGCATGATCGACAAGATAACGCCCAGGCCGTCAGACGATATTCTCAACAAACTTACGGAACTGGGTATCAGCAACTTAAAGAGCGTAAAGACAACGAACGGCGTTTTCGCTGCACCGTTCGTAAATGCAGAAGTGCCTGAATACTTGGTAATAGAAGACCTCTTCCCCAACGGAAGACCCGCTCTCGAAAAGGGCGGCGCGATCCTCACCGACAGGGATACGGTAGATAAGTGTGAAAGGATGAAAGTCACCGCTTGTCTCAATCCTCTCCACACTGCTCTTGCGATATTCGGATGCCTTTTAGGCTTTACGAAGATATCAGACGAGATGAATGACGATGACTTAAGGACACTCGTTACGAAGATGGGATATAACGAATGCCTGCCCGTCGTATGCGATCCGAAGATCCTTAATCCTGAAGCTTTCCTCAGGCAGGTATTAGAGGAAAGATTCCCTAATCCATTCCTTCCCGACACGCCTCAGAGGATCGCAACAGATACGAGCCAGAAGCTCCCTATCAGATTCGGCATCACGCTGAGCACTTATCTTAACGATCGCCCTGAAAAGCTCTCTGAGCTTAAGCTCATCCCGCTCGTGATCGCAGGGTGGCTCAGGTATCTTCTTGCAGTCGATGACAGCGGAAATGCATTTGAATTAAGTTCTGATCCTCTCGCGGATTTTTTCAGAAATGAACTTAAAACACAAGGCATAACATACGGCATGACGGAAAGTGTCTCAGGCAGATTGTCAGGCATCCTTTCCAATGAGACGGTCTTCGGAACGGACATCAACAAGACCGGTCTGACGCCTGTGATAGAGGACTATCTCGATGCGTTGCTGAAAGGCCCGGGAGCCGTAAGAAACGTGCTTCACAAGGCTGTTGCCAATTAGTATGCAAGTGCTGGACATAAAGATTTTTTTATGTTAGGTTTTGTGTAGTTATTCGCATAAAAAGAGGGATCCTGTAATGATAATCACACCGAAGAACAATTTCGAACCTAACCGTGAATATGCGCTGCGTATAGTCAAAGACAACATCATCAACATGGAGATCAAACCCGGTTCTCTCATCGGAGAACAGGAGATCGCATCGCAGCTCGGCATTTCGAGAACACCGGTACACGAAGCGTTCCTCGAATTATCCAAATCCAAGATCGTCAACATCCTTCCTCAGAAGGGCTGCAGTGTCTCCCTCATCGACTACGAACTCATAAAGGAATCACGCTTCCTCAGGATCGCCGTTGAGACAGCTCTTCTTAAGGAAGCATGCGATGTGGCAACCGAAGAAGATATCCAGAAGCTCTATGCCAACATCAAGCTCCAGCAGTTCTATATCGAGAACGACCCTCCGAAGTTCTTAAATCTCGACAACGAATTCCATAAGGATATATATGTTGCCTGCAACAAGCTCCAGTGCTTCTACATGGTAAGCCTCATGAGCCTTCATTTCGACAGGGTCAGATCGCTGTCTCTTAAGACGATAAAGGACCAGAAGCTCGTATCCGATCACAAGGCCATCGCCGATGCCATCGCCGCTCATGACAAGAATGCGGTCGAAGCTGCTTTCACCAAGCACATGTCAAGATTCGATCTCGACTGGGACATCATCAAGAAAGCTTACAGCGAATACATTTCCGAGTAACGTTAATAACTTATTTACAGATTGTATGCCATAACGTAACTATGGTTACAATTTGGAGCAGGTAATCTCCTATTCGACTTGTTAGAATATCGGTAGTATAATCATAAAAAGTCGGCAAGGCGGTATTTGCTATGACCAAACGTACGGGTGACGGAGTCGATAAGACTCTGCGTAATTTGTCTCACAAGAGGGAGACGTCTAAGAGTGCGTTTGTTTTACTGCTCCTGATATATGCGATCGCGGCCTTTTTGACCACCATGTCATCAAGGATCAAAGGCCAGGTAGTCATCTTCGACATCCCGTTTGAGTATTCTTCCCTGACCGGCGTCTTCTCACTTCTGTCCAACACATGCGCGATCTGCCTTGTAATGCTTTTCCACAAGGTCGGATACATCACGGCGATGATCCTGGTCTGCTCGTCATTTCCTATGATGTTCATAAACGTATTCGTTCGTCAGAACTACAGGAACATTCCGGGATTTTTCAACGGCTTGATGGTCATCGTCGCGATAACCATCATATTCGTAGGCAACCGTAAGATAGTCGATTACCAGAACAGCCTCAGGAAGCAGGCGATTACCGACAGGCTGACAGGGCTCCCCAACCGTTCCGCGTGCACCGAGCTCATGGAAGAGCTCCTGCGCCGCAACAGCAAGTTCGCTCTCGTATCCGCCGACTTGAACAATTTCAAGAGCATCAACGATACCATGGGCCATGATACTGGCGACCAGGTGCTCAAGGCTATTGCGGAAAGGTGGAAGAATCTAGCAGATTCCGCCGCCACCGATACGAACGATTTCATAGCAAGGATCACCGGCGATGAATTCATGATCGTCATCAGTGATTATAACAGCGAAAAGGCAGTCGAAGAGACCATCAGGATATTCAAGTCAGAGCTTGAGAAAAAGATTACCATCGATGACTGCGACTACTATATGACCGCGTGCTTCGGCTATTCGCTCTGCCCTGATGATACCGATGTTTTAGAGAACATCTTCCTGTTTACGGATGCGGCCCTACACGAAGCAAAGAAATCCGGAAGCGGCAGCATGATCTTAAGGTTTACGCCTAATGTCCTCAACTCGGAACTCGAGCTTGAGATGGAGCGCAAGATCCGCACCGCGCTCACAAACAGGGGTATCTTCTACAACCTGCAGCCCCAGTTCGATATGGATCACAAGCTCATAGGCTTTGAAGCGCTTGCCCGTATGAAGGACGATGACGGTTCGGTCATCAATCCTGCGGAATTCATTCCCGTTGCCGAGAAAACAGGACTTGTCGAGCAGATAGACATGATGGTCTTCGAGATGGCCGTAAGGTTTACCGGAAGCGTGATAAACGCCATCGGTCATAACATTACCATGAGCATAAACGTCTCGGTAAGACACCTTATGAAGAACAACTTTCTGGACGATATCAAGAGGATACTTCATAAGTACAACGTCGCTCCGGAATGCATCGAGATAGAGATCACGGAGTCAATCATGATCGATTCCGCGGAAAAGGCTATGGACCGCATCAACGAGCTCAAGAAGATGGGTATGAAGATAGCGATCGACGATTTCGGAACAGGTTATTCCTCATTAAGCTATCTGAATTCATTTCCTTCCGATAAGCTCAAGATAGACAAGTCATTTATCGATAAGATGAATACGAACGAAGTATCCAGACAGTATGTCGCGATGATAATAACGATCGGCCATACTCTTAATCTGAAGGTCATCTCAGAGGGAGTCGAATCAACCGGTCAGGTCGACGTGTTAAAATCGATCGGCTGCGATTATATCCAGGGCTTCGTATGGGGCAGACCCATGTCGCCGGAAGAAGCGGCAGAACTAGTTAAAGCTCAGGCATCTGCCTGACGCCTGCTCCGGCGGAATGTAAGAAAGCCTTAAAAGTGGTATTATCTTCAAGGTGTCCGCTATGAAGAAATACAACTCACAGTTCGAGATGATGACCATGCAGCCGGTTCCGAGCCTTATCGTAAAGCTCGGCATTCCGACTATGATAAGCATGTTCGTCACGAGCATCTACAATATGGCGGACTCCTACTTCGTCGGACAGATCAACACGTCAGCAAGCGGTGCGACAGGCGTCGTATTGGGCCTCATGGCCATCCTGCAGGCGATAGGCTTCATGTTCGGTCACGGATCTGGAAGCATCATAAGCAGAAAGCTCGGTCAGAAAGATCTGGACAGCGCCAGAAGATTCTCTTCCACGGGTTTTTATTCCGCTTTGTTCTCAGGCTTTCTCATATTGATCCTGGGAAGCATCTTCCTCACCCCGCTCATGCTGCTCCTCGGCAGCACTCCGACGATACTTCCGTACGCGAAAACATATGCGATCTGCATTCTCATGGCAGCTCCCGCACTCGTCTCGAGCTGCGTAATGAACAACATCCTAAGATATGAAGGAAGAGCTTTTTTCGCCATGATCGGTCTTACATCGGGCGGAATACTCAATATCTTCCTCGATGCTCTTTTCATGCAGCACATGAACATGGGCATATTCGGCGCAGGCCTTGCGACCGCGATATCCCAGTATGTCTCCTGGTTCCTTCT
>ODAI014045978.1_pt1 | contig 10703 bp, 4 predicted proteins | sample 1539321 | NCBI WGS metagenome assembly ODAI01 (sample SAMN02144231, study PRJEB22623) | gut metagenome | biome: sheep rumen | host: Ovis aries | place: New Zealand | reverse complement strand
TGCGCGTCAACGTGATCCACAAGGCCGTTGGCGCCATTTCCGAAAGCGACGTGCTGCTTGCCGAGGCTTCCGACGCCGTCATCATCGGTTTCCAGGTGCGTCCTTCAGTGGAGGCCCGCAAGAGCGCCGACCGTGAAGGCATCGAGATTCGTCTCTATTCCGTCATCTACGACTGTATCAACGATGTCAAGGACGGGATCGAAGGTATGCTCGAGCCCGAAAAGAAGGAAGAGGTCATCTCCACTGCCGAGGTCAAGCAGACCTTCCGCATCAGCAAGATCGGCACTATCGCCGGTTGTATCGTGCGTGACGGCAAGATGGTCCAGAAGTCCAAGGTGCGTCTCATCCGCGACGGTATCGTGATTTACACCGGAGAGCTCGGCTCCCTGCAGATAGGCAAGGATTCCGTCAAGGAAGTGCTCGCCGGCAAGGAATGCGGTATGAGCATCGCAGGCTACAACGATATCAAGGAGGGTGATATGATAGAGGCCTTCCAGATTGTCGAAATCAAGAGGACTCTGTAAAAGGGTCCTCTTACAAACAAACGCGCGGCCTGCCCAGCAGACCGCGCGTTGTTATTTATGCCCTGCGCCTAATTGTACGGCAGCGCAATAGCGTCTCCGAAGTGTCTTATCTTGAGGAACAGACCTACATTGTTCGCTTGGTTTTCAGGGGCACGCAAGGGCCTGGTATCATCAAAATAGATGGTATATATCTTATCCGAAGTATCTTCAATCGTCTCGCCTCCGACCTCCGTGTTGGGCTTGTTGAGGAGAGTATCTATGTACCAGAAGTCCCACGGGACGCCGGCAGCGTGGTAGTTCCATTCTTTGCTGTCTGATGCGGCGGTCGTGAAACTCATACCCTGGAGAGTCTCTCCGTCGAGCACGGCTCCGTTTTCGGTGCTTCCCATCGATACGGCGATACTTTCTTCAGTCTCCTCGAGAGTCGAGCTGCCGACCGTCCTCCGCTCTGCCTTGAATGGATTCAGGGTGATGGATGCCATACGGATTTTGATTGGATAGAGACCCAGCGGGTAATTCCCGGGAATCTTTATATCCATCTTGTAAGTATCGCAGGTCTGCCCGTTTACTGTGCGGGTGCCTCCTGTCTTGACCAGGGAGATGTTGCTGCTGCCCGGCGGCAGGAAATTGAACTTGTCAATGGTGTAGATGTTGAGGAAACGGGTCATTCCCGTCTTCTTGTCGCGCAGCTCTATCTGACCGCCCTGCAGGGCGCTGTTGATTTCCGTCCCGAGGGTGAAATTCACCGCTCCCCTGAACGTGGTGCCGTCATTGCTGATTTCCGTAACAGTCACTACATCGGAAGCAAACGAAGAGCGGATATCCGTTGTCCAGGCAGCCTTGAAGTCGTTTGCCGTTATCTCGGAGGTACTTTCGCCTGTCAGGGCTCTGTATGTGAAGTACACAGTCTTTGTGGCATTCTTGTCGGATTCTTCCTGGAATATAAGGTATGTGTCGCCTTCGATTGACAGCTGGAACCGGCCGTCATTGACGGCGGGCACGGACTCGCTGATGGTTACGGTCTGGTTGTTGGCGTAAACGACGGAATTGACTGCATCCTCGAAAGACGTGTAGCCAAGGCCCTCCCAGGGAATTCCGAAGATATCAAGCACGTAGTTGTGGTTGCGGTAAATCTTGCAGGGCTCCTGGCTGTCGTTGAGCATCATCAGGGTGTGGTACTTGGTCTTGGTAGCGCCGCCGCCGAGCCTGTAATCTACCTTAAGGATAATCTTGGGAGGATTCTTTTCGTTGTTCTCGTCTTCAAACAGGAAAAGGGGAGCGTCGATGGAATTCGTACCATCGAAAATCTGCATCATATCTGCTTCGGTAGCAGTATATCTCGCAGCGTCTGCTTTGTCGTACTGAGTCAGACGGTCTTCCTTCAAGGCCGGCGTCGAACTGATGTCGAAATAGCCGTCGAAGTGGTCGTTTGCATTCTCATCCCAATATGGGGCGATGTAGCCTTTCTCCAGTCCGTTGGACAATATCCACGAAATGGATGTAATCGTATAGTCGGTGGGATTCTTGTCCACAGGGTACTCATTGCCGTCAATGGTGATTTTCCCGCCGGAAATAGTGTAAGTCTTTCCATTCACGGTCACGGTCTTGCCGTCCTCCACGTCCTGGGAGGTGCGGGGGAAGTCGAACATAAGGCCGAAATCGACGCGGGCACGGTCGCGTACTAAATGCACGTTGTGTCCCTCCTTCTTGCTGTACACCACTGTGCCGTCATCCTTAACGGTGGCAAGGGCCAGCCAGGATTTCATATCTTCGGAACTGGCTTCGCCGTGGAAGCCCCAGTAGCATATTGTCCTGTCCTCCTTTGCGACAGTCATCTTGGCGGATTTTACCAAGGTGTTCTCGTTGCCTCCGATCTGGTCGTTGCCGGGGATATTGGAAGGTGCGTAACCGTCGGCAAGCCCTATGCCCACGTTGCCGACAAAGTGGATTCTGGCCGTGCGGGAAGGGACAGTTCCTTCGAAAAGCTCGCGTCCCTGGCAATCGATGCCGTCGTGCGTGAAGTCCTGTTCCGCGCCAATCAAGTTGGCTCTTCTCCATCCGAGATAGATACCTTCCCGGGTAAAGCACACAAGATAGAGGGTCTTTATGTATTCATTCGGGTCTTCGTTCCCTCCGACAACGCTTGCCTTAGTCTCCGGAGCGATAACAGGTTCTCCGGGAAGGTCGAAACCTATGCGCACCGGCATTTCCGGCTCGTCGAGCCCGAGTTCTCGCACGAGTGAGGGGCTTACGCCTTCAATCCCCGGGTTCTCTGTAGTCCCGGGCGTGCAGGCGCAGGTCAGCGTCAGTGCAAGGAAGAGTATGTATGCAGTACGTTTCATTAATCGCTTGTCTTGTTCAGGGCATTGATTTCTGCGTAAGTCAGGTCGCGGACGCAACGCACGAAACTGCCGTTCGTGCCTGACGCGTAGGCCTGGTGGAGATTTCCGTCCAGGGCCCAGTACTCCTGTCCGGCAAGTACCCGCACCATCGTGACGCCGTAGCTGGCCGCAGTTTCCGTCTGATACTTGATGATGGTCTCGATTTCCGACTTGGTGGGAAGCCTCCATCCGGTATAGCGCGTACCGTCGGTGCCTACTTCCATATATGTGCCGCAATGCTCTGCCGCAGTCTCACCGTCGTACTGGTTATTCATAGTTGCACCGAGCTGTGAGGCAATCATAAACGCGGGAGAGCATACGTCGTCATTCGACTGGTAGTTGGAGTCGAGCACCGGCTTGCCGATTGCGTAGCTGTTGCTCGTGGATGTCAGCTGTATTACATACATCTGCCGGTTCGTAAGATTGGAGAAGTTCTGCGCGGTATAGCTGCTTGCATTCGTCTCGATGCGGTGCGCGAAACCATCAGTATAGACCTTTGCATAGAATCCCCGGTTGTCGAAGTTGACGTTGCCGGTGTGGTATTCCCAGTCCACCCAGGAGCCTGTGGATGCAACCCGTCCTGTCTTGGTGTGGCTGTACACAGTCCCGCTAAGTGTGAACGTGTCGGCGACGTAGTATCTGTAGGTATAGTTATAGTTGCCGCTGCGCGTGACCCAGTAATACCTGCCGTTGTACTCTATTGCAGTCTCAAGAGAGTTTGCACCTGTGGCATAAGCATTGGCGTTGCGCTGGTTATTGTTGGTGACGCCGAAAATAGCTGCTATCTGGTCGTTTGACAGCGTGGTGGTCGCGCTGTTGTCGGTCTTGGCCCCGGAATACGCCAGGTATGCTTTATAGCTTACCGAGGGGTTTGTTTGCGTCGTGTAGGTGCCCCAGCCCTGGGCTTCCGAGAGGGAAGCAGTGTACTCCGTCACTGTCCTGGTCTCGTAGGATTCATTCCACTTCGAAGACCACAGGCCCGTTATCGACTGGATATTGTCCAGAGGGAAGTGGCGGATCTTGATAGGCACGGCATCGACTCCGGTGGCATTCTTGAGGTACACCGTGAACGATATGTCCTTGATGGCGCGGCTCAGCAGCGCTTCCGATTCCACCCTCAGAATGCCGTTAGGGGTGAGGGTGATGGTGACTTTCTCATTCTTGGCCCCGGTGGAAGGGGCGGTGGAGGTGATGACTATATCCCGCTTGCCGTCAGTATTCGCGTCAGTAGCCGTTACCAAGGTGCCGCTGTCGTTCCTGACCTGTTTGGTGACGGTGCCCCTTATGTCGGTCGTATTGCCGAGATAGTTGACGTAGGTGACTTCCAGGGTGGAGGGGTCGATATCTACGATACGCCCGTCGTCTATGGATACGGAAGCGTACCATTGCAGGTCCACGCTTTCGGTGTTATCGCCTTTCAAGATGTACTCGGTGGGGATTATGGTCAGGTATTTCGTGTCGGAAATCTTTACCGTAGTCGCTTCCTGGCTCATATTCGTCTCCGTCCAGGGAATGACGTGGTATTCTATGCGGAGCTCTTCGTCCTTGGCCTCGAATGAGTCGTTGGAGGCGCCAAGGGATGCGATTTCCACATCGACTACGTACACGTGGTTGCGGTCAAGGCTGCTGACTGCTTTCTCGTCGCAGACAGGTACGCGGTAGTAGCTTCGCATCTGGTCGCCGCTGTCGTTGGTGTAGAAAACGGACAACAGCACGTAGGGTATGCGACTCTTGTCGGAGGCCCAGTCAACCGGGTATGTGTACGAGACGAGGGCGAAAGTGTTTTCGGTGTTGTCGGTGCTGGTGCCTTCCTGGAAAGGCGTGAAGTTGCCGTCAAGCGTTGTGAGGGCCTGGGACGCGGGCAGGGGATCAGTGTCGTATGCGATGTCCGAGCCTGTCAGGCAGAAGTTTACGGGCTTCCAGCGAGGCACGCCGGCCGTGCGCCCGACAAGATTGAGGTACTCCTTGACAGATCCGTACACGATGTTGCCGTGGGCGTCTTTGATGGGCTCCGGGTTAGGGTCGGACGCCGTGGGCTCAGGAATCATCGGGATGGTTTTTTCGTTGCTGAATTTGACGGTCACGATTACCTTCGCTGCGGCTCTCTGGAGGTCCACGTCAAATACCTGCTCCGCCTTGTTGGGGTCTATCATCCACCCGTCGATGCTTCCGTCCATCAAGAATTCCTTCTTCTCCGAATACATACAGTTGGAGTAATAGACGGGGTCGGTAGTGGGAGGGGTATAGTTCAGGTAATACCTGAAAACGTCCGGTGTGTTCGTGGTAAGGGCCTGCAACTCGCTGAGACTCTCGGGCGCGGAGCCTTCGGCAGTATGCGGGTTGTTTGCCGTCACGTAGATGTCGTAGGGTACTCCAGGTTCGTATCCCTGCTCGGCCCAATTGCTGCACAGGGCTTGTTTAGCCTGGTTCAGGAGACTTTCGGAATCATATTTGTCCGGATCGACAATCACTCCGGCATCGCCTGCACGGAGGTGGTATTCTTTAAACCAATTGTCGCTGGCCGGGGCGGCCTTCAGCTTCACGAATACGTCAAGAGTGCCGAAAAAGTTCTCTCTGAGCTCATCCCGTGCCGCCACTTCGTCGTCCTTGACAATGCCCGGGTCGGTATCTTCCACCTTTGTGGCAGCTTCTTCGCTGCGCAGCAGATGCGGGCGCACGGACAGGTACGGATCCGTTCCCGAATCCTCGGTAAACCTCTCCCTGTTGCACCCGGCTGAAAGCAGGAGCGCAAAGAGCAAAGTCGCGTATGTTAAAGCCTTTTTCATCCTATCCTTCCTCTTCCAGCCAGTACTGGAAGGCTTGCTCGTTGCTCGAGCTGTTTTTATGCTTGTCTATATTGGCATTGTAAACTGCCAGTCCCGGATTGTAGATCAGGATCGAGGTATGGTCTTCGTCGCCGGGGAGATTGTGGTTGAAAGGAATGTGCTCCGGCGGCTGTCCTGAAGTGTGGGTCTCCGTGAGCGTGACCTTTACATAAGGGTCGGCCACGGGGTCGTCGCTGACCGGCACCACGTAGAAGTTGGTGGTCTGGCTGTTTGACGAGCCGGGAATCAACAGGGTCTGATCGTGTTTGGTGTAGGTATATACGGCATTGCCGTAAGTATCCACTCCCTGGGCCATTTGCACGATGATGAAGTGGTCGTTGTTCAGCTGGAGAGAAAGGTCGTTGGGGTTGATGGTCTCCAGCGTGAACATAGGGGAGTGCGTGGGCTTGCCGGCGTTTCCGCCTTCGTAGCCATAGGCCACCACGAGCCGGGTATCATTCCAGGTCCAGGACATACGGTCAGAGTCGAAGCGCAGCCAGGGTTTCTCATATTTCAGCTCCGTCCGGCCGATAGTCGTATAAGTCATACGGTCTTGACCTGCGATCCAGGGGAGTACCGTAGGCTGCACGACAAGCCGTCCGCCTATAAAATAGGAGTAGATTATCCAGCTGTGGTTTCTGGAGAATTCCCCGGCGGCGCTCATCTCGAAGGTGCTTTCCTTGGCCACTCCGTCAACCGTATAATTGATTTTTCCTTTGAGGGCTTTGTCCGTCTCGCGGAGATAACTCAGGCCGCACTCGGTAAGGACTCCCGCTGAAACACCGTCGCGGATAAGGTCGTCGTATGCCTGGCCGGTAGTCCCGGGAGTATAGAGGTAGTCTCCCGGCGAAGTGTTGAGCGCAAGCGCGGCGGGGGGCGCAATCGACACTTCGGCGCTCTCATAGGAGCCGTTGATTTTCCAGTTGTCGGCGCTGTCGTTGACAAGGTATTCTCCGGCGCTCAGCAGGCCTCCGTCAATGCTGATTCCCGTCACGGCGAAATCGGCAACCGGCGAACCAGCGTCAGAAAGCTGGCAGAACACGAAGCGGAACTTGCTTACGGCGCGCTCCATCGTTATGGTGGAGACTCTTATCACGGGATATGAACCGGTGAGCTCGAGATTCTTGCCGACACCGGCAAAAGGAAGTCCTGTCGCAGGCACGGAAGTCGTCACGGGGGTTCCATCCGCATTGAGACCGAATGTCGTACCCGACATTATGAGACTTTCAATTTCGGAGGCGGTAGTGGAAGAGTTCAGAGAGGAGGCGTTTATTCCTGCCGATGCCACATTTGCGATAGCGTACACGTTGACGTGCTTGCCGATGCAGGCATTGGCAAAACCGTCGCTCAGAGGGATACGGTAGCGCTCGTCTCCGCCTCCCGAGAGCGCGTTGTCTTCGGGATTAAGATAAGCGAGGCAGTAGCCTTCCGGTCTGGTGACGGAAGTCCCTTCTTCGGTGTATGTGATACTTTCGGACAGAAATACCCATATATGGAGATCCTGTATGGTCGCTTCGTCTCCGGGGTTGGACGCCACGTCCCCGATTTCAGCACGGGTCAGTACAGGCGCCGGTATATGCACGCGCACCTCCAGCTCCCTTTTGCGCTCGAAATCATAGATGCCTCGCCTCGAGCAGCCCGGGATGAGCAGCAGGGAAGCGGCGAGAAGCAGGAATATGGTCTTGAGCTTTTTCATCAGTACAGGGGAATATTAGGAGTAGTCGGCATCTTCCAGTCAATAGTAGCCACGACGCCGATCTGCAACTGGGGATCCCTGAGGTCGGGAACGGAATTGTAGGCGTCCTTGAGGCTGTCGATAATCATTGTAACGGGAGTCCTGTGGGCCTTGTAGAATACATAGTTGCCCATATCGTCCGGCTTGCTGGAGGCAAGCTTGGGATCCAGGGTACCGAGGAGGTAGAACTTGCTGCCGTCGAGGATGGTACCTGTAGCTCCTTCGAAGTCCACGCCGGTGTTGTTGGTCAGTTCAAGGGCGAAATGAATCTTTGAACCCACGGCGGACTGGAACGTGAGCGTGCGCAGGTGGCCGCTTTCCCCGGTCCGCAGGTATGCGGGGGCAAAGGCGGTGTCGTATATTACATAGTCATCTCCTCCGGTAAGGGCGGAGAAGTTGAATCCCTGCTTGAACTGGCCGTCAATGATTATGCCGGTTATGGGCAGGTTGGTGCTGGTGGCACTGACAGTGACGGTCTCGGGGGTGGGCTGCGTGGCGTCCTGCAGGGAAGTGCTTGCGGCGCTGACCGTGAAGTCAAGCATACCGACGCCGTAGCGCACCTCTTCCTTGAGGGCTGCGCAGTACACTCCGCCTATTACGGTGCCGTTGTCGGTGTCATATTCGCCGAGCACGGCGTTCCAGTCGTTGGCGGCGTTCTGATAGATGCCAGGCCAGTCTTTTTCGCTGTCGTGGTCCGTCTTGATGCGCGTATTGTCGTAGTACCACAGACGGGCGGGGAAGCAGTAACGGGTCGAGGCGGTCAGGGCCGCTCCGGTGTCGTTGATGCCCGGGATGAACTTTTTCTGGGCATAGTCGTAACGGAATGAAGCTGCTCCCGCCGGAATTCCGTACTGCCCCGGAATGTCGTCATAAGGCGCATTGAGGCTTACGGATGCCGAACTTGCACTTGTAGGGTTGGTGACGCTCACAAGCGACGAACTTCCGAATGCTTCTATTATGTTGCGGCACATTTCGCGTACATAGTAGTATTCGCCGTAGCTGTAAGTGTTTGTGGCGTTATAATAGTATGACACGTAGTATGTCGTATTGTCATATTGGGCGCGGGCTGCGCGGTAGAGCATAGTGAGCAGGCTGTTGATGCCTGCGGTAGAGCCCGCGAGGATTTCTCCGTTGTTGGTATATGCGTTGAAGGCGTTGGTCAGCAGCGCATTGTCTTCCGGCCAGGAAGCGGAGTCGTTGAAATAGACCGTAGGCTGGTTAACCCTTGTCCCGTGGATGGGAACGTATGAATAGTAGTTGCTGTGGTCGTAGGCGAAGTCGCTGGTAGCAGCGATTTCGGTAAGGAAATCAGCTATCTCCTGAAGGCGGGTGCTGAACTGGGTCTGCGCAGCCGCATCCATCATCGGATCGGGAGAGAAAGTGATTTGCGAGGGCAGGCGCGTGCCGAGGCCCTCGGCTATTATGGAGCCGTTTTCTTTCTTGAAATCAACGGATCCTTCGGCGTGGGTGCCATAAGGAGGCTCAACGCCGTAAAATAGGAACGAAGATGTGCCCCAAGGCACGTAGTAATTCTCGTAAAGCCTTGAATTACTGGTCTCGTAGAGGCTGGAAATGTCCTCCAGAGGGCGGCAGTAGCCGGCGGGAATGTCCGAATACTGGATTTTACCTTTCCTCTCGAAAGGAATAAGGTGTATGTCCTGGATGCCGCGGAAAGCGGTCCCGTCCTGCGTCACCGCGTCAGGTGTGCGGGTGGCGGGCTTGCCGTCGGCGAATTTTTCTAATGAAAGAGTAAGCTGCACGCTGACTCCCTCACCCTCGCCGGCAACATCCCGGTCAATAGGCCGGGTGTTGCAGGCGGCGGTAAGCAATACGGCCAGGGCCGTTGCAGCTATGCAGCTTATTCTTTTCATCTATAATTAGATTACTGTCCGAGAATCACGTTGTCGAACACCAGACCGGTCTGCCACTTGAGGTCGACGGAGAGACCGAGGCTGATCTGCGTGCTGCGGAGGTCAGGAACGGTGGCGTATGCCTTCTGGAGGGATTTCTCGCCGAGGATGAAGTTGGCGGTGGTCATATAGTCCTGGATGAACACGCGGCGCTCCTTGATGGTGTTGCCGGATGCATCGTAAGGAGGAAGGGACTGGAGGGCAGGATTCGGCCAGGTGATGCCTTCGCTGCGGTCGGTAGTGCTGAGGCCTGCGTCAGGATCGAGCTTACCGATGATGTAGAAGGTACCGCCGTTGCGGATGATGTTGTAGTTGCCCCAGAAGTCCTTTCCGGAGTTGTTGATGAACTCGAGAGCGATGTAAACGTCGTTCTGCTTGGAGCCTGCAGTACCATTCCAGTTGTCCCATACGAGGGTGTAGTTGGCAACGGAGGTTCCGGTTGCAGGGATGGCGTCGCCGCCGCTGGGCAGGGCCTTGTCGTAGATGTTGTGATCGAAGGTGGATCCGCTCACGGAAATGTAATCCCAGCCGACGGTCTCGGGCTGTCCGCCGATGAGGTAGCCGTTGAGCTTGAATGCGTTGTCGGTGATGTCAATCAGGGCGTCGGGCTCTTCGCCAGCAGGGAGAGCCGGGTTCTTTGCAAGCTGGATTGCATGGTTGTTGTCCTTGAGCTGGGAGAGGCCGCTCTGGTAGCCTACGGTGCTCTTGAGAAGGGCGGAACCGTAGTTGATGTTGTACTGCATGGCAACGCTGCGGGTGGTGGAGATTACGTGGCCGTTCTTGGTCCAGTCAACGTTGTTGTTGTGCACACCGGCTGCCCACTGGGCGTCGGCATCCCAGTTCGTCACGCCCTGAGGATAGTCAGCCTCGACGTGAGCATCGTTGGTGACACGGATGGGGGAATTGCCGAAGTAGCAAAGCTCCGCGGGATAGTAAACATTGTAGATGGAGGTGCTGGTAGAGGAATGAAGCGGGGTTTTGGCGCTGTATTTCCACTTGATGGTACCGGGCTCGGTCACCTGGCCTGCATTGTCGGTGGACTTGGTGGTCACTACAAGGAGCTGTGCGCAGCCCTTGGGGATGCCGAAGCTTTTGTCAGGCCACTCGGAGAGAGCGGAGCCGGTGCTGCCCTTGCGGGTGATCTTGTCGATGTCGCCGGCGTAGCCGGTGGCAGTCTTCACCTGGTCGGCGGTCTTCCACTCAAGGGTGGGGGCGGTTCCGTTGAAGCAGGCGTCGATGCGGGAAATGATGTTCTCGGCAAGAGCCTTTGCGGTAGCCTCGTAGCGGGAATTTGCGGTGGTCTCGTGGATCTTGTTGAGAACGAATTT
>ODAI012203528.1_pt1 | contig 10703 bp, 9 predicted proteins | sample 1539321 | NCBI WGS metagenome assembly ODAI01 (sample SAMN02144231, study PRJEB22623) | gut metagenome | biome: sheep rumen | host: Ovis aries | place: New Zealand | reverse complement strand
TGCGCTTAGCGCATGGCAACGCACTGAGCAACGTCGCTTTCCACTCCTGAGGGGGGGAGGGCTATAGTTTCACCATCTTCAGGAAATTGTCGGGGGCGGGGGAGGTGAAGGTTACAACTTTCTGGGTGATGGGGTGCACGAGGCTCAGGTGGGTGGCATGAAGGGCAATGCGGTTGATGGGACTGGGGTGCCCGCCATACTTGCGGTCCCCGCTCACGGGATTGCCTAGGTCGTGCATGTGCACTCTAATCTGGTTCTTGCGGCCAGTCTTGAGCTGTAGTTCCACCATGGCGAATTTGCGTCCTTGCTCAATGACACGATAGTGGGTAACGGCAAGTCGACCAGCTTTCTGATCGGAGGTGGAATACATCTCAAATGTCTCTTCGTTCTCGGCTAGGAAACTCTTGACTGTGCCTTGCGCTTGCTGCATTTTGCCCTCAACTACAGCTACATACTTGCGCTCAACAACCATGTTGTTCCAGTTGTTGAGTAGCCGGTCGCGCGCTTGCTTGGTGCGGGTGAGTAGCATCAGTCCCGAGGTGTCGCGGTCGAGGCGGTGCACAACGTAGACAGCAGCCTTGTCGCTAAAGCCGCGGGCATACTTGCGCACAATGCTAAACACGGTGTCGTCGCTGGGGCGCCCGGCGGCAGTAGAGAGCACGCCATATCCCTTGTCGACGACGATGATGTCGTTATCCTCGTAGACGAGCTTCACGCGTGGATGACTAAACACCTGAAACGAGCGGTCGAAGTTCACCCATAGCTCATCGCCGGCGGTGACGGGGTGGTCAAACTGTGTGTGAGGCACGCCATTTATCGCGAGCTGGTTGTGGCGCAATAATGACTTTAGTTTGGTGGGCTTGTGGTGAGGCAATACTTGTGCTGCCGCGGCAAGTAGCGTGGTGTCCTCGTTGATAGTAAATCGTGCCACATTGTCGGTAGCGGGTCCTCGGCGAGTTTCTTTTTTAGGTTTCATAGTTTACTATATTTTGCGCCACCCTGCCGGGTGGAAATTATATAAATCAATTTTGAGGTTGTTGCAAAAGTGTGATAAAAGGTGTAGTTCCCCCTCTAAGATAGAGGGGGTGGGGGGGAGTATGAACACACCAGCCTTGCCTTATTCTTCTGATTAACAACATCTTGTGTGTCATCATACTCCTCCGCCCTTCGGGCACCTCCTCTATCTTAGAGGAGGAGTTCTCATTAGATTCAGTAGTTTTGCAATAGCCTCGCAAAGTATTCAGTGTCAACTGGAAATTTGTTTCTTGTTTCGTGGATGGTGGGCGAGGATTTCCTGGCGCAGGGTGGAGCGGTCGATGTGTACATAGATTTGCGTGGTGGCTATGCTCTCGTGCCCAAGCATTTGCTGGATGGCTCGCAGGTTGGCGCCCCCCTCCAGCAGATGTGTGGCAAAGGAGTGACGCAGCGTGTGTGGACTCACGTTCTTGCGAATTCCTGCCAGCTGGCACAGTTGCTTGACGATGTTGAAAATCATCACTCGTGTGAGGCTGTTGCCACGGCGGTTAAGGAAGAGGATGTCCTCGCTGCCACGTTTTACCACTTGGTGGCTGCGCGTCTGCTCCAGGTAAAGGTCGATTTGCCGCAATGCTTCTTGCGAGATGGGGACGAGGCGTTGCTTGTCGCCCTTGCCCACTACTACTATATATTCCTCTTGAGCAAAGATTTGCGAGAGTCGCAACTCCACCAGCTCGCTCACACGCAACCCGCAGCCGTAGAGCACCTCGATGATGGCGCGGTTGCGCTGCCCCTGTGGGTGGCTCAGGTCGATGCAGGAAATCATCTTGTCGATTTCGGCAACGGTGAGTACCTCGGGCAGGTGTTGTCCCAAGCGTGGCGCGGGTAGTAACTGTGTGGGGTCGGTGTCGACGAGTCCTTCCAGCTTGAGGAACTTGAAGAAACTCTTGATGCCCGAGATTATGCGAGCCTGCGAGCGTGGCGAGATGCCCAGGTCGTGCAGGGTGCATAGGAATTGCTCCAGTTGAGATTGGTCAACTGTTGTTATGTTCTTGCCTATTGAGTCAACAAAGCGTGCCAGGTGATCCACATCGTGGCAGTAGCTCTGGGCCGTGTTGGCCGAGAGTCCTTTCTCAATGCGCAAGTAAGCATCGTAGCGCTGAATTATTTTCTCGTAGTCCACAACACCTTATTTTTCTTGAATAAGAAAAATGCCATCAAAAAATTTTTTTTGATGACATGTTTCTTCGAGCCACACAAGCTGGGTGTGACATCAGGTTGTTTTACTTCTTGGCGGGAGCTTCCTTAGCAGGTGCTTGCTTAGCGTCGGCTGCAGGTGCAGCGGCTTCCTTGGCGGGAGCTTGCTTAGCGTCGGCTGCTGGAGCAGCTTGCTGAGTTGGGAACTGTGGAGCCTTCTGGTCGTTACCAGCCTTCATGTCCTCAAGAGTTATCTTCTTGTTGCTAGAGATGATAGTGGGTTGAGAGATAAAGGGAGTAGCGATGCTCAGGACGCAGATGAAAATAGCGAGTCCCCAAGTAGCTTTCTCAACAAAGTCGGTAGTCTTGCGCACACCCATAAATTGGTTGTAGTTGCTGGCGCTGGCGGCAAGACCGCCACCTTTCGACTTTTGAATAAGCACTACACCAATGAGCAAAATTGATGCCAAGAAAATCAAAATTGAAATTACAATAATCATGTTATCAAGTAGTTAGAGTTTGTTTTTTAATGTCTCATTAAGAACTAATTTTCGCAAAAAGCGAATTTGGTCTGCAAAGTAAATACTTTTTTCTGGAAAATTCAAATTTATGCTTTCAATAATTTCAAGAGCTTTAGAATATTTGCCACGAGCAATGTACATTTTAGCCAGGCTTTCGCTGAGCATAGAGTCGTCCTGGAGAGTTGATTGCTCAATGGCGTCGTGAGCCGCTTGCTTGGCTTGCTCGGCAGGCACATGTTGCTCATCAATAGCAGGTTGCAGTTCTAGGGCATCTTGTTCTTGCTTGCGCGAATGCTCAATGAAGCTGTTGATGAGCTCATCTTCGTGGCTGTGTCCATTATTATTGTCCTCGCCAGGTTGTTGCTGGGCGGCAAGAATGTCGGCATAGTCGGGCGTGGGATTAAAAATCGCTTTGCTCAGCGCGTCAAGTTCCCGCTGGTTATTGCCTTGAGCGTAGGTGGCGATGAAGCGGTCGATGGCGGTGTCGGTGTCGGGGGTGGATGGCTGTGGCTCAGTGGGGTAGAAGTGCGCAAAGGCCTGTGGCGCATTGCCTGTGGCAATGGCAAGGTCGCGACGGTCGGGGCTCATTACAGCGAGTCGTTGCAATGCCTCATCGTGGTTGCCATTATCTCGTTTCACAAGCAACAAGAGTGGCAAGGCAAAGTAGGGGTACTGTTCAGTGGCTTTGTCAACCCACTGCTTCAGTGGCACTACTTGAGGCGAGTTAAACAACTGCGATATTTCACTAGCTATAGCCATAAACCATTATTAGATACCTAAATAAGATTGTTAAATACACTATTTTACCAGTTTCCTAGCGTTTGGTTGAAAATCAGGTCGACCAGCTCGGTGCTAATCTCTTCGCACAGCTGATCTTGAACATCGATGAGAAGCTGATTGCTATCGAAGTCGCGATAGGCCGACACGTTGATGTCGTTGCTCAGTGCGGAGTTCACGTTATCGATGTATTTTACCCTCACTCCAATGGTGAGCCTGGTGCGCGTGGCATAAGCATTGTCGCCCACCGCTTGTGGCGAGAGATTGTAGGTGGTAATCTCTCCTTCGAAACGCAGGTCGGAGTTAGGATTGTCGACCTGGGTGAGGCGAGTTTGCTGATCTACCACATCTTGCAATTTGTTTTGGAACACTTGCTGCAAGGGAGGGTAGACGAGCGCCGCACGAATGGGGAATTGAGCAAACGACACCGTCTTGTACTTGTTATAGTCGAGTGCTGCTCCATTAAACTTGTAGCTTATGCACGCTTGTGCAATGAGCATCACCATGAGTGAAATAAGCAATTTTCGTGCCATAGTAGGGTTATTGGTCATGTGTGTTCATTAACTATATTCACTTGCGATTATTGCGATATTCGAGTCCGTATTCTTTAATCTTGCGATAAAGAGTGCGCTCGCTGATGCCCAGTTCCTCAGCGGTTTGTCGACGCTTGCCGTGATTGCGCTCAATGGCGTTGATAATCACTTCTCGCTCAGTGTCTTGCAATGTCTTTACCTTGTCTTCTTCTACATCAATGGCAGTGGCCTTGATGTCGTGGATGGCGTGCCTGCTTGCTGAGCTTGAGCCATGGGGTGAGTTGTCGTGGTGATGCTGGTCGTAGTCATCAACCTTTTGCCACACCATGGGCTCGGGCTCGAGAGTGGTGGGCTCGATGTCGCTAGCTTGAGCAATGCTTGAGCTCTGGCGTTGCAAGTCGCTGATGCTTGAGCTTAGGTGCATCTTGTTGTTACTGCTGGCGAGCTGATGGCCACTTGCGAAACCACCGGTGTTCATCGCCTCTTTCAAGTCCTTGATTTCTTGCTGCATCTGCAAGATGAGCTTGAAAATCAACTCGCGTTCCTGGGTGTAGTCGTGCTGCACGTTGTCGTAGGCGACGGGCAGGTTGGAGTTGTGGTTCTTTTGGTTGAGATAACGTTTCACCGTCTCGCCGGTTACCACTCCGCTCTCAAACGATGCTATCTCACGTATAAGGCTCTGCAACTCACGCACGTTACCGCCCCAGCGAAATGCCATGAGCTGGCGGTAAGCACTCTCGTCAAATGTGAGTGGCGGAATGTGGTATTGCTCGCTGTAGTCGTAGCAGAACTTGGTGGCTAGTAGCTTGATGTCCTCGCCACGGTCGCGCAGGGGAGGCACCTCAATGCGGATGGCGGCGATGCGGTAGATCAAGTCCTCACGGAACTCGCCAGCCTTGACCATTTGCATGAGGTCCTTGTTGGTGGCGGCTACCACACGCACATTGGTCTTGCGAACCTTCGATGAGCCCACTCTAAGGAACTCTCCCGACTCGAGCACACGCAGCAGTCGCGCTTGGGCGTCGAGGGTGAGGTCGGCAACCTCGTCAAGGAAGATGGTGCCCTTGTCGGCAACCTCAAAGTAGCCTGCATGCTCGCTCTCGGCATTGGTGAAAGCTCCTTTCTCGTGTCCAAAGAGTTCGCTGGTGATAGTGCCCGAGGGAATAGCTCCGCAGTTGACGGCAATATACTTGGCATGCTTGCGGGGGCTATTGTCGTGAATAATCTTTGGGAAGAATTCCTTACCGGTTCCGTTCTCACCATTGATAAGCACCGAGATGTCGATGGGAGCAATGATGAGCGCCCTTTTCACGGCGGCAAGCAGTGCTGGCGCAGCGCCAATGATGCTGTAGCGCTGCATGGTCTCACGTATTTTAGCGTCGGTTATTTTTGCCATTTTTTTAAATTGTAAGTTTGTTGTTTAAGAAAGGCTCCCAAGTCTTCGGCGGTGGCATGTTGCCCTATAGTCTCGGGGCTGATGATGTCGCCCACCGAGACTCTAAAGTTGTGGTGCTTCTTGTTAAACACCTCCACGGGAAGGCGCAGTGTGCGCAGGCGCCAGTCTATCATACCCAAGATATTGAAGAACACACTGTTGTGACCATGAAAATAGATGGGGATGACGGGAACTTTGAGTTTCTGGATAATACGCACTACCGAGGGTTGCCACATGCGGTCCTCGATGCGCAGGCCCCAGGTGAACTTCGACACAGCACCAGCAGGGAAAAAACCTAGCGGATGCCCTTGCTTGACGTGACGCATGGCGTCGGCAATGCCTTTGACCGAGACGGCACGCTTCGATGGGTCGTTGCTTGCCAGGGCGTCGACAGCAATGAAGCTGGGTCTCAGAGCGCTAATGTGGTTCAATATCATGTTCACCATCACTTTGAAGTCGGGGCGATGGTGACCCACAATGTCGATTAATGCCACGCCGTCGAGCGCGCCAAACGGGTGATTAGACACGGTGATAAATGGCCCGTCGGGGATCGCGTCGAGCACCTGTTCATTTCTCACTGTGATTGTTGCCTCGAGCTCGTTGAAAAGATTGTGCGCAAAGTCGGGGCACGGTAGGTGCATGTTGCGGCTGTGGTAATCGTTGGTCTTGTCAACGGCACACAAGTGCAATAGCCAGTTGACCAGTTTCTCCTTTCCCTTGAAGAATGGAGCCACTTGGCAAATGTCGTCGTAGTCAAGAACTGTGCGCTTGATGGGCTGTTGTGTGTTATTGTCGTTTTCCATAAGGAATATAATGCGTTGTGTTATAGTCTTTTGTGCAGCGTGGCTTATCGCTTGTGCCACTGTTGCCACAAAATGGTGGTGCAAAGATAAAGCAAAAAACTGAAAAAATGTCAGTTTTTTGCTTTTTTTAGCTATGTCTTATTATTTTCTACAACGCTTTAGGCCACTGGATGAGAGTCTTGAGCTTTTGCGTGTAGTAGGGCTTGATGTCTTGCCAGTGGTAATAGGGGAAGCAGTCGGTGGCGAAGGGGAGTTTTGCCTCGTGCTCATTGAACAGTACTTTAACAAGAACGTCGTCGCTAGCTTTGGTGGTGCGGTAAAACACCATCTGCACGTTGCAAGCCATGGGGAATATATCATAGTTGCGCCAGTGCTCATGCAGGGTGTTAAGGTCGTCGCATGAGTAGTTCACACTATCAATCTCAAGCAGGCATGCCAGTGGCAACACGCATGTCTCGTGGCCAAAACGCAATGCCGCGCCATGGCGGTCGCGGTTGGCAATAGCGGCATCGGCAGTCTCTATCATGTTGGTTAGCAATGCTCTTTCAATGAACGGCATGCGATGTCCTCCTTGGGGCGAGTTGGCCCACTGCAGGTACCAGTAGATGTTCTTAACTTTCCACAGCTCGTAAATCTCCTCATCGGTGAAGTAGCCAAAGAGGTTCATGCCGTCAAAGACATGATGATTCTGCAAGCTGCCTGCTATGTCATAGACGTCTTCCATTAGCTTGACGCATTGCTTGAGGTGGGTGGTGGCATAACTGGGGTCTTTAATAATTTGCCCCATAAAGCGATAGGGCTTAATGCGCGCGTCGAAGATGCTGTCGCTGATGTGGCGAATGGCTTTGCGCTGCGCGTTGGCAAGGGTGTCCTCGCCGTAGCCCCACCCGGTGTAGTACATGTCGTGATAGCTGGCATCGCTGGTGATGCGGGCTTGTGGGTTAAAGGCTTTAATTTCGGCAGTCTCGTTACCCATCGACAGGATGCATCTAATCCACACAGTGGAGCGAGCGTCGATGCGTGCGTCACCGCTAAACACCTCTGGGAAATTCTCGCACATGCGACGTGCTATGCCCTGATGCTGCTCGGCTCCCACATCGCTGAGTTCGCCTTCACGCCCACTGGCTTCAAAAGCCACTTTCCGCAATGTTTCGAGAAGCACCTCGCCTTGCTTGTTGAGAAGATGTTGCTGTTGCATTTGCTCTAGCGTCTTCACCGGGCGTGTGTAGCTACTTTGCTTTGTTAGCCATCGGCTACCGTGACGGCCATAGTGGTTGATGAAAAATGGCTCATAGCCTGCTGGTGCGGGAGTGAGCTGTGGCAAGGGTTGAGCAGGGTAGGGGTAAGCATAGTGGTTGCTCCCGCTACGGTTGTGGTTGGCGATTAATTGCTGTTGAGCAAGCTCGGGTTGTGCCATTGCCCCAAGCGAGGCAAAACACATTAATATATATATAAGAAAGCGGCTCATAAGGTTTTAATTTTTTTAGGTGTATGATATGTGCTATATAATTGGTTTGTAGGTGTTTGTCCTTATTTCTTTCCCGTGATGATGCTCTTGATGTCGTTAAGCTTGTTGAGAGCCTCCATGGGAGTGAGGTTGTTGATGTCGGTATTAAGAATCTCGTCACGCACCTGGCTCAGCACCGGGTCGTCGAGCTGGAAGAACGACAGTTGCACGCCACTGCGGTTGTTGGCAACGTCGTCAAGGTCCTTGCTCAGCGAGTCGTTGTTGCTGTTTTGTTCCAGGCGCTTTAGCACCTCGTCGGCACGATGCACAATAGCCTTGGGCATACCGGCGATTTTTGCCACATGAATACCAAAGCTGTGCTCGCTACCACCGGGCACCAGCTTGCGCAGGAACACCACCTTGCCGTCCATCTCACGCACGCTCACATTGTAGTTTTTCACGCGCTTGAATGGTTTCTCCATCTCGTTAAGCTCGTGGTAGTGAGTGGCAAAGAGGGTCTTGGGGTGAGAGCTGCTCTCGTGGATGTATTCCACAATCGACCATGCAATCGAGATGCCGTCGTAGGTGCTAGTGCCACGACCTAGCTCATCAAAGAGAATGAGACTGCGCTCGCTCATGTTGTTAAGAATCGACGATGCCTCGGTCATCTCAACCATGAAGGTTGACTCGCCAAGCGAGATGTTGTCGCTAGCTCCCACGCGGGTGAAAATCTTGTCGACGATGCCCACGCTTGCTGCCTGGGCTGGAACAAAGCTGCCTATCTGTGCCATGAGCACGATGAGGGCGGTCTGTCGTAGCAGTGCCGACTTACCCGCCATGTTAGGACCCGTGATAATCATCACTTGCTGGTCGTCGTTGCTTAGCTGGATGTCGTTGGGAACATACATCTCACCCACAGGTAGTTGCTGTTCAATAACAGGGTGGCGGCCCTCGGTGATGACAATATCGAGCGAGTCGTCTACCACAGGGCGATTGTAGTGGTTCTCGAGAGCCACACGAGTGAAGGAGAGCAAGCAGTCGAGTTGCGCCAGCAGGCTGGAGTCGCTTTGTATGGCAGGAATATAATCGCTCACCGCGGTCACCAGTTCGTTAAACAACTTGTTCTCAATGGTCAGAATTCGTTCCTCGGCACCTAATATCTTTTCCTCCAGCTCTTTGAGTTCCTGGGTGATATATCGCTCGGCATTCACAAGGGTTTGCTTGCGTATCCACTCTGGCGGAACCTTGTCCTTGTGAGTGTTGCGCACCTCGATGTAGTATCCAAACACATTGTTGTAGGCAATCTTGAGGCTGGGGATGCCTGTGCGCTCGCTTTCTTGCTGTTGCAGGCGCATGAGGTAGTCCTTGCTGCTGGCCGAGAGGTCGCGAAGCTCGTCGAGCTCGTCGTTCACACCATATCGAATCACGTTGCCACGATTGAGCATGCTAGGGGCATCGGGGTTGATCTCTCGCTCAATGCGGTCGCGAATGAGAGGGCAGGGGTTTAGTTGCTCGCCATAGCTGTAAAGCACCTCGTTGTCGCTGTTCTCGCACATGTCCTTGATGGGCACAATGGCTTGCAATGCGCACTTGAGCTGCACCAGCTCGCGTGGTGAGATGCGTCCCACCGCCACCTTCGACACCAATCGTTCGATGTCGCCTATCACCTCCAGTTGCTCGCGTAGCAATTCGCGACCTGCCGGGTCTTTAAAGAAGTGCTCCACCACGTCGAGGCGGCGATTGATGGCTTTCACGTCCTTGAGAGGGAACATAATCCAGCGGTGTAGCAGGCGTGCGCCCATGGGCGAGAGAGTCTTGTCAATGACGCTCAGCAGGCTCTTGCCGTCGTCGGCCATGGGAGCGATAAGCTCCAGGTTGCGCACTGTGAACTTGTCGAGGCGAACATATCTCTCGGCCTCGATTCGCGCTAGCGAGGTGATGTGCTTGACTTGAGTGTGTTGCGTGAGGTCAAGGTAGTGCAAGATAGCTCCGCTAGCCACGATGGCACACTCCATGTTCTCCACGCCAAATCCTTTCAAGTTCTTGGTCTCGAAGTGACGAAGCAGGCGGTCGCGGGCGGCATCGGTGGTAAACACCCAGTCTTCCATCTCAAATGTGAGATACTTGCTGGTCGCTGACTGCTGGAATCGGCTGCGGTTGCCACGCTCAATGAGGACCTCCTTGGGGGCGAAGTTGGAAAGCAACTTGTCAACATAGTCGACCGACCCCTCGGCTGCAAGAAACTCGCCGGTGCTGATGTCGAGGAACGCTACACCGGTAGCTTTCTTCCCATAGTGCACTGCGGCAAGAAAATTGTTCTCCTTGCGGTCGAGCAAGGTGTTGCCAATCACCACACCTGGTGTAACAAGCTCGGTGATGCCACGCTTAACGAGTTTCTTAGTAAGCTTGGGGTCCTCGAGCTGATCGCATATTGCCACACGCTTGCCAGCACGCACCAGCTTGGGCAGATAGGTGTCAAGAGCATGATGCGGGAACCCTGCCATTTCCAGGTTCTTGCCTCCTGTGCCATTAGAGCGACGCGTGAGCGTGATGCCCAATATTTCGCTGGCGATAATGGCATCCTCGCCATAGGTCTCGTAAAAGTCCCCAACACGATAAAGCAGCAAAGCATCGGGGTGCTTCGCCTTCATCTCATAGAATTGTTTCATCATTGGGGTTTGACCCACTTCTTTTGCCATAACTTGAGAATTGTTTATTCTATCTTGACCACAAAGTTACTGATTTTTCTCGAAAACTGGAAATAACATAGTGTGAAAAATACTGACCGAAGTCTTGCGGTGGGCAAGAGACTTCGGTCAGCAGTAATGGGGGTGATGGTGTGCGTTAATACACTAGAGCCACGTTGTCGACCCACAGGGCCATGCCGGGAGTTCCGGTATAGGCTGTTCCACAACCCGACGAGATCATTATCACCATGTGGGTGGGAGTTGCGTTAGCATCGTCCCATTGCTCCTCAATGATGGGTACCATCTTGCCCTTGCTGTTCTTGGCATA
>ODAI012092651.1_pt1 | contig 10703 bp, 8 predicted proteins | sample 1539321 | NCBI WGS metagenome assembly ODAI01 (sample SAMN02144231, study PRJEB22623) | gut metagenome | biome: sheep rumen | host: Ovis aries | place: New Zealand | reverse complement strand
TCCAATAAGGACTGGCCCCTCCACGCAGCAGGGCACGCACCTCCTCCACCGTCGTCGCCTCCATGATCTGCGAGAACAAACCGTACGAGCGATGATAGAGGCAGGCCAGTTGAGCGATACGCACATGAGGGAAGTTGGACGGCCGCAGGCGGAGGAACTTCCACCACTTGGCATCCATCGGCGTCAGACCAAACTTATACGACAGGTAACGGTACTCCTTTTGCAACTGATGATAATAATCGTCACCACCCTCGGCTTCCAGCAGGCCCGCTTGTCCGAAAAACAAGGCTTCCACCTGAAAGAGTTGGTCGCGATGCTTGTCTACCGAGCGCAACGGAATGCGATTGGCCCACATCTCAAAGGCATCGCCGTTCAACCCGAAGCCTAAGTTCCGGGCCAGGGTAACAAAGAAAGCATCCTCCCAGTTCCCTTGACAGCGGGACAGCCTCTCCTTTACCTGGTTCATCTTCTGTTCGAACCGCTCCACCTGTAAGGAAGCCATCCAAGAATGGACCTGGATTGCCGACAATTCGGGGATAACCTTGTAGCACGGTGGATAGGTTTCCGTCTTCAACAGTTCATCATAGTTCTTCAGCAGGAACTCAGGACAGCCCAACTGTAATTGGGGTATCTCTTCACCGTTCGTCCTGACCGCCTCGGCATCGACAACTTCGGCCACATGCAGGATCACCGAATCGTAACTACGATCCTTGTCGTGCCCGTGTAAGAACCAATCGGAGGCTTGGTGATGAATCTCTACATTCCCCACCCAGAGGATTCCGTCTATCTTAATCTTTGCGTTGAAGAAGTCTGGTCCAGCGTTCGTGTTCTGTAATCCGGTGTCAATCACCTCTATGGTCTGACCCTTGGTCGTCTTTAGTTCGGTCAATGGGAATAATCTGTGTCGCCATGCATAGTATAGTAATCTTTCCATGTTAATGAGTTGTAAATAATCGACAAAAATAAGGAATTACATTTGAAATCACTATTTTTGCATAGAAATTATTAAGTACAATGAGAATAGCATTAATAGGATACGGGAAGATGGGACATGAGATCGAGAAAGTTGCCATCGCCCGTGGGCATGAGATTGTTTGCACGATCGACAAGGATAATTTGAACGACTTCGACTCACCTGCGTTTCGTGGCGCAGATGTCGCCATCGAGTTCACCAGCCCCATGACAGCATACGAGAATTGTTTGAAAGCGTTCCGGGCCAACGTGAAAGTGGTGTGCGGAAGCACGGGATGGATTGACCAACATCGGGAAGAGATGATGCGGCTATGCCGCGAGGATAACAAGACCTTGTTCTGGTCGTCCAACTTCAGCCTGGGAGTCTACATCTTCTCGGCTGTAAACAAGTACCTCGCTCACATCATGAACAACTTCCCCGGTTACGATGTCAGCATGACCGAGACCCATCATATTCATAAGTTGGATGCCCCCAGCGGGACAGCCATCACTTTGGCCGAGGCCATCCTCCAAAACATCGACCGCAAGAAGCAATGGGTGAAAGGGACACTGACAGCTCCCGACACGACGGTCTCTGGGTCCACAAGCTTTGCACCCGATGAGTTACCCATCCATTCTGTCCGCGAAGGTGAAGTGCCGGGCATTCATTCCATCCGATACGAATCAGAGGCCGACAGCATCATCATCACCCACGATGCAAAGAACAGGAAAGGTTTCGCATTAGGTGCCGTCCTGGCGGCGGAGTTCACCGCCACTCACCAAGGATTTTTAGGAATGGACGACCTGTTCCAGTTCTAAAATCGATTAAGATCCATTCATCAGAAGCTATTGAATTATGAATAAACCGACTAAAAGACAAATTATCAACTGCAGCATCGCCCTCATCCTTTGGCTGGCCTTCATCATCTGGATAAAGAGCTGGCTCGGATTGCTGGTCGTTCCCTTTATCATCGACGCTTATATTACAAAGATCATTCCATGGACATGGTGGAAGAAGTTGAAGAACAAGACACTGGTCAAGGTGATGAGTTGGGTGGATGCCATCATCTTCGCCTTGGCGGCCGTTTACTTAGTGAACACCTTCTTCTTCCAGAACTACGTTATTCCATCATCATCACTGGAGAAGTCCCTGCTAGTCGGTGATTATCTCTTCGTAAGCAAGATGAGCTATGGGCCTCGTACCCCGATGACACCGCTCCACATGCCACTGACGCAACATACCATTCCGTTCTTCAACTGCAAGTCGTTCTCGGAATGGCCGCAATGGGCCTACAAGCGTTCAAGCGGACTGGGCAAGATCAAGCTGAACGACATCGTTGTCTTCAACTTCCCTGCCGGGGACACCGTAGCCACTAAGGCGCAAGCTGAAGATATCTACAAGCTGAGTTACCAGGCAGGCAAGGAACTGACGCAGCCCATCGACTTATCCAAACTGAGCTTGGAGCAACAGCGCGTGGTCTATGATCATTATTATGCTGCCGGAAGAAAATATATTGATGAAAATCCGCGTATCTATGGCGAACTGGTCAACCGACCGGTCGACATCCGCGAGAACTATGTCAAGCGATGTGTCGGCTTGCCCGGACAAACACTTCAGATCAAGGACCGCATCATCTACCTCGACGGCCAGCCGAACAAAGAGCCGGACAACGTACAATACCACTACATCGTCCGAACAAAGAAATCAATCCCGGAGGATCTGGCCCATGAATTGGGTATCAGCCAAGAAGACCTTGCCTACTATTACCCTCATGAATCGGTATACGAGCTCCCTTTGAGCAAGAAGGCGAAAGAAGGCTTGCTGGCCAGAAAGGATATCGTCATCAGCATCGAGGACATCCCCGATACAACGAGCAACGAATGGCTCTATCCACAGGACAAGAACACGGGGTGGACCACCGACAACTACGGGCCACTCTGGATCCCGAAGAAAGGAGAAACCATCACGCTGTCCTTGGACAACCTGCCTTTCTACGCACGACCGATCCATGCTTACGAGGGCAACGACCTGACTGTCCGCAACGGAAAGATCTTCATCAACGGAAAGGAAACCACCGAGTACACGTTCAAGATGGACTACTACTGGATGATGGGCGACAACCGCCACAACTCTGCCGACTCCCGGTTCTGGGGATTTGTACCCGAGGACCACATTGTGGGTAAGCCGATCTTCATCTGGCTGTCGCTGGACCCTGACCGCGGATGGCTGAATGGCAAGATTCGCTGGAACAGATTATTCACCTTCGTCGATAAATATAAATAAGGTGTGAGAAAGAACCGACTACATCTCGTCCTTCGTTGCGCAGCACTGATCATCGTCACCGTGCTGCTGGCCAAGATCTTTGTGGCTACCTCCTGCTCCATTCCATCAACGGGCATGGAGAACAGCCTGTACAAAGGTGAGCGGGTGCTGGTCAACAAATGGAGCTACGGGCTCCGCCTCCCCTTCTCCGAGCATCGGATAGGAACCGGGAGGCCTCAGAAGGGTGAGATTGTCCTGTTCAACAACCCCAATCCACAGCGTGCCACGACACCTGTCTACCAGAGAGAGGTCTTTATCAGCCGATGTGTCGGCACACCAGGCGACACGCTGATGCTGAACAGCGAGTTGCTGCCTACCGACGAGCAGATATTCAGTCCCGACAGTAAAGCCATGTACCTTTATCCGTTCGAGGGCGACGCCCTCATGAAGGAGACCCTGAGTCGATTGGAGATCGAAGACAACAACTTGACAGGCTATCAAGACGGGATGCTGATGCGGAGCTTCAGCTACTACGAGTATTATCTCCTGCAACAAGAACTAAAGGGAAAGCTCAACCTGACCAGGGTGAACCAGTCGGATAGCAAGGGACATCCTTTCATCATTCCCGCAAAAGGATTCACGGTCAGGGTGTACCCTTGGAACATCAACCTGCTGTGTAACACCATTTCCCGTCATGAAGGCAAACGGGCTACCGTGCGAGATCATCAACTCTACGTCGACGGATTCCCCGTGACCGCCTACACCTTCACACAGGACTACTACTGGATGTCATCGAACACGCCGGCCAATGTCTTCGACTCCCGATTGTTTGGGTTTGTCCCTCAGACTCACCTGATCGGGAAAGCCAGCTTTATCTGGTTCAGCCCCAAGAAAGGACGGACCTTTAACCGCGTACAGTAATGAATACCATCCTGCTCAGTTCAGCCTACCTTGCTCCCGTTGAGTACTACACCAAGCTGTATGCGGCCGACCGCGTACTGGTGGAGCGCTACGACCATTATATGAAACAGACTTACCGGAATCGATGTGTCATCGTAGGGGCGAACGGAACGCTTGCCCTCACCATCCCCACCGAGAAGGACGACCATCCGAAGGTGTTGATGAAGGATGTACGCATCTCCGATCACGGGAACTGGCGGCATGTGCATTGGAATGCGTTGGAATCGGCCTACCGCAACAGTCCGTTCTTCGAATATTATGCCGATGATTTCCGATGCTTTTACGAGAAGAAGTACCCCTTCCTCTGGGATTTCAACGAGGCTCTCTGCGAGGTAGTCTGTTCACTCATCGACTTACACCCGAAGATAGAAGGGACCACCGACTATCAGACAGAGTTGTCGGATGGCGTGGCCGACTTCCGCCAGCTGATTCATCCCAAAATAGATTATAAGGAAGCAGATCCTTCATTTCATCCACTTCCTTATTATCAGGTATTCAAGGAGAAGTTCGGCTTCATCCCGAACCTCAGCATTGTCGATTTGCTTTTCAACATGGGCCCTGAGAGCCTGCTGGTGCTACGCGATTCTCAGCGATAGAACAGTTTTCCCTCGTTTTGGCCAACGATATACTTCCGGCCAGCCTTCGTCTTGAACGTGATCTGGGACGGTCCATACTTCACCGTGCAAGGTTCGCCCGATTTCGACAGGATCTCTGCTCTCTTCAGCGTACCGTTCTCCCAATAGATGGAGACCTCGAAGTTGCCTCTTGCGCACAGTCCCTCAATGCTTCCGTCCTTCCATGCATCAGGCAAAGACGGCAACAGATGGATAAATCCCATGTGACTTTGCAACAACATCTCGGTGATACCCGCTGTTCCGCCAAAGTTTCCATCAATCTGGAAAGGTGGATGCACATCCCACAGGTTATTGTTCGTGCCGTTCTTCAGCAAGTTCTTGTAGAGGGTATAGGCATGGTTACCATCGTGCAGACGAGCCCACTGATTCAGCTTCCAGCCCATGCTCCATCCCGTTGCGCCATCACCGCGATGCTGGAGCACCACTTTGGCTGCTTCGGCCAGCTTCGGCGTAGTCACCGGCGAGAGCGTTCGGCCCGGATGAAGGCCAAACAGGTGGTTCACATGGCGATGCTCATCCTTCGGGTCATCAATATCCTTCGACCACTCCATCAACTGCCCGTAGCGTCCGATCTGATAAGGTACCAGATGATCGAGGACTTCTTGCCACTGACGCTGCTCTTTCTTGTCAACGTTCAAGACCTGTGCGGCAGCGATCGCGTCCATCAGGATCTCGCGTGCCACTCCGTGGGCAAAGGTAGCCCCCTCATCCACCGGCCCATGCTCGGGCGATGTGGACGGAGCCGCCGTATAGCTGCCATCCGGACGATGCCAGAGGTAGTCGACCGTGAACTCGGCTGCTGATTTGATCAGGCTGTAGCCGGTCGTCTTTAAGAATGACCGATCTCGCGTATAATCATAATAGTCCCACATGTGGGTGGCGAGCCACGGACCGGCCATCGGTGAGAGGTTATAGATCATCTCTTCACTGTTCAACGGCGAGGCGAAACCGAAGATATTCGAGGAGATGGAAGTCGTCCACCCTCGTGCCCCATAATAAGATTGAGCCACCCTGCTACCCGCCTTGACCTGCGATTTGATGAAATCGACCAACGGTTGGAAACATTCATTCAGATTGGTCGACGATGCAGGCCAGTAGTTCATCTGGATATTGATATTGTTATGATAATCCATGTGCCACGGTCCATCGACTCCGTTCGCCCACAAGCCCTGGAGATGCGCAGGCATGGTGCCGGCACGCGAGCTGGCGATGAGCAGGTAGCGGCCAAACTGATAATACAACTCCTCCAACCTGAAATCGGGCTGGTCCTTCCGGTAGTTGGACAGGCGCTGATAGGTCGGGATATTAGGGGTAACGATCTCCGGGTTCAAGTGGATCTTCACCCGGTTGAAGAGCGATGAATAGTCGGCCACGTGACGCTGATACAGCTCTTCGGCAGGATACCTCATGGCGTTCTCCATCATCTGGCGGGAGGTCATCACCGGATCCACCCCCACGTACGTCTTCGGATCGTTCAAGTCCGGATCGAAGTTCATCTTATAATCGGTGTCAGCAGTCAGGAGGAAGGTCACCTCATCGGCCTTGCTGATGCTGATGCGACCGTCGGGCAGCATCTCCATCGTTCCGCCTCGCGGTATGGCCTGAACACGAACGGCAAAGCGCATGTGATTGTCCGTCAATGTGCCGTCGAAGAAGATTTGTCCATCCTTCGCCACCGCCTTTCCATCCATGTACGGCGTAGGCTGATAGGTCAGTACCAGGTGCTGCTGCCCCGGCTTGCTGGCCGAATAGCGGATGACCATCACGCTGTCGGGATAGGAGACGAAGTATTTCCGGACGAAGCGGACATCGTTCTTCTTATAGGTGACGACTGCCAGGGCGGAATCAAGTGAAAGGATCCGCTGATAGTCGGCCATACCGATTTCGCTATGGCCCGTTTCGATATACAACTCGCCGAGCGAGGTGAAGGTGCCGAAGAACGATTTACGGTCCTTCGACGGATAATAATCGGCCAGGCCCTTGAAATGCTCTTTTGTCAGAGCCTCAGCCTTTTTCTGATCGCCCTCCTGGAAAGCCTTCCTGATCTCTGGAAGATACGTTGCCCCGTCTTTGTTGATATTCCAATACGTGCTTGGCCGATCCACAGCGTTCGGGCCGCCTGTCCACAGGGTCTTTTCGTTCAGGGTGATGCGCTCGGCCGCCACCGAGCCCAAGACATTTCCTCCCAACGTACCATTTCCGATAGGCAGAGAGCGGTCCTCCCATGATTTGTCGGCGGTCGGGTTCGTCCACGAAGCCCGTCCCTCCAATCCATTGGGCTGATCAAACCAAATACTTAGTCCTTTTGTATAATCGACCGACTGGGCAGAAACGATGACCGTGCCCATCATCCCTAAGAATAATGCTGCTATCTTTTTCATTTTCTCCTGTTTAATTTATGCGAAGATAAGGAAAAAAAGGAAAATTTCGAAAAAAATCCACTTTTTATCGAGGGCCCTCTCCCCAAGTCTCAGCCATCACCGCTGCAATCGGCCGCCACCAATTATCAAATTGGCCGCGGCCAAATAAAAAACGGCCGCGGCCGATTAAAGAGTTGGCCGCGGCCAGTTATCAAATCGGTGCGCACCAAATGAAGAATTGGTAAGTACCAATTAAAGAATTGGTAAGTACCAATTAAAGAATCGGTGATCACCAACTGAAAAACTGATGATCACCAAATTGAAAATGGTGATCACCAAATAAAAATTGGTGATCACCAACTGAAAGACCGACCATGAAAAATTCATAAAAAATCGCCTTCTTTTTTTACGATGAAAGCAGGGAAGAATCGAATCGTTCTATTATTTTTGTAAATCGAACAGGAACCATTAAAGAACTTATCATGCCAACTGATCGAATTTCTGCTGCTGCTTATCGAGATACAAAGCCCCATTATGAGATATTGGACGGCCTGCGCGGTGTGGCTGCCTTCATCGTGATCTTCTATCACGTGTTTGAATGTTTCAGTTCCACACCGGCCCCACACGGATACTTGGCGGTCGATTTCTTCTTCGTGCTCTCCGGTTTCGTCATCGGCTATGCCTACGACAACCGTTGGGGCGAGATGACTACGGGAGGCTTCTTCCGCCGTCGGCTTATCCGCCTGCACCCGATGGTCATAATGGGATGCATCATCGGTGCGATTACCTTCCTCGTCCAAGGGAGCGTGAAGTGGGACGGCAGCTCGGTCGGTCTGGGACTGGTCATGCTGGCCATGCTGAGCACCATGTTCATGATACCATCTGCTGCAGGATTGCCGACAGAGGTCCGGGGAAACTCGGAGATGTTCCCGCTGAACGGGCCGTACTGGTCACTCTTCTTCGAGTATATCGGCAACATCCTCTATGCCCTGCTGCTCCGGCGAGCAGGCACGAAGGTACTGGGCGGCATCGCTGCCGTATCGGGCCTGATCCTGGCCTATATCTCCATAAGCCAAGGACAACTGGGCATCGGCTGGACCCTGGCCGATCATGGGTTCAGGGGCGGACTGATACGCATGTTGTTCCCCTACACGATGGGAATGTTCATGGCGCGCATCTTCAAGCCGATGAAGGTTGAGGGAGCGTTCTGGAAATGTGGGGCGATCCTTTTGGTAGTGGCCTTCCTCCCTGTCGTCAGCACGGAGGCGATGCCTTGGCTCACGGGGGCTTACGATGCATTCTGCGTACTGTTCATCTTCCCTGCCCTGGTATGGATGGGGGCATCCGAGCTGACCATCGGCAAGTCGACCAGCAGCGTATGCCGGTTTGTCGGCGACCTCTCCTATCCGCTTTATACGATACATTATCCGTTCATGTACCTCTTTTACGCCCATATCGGCTTCAACGGGGAACGATCGGTGCTGACCATCCGCGAGACCTGGCCCGAGGCCATCATCCTCGTTGCCGGATGTATCCTGCTGGCCTGGTTGTGCATGAGGTTCTACGACCTCCCTGTCCGTCGCTGGCTGACGAAAAAATATCTGAACGCCAAATAACGAAGAAGCGAGCCTCAACTGAGGCCCGCTTCTTCGTTAATCTTTCGGCTCATAATCGAAGTAGCTGAAGGATGCCTTCCCCTTCGTCTTCGGTTTTCCCGATGCATACATTCCGATGATGATACCAGTGAAGCCACCCAATGTCTCACTGCTGAGGAATTCCGTGTTCATCTTCCCTAACTTCGTGAAGTGTGTCCCATCCGTCGAGAAGCTGAACTCATAGAAAGCCGGAGTTCCTTCGACACGCAGGGTTACCTCATCGGCCTGAACGGCCACCTCCTTGGCGATGTACGTCAGCTCCTCCAACCGGTATCGTAAGATGACGGCTTTCTTGCCCCCTGCCTTCTGCTGAAGGGCTACCTCGTAATGTCCCTCCGGACTCATGTAAGTAGTCAGTCCGGCCTCATCACCATCGGCAGTCTTGCTGATACGTAACCGTGTCGTTGCGGTAAAATTGAAGTGTTCTTGCCGCCGCCCTACAAAGGTCGGTGAGTGCATGCCCTCATTCAAGGTGAACTCCGATGCCGTCAGCTCCAATTTCCCGTGAGAAAAGGTGTAATTGTCGCGCAGCGGATTACTGATATGAAGCCATTCCGGGCTCAGCTTTCCGCTGGTGAATGTAGTACGAATCGGTTTCGTCGCTGGTGTCTGTTGAGGGAGAGTGGGAACATCCATGTCGAGGCTGACCGTTCCATCCCCGTTGACTACCGGCCACGCATTCTTATCCCATCGGACAGGCATCAGGAAGGTCTCCCTGCCCAGAAGATGATGCATCCTCACTTGTGGACGGAATGCAAGGGCTACCATCCACCACGAGCCATCAGCAGCCTCAACCATGTCGGCATGTCCCGTACCTTGAATCGGACTCAGCGCGCCATTATGATTGATATGTGTGAGAATGGGGTTAGACGGATCACCCAAATAAGGGCCATCAATGTAGCGGCTTCGGGCAATCGTCACCTTATGCCCGTACTCCGTTCCTCCCTCTGCACAGAGCAGATAGTACCAGCCATCCTTCTTATAGAGGTGCGGCCCTTCCGGATATCGCCCGCCGGTGCCTTCCCAAATAATCTTGCCCGGGGTGAGCTGTTCTCCTGTCCGGGGATTAATCTCACATAAGATGATCTGATTGTTCGGATTGCTCACCAGATAGCATTTACCATCCTCGAAGTAAAGTGAGGGATCGATGCCACCTTGATCCAGCCAGACCGGATCCGACCATTCACCTGCCGGGTCTGTGGTATAAACGATAAAGTTGCTCTTTACAGTCTCGCCCTGCCGATGTGGTTTGCTCAGCATCGAGATGTTGGTCGTTACCATGTAAAAGACACCTTCGTGATAACGAATCGTCGGAGCATAGATACCGGTACTTGGATTCGGGCGGTATAGGTCCACCTGCGAATCGCGTGTCAGGCAATTACCAATCTGCTCCCAATGGATCAAATCCTTGCTGTGAAAGACGGGGACCCCTGGGAAATATTGAAAACTGCTATTGACCAGATAGAAATCATCCCCCACGCGGCATACGCTTGGGTCTGGATGAAAACCGGGAATGACGGGATTCTTAAAGCCATGAGTCACGGTCTGAGCCATGACGCTCATACAAAACAGACATTGGATAACCAACAATACAAATTGACGTTTTTGCATATCTCAAGATTCTTTTTCAACGATAATCGGTTTCACCTTATTTATATAATAAAACAAGAGGCCGACCGGATCATCCAGCCTCTCGAAGGAAAAGTCGCAGGTCACTACTTCTTCGGAATGTAATCGGCTCGCATCGGAGTGAAGCAGTCGATCAGGACACCGGCCTCCAGGCATACACAGCCGTGCAGGACATCCGGCTCCATATAGATAGCATCTCCAGCCGACACAATCTTAGTCTTTCCATCCACGGTGAACTCGAACTTTCCGC
>ODAI011252416.1_pt1 | contig 10703 bp, 8 predicted proteins | sample 1539321 | NCBI WGS metagenome assembly ODAI01 (sample SAMN02144231, study PRJEB22623) | gut metagenome | biome: sheep rumen | host: Ovis aries | place: New Zealand | reverse complement strand
TCCAGAAGTCATAGAGATAAGAGAAGAGCAAACTGGAAAATGACTGCTCCGACTCTCGTCAAGTGCAGCAAGTGCGGTGCTCTTACGATGCCCCACAGAGTGTGCAGAAATTGCGGCTCCTATAACAAGAAGACCGTGATTGAAGTCGAGGACTAAAGGAATATTTAATGAATCTGAAGAGAAGCTGCATGGCGGAACCGCCAGGCAGCTTCTTTTTCTTCCGCGCGCTATAGAAGGGAAAGCCGGGGAAGGCGCTGTGTACATGACAGCTTGCAATCTATTGCCCCTTCTAGTATATTATTTTCGTAACAGTTGAGTTGTCGGTATGACATAGGACGGACGGAAAACGGGAAAGACTATGAGCGAATTAGTACATGTTGCTGTAGACGCAATGGGCGGAGATAATGCGCCTCACGAGATCATAAAAGGAACGGTGGAAGCTCTGAACGAGTGCCCCGGTCTTAAGGTGACTCTGACAGGCAGAGAGAAGGAGATCCGGGCGGAACTGGACAAGATGCAGTATCCCGCGGACCGCGTAGAGATCCTGGACTGCTCCGAGGTCATCGAGATGGCCGAGCCTCCGGTGGATGCGATCCGCACCAAGAAGGGCTCCTCGATCGTGAAGGGCCTGCGTCTGGTAAAAGACGGCACATGTGACGCGTTCGTGACAGCCGGCAGCAGCGGGGCGGCTCTTGCCGGCGGACAGCTTCTGGTCGGCAGGATCAAGGGGATCGAGAGGCCCCCTCTGGCGCCGCTTCTTCCCACAGCCAGGGGACCGGTGCTTCTGGTGGACTGCGGAGCCAATATGGATCCCAGACCTTCCATGCTCCTTCAGTTTGCGCAGATGGGCTCAATTTATATGCGCAACGTGGCGGGCGTCGAGAATCCGAGAGTCGGACTGGTCAACGTCGGAACGGAGGAGGAGAAGGGAAACGAACTCGCCAAGCAGGCCTATCAGCTGCTCAAAGCCTGCCCGGACATCAATTTCGTCGGCAATATCGAGTCGAGGGAGATCCCGGGCGGCGTGGTGGATGTCGCGGTTACGGATGCTTTTACCGGCAATGCTATTTTGAAAATGTACGAGGGCGTCGCCAAGGTCATTCTTCATGAGCTCAAGAGTGCACTGATGTCGACGCTGGTAAGTAAGATCGGGGCGCTTTTGATCAAGCCGGCACTGGGCGGAATGATCAAGACATTCGATGCCTCGGAATATGGCGGCGCGCCGATGCTGGGGCTCAAGGGACTGGTCGTCAAATCCCACGGCAACTCCAAGGCGGCGGAGATCAGAAATTCACTCAAACAGTGCATCACGTTTAAGGAGAAAAGGGTGAACGAGCTCTTCCAGAGTGAAATGAAACTGGAAGAGGCGGCGGCGCAGCGCAAAGCTGCTATGAAGAAAACAGATCAATAAAGGAGACCTGACTATGGACGAAGATTTCAAGAAACTGTGTGCGATCATTGGGGACGTACTTGGTGTTGATCCCGACGAGATCACAATGGATACGACATTTGACGAAGACCTCGGCGCAGACTCTCTGGATGTCGCTTCCATTATTATGGGAATTGAAGACGAATATGACGTGAAGGTGGACACCGAAGTGGCCTCCAAGGTCACGACGGTAGGCGAAGCGCTCGCACTGATCAAAGGAGCGACGGAGGGATGAATAATACTTCTCTGGAAGTTCTGGAAGGACGTATCGGTTATCATTTCAAAGACAGCTATCTTCTGGAATGTGCTCTGACCCATACGTCCTTTGCCAATGAGCAAAAAATTCATCGATACAAGGATTATGAAAGGCTGGAGTTCCTCGGGGATGCTGTTCTTGAGATGGTCTCCAGCGCTTTTCTGTATAAAGAATATCCCGACAAGAGGGAGGGAGAGCTCACCAAGATCAGGGCCAGCCTGGTCTGCGAGCCGTCTCTGGCGGACTGCGCGCGGCAGCTGGGCCTGCCCGGCTATCTGCGCCTGGGAAAGGGCGAGGAAGCCGGCGGCGGAAGAGATAAGGAGTCCATCCTTTGCGACGTCGTAGAGGCGGTGATCGGGGCTATGTACCTGGACTGCGGAGAGATCGAACCTCCGCGGCGCTTTATCATGCAGCATATTCTTTCCGACAGAAGCAGAGTATTCTTTTATGATTCCAAATCCATGCTCCAGGAATGGGCCCAGGGCACCGGCAGAACGGTGCGCTACGAGGTTCTCGAAGAGAGCGGACCCGAGCACAGAAAGGTCTATAAGACGGGGGTATTCGTCGGCGACCAGCTGCTCGGGACCGGAGAAGGAAGATCCAAGAAGGCGGCGGAACAGCAGGCGGCCTACGCCGGCATCAAAAAAGTCCACAGCCGCGGCGAGCACTGATTTGGAATCATGAAAGCAGGGAAACGGTATCAATGTACTTAAAGTGTATAGAAATACAGGGCTTTAAATCTTTTGCCAATAAGCTGAGATTTGATTTTCACAACGGGATCACGGGGATCGTGGGCCCGAACGGCAGCGGAAAGAGCAATGTCGCGGATGCGGTCCGCTGGGTCCTGGGCGAGCAGAGGGTCAAGCAGCTGCGCGGATCCTCCATGCAGGACGTCATCTTCGCGGGAACCGAGACCCGCAAGCCGATGGGATACGCGTATGTCGCGATCACGCTGGACAATTCCGACCACAAACTGCCCACCGATTATAAGGAAGTGACCGTCGCCAGAAGGATCTTTCGGAGCGGTGAGACGGAGTATCTGATGAACGGGGCGCCCTGCCGCCTGCGGGATATCAACGAACTGTTTTACGACACGGGCATCGGCAAAGAGGGCTACTCGATCATCGGACAGGGCCAGATCGACAAGATCCTCAGCGACAAGCCCGAGGACCGGCGCGAACTCTTCGACGAGGCCGTCGGCATCGTCAAGTTCAAGAGACGCAAGGACATGACGCTGAAGAAGCTGACCAGCGAGAAGGAGAATCTGGTCAGGATCAACGACATTCTCGCGGAGCTCGAAAGGCAGGTTCCTTCTCTGGAAAAGCAGGCCGAGAAGGCCAGGATCTATTTCAGGGAGAGGGATGCGCTCAGGACGAGGGACGTAAATCTCTTCCTTCTGGAGAACAACAAAAACCTCAGCGAGCTGGAAAAGATCAGAGAGAACGAAGAGACGGCGCAAAGAGATCTCGACCAGACGAGAGAGAACTACGACAGGACGGGATCGGCCTACGAGAGCGGCCAGGCCAGACTGGAGCAGCTGGAGAAGGAGATCGAGGCTGTCCGAAGCAGGATCACCGACGCCAGCGTCGTCCGGGAGAAGCTCGAGGGCGACATTAAGGTCTTCGAGGAACAGATCCGCGCCGCATCGGCCAATGCCGACCATTTCGCCTCCCGCAGGGAGTCTGTCGCAGCAGAGATCGAAAGGGCGCACAAGGAGAGAGAACAGATCCTCTCGAGAAAGGGCGGCATCGACGAAAAGGTCGAAGAACTCCGCAGAGAGCAGACCCGGTCCCGCGAGAGCGCTTCCTCCTGCGCGGACCAGATCATCCGGTACGCCAGACAGGTGGACATGGGCAAAAACGAGATCCTGCGCATCCTGAACGGGCGCGCCACGATCAAATCGAGCATAGCCAGTCTGACGGCCCGGCAGGAGGAGAACGAGCGCAGGATGAAAGAGCTCTCCGCCGGCATCGAAAGGGCGCAGTCCAGTCAGACCGAGCAGACGCAGATCATCACGGATCTTAAGTCGCAGTTTGCAGAGATCGGCGAGCAGGTCCGGGCTCTGCAGAAACGCCAGAAAGAGATCGAGGAGACGATCTCGGGCATGAAGAAACGGCTGGGCGGCGAGGACGAACAGCTGCGGGCGGCGCAGCTCCGCTATCATCAGGAGAAATCCAAACTCGACGCGCTGGTCAACCTGACCGAGCGGTACGAGGGATTCGGAGGCAGTGTCAGGAAGGTCATGCAGAACCGCACCGAAGGAAGCGGCGTGATCGGCGTCGTCGCGGATCTGTTAAAGACCGACAAAAAATACGAGACGGCGATCGAAGTGGCTCTGGGCGGCAATATCCAGAACATCGTGACCGAGGACGCGCAGACCGCAAGGCGCATGATCGAGATGCTGAAGCGGGAAAAGGCCGGAAGAGCGACCTTCCTTCCCCTGAAGGATCTGGGAAAACCGCAGGAATTCCGCAATCGGAAGGTGCTGGAGGAGCCCGGCGTTCTGGGACTGGCGGACAGTCTTGTCCGCTGCGAGGACCGGTACCGGCCGGTGGCGGCATCCCTCCTGGGGCGGATCGTGATCGTGGACCGGTTTGACCACGCGGCGCAGGTAAACAAAAAGTACGATCATTCCGTGAGAATGGTGACGCTGGACGGAGAGCTGTTCATGCCGGGCGGCGCGATCAGCGGCGGCGCGTACAAAAACAGCAGCAATCTCCTGGGGAGACGCCGCGAGATGGCGGAACTGACGGAGAAGGTAAAGGATTTCGACCGGGAGACCAAAACCCACGAGCAGGCCATCGAGGATATCAAATCCGAAAGGACCCGCCTCAGAAGGGAGCTGGAGGAGAACCGGCAGGCGCAGCAGGACGCTTTTCTGCGCCAGAATACAGTCCGGATGAGCATTGCCCGCGAGCAGGAAAAGAAAAAAGAAGCGGCGGGCAGCGTGGAAGAGCTGATCAAAGAGCAGAAGCTCATCGAACAGCAGAGGACGGAACTGGAGAACGATCTCAAAGAGGCAGAGGAGAATCTGGTGTCCTCCGCTGAGAGCGAGAAGAAAATGAACGAGGCCGTCGGCGAGCTGGAGAAGAAGCTGGCGGGACTCCGCGAGGAGGAGACGGTCCAGACCCAGATCCTGGCCAAGTGGGACACCGAGATCGAGAAGATCCTGCAGCAGCAGGCCTTTGAACAGAAGGATCTCGACCGCGTGCAGGAGGAGCTGGAGAGACGGTCCGGAGAGATGGCGGAGATCACGGAGGCCATGGAACAGGGCGAAAGCGTCATCCGCACCGGCACGGAAAAGATCGAGGAGCTCAGGCGCCGGCTGGCCGGATCCGAGGATATACAGGACGACGGACGCCGCCTTCTGGGCGAGCGAAGTGAAGAGAGAGAGCGCCTGCGGGAGGAGATGCAGAAGCAGATCGCCCTCAGGGAATCCCTCTCCGAGCAGATACACGCGCTGGACAAGGAAGTCGAGAGACTGGGAAGCCGGAAGGAGCGGCTGCAGGAGGACGTGAACAGCCGCGTCGCTTATATGTGGGAGGAGTATGAGATCACCCTCAGCGACGCAGCCAGGCTCAGGGATGAGTCCCTTTCGGACGCGGCGGCGCTGAAAAAGGAGATCGCGGAGATCAAGGGCCGGATCAAGGCCCTGGGAAGCGTCAACGTCGACGCGATCGAGGAATACAAAGAACTGATGGAGCGGTATACCTTCCTCAAGGGCCAGCACGACGACCTGACCGAAGCGGCGGCCAGCCTGGAGAAGATCATCGAAGAGCTGGACGTATCCATGAGAAAGCAGTTCCGCGAGCAGTTCAGCCGGATCCAGGAGGAGTTCGACAAGGTGTTCAGCCTGATGTTCGGCGGCGGCAAAGGCCGCCTGGAGCTGATGGAGGACCAGGACATCCTCGAAGCGGGCGTGCGGGTCATCGCACAGCCGCCGGGAAAGAAGCTGCAGAATATGAACGCGCTCTCGGGCGGAGAGAAGGCTCTGACAGCGATCGCGCTGCTCTTTGCCATTCAGAATCTCAAGCCCTCGCCCTTCTGTCTTCTCGACGAGATCGAGGCGGCGCTCGACGAGAGCAATGTCGTCCGGTTCGCGGAATATCTGCACAAACTGACGCAGTACACACAGTTTATCGTGATCACCCACAGAAGAGGCACGATGCAGGAGGCGGACCGCCTGTACGGTATCACCATGCAGGAGAAGGGCGTCTCGGCGCTCGTGAGCGTGGATCTGATCGACGAGGAGGACCTGGTATCCTGACAGGAGCCGGACCGCAATTTCGGAGGAAATAAAATATATGGCAGGAACTGAGAAGCTGGGCTTTTTTGCCAGATTAAAGCAGGGCCTTAGCAAGACGAAGGCCAATATCGCCGACAATATGGACCAGATCTTCAATACCTACGGCTACGAGAAAGTCAGCGAGGAGTTTCTCGAGGAGCTCGAGGAGACGATGATCATGGGCGATATCGGCGTGCAGACGACGGAGGAGCTGCTGGACGACCTCCGCCAGAAGGTTAAGGACGAGAGGATCAAGTATTGTCCCGACTGCCGCCAGGAGCTGATCCTGGGCATCCGCAACAAGATGAAGCAGCCCGCGGACGCCTATGACTTCGAGCAGGGACCGGCCGTGGTCCTGGTGATCGGCGTCAACGGCGTCGGCAAGACGACCTCTGTCGGCAAGCTTGCCGCCAACTACAAGCGCCAGGGCAAAAGAGTGCTGATCGCCAGCGCTGACACCTTCCGCGCGGCGGCCAACGAGCAGCTGACGGAGTGGGCTAAAAGAGCCGGCGTCGACATCATAGGAGCGGCAGAGGGGTCTGATCCCGCCGCAGTCGTTTATGACGCCGTGCAGGCCGCCAAAGCCAGAAGGACGGACATCCTTCTCGTGGATACAGCCGGCCGTCTTCATAATAAGAAGAATCTCATGGCGGAGCTGAGCAAGATCGACAGGATCATCACCAGAGAGTTTCCCGGGTGCTTCAGGGAGAACTGGGTCGTTCTGGACGGAACGACCGGCCAGAACGCGATCTTCCAGGCCAGGGAGTTCGCGAGCGTCACGAACCTGACGGGCATCGTTCTGACCAAGATGGACGGAACCGCCAAGGGCGGCATCGCGATCGCGGTCCAGTCGGAGCTGGGGATCCCGGTCAAGTTCATCGGCGTCGGCGAGCACATCGAGGATCTGCAGAAATTCAATCCCGATCAGTTCGTGGACGCGATCTTCTATTGATCGGAACAGAGTATGAAAGAGGTAAGAGAACATGGGACTCAATGACAAGCTGTCGCTGGCAAAATTTGAAGAGGCATGTGAGATCGTATCGAGAGTCACGCTGGACACGTCGCTGATCTATTCGGACTACTTCAGCGAGGCGACGGGAGGAAAGGTGTACCTCAAGCCGGAGAACCGGCAGAGGACCGGCGCCTATAAGGTGAGAGGCGCCTACTACAAGATCAGCACGCTGAGCGATGAGGAGAGAGAGCGGGGGCTCATCACCGCTTCGGCCGGCAACCACGCCCAGGGCGTCGCGTACGCCGCCCGAAAATTCGGCGCCAAGGCCGTCATCGTGATGCCTACCACTACGCCGCTCATCAAAGTCAACAGGACCAAGGCCCTGGGAGCGGAAGTCGTCCTCTACGGCGACGTCTACGACGAGGCGTGCGCGCATGCCTATAAGCTCGCGGAGGAGAACGGATACACCTTCATCCATCCCTTCGACGACCCCGACGTAGCGGCCGGACAGGGCACGATCGCGATGGAGATCATCAAGGAGCTTCCTCTGGTGGACATTGTTCTGGTCCCGGTGGGCGGCGGCGGACTGGCCACCGGCGTCTCGACCCTGGTCAAGCTCCTCAAGCCGGGCTGCACGATCATCGGCGTCGAGCCCGAGGGCGCGGCCTGCCTCAAGGCTTCTCTGGAAGCCGGCAAAGTAGTGACGGTTCCCCATATCAATACGATCGCGGACGGCACAGCCGTCAAGACGCCCGGCGAGCAGATCTTCCCTTATCTGCAGAAAAACCTGGATATGGTGGTCACCGTGCCCGATTCCGAGCTCGTCGTCGCCTTCCTCGACATGGTGGAGAACCACAAGATGATCGTCGAGAACTCCGGCCTTTTGACGGTGGCGGCGCTCAAGCACATTGACTGCAGGGGCAAAAAAGTGGTCTCCGTCCTCTCCGGCGGCAACATGGACGTCATCACCATGTCCAGCGTCGTGCAGCAGGGACTGATCATGAGGGACAGGATCTTTACGATCTCCGTCCGTCTCCCTGACAAGCCGGGTGAACTGCACAGGGTATCCGGTATCATCGCCGAAGCCAATGGAAACGTGATCAAGCTCGAACATAACCAGTTCGTCTCCATCAACCGCAACGCGGCCGTGGAGCTGAGGATCACCCTGGAAGCCTTCGGCACAGAACATAAGCAGGAGATCATAAAAGCCCTTTCCGACAGAGGGTACGACGTGCAGCAGGCGGTCGTCAGCATCTGACGCGCCAAAGCGGCAGCGGATCTTTACTGCGCGGCCAGGTTTGGCCCGGGAGCAATACAATGGGAAACAGGGAATCAGATAATTCAAATCCGAACCATAGGAGTGTTCTCTATTTTGTCAATATTCTCTTCCTGTGCGCGATCACAGCGGCGTCGCTGGCTGCGGCGGCGATCCTGTTCGTGCGCCTGGAGAGACTCAGAAATGAGAGACAGGGCGAAGGAGAGATCTACACGGAGGCGCAGATCGAGAAGATCCGCTACAACGCCATGGAGAACGAGAGGAACAGGATCCTGCTCGACATCCAGTCCTCCTTCGAGTCGGGAAACAGCACGATCTCCATGCTGAGAGAGCTGTTCCCCGGAGACCTGGTCGTGATGTGGGAGGGCCGGTACTATTTTTACCCGGTCAACAAGAATCTCGAAATGAACCCGTTTAGCGAGATGGACTTCGCGATCGGCGAGAACGGCGCCATGGAATACATAGGGGACAATCCGTCCGTGACGGTGAGCCGGGGAATCGACGTCTCGTCGCTCAACGGTGAGATCGACTGGCAGAAGGTGGCGGAGGACCGCATTGCCTTCGCTATGATCCGGGCGGCGGTCCGCGACGCGGACGGGGAGCTCGTTCTGGACGACAGGTTCCAGGAGAACACGAGCGGCGCCAAGTCCGCCGGACTCAGAACGGGCTGTTACGTGGAACTCGACGCGCAAAGCGAAAAGGAGGCGGAGGAGATCGCGGACTTTGTCCTGGATCACCTGAGCATGAGCCAGAACGAAATGGGCGCGCCCGTGGCCGTGCGCGTGCAGATCCCGGACCACACCTCTTCTCTGAGCGGCCAGACCCGCGAGGAGTGGACAAAAAGCGTAAGGACCTTCTGTACCAGGATCAAAAAGGCCGGATACCAGCCCGTGATCTGCGCCAATACGGCAGCCTTCAACATGCTCCTTCGCATGGAGGAACTGGAGGATTTCAACAAGTGGATCGCGGACTACGGCGATTACCTCTACTTCCCCTACCGGTTCAAATGCTGGCAGTACAGCGTCAAGGGCACTGTGGCCGGCATCGAAGGAGATGTCGCGCTCGATCTGAGTGTGTCGACGGATTAATTCTTTGCAGGTAAAGAAAAAATACTTGACACACCAAAGATCGGAATGTATCATAGGTCAGGTGATGGAAAAGATCGTTGAACAGGGCCTTCTGTACGACTTCTACGGCGCGCTGCTTACCAGCCACCAGCAGAAGATCTATGAGAAGGTCGTCTATGACAATTTATCATTGATCGAGGTCGCCGAGACAGAGGGCGTCAGCAAGCAGGCCGTGCATGATCTGGTCAGAAGGTGCACGGCGATCATGCGAAGCTACGAGGAGAAGCTCGGAATGATCCGGAGATTCGGCAGGATCAGGGAATCCGCTGAAAGGATCCGGAAGATCGCCGCCTCGCAGGAGCTGCCGCAGAGGGAGGCGTCTCTTCTTAAGGAGATCGCAGACGAGATCTGCAGGGACCTGGAGTCCTGACGGACTTTAAGCCCGGTCACCGGCATCTGTTCGCGTGGTCTTCATAAGCACAAGATTTCAGAGGGTCATATATGGCATTTGACAGCTTAACAGATAAGCTCAACAGTATATTCGGCAAGCTGAGCGGCAAGGGCAGGCTCACGGAGAGCGACGTCAAGTCGGCGATGCGCGAAGTCAAGATGGCGCTGCTCGAAGCGGACGTCAACTTCAAGGTGGTCAAGCAGTTCGTGAACGCCGTGCAGGAGAGAGCGATCGGCGAGGAGGTCATGAACGGCCTCAATCCCGCGCAGATGGTCATCAAGATCGTCAACGAAGAGATGACTTCGCTGATGGGGAGCGAGACCACGGAGCTCGAACTCAATCCCGGCAAGCAGAGAACGGTCGTCATGATGGCCGGTCTGCAGGGTGCCGGTAAGACGACGACCGCAGCCAAGCTGGCCGGCAAGTTCAAGCAGAAGGGCAAGAAGCCTCTTCTGGTAGCGCTGGGCATCTACCGCCCCGCAGCGATCAAGCAGCTGCAGGTCAACGGTGAGAAGCAGGGCGTCGATGTCTTTACGATGGGCGACAGACATAAGCCCGCGGACATCGCGAGGGCCGCGCTCGAACACGCGGAAAAGAATAAGGAAAATCTCGTCATTCTCGATACGGCAGGCCGTCTGCAGATCGACGAGGCGATGATGAAGGAGCTCGAGGACGTCAAAAAAGCGGTCCCTGTCGACAAGACCATCCTGGTCGTCGACGCGATGACCGGTCAGGAAGCCGTCAATGTGGCCAAGACCTTCGACGAGAAGGTCGGCGTAGACGGCGTGATCCTCTCTAAGATGGACGGCGACACCCGCGGCGGCGCGGCGCTGTCGATCAAGGCGGTCACAGGAAAGCCGATCCTGTACGTAGGTATGGGCGAGAAGCTCTCCGACCTCGAACAGTTCTATCCCGACCGCATGGCGGGCAGGATCCTGGGCATGGGCGATGTGCTCACCCTCATCGACAAGGCTCAGCAGGCTCTCG
>ODAI011180962.1_pt1 | contig 10703 bp, 9 predicted proteins | sample 1539321 | NCBI WGS metagenome assembly ODAI01 (sample SAMN02144231, study PRJEB22623) | gut metagenome | biome: sheep rumen | host: Ovis aries | place: New Zealand | reverse complement strand
GGCTATCCGGGCATGACCAGCGGCGAGCTCGCCCGCGAGCTGATGTACTATGGCGTGTCGGCCATTTGTCTCATCACCACGGGCAGCCATCAGGAAGGCTTGCGCGTCTGCACGTCGTTCATCAAGGACCACCAGTACGAGCAGCTTGACGAGCGAATGGCTGTCTTTGCACAGAACAATCCGCGATAGCCCCTGCCAGTTTCCCTAATCACCCTGACACCCCAAAAAAGACTTAATGACTTTCAAGAGCCAGGGAGGGCCTGTTGCCGTTGGCGCATCAGGTTCTCCCTCCGGTTCTTTCTTGCGATTTCACCAAGGCATTTTTCGTGAAAAATGTTTTTTCCTATTTAATAAAGGATAATTTTTTTTGTGATTCCAGGTATTTACACTACCTTTGCAGCGCCTTTTCCAAAGGGGCGCACATTCGTTGCATTCACAAAAAGAAGAATTGCAGTAATTTCTACGTATGAGGAAAACTATCATCAGAAGAGCCCTGGCGGTGCTCGCCATGCTGACAGCATCCACCACGGTGGCATTCTCACAGGTCGAGGAAACGGGTCTTCACCATGTGCTGAAAACCAAGTTCATTGAAGGAAATGTCGTTTTCATGTCACTGGTTTCACTGACCCTTGTGCTTGGCCTGGCCTTCGCCATCGAGCGAATCATCTATCTCACCCTTTCTGAAATCAACACCCACCGCTTCTGCGACGACATGAGTAGGCTGGTGGCCGAAGGCAACATCGACGAAGCGCGCCAGCTCTGTCGCAACACCCGTGGCCCCGTGGCCAGCATCTGCTATCAGGGACTGCTCCGCATCAAGGAGCCGCTGGCCAACATCGAGCGCTCGGTCTCGGCCTATGGCACTGTTCAGGCTGCTCTCCTTGAGAAAGGCTGCTCATGGATTCGACTGTTCATCGCGATGGCGCCCTCGCTGGGATTTCTTGGCACGGTCATCGGCATGGTGATGGCGTTCGACAACATCCAGATGGCCAACGACCTCAGTGCAGCCATCGTTGCCGAAGGCATGAAGGTGGCACTCATCACGACCGTCTTCGGCATCATCGTGGCCCTCATCCTGCAGCTCTTCTACAACTACATCAACAACAAGATAGACCGGCTGGTGGCACAGATGGAAGAAGCTTCCGTCGTGCTCACCGACGCCATTTCCGCCTATAAGACCCTCTCATGACGATGCACAGTGAATTTCTTGCCAACCTGATGCTGCTGCTCATTGCCCTGTCGCTCTGTGCAGCCATCGTTGCTGTCGTGTGGTCGTCGGCGGTTGCAGCCCGGCATCGGGAGAAACTCGCCGCGGGCGTCTCCCCCTCGTCCGCCCAGAGCGACACAATTGCCTCGAAAACCCTCGAAGCTCCCTCGGCAACCGTGCGAAAGGCAGTCTTCCTGTCCACGGCCATCCTGTTGCTGCTCTCGTTTCTGCTGGCCTCCACTCGTCCGCTGTCCATTAACGGCAACCTTTTCGAAAGTGCATTCTGGCTTCGCGTCACCGGCATGTTCATCGTTTCCTCAGCAGTATTGCTTCTTGCAGCGATTGCCGTCTACGCCTACGCAGAACTGAAACAAAGAATCGCCGCAGAGCAGCCAGTGGATTTTGTAGAAACGTAGTTGAAACAATTCTTCCAAAATCCCTTTCCCCTTTCACCATTCCCCTTTCACCTTTCACTTTTCCCCATTCACCTTTCAACTCTAAATATAAAGCATTGATTAAGCGCCGAAACCATAGCATGCCAGAGCTGAACACGACGTCCACTGCCGACATCTCGTTCATGCTGCTCATCTTCTTCCTGGTGGCGTCGTCCGTCAGCATCGACAAGGGACTCCAGCGCATGCTGCCCCCCATCGACAACGCCTCGGAGCCCGTCGTGGCGCAGGTGGAACGCGAGCACGCACTGGCCATCACCATCACGGCACAGAACCAGTGCCTCGTCGAGAAAGAACCGGTCCAGGTCGGCCAGCTGCATGCTGTTGTCGGCAAGTTCCTGCTCGAGCAAGGCAGCGAACACGTCATAGTGGTCGACTCCGACCCAACCGCCCGCTATGAAACCTATTTCGCCATTCAGAACCAGTTGGCAGCTGCCTATCGGGAAGCCCGCCACCAGCTAGCCCGCAACATCTACGGACAGGACTTCGACCAGCTGAACGCCTCGCAGCAGCAAGCCATTCGCCAGCAGTGCCCACAGCATATCGCCGAAGTAAGCAACCCCACCCCTGAACTTTAAACTTTAAACATTGAACTTTCAACATTGATTAAGCGCCGCACACATACCGTTCCGAACCTGAACATCGCGTCGATGCCCGACCTCATCTTCACCGTGTTGTTCTTCTTCATCATCGTCTCCCACATGCGCACCTCGTCGCCCAAGATCAGCGTGGAGATGCCTCAGGGCACGCAGCTCGCAACCCTCGACACCCGTCAGTCGCAACCACTCTATCTCTACATCGGCCAGGGGCAGCTGCAGGTCAACAACCGCCTCGTCAGCATCAGCCAGCTGCCTGCCATTCTCGTGCAGGAACAGCAGAAAGCGCGCCAGGCCGACTCGCGACAAATCGTTGCCTATCTGAAAGCCGACCGCCAGACACCCGTGGCCACCATCCTCGCCGTGAAGCAGGCACTGCGGCAAGCCCACGTCTCACGCATCGTCTATGGGGCAACAAGCGCGGAGAAACCACATATGTAAATAATTTATACTTTTTCCTACTTTTTGCTTAATATTTTCTTCTTTTTGGCAGAAAATGATTAATTTTGCAAACGTAAACTTGAAAATACATCTATGGCACAACTGAATTTAGATGCCCTCGACAGGCAGATTCTAAGAATGATTTCAGATGATGCACGCATTCCTTTTCTGGAGGTGGCAAGAGCCTGCAACGTCAGCGGAGCAGCCATCCATCAGCGCATACAGAAACTCACCAATGCCGGCATCATCAAAGGTTCACAGTTCCTCATCGACCCCGAGCGCATCGGCTATGAGACCTGCGCCTACGTGGGACTCTATCTGAAAGACCCTGAGAGCTTCGACAAAGTGGTGGAAGCCCTCAAGCTCATTCCTGAAGTCGTGGAGTGCCACTACACCACCGGCGGCTACGACTTGTTCATCAAGCTCTATGCCCGCAACAACCACCACCTGCTCAACATCATCCACGACAAGCTCCAGCCCCTCGGACTGGCCCGCAGTGAGACCATCGTGGCCTTCAATGCCGTCATCGACCGGCAATTGCCGATACTCGAGTAACTGTGCAACAGCGGGCCACGGGCACCATGGTAAAGAAAACAGAGAGATTTGTCACGCGTGGCAAATCTCTCTGTTTCTTTTGATATAAAAAAAGTTGGGAATGATATAGAAGATGGCACAAAGTTTCCCCTTTCATCTTTCCCCTTTCATCTTTCCCCTTTCACCGATCGCTCGGCGCGAAGCGACGCTCATTCTTTCTCCACGCTGTTACGAAAGGCTACGGGTAGGCGACGGGACGTCGGGAATGAGCGTCTCCTACGTCACCGAGCGCCCGACGTCCGACAACCTATTACCTGTTACCTAAAGCGAAGCGTTCGTTAACCGTTCCCCGTTAACCGCCCTCACATAGTCGACAAATGCGAAGTCGAAGGCGTGGCGGTCATCCCGCTGATGGTCTTCACGCCAGGTTTCCTGCCAGCCGTCGCTGAAGTCAGGGAAGAACGCATCGGCCTCGGCGGGCTCGTCGTCGACCAGCGTCAGCAGCAGCCGGTCGGCAAGTCCGATGGACTGTCGGTAGATGCTCTCGCCGCCAATCACGAACACCTCCTCTTCCTCTCCGCAGCTCGCCAGCGCCTTGGCCAGCGACGTGTAGCAGTCGCAGCCAGGAAAGCGGCTGTCGCGAGCCTCGTCGGCGTTCTCAACGTGGCGACTCAGCACGATGTTGCGCCGCCGCGGCAGAGCACCCTTCGGCAGCGACTCAAACGTGCGGCGACCCATCACGATGGTGTGGCCCGTCGTCAGATTCCGGAAACGCTTCATGTCGTCCGGAAGCCAATACAGCAGCTTGTTCCGCAACCCTATTGCCCTGTTGCGTGCCACTGCGGCAATGATGCTGATTCTTGGTTTCATGCCGCAAAGTTACGAATAAGTAAGCGAAATGCAAAACAAAAAACAAAGTTTTTAGTTTCATTTCCGAGTGGAAATGTTCAAATTAATTTTGCAACTTCCCCACTTATTCGTACCTTTGCAGACAGAATCAATAACTAATGACAAATTTCAAGCCAAAATGAAACGAAATCTTTCAATCATGCTTCTGATGCTGGTGGTTGCAACGGCACTGAAAGCCGCACCCATCTCGCGCCAGCAAGCCAGGCAACAAGCCGAACAGTTCCTTGCGCAGAAAGGACTCAGCCAGCAGCTCTCGCCCGTCAGCGACCGCGCCAAACTTCCTCCACGGCAAGGCCAGCCAGGCACTGCCGACGCCGATGCCTACTACGTGTTCAACCGCACCTCTGGCGGATTCATCATTGTCTCGGCCGACGACCAGACCCTTCCCGTGCTGGGCTATTCCGACCAGGGCAGCTTCTGTTATTCCGAGATGCCCGACAACATGAAGTCGCTGCTCGCTGAATACGAAAGGCAAATCGGCCACCTGCGGCAGCACAACACCGTCGCAGCACCGGCTGCCGTGCCCACCCATCCCGCCATCCCGAAGCTCATGACCTGCACCTGGAATCAGGGAAATCCCTATAACCAGAACTGCCCCAACTACTTCGGACAGGGCACCTCCGTCACAGGATGCGTCGCAACCGCCATGGCCCAAATCATGTATTACCAGCGCGACAAGTCAACCGACCGCACGCTGGCAGCCATCCCTGCCTACACGGCACCCACTGAACACCCCGTCTACGGCCATCTGAAGGTCGACGGCATTCCAGAAGGTTCACCCATCGACTGGGCAAACATGCGCGACAACTACAACGGCAGCGAGAGTTTCGCCCAGCGCGAGGCCGTCGCAAACCTCATGCTCTATTGCGGCGTCTCCGTCCAGATGGACTACACCAACAGCGCCTCCGGAGCCTATTCCTACCGTGTGGCTGATGCCCTGAAGGCTTATTTCGGCTATGGCTCCTCCGTTCAGTATGTCCAGCAGGGCAATTACAGCAACGAGGCCTGGGACGAGCTTTGCTATAACGAACTGGCCAACGGGCGCGCGTTCTATCTCAGCGGAGCCAACAGCGAGGGTGGACATGCCTTCGTTTGCGATGGTTACGACGGCGACCGCCACTACCACATCAACTGGGGATGGGGTGGCCAGAGCGATGGCTTCTATCTCCTTACCAACCTCTCGCCAGGCTCACAGGGCATTGGCGGTTCCAGCGATGGCTACAACTCTGGCGTGGAAGCCATCATCGGAATGGAACCGGACAATTTTGCCGACATGGCCCTGAACATCAGCGACTCCAGGGCACGCCTGCTCTGCATCAGCAACTGGGATGCCAATGGCGATGGAAAACTGAGCTACGGTGAGGCCGCCGCCGTCGAAGATCTTGGTACGGTCTTCAAGGGCCAGTCGATCAAGACATTCAGGGAACTACGCAATTTCACCGCACTGAAGCGCATTGCCGACGATGCCTTCAACGGATGCTCCTCGCTCACGGCCATCACCCTGCCTCAGGGCATCACCCAGATTGGCGACCGCGCCTTCAGCGGCTGCCGTTCGTTGACCGCCCTGACCCTGCCCGCCGCCCTGACCGGCATTGGCGAAGAAGCGTTCAGCGGGTGCCGCGTGCTCAGCAATGTCAGTCTTCCTGCTGGGCTGACAGCCATTGCCCCCGGCACCTTCGAAGGCTGTGCTGCCATCACCGCTTTAGACCTGCCCTCGGGCATTGCCTCGCTGGGCAGCAGTGCGCTGGCTGGATGCTCGAAGCTCACTTCCTTGAAGGTGCATGCCTCCCAGCCCGATGCCATTGCCTTGGGCACCGACGTCTTCAGCGGGTTAAACTTTGCCGATGCTGTCCTCAGCGTCGAGCAGGGCGGCAAGACTCGCTTCGCTCAGGCCGACCAATGGAGTCAGTTCCTGAACATCAAGGAGTTCCGCGTTCGCCCCGAAGTCTCCTTCTCGGCCTTGGTGTCCGACCGCAAGGTATATATATATAATGTGGGCATGGGTCGCTACCTGACCCGAGGCGAAGCCTGGGGCTCGCAAGCCATCGTGGGCGAAGAACCCATGACGTTTGTCCTGAAGCATGATGCGTCGATGCCCGAAGGCACCTATTATCTCTACTCCGACGAGACCGGTTCCACGCGTAAGGTCCTCTTCCGCACCAGCAGAGACAGTCAGATTGGAGTGGGCGTGAAGGCCTGCTTCGTCGACGGCTATTCCGACGAGACCTCTTACTGGAACATCGCCCCTCTCGACAACGGCTACTACACTTTCCAGCCACCGAAGTCGTCAGCCGACTACGCCAGCGGATGCTTCCTGGGTGTTCTTACCTCCCATGCCAGCAAGGCAGCCAAGCCCACCTACGGCGCTTACTACGACATCAGCTACAACGCCCATGAGGAAAACTGCCAGTGGGCTTTCGTCGATTGCGAAGCCGTCTATGGCCTCTACGATGAAGCCGCCAGGCTCGAGGAACTCCTTCTGCTGGCCAAGCGACGCAACCTTGAGACCGCCGTCGAGGAAGCTGTCCTCGACAATATGGAGAGCACCATCGACGACCTGAAGAATGCCCAGCGCAAGCTGCGCCGGAAGCTGGGATTCATCGACTTTGCCGACGAGCGAGTGCGCGAAGTCTGCGTTGCCAACTGGGACCTCGACGGCAACGGCGAAATCAGCACCACCGAGGCCTCAATGGTCACTACGCTCAACTACGTCTTCTACACCAGCGAGCTCACGTCCTTCGACGAGCTGAAGTACTTCACCAACCTCGCCACGCTCGACTACTATGCCTTCGGTCAGTGCCGGAACCTGCAGGAAATCACCGTTCCTGAGTTGGTCACTCATGTCTATTCCTATGCCTTCACCGGCGACGTCTCGCTCAAGAGCGTCGAGCTGCCGCAATACGTCGAGCTGATTGGCAACAGCGCCTTCGAAGACTGCAAGGCCCTTGAGACCTTCAGCATTGCCAATCCCGACCCCTCATCCATCTCGTTGGGCAACGACGTCTTCAAGGGCGTCGACCTGCAGAAGGCAACGCTCTACGTGCCCCAGGGTTCGAAGGAACTCTATGCCGCTGCCGACGTCTGGAAACAGTTCGGCACCATCAAGGAAATGCGCACCCTGGTCCAGCCTTCCTTCTCCGAAATCAACGAAGGGCAGCACGTCTACATCTACACCCTCGCCACACGCAAGTTCGTCAGCCGTGGTGAGGCCTACGGCACCCAGGCTGTCGTCAGCCCCAGCCCCATGGTCTATGCCCTCTACCAAACCTCCACACCCGATGTCTACACCCTCGAGGCCCAGCAGCTCAGCGGCAACCACTATCTCTTCCGCACCGACACCGACTCGAAGGTGGGCGAGGGCGTGAAGGCCTGCTTCGTCGATGGTGCTCTCAGCAACCGAGCCTATTGGCACGTGAACCACCTGGGCGACAACGTCTTCACCATTCAGGTGCCCGCCAACGATGCCTCCTATGTCGAAGGCCAGTTCCTCGGCATCCAGTCCAGCCATCCCAGCAACGCCGCCAGCCCCACCATGGGACTCTACTACGACGTGCCCTATCAGGGCAACGAGGTCAACTGTCAGTGGGCATTCGTCAACATGTGGGAAGTGGAAAATGCAAAACAAGACCTGGAGCGGGTGCACTATCTGAAGAAACTCCTTCAGATTGCCGCCAAGCGCAACATCGATGCCGCCAGCGAGCAAGCCGTCTATGACGACATGCTCAGCACCTACGAAGACATCGAGGATGCCATCGCATCGCTGCGCGAGAAACTTCACTTCATCGCCTTCCTCAGCGAAGGAGCCAAGACCGTCTGCGTGAACAACTGGGACGATGATGGCGACGGCGAGCTCAGCCTGGAAGAGGCTGCCGCCGTGAAGACCATCGGCACAGCCTTCCGCAAGGCCTCCTTCGAGAGCTTCAGCGAACTGCAGTATTTCACCTCCATCAGCGAGATTCCCGACCAGGCGTTTGCAAACTGCACGGCCATGATGTCCATCTACATTCCTGCCAATGTGAAGTCGATTGGCCGCAATGCCTTCACCGGTTGCAACAACCTGAAGTATGCCGCCGTGTTCAATCCCGAGCCCCAGCATCTCGAAGCAGCCAGTTCTTCGCTCCAGCGGTCGCTCACGGTGTTCGTGCCGAAGGACTGCCTCGAGGCTTATCAGGCCGACGACTATTGGAGCCGCTTCAGCTACCAGGAGTTCACCGGCGAGCCCACCGTGCGGCTCGAAAGCCAGCAGCGCGAGTATGGCCGCTCGAACAGTGCCTTCAAGTTTGCGGTCGAAGGAGCACCCATCAACAGCAAGCCGGAGATTTTCAGCGAGGCCGACCTCACCTCGCCCGTTGGCACCTATCCCATCAATGCCTTTGTCGATGCTGCCATGACACCGGGAGTTGTGGTCATTCCCGCCGAGCTCGTCGTCACGCCCGTCACCATCACCGTCACCGCCAAGTCCTGCACACGTCGCTATGGCGAGCCCAATCCCGAGTTCGAACTCACCTACCGCACGTTCCGCAACCGCGAGAAGGCCGAGGACGTGCTGACCAAGCAGCCCGTCGTGGAGTGCGATGCCACCGAGACCAGCCCTGCCGGCGACTACGAGATTCGCGTCTCTGGAGCCGAGGCACAGAACTACGTGTTCGAGTATGTCTCGGGTGTGCTCACCGTTGAGAACGATCCCAATGCCATCACCCTGCCCGGAACCGACGCGGCACGTGAAGCCGTCTACGACCTGCAAGGCCGCAAAATCGACAATCGTCAATCCGTCAATCGTAAATTGCCCAAGGGCATCTACATCCGGAACGGCCGGAAGGTTGTCGTGAAGTAATCTTCTCGCCAGTCAGCCACGCAAAACGCCCAGCCGGGCTGAACGATTGTCCTTGGCTGCGAGTAATCCGCTTGCCAGTCAGCCACGCAAAACGCCCTCAGACCTCTTTCGTCTGGGGGCGTTTTATGTTTCAAGACACCGCCTTTGAATGCTCAAAAGCATAAGTATCGTGAAGTAATATATGATATATTACCGACCAATATATGATATATTACCGAGTAATATATGATATATTACTTTGCAATATATGATATATTACTTCATAATAAATAGTATATTCCCTTTTGAAATCATTCTTTTTCCATAAAAAAAGCACTGCCCTCGTGTTGGAGGACAGTGCTTTTGGTTGTGTGAAAAGGGTTGTGTGAAAAGGGTAGTGGGCTACTGGGCGTGACGGGCGGATGTGGCCGTCAGACGCTGACGTCGGCCTTGATGTGCGGCCAGGGGTTGTAGTCCTCGAGTTGGAAGTCTTCGTATTGGAAGTCGAAGAGCGACTTCACGTCGGGGTTCAGCAGCATGCGGGGCAGCGGGCGAGGCTGGCGCGTGAGCTGGAGGCGTGCCTGGTCGAGGTGGTTCAGGTAGAGGTGGGTGTCGCCGGTGGTATGGACGAAGTCGCCTGGTATGTAGCCTGTGACCTGCGCCATCATCTGCAGCAGGAGAGCATAGCTGGCAATGTTGAACGGCACGCCGAGGAAGGTGTCGGCTGAGCGCTGGTAGAGCTGGAGTGAGAGCCGTCGGGTGGGCTGGCCGTCGGGTGTGGTGGCGGGTGCGGTGTAGAACTGGAAGATGGTGTGGCAGGGTGGCAGTGCCATGCGGTTGACCTCGGCGACGTTCCAGGCCGAGACGATCATGCGGCGCGAGTCGGGGTTGTTGCGCAGCTGGTCGAGAACCAGGCGGATCTGGTCGATGGTGCCGCCCTGGTAGTCGGGCCACGAGCGCCACTGGTGGCCGTAGACGGGTCCGAGCTCGCCGTCGGCGTCGGCCCATTCGTTCCAGATGCGCACGCCGTGTTCCTGCAGGTAGCGCACGTTGGTGTCGCCCTTGAGGAACCAGAGCAGTTCGTAGATAATTGACTTCAGGTGGAGCTTCTTCGTGGTGAGCAGGGGGAAGCCGTCGTCGAGGTTGTAGCGGCTCTGGGTGCCGAAGATGCTCAGTGTGCCGGTGCCTGTGCGGTCGCCTTTCTGGGTGCCTTCGGTGAGGATGCGGTTGAGGATGTCGAGATACTGTTTCATTTACGGATTTGGGGATTTACGGATTTACGGATTTACTAATTTACGGATTTACGGATTTTACTGTGGTAATTGTATCCGCTGCGCGGACTTTAAAAAAACATAATAAAACAAAGAAAACACAAGAAAACAATTGGGCCATTTGCGGATTCACTTTTATCTTTCATCTTTGCTGCGCAGCACGACGGGCGGCTCTGCGGGCATGTAGGTGCTACGGATGCGCCACTCCTTGGGGTAGAGGTTGTTGGCTCGCGAACCGATGTTCTTCACCTGTCCGAGCACGTGCCCCTCGTAGCTGACGTCGATGATGCTGCGTGGTGCGTCGGGAGGCAACACGAGGGCTTCGCGGCGCAGGTAGCTGATGGCCTGAGGGTAGGTGAGGGGGAAAGGAGACCCACCCCCCTGCCCCTCCCTGTGAGGGAGGGGAGTAGATACTCTTTTCAGGGTGCTAGGAATCTTCAGCTTACAAGGCATATTACTCCCCTCCCTCACAGGGAGGGG
>ODAI012820802.1_pt1 | contig 10704 bp, 7 predicted proteins | sample 1539321 | NCBI WGS metagenome assembly ODAI01 (sample SAMN02144231, study PRJEB22623) | gut metagenome | biome: sheep rumen | host: Ovis aries | place: New Zealand | reverse complement strand
TGGGACCGACCTATTCGGAGTATGAGCGGGAGATTGCTCTGTCCGGCGGAGAGAGTACGTATTATCCGCTGCCGGAGGACAGAGATTTTATTCTGGATGTCGACAGCTTCTGCGAAGCGCTCGGTGAGGACACAGATCTTGTCGTCTTGTGCAACCCGAACAATCCGACGTCGACAGCCCTCTCCACGGGTGAGATCGAAAAGATTCTCCTATCCTGCGGGAAGAAGGGAATCTTCGTGAGCATCGACGAGACGTATGCCGAGTTCGCGGACGACCTGGCCGGCATTACCGCGATCCCGCTCTGCGAGAAGTACGACAATCTGATCGTTCTGCGGGGAACTTCCAAATTCTTCGCGTGTCCGGGGATACGGCTCGGCTACGCAATCTGCGGAAACGCAGAACTGAGGGAGGCTATGCGAAGCAGCCAGAATCCCTGGTCGCTCAACTCTCTTGCGGATCTCGCGGGACAGAGCATGATGACGGACACGGAATATCAGAAAAAGACGTGGGAGCTGATCGATTCGGAGAGAAGAAGAATGACAGCCGTTCTCAGGGCCTGGGAAAGTGTTAAAGTGTATCCGGCGAGAGCAAACTTCATTTTCATGAGGATCCTCAGGGAGGATGTCACGGCCGGAGATCTCTTCGTTCACTGCATAAAGAAAGGACTCATGATCCGGGACTGCTCCACATTCCCGTTCCTCGGCGATCGATATGTGCGGTTCTGCGTCATGCTGCCTGCCGATAACGACCGGCTGCTCGATGCGATGGCGGAGGTCCTTGATCCCTGACGGAATAGGATATATTTCCATGAGAGTGCTGAAGTGTTACACAGGCTCTTGCGAAACTTTGTACGGAATTAAATTGTATGAACGATTCAAACAATCTGCACAAGCCTTAGAACTTCTTCATGAACGAGAGATGTGGAATGAGCAAAAACCGTGCTGTCTGAGCGCAGCGAGTTCACGATTTTTGCGAATGCTTTTCCACATCTTGAGTGAATGTTAGAAGTTCTTGGCGCGGAAGCCGTTTGAATGTTCATACAATTTCAATGAAGTACAGCGTTTCGCAATTGCCTGTCATAGTTGCAAGCTTTGGAGGTCATGACTTGATCAGAACACTCGGAGTAAAAGAAGAACAATTTGAAGAGATCCTCCGCGGTCTGACCGCTGCTCCGGACTTTATCGACATGGAGTGCGGGACGGGGAAGACCTGCAGCGGGGAGATCACGATACGGTGCTTTGAGGATTTTCGTCTGAAGGGCTACATATCGACCGATGAGGCAAGGATCGTGCCGGAAAAGAGCCGCTTTGCGGGCGCTCCTTTCAGGCTTGTGTTCGGCGTCGACACCGCAGGGCTTCAGGATGGGGATGTCGTCACGGGCAACATCTGTGTGGAGACGAACGGAGGGGCCGTGAGCATTCCGGTGCGTGTCTGCGTCCGGGATCTGATCGCCCAGTCCTCCTACGGAAGCATAGAAACGCTCGAAGATTTCGGTGTCCTGGCGCAGGGAAATTATGAGGAGGCACTGCGTCTTTTCAGAAGTCCTGCCTTTCAGAAGATCCTGTCGGGAAAAGACCGCCGGTTCAGGGCTCTTTACCGGGGACTTTCACGAAATCCGGTCACTTACTCCAGAATGGAGGAGTTCCTGATCGCTTCCGGCATCAAGAGGCCGGTCGTCCTCACAGCAGATACTTCGGAGAGAAGGCTCTTTGATCTTCGGGAGTCGGTCCAGGAAAATGTCACGATCCACCGCAGCGGATGGGGCGGCATTGAGATCACCGCCGAGGCGGAGGGAGATTTTATCGAACTTCCGCGCAGAAAACTGTATGTGGATGACTTTGTCGGATCGATCTGTGAATTCGGGTTCGTGATCCGGAAAGAAAAGCTCGGGAACGGAATAAACTATGGCAAGGTCTTATTAAGTGCCTATAATTTCAATGCCGAGATCCCGGTCATGGCCAGTTCCCATGGAGAGCTCAGGGTGGACATGACGATCATTTCCCAGAAGAACAGGGTCCGCCTCACATCCCTCTATCTCGATTATCTGATGGACCGCATAGATGTAAAGACGTTTTACTCGCAGACGAAAAAGCTGCTCGTCCACATCCGTGAGACCGAGAGCTTATCGATGAGCTGTGAGCTCTACGAAGCTTACGTCGAGGAGCTCGGAGGGAACCGGACGGAAGCCAGAAAGATCGTTCAGGAGATCTCAAGGAGGAGCTTTAAGGAGGAGCCGCTGGAGAACCGGGCTGCATTTTTCTATATCGGTTATATCACGGGCCTGCTCGACCCGGCAAAGGTCGATATCGCTCTTAAGATCAGGGAGATGCAGCAGAGAAAACAGGAGAGTCTCCTGCTCACCTGGATCCTGTTCCGGGTGGACCCGGATCTCCTGAGAAGCCCGTCGAAGAAAATGCGCTACATGGAGAAACTGTATGCATCTGGCTGCAGGAGTCCGATCCTCTACATGGAGGCGATCTATCTGATCCGCCGCGACGGGAATAATCTGCGAAGGATGAATGCTTTTATGCGGAGCGTGCTCCTCTTCGCGGTCAACGCGGGGATGATCTCGGAAGACATGGCGCGCCGTGCAGCGCACCTCTCCGACAATGAAAAGAGCTTTACGGGCATCATGTACAGAGTACTCGCAGGCGCTTATGAATATCATCCGCTGCCGGATGTACTGGAGGCTGTCTGCAAGCTCCTCATGAAGTCGATGACGCTGGGACCGGAGTATTTCAAGTGGTTCCGCCTTGCCGTAGAGCACGAGATCCGGATCACAAGGATCTATGAATTCTACATCGAGACAATGCCGGAGAATTATCAGAAGCCTCTGCCAAGATCTGTCCTTCGGTATTTCGCGATGAACAATATGCTTTCCGACAGAAAGAAAGCGCTTCTGTACGCGAATATTATAAAGAACCGTCAGGCAGACCGCCGTACGTACGCGATCTATGAGCCGACGATGCGGGACTTTGCCGAGCGGATGCTCTCTGACGGCCGCTTGGATCCGCAGTACGCGATCCTCTATCAGAATTTTATCACGGATGTTGTGGATGCGGAGGACGGTGAGCTGATTGCGCCGGTCCTCTTCACGCGCCGCGTATATACGGACGATCCCCGCATGCGGGAGGTCATCGTCGTCCATGAGGAGATGGAAGGGGAGGAGCGCTGGCCTGTCAGGGGCGGGGAAGCCTACATCCGCCGCTATACTGACCGTGCCGCCATCCTCTTTGCAGACTGGCTGGACAACCGGTATGCGAGCGGTATTGCGTTTTCGGAGGAGCCGCTTCTCTCGGAGAAAGGCCTCGCGGATGCCTGTATCCTGCAGCGCGTGAGATTTCCGGGACTGATCCTGCACACCTGTGTGGATGAAGAGGGAAATGTGCTGAGCGGCGAGGAAAAGAGCGAGCTTCTCGAGGCTGCTGTGGCATCGGACGCTTTTACGGAGGATTTTCGGCGGGAGATCCGGCGCACCCGCCTTGCGGAACTGATTTCCGGAGGAGACCGGGAAGCGCTTGAGCAATTCCTTAACGGGCTTCCGGTCGAAGATCTCAGCGGCAGGGACCGGGTCATGGTGATCAGTGCCATGATTGGATGCGGACTCATGGGAAAAGCCTTTGAGGTGATCCGTACCCTGGGCGGGGAGGGAATAGACCCCAGACTGCTCGTCCGCCTTGTCGAATATGAAATTGCCGAACATGATTTTCTGGAAAATGAAGATATTCTCCTCCTCTGCGCCTATGTCTTCCGGCAGGGCAAATTCGGCGAGCATATGCTCGAATACCTTGCGGAATACTTCAGCGGGAGCCTGAGTGAGATGCTGCTCGTCAGGGAATCCGCCGCCGATTTCTTCGTTGATACGAAGGGAATCGAGGAGAGGATTCTCAGCAGGGCTACCTTTACGGGCAGACTGCTCCCCGAAAAATCTGACATTCTGGCAAATTACAGGGAACACGGCGGGAACCGGAAGGTCGTGCGGGGATATCTCCTCATGGAATCCGACCGGTGCTTCAGAGCCAGGACAAAGATCAGTGATTATTCGGCTGCATTTATTGAGAAGACCATAAGGACCGGCGAGAAGACGGATCTCATCATGAAGCTTGCCCTTCTCCTCTGTTATTCGAAGAAGGAGAAGCTCGGCATGCGGGAGGAGGAGATCGCAGAATCGCTGCTTGCAGAATGCGCTTCGAAGAATCTGCGGTTTGCATTTTTCAGAGATCTTCCCGGACGGCTGACCTCGCTTTATGAAATCGAGGACCGGGTCTTCATCGAGCATGATGCGGATCCGAATGCCCTGGTGACTCTGTACTACAGGATGTCCATGGATGATGAAGCGTTCCGGTCAACGCCGATGACGCAGATCTATAAAGGCATCTTCTCGAGAGAATTTGTTCTGTTTTACGGGGAGAGCATGGAATATTACATTGTGACGGAGGAGGACGGCACGGAGACACGTACGGAAGTGCGCGTCACCTCTGCCCGTTCGGTGGATATGCATGGCCGCAGCCGGTATCAGCTGATCAATCAGATGCTCGCTGCAAGGGAGGCCGGCAATTTGGATGCGCTCAGAGAAAAGATCCGGGAGTACAGGCGGGCTGAACAGGTCGTCGATGCGGTCTTTGAGCTGGAGGAAGAATTTTGAACGAGGTTCGAGAGTTACTGATAGGGTTTGAGTTCGGCAGGGAGACGTCTGTGATCTGCTACTATGACAGGAAGTCTGAGGAGCCGGTCTGCGTCACGACCAAGGTGGGAACGAATCTGTTCGATTTCCCGTCGATCCTTGCCTATGTTCCTTCAAAAAATGAATGGCATTTCGGACTTGAGGCCGAGTATTTCGGAAAACTGCCGGGCGGCATTATGGTCTCTTCCGTATATGATCTGGCTTTTCGCGGAGGATCGATCCGCGTTGCTGACCGTGAGATGGAATCCTTTGAGCTTCTGCGCGTGTTCTTTCTGGAATCTCTGAAACTTCTGGGGATCCGGAATGTCGTCCAGTCGATCTCTAAGATCGTGGTCACGACGCGGGAGATCTCAGCTCCGCTCGTTTTTGCGGTACGAAGGGCTCTGTCCTCGATCGGTCTCAGGGTCGGGCAGTATTCGATCCAGGATCTCAGAGAGAGCTTTTATTATTACACGTACAGCCAGCGTCCGGATCTGTGGACACGCAGCGTCGTTCTCTTCACCTTTGAGAAGAGAACGCTCACTGCATTTGTACTCTCCGAGAAAAAGGACACGAATCCGATCGAGGTCGGTGTACAGACGTGCGGGAGCGTCCGGATCCCGGATGGGGAGGAGGAGAAGAACCGGGCGCTTCTTGACTGCGCGGCGTCCGCCATGAAGGGAAATGCCTTTTCGGGTGTGCTCATGACCGGGGACTCCTTTGACCCGGAGGTCTACAAGCCCGCCTGCGATGACCTGAGCCGTGAAAGGAACCGCATTTATTTTGAGGACGATCTCTTTGTCAAAGGTGCGTGTTATGCGGCCTATGAACAGGCGGAAAGACATGCCTTCCGCGGGCGGGTCTATATGAGTGAGAGCAGGGTCCGGATGAATATCGGGATGGATATGATCGTCGGCATGAATACGGTCGCGGTCCCCCTTATCCGCGCGGGATCGAGCTGGTTCGAGGCTTCCGAGTCCTGCGAGTTCATTCTGGATGACCGGGATTACCTGGTGTTTACGCTGCAGGAGATGGGGAGCTCGGGTCGAAGAAATTTCCGGATGGATCTTCCGGAACTCCCGAAACGGCCCAACCGGACTACAAGGATCCGGCTGACTCTTGAATGTCTCTCCCCCGAGGTCTGTGAGATCCGGGCGGAGGATCTCGGATTCGGTGATTTTTATCCCGCGACCCACAGGATCTGGAAGGGGAACGTTTCACTTTTGCCGGAAAGGGCAGACTGAGGATAAGCGATGGCAGGTTACAGACTATGCCGCGTTCGTGCGGCGGAAATTCCGTTTTTTATAGAGAGCATCAGCACAAATATCTATACGATCGAGGAGCTGTGCTTCTTTCTCCACAACAATATCCCGCTCGTCGACGCATCGATCATGAACCGCGAACTCACGCGGCGGGTCGCGCAGGGGCTCGGGCTCACGAAGCTTTCCGTGACCATGGAGCAGGCGCTTGCCAGGCAGGCGGATATTTCCGACTTTGTGATGCCCGTTTTCCGGGAGATCGGGTACCTCTCGACCACGGAGATGGCATCCTTTTCGAAGAGCCTCAGTGAGTTCTCGCGGCTTCCGCTCCATCTGCGGCTGAAAATGAAAGGCGACGCCCTGGTCCGCGGCGGAAAATACCAGGCTGCGATCCGTTCTTATCGAAAGATCATCGAGGACGCCGGTGAGTACAACTTCAGACCGGAATTTCTTGCGGGCGTGTGGTATAACCTTGGAGTTGCCGAGATGAAGCTGATGCTTTTCGAGGAGGGGCTCCGGGCTTTTACGCGTGCTTACGATCTTCATCCCACGAAACTGCACGCCCGGGCGTGCATGCGCGCGCTGGCGGTCACCAAGCCGGCGGGTAAATTTTCGGAAGCTATGGAGGAGATCCGGTCGAGACATACGGAGGACGGATTTCTCAGCGAGGAGCTCGTTCTGGAGACCCTTGAGGCGGTCGGTATTGCAGAGAGAGGTGCGGATACATCGATCCCGGAGGATATATCAAAGTGCCTGCAGACCTGGATGCGGGAATACAGGAACGCGACAGGGTGAGAGACGGTCCTCATCGATCTGCCGGGGCAGGCGGCCTGTTCTTCAGGCAAATCCCGGCACAGGAAGCGGGAGAATATCCTGTTTGCCTTGTCAAAAAAAACGAGATGTTGTATAGTGAGCGTGATTTGTACGTTTTTACAGTCAGGCTTTTGTTCCTTCGGAGCAAAAGCGGAGCAGGGATATCCGCCGGGCTTACACATGCTCACGTACGCGAGGATGCGTTTTAGATTCGGTTTGTTCTTAAGAAATGGAGCAGTTATGGCAGAAGAAAAAAGAACCTATGACAGATACGTAAGTCCTCTCTCGGAACGCTACGCGAGCCGGGAAATGCAGGAGGTCTTCTCACAGGACCGCAAATTCCGCACATGGCGGAGACTCTGGATCGCCCTTGCGGAGACGGAGAAAGAGCTCGGACTTGACATAACCGATGAGCAGATCGCGGAGATGAAGGCACACGCGGACGACATCAACTACGAGGATGCGAAAGCGCGGGAAAAAGAAGTGCGTCACGATGTCATGAGCCATGTATACGCATATGGGCTGCAGTGCCCGAAGGCCAAAGGCATCATTCATCTCGGTGCGACGAGCTGCTATGTAGGCGATAATACGGACATTATCCTGATGCGGGATGCGCTCGGCATTATTCGCAGGAAGCTGATCAACGCGATCGCTGCACTTGCGAAATTTGCCGGTGACTACAAGGATCTTCCGACCCTCGCCTTTACGCATTTTCAGCCGGCCCAGCCGACGACAGTCGGCAAGCGTGCGACGCTCTGGATCAATGAATTCATGATGGATCTGGAAGATCTGGACTATGTGGCCGGATCGCTCAAGCTGCTCGGATCCAAAGGAACGACCGGATCCCAGGCGTCCTTCCTGGAGCTTTTCGGGGGAGACCATGAAAAGTGTGAGAAGATCGATCCGATGATCGCTGAAAAAATGGGCTTTCAGAGCTGCTACCCGGTCTCGGGACAGACTTATTCGAGAAAAGTTGATACGAGAGTCCTGAATGTTCTTGCGGGAATAGCCGCTTCTGCTACGAAATTCTCCAATGACATCCGCCTTCTCCAGCACCTGAAGGAGGTGGAAGAGCCGTTCGAGAAGAGTCAGATCGGGTCTTCCGCCATGGCCTACAAGAGAAATCCGATGCGCTCCGAGAGGATCGCGTCTCTCTCCCGCTATGTGATCGCGGACGCGATGAATCCGGCTGTGACATCCGCTGTGCAGTGGTTCGAGCGCACGCTGGATGATTCCGCGAACAAGAGGCTCTCTGTTCCGGAAGGGTTCCTGGCCTGCGACGGGATCCTTGATCTTGTCGTCAACGTCGCGGACGGACTGGTCGTCTATCCGAAGGTCATCAGAAAGCATATGATGGCGGAGCTTCCCTTCATGGCAACGGAAAACATCATGATGGATGCCGTGAAGGCAGGCGGAGACCGCCAGGAGCTCCATGAGAAGATCCGTCAGCTGTCGATGGAAGCCGGACGTCATGTCAAGGTCGAGGGAGGAGAGAACAATCTCTTTGACCTCATCGCGGAAGATCCGGCATTTCCGCTTACCCGGGAGGACCTTCTTGCGTGTCTGGATCCCGCAAAGTATGTCGGGCGCGCCCCGCAGCAGGTGACGGCTTACCTTGAGAAAGTGGTAGCCCCTGTGCTCAGGGAAAATGCTTCCGACCTCGGATATACATCGGAAATAAATGTCTGACGGATCCCTCCGGATGATCTGACTGAAGGATACAGATCCCGGGCTTCTTCTTTTGGAAGGAGCAGCCGGGTGAATGAAGGAGCTATGAATATGCAAATCAGAAAAATGACCGCGCTGGCGCTTGCCGCCGTACTGACACTGTCTGCCGCGGCAGGCTGCGGGAAAAAGAAAGAGACTGAGATCACGACGGTCACAGCGCAGGAGAGTGTGCCTGCGAAGGCAGTCTCCGCCGATCCGGTGGATACATCTGAGGAGATCCCGGAGCTCACAGTCGTTGTGACGGACGGAACGGGTACCGAACAGGTCCGCGTACCGGCCAACTGGCAGTATATGACCGGGAAGCTTGACCCGTCCGGGACCGTGGATGCGAATTTCCCGATCATGGTCGGTGATCAGAAGACCAACGTATACGTGATCTCGAATTATGAGTCAAAACAGGGTGCTGTGACATCTCTTGACGATTACAGCAGCGTGCTCGTGAACGGAGTGTCAGGGGGGGGCGTGCTCACCAATGTGCAGAACATGGGCACGGAGACGATGATCCTTGATGCAAGCCATTTTGCTGCTAAGCGGACGATCCTCTATGCGGATTATGAGGGACTGCAGATCGAATACATCATCTATGCGGTCGAGGGAATCTCCAATTATTATCAGTTCGAATGCTGGGGGTATGCGGATAAGGCGCACAGGAACGAACAGCTTTTTGACAACATTGTAAACGCTTTTATTGGAATTTAACGAAACTGCCCATACCCCGGGCTTTTATAGCGCCGGGAATAAATATTTCCATGTCGGGACGCTCCCGCTCGCTCGCACTGGCAGCGGTACTAACTTTCTTTTGAAGCCTTCGGCTTAACAAGAAAGAAGTACCGGCCGTGCTCGGACGCCCGCCATTGGAAATTATTTATTCCCTTTCGCAGTGTAACCTGGGTGTATGGGCAGTTTTAGAACCTGACCTCGGGCTTAACGGACGCCGAGACTCATAAGTTTTTTTCTTGCATCGCTGTAATCCTTAAAGAGGATTGCAGCGATTCCTGCTTTTCGGGAAGCTTTTATATTTTCCTCGTTGTCATCGATAAAGACCGCGTGGGCCGGATCGATATGATTTTTCCGGATGAGCGTCTCAAAGATTGCCTGATCCGGCTTCCTTACATGCTCGCGGAAGGACCAGGTACTGCCGTCCATATACCGCTCGAAATCCATGACCCCGTTCTCAGAGAGCTTCTCGTAGGCGTGCAGTGACCAGTTGGAGAGGATATACAGCTTATAGCCTCTGTTCTTCAGGAATCTGAGCCATTCGTCGGTGTACGGAAAAGGCCTGATACATGTGTACATGGTCTCGATCAGGAGACGGATCTCCGCGGAATACTCCGGAGCGATCATACAGAACTTCTGCACAAGGGTCTCGAAAGGCTCGACGGAAAGATCGCATTCCGCAAAGAGAGGGGAATCGATGACCTTCTCCAGGATGGCCTTCTTAGCATCCTCGGAGATATCCAGTTCCGTGGCGAATTTGGTCCACGGAAAATCCAGAAGAACACCGCCTACGTCAAAAATGACGGTATCTATGAGCATGGGCTCAGTGGGTGTAAGGATCTTTGCCACGAGCAGAATGGCGTAGAGAAGGATGGGAAGAAGGATCGTGGCAGCGAGAGATGCCCGGAACCAGGCGGATGCGGCCGGACTGTGCCCGAAAGCCGAGATAAAGGCGATGGCGTAGACGCCAAGTAGAACTGCGATTGTGATGATGGCAAGAATCTGCCGTATTTTTTTCATTTTTCTAACCCCTGCTGCTTTCGGACTGCCGGAACATACGTCGGACAGTCTCCAAACAGATGCGAATCCTTTCTGAATTAATGGATGCAGCCCCCCTCCGGAAGGGCGCAAAGTACGGCGGGAGACCGCGTCTTTTTACGGCCCTCCGCTCACGCGTACCTTCATTATAATCTGCCGAAAAACTGCTGTCAAAGTATGTTGCAATCGCCGGGGAAACTGAGCTATACTTAGCTTAGATGTCTCTCGCTGCCGGACGAGATTAATAAGGAGGGGATTGTATTGAAAAGGATCCTTGTATTTTTCCTGACCGGTCTGCTTGCGGTTACTCCGTGTGTACCGGCATACGCGGCGGGATATGAGGAGGCACCTGATCTGGCAGAGGCAGAGGCCGGATCAGTGACAGATGGGGAACTGTCAGTGTCAGAGACTGCCGGATCGGATACCGAAAATCAGGTGACCGCGGGAGATTCCGCGGGAAGAGAGACAGAGGGAGCGGTATCCGGA
>ODAI012005328.1_pt1 | contig 10704 bp, 7 predicted proteins | sample 1539321 | NCBI WGS metagenome assembly ODAI01 (sample SAMN02144231, study PRJEB22623) | gut metagenome | biome: sheep rumen | host: Ovis aries | place: New Zealand | reverse complement strand
TAAAAACCAAATAAAATCAAAAAAAACATGTTTTTTCTTGTTTTTGTTCTGTTTCTTGACTGTTTTTTTAATATGCACCTTTGTGCAAAACTACAACCGTACAGGTCGAAAAATATTACTCACTACTCATTCCTAATTCCTAATTCCTCATTCCTAATTATTTTATGAGGTACTTGTCGCCCGTCTCCTTGATGATTGCCTTGCGGAATGACTCTGGGTAACCAGGACGCTCAGGTGCCTGGCTGTAGCCGTACTTTGTCTTGAGGAACTTGCCGTTGGCATCAGTCTTCTTCTGAGCCATGTCGAGGTGCTTGACTGTGAGGAAGGCGAATAGGTCCTTCCAGTCGTTGAGCATATCGTGAGCTGAACGGCGTGTGAAGTCTGTTGCCATCTTCTTTGCCTGTTCTGTCTGGTTGTTGTCGAGTTTCTCCTTTATCTTTGCGTCCATCTCCGCTACTGCCTTGAAGTTGCGCTCTTCTATTGCGTCACGCTTAGCCTTGAGGTCTGGGAACATCTTTGAGTAGTATGGATAAACCATGTTGCTCACTACGTTCTGTACCCAGAATGCGCTGCCCCATGAGAATGTAACATCATCCTGCTTGTCCTCTATGCGTGAGAAACAGCGTGGTGTCTCTGTAACGGAGCAGTAGAGTGGTGAGAATGGTGCCATGTTTGGGTCATCATTTGTCCACCATACGAGTCCTCCTACAGCATCAGGAAGGTCTGAACGCATCTGACCTACGAAGCAGAAGCTTGTCTGCTGTGTAGAGATTGGACGCTCGTTGAAATATTTCTTGCCGTTAACCTCGAAAGAAAGTGGTGTTGGTCGGTAAGGCATGTTGTAAGGACCAGCTCCTATTTCGTTTTGGATGTCAAGTGGTGTACCCTCATAGTGGTCACGCATTCCTGCCATTACGTCCTGTACGCTGATTTTGCGGTTTGGCTTCATGTAGAGTGGCATTTCGCCCTTGAGGTCATTACCTTTGGCATATTCGATGTACTTGTCCATACCGTTGCAGAAACGGTTGAATACGCTCCATGCACGTGCGTCGCAATAGCGTACTGCGCTGAAGTCGTTAGGCGCGAAAGCATCACGGAAAGAGAAGTCAGCATCGTTCTTGCCTGTGAAGAGACCCTTCTGACGTGCGAACTTAATCATGTTCTTCTCGAAGAGTACGTTTTCCTTGTCCTTCTGGTTGAATCGTGTGATGCGGCTCTGGTTGGCATGAGCACAGATACAGTCGTCAGGAATACGGATGGCTACCCAGTTTGCACCCTTGTTGCCATTGCCCTTGCCAATCATCTCCATAATCCATGCCTCGTTCTTGTCGCAGATGGAGAATGTCTCGCCCTCTGATGCATAACCGTACTGAGCCACGAGGTCTGTCATGATTTTGATGGCATGACGTGCAGATGTGGCACGTTCGAGAGCTACGTATATGAGGCTTCCGTAATCCATGATGCCGGCAGTATCGACGAGTTCCTCACGTCCTCCGAATGTTGTTTCGGTGATGCTTACTTGATTCTCGTTCATCTGTCCCACCACGTTGTATGTTCTTTCTGCCTGTGGAATCTGTCCGAGGTATTTGTTTGTGTCCCAGTCGAAGATCTGTCTCATCTCGCCGCTCTTGTGGATTCCTCCCACATGGCGGTTCATGTTTCCGTACATTCCGTACGAATCTGCGTTGTAACTGACGATGACGCTTCCGTCGGCAGATGCCTTCTTTCCAACGATGATGTTGGAACATGCGTCCATTTTGATGATGCTACCTGCGAAGATAGCAAGTGTTAGAATAATTTTTTTCATTTATTTTTGTTGTCTTTATCGTTTATTCGTTTTGATAAATATAAAACCTTGCAAAGGTAATGTTTCCTATCCTAATAAACAAGAGTAAATAGACACTATTCCGGGAGAAACAAAAATGAAACAATGGAAAACTTGGCTGTTTGAGTTTTTTTCCATAATTTTGCACATAAAAATTGAACAAGTAGAATTGCTCCATATAACAACAAAATATAATGACACCAGATATAAATTTGAGTAAAAATATCATCCTCGTAGATGCTTCCTACATAGACAAAGTAGCATTTGACCTCACGGTCAACTTTGAGCGCATGCTCATGCGACGCATACCGAAGGCAGACCTTGCCCATTGGCTTGACTGCGTGGCACTCGACGGAGGACTTACTACGAGTGATAACGAGATACAGGTAATATTCATCCACGACAAGACATCAAAGGCTCTTGACAACTTTGCTCCAGCAACATTCGAGACGGAGATTCACGGCAAAGCATTCAAGGACAACCTTGGCGAGTTCTCCATGCTTGCCTACCCTGTGGAGAAGAACATCACGACAAAGGAGTTTTTCTTCCTCGATACCCTTACCGTCCTCCTCGACAGCGAGAAGGTAGAGAAGGTAATGGTCATAGCAGATATGGAGGAATATGGCTCTGCTGTACGAAACGAGCTCAAGAAGAACAAGGACAAGAGCGTAACCCTCTTTGCCATGGAGCCCCAGATGGGCACAGGATTCAGCCAGCAGATACTCGGCTACTCCATCATGAGTGCACTCGGAATAAGAGGGGATGAATTAAAGTAAGTTTTTAGGTTCGTAAGTTTGTAAGTTTTTTAGTTCTCGTGAAAGGGGGAAATAAAAGCATTAGGTTTTTCCATCCGCTATAACTAAAAAACTTACAAACCTAAAAGCTCACAAACTTAAGAGCTCAAGAACTCACAAACTCAAAACAACACGAAATGGAGACATTCATGCACATTACGGAACAGATTAGCAATATCGTGTGGGGATGGCCGATGATAATTCTTCTTCTCGGCACGCACATCTTCCTTACGATAAGGCTTAAGTTTCCACAAAGAAAACTCTTTACGGCAATCAAGCTATCCGTAACCAAGGACAAAGGCTCAGAGGGCGACGTGAGCCAGTTTGCCGCACTCGCCACTTCACTTGCCGCAACAATAGGTACTGGCAACATCATCGGAGTGGCAACAGCCGTAAGCCTTGGAGGTCCTGGAGCCGTACTATGGTGCTGGCTGACGGGAGTATTCGGAATAGCAACTAAATACAGCGAAGGACTCCTTGCTGTCAAATATCGCGAGGTCACATCCGACGGCAGAATAATAGGCGGTCCAATGAATGCGCTGGCAAAAGGCCTCGGCATGAAATGGCTCGGAGCACTCTTCTGCATATTCACAGCCATAGCAGCATTCGGAATCGGCAATACCGTTCAGGCAAACGCCATAAGCGAGAACATGAGTATTGTCTGTATCGACTATTTCAATCCAGAAAACACAAAGATGTTCTGCGGATTCTTCCTTGCTGCAATAGTCGGATTCGTCATAATTGGCGGAGTAAAGAACATAGCCAACTGGTGTACGGCACTCGTTCCGCTCATGGCACTCCTCTACGTCCTCGGATGCGTCTATATCCTTTGCATAAACCACAACTATATCGGTCAAGCCGTAACACTCATCTTCCACGAGGCATTCTCTCTTAAAGCCGTAGGCGGAGGAACAGCAGGAACGGTACTCATGATTGCCGCAAGATACGGAATTGCGCGAGGACTCTTCTCCAACGAGTCAGGTATGGGGTCAGCACCAATTGTTGCGGCAGCAGCAAAGACACGCAATCCTGTACGTCAGGCACTCGTATCAAGTACGGGAACATTCTGGGACACAGTCGTGATTTGTGCCATAACAGGCCTTGTTGTCACAACAAGCATAATAGCATTCCCTGACATCAGCCGTGAGGACGGAGGAATGCTCACACGCAACGCCTTTGCCACGATACCATACGTAGGCACACCAATCCTCACGTTCGGTATCATAACATTCTCGTTCAGCACCATCCTCGGATGGAGTTACTACGGCGAACGCGCAATGGAATATCTCTACGGCAAAGGTTCTATCGTTTTCTACAGAGTAGTATATATACTTCTCGTCTTTGCAGGTTCGACCATGAGCCTTACGCTCGTATGGAACCTTGCTGACATCATGAATGCCTTCATGGCGATACCAAACCTCGTATCGCTCATCATGCTTTCGGGAGTTGTTGCCAAGGACACCCAGCACTACCTTTGGGACGGCAATCTGGACGAGGAGAATTGATAATTATAATCTATAGTCTCGTATGATTCAAGATCTTTGCATAATAATGCTGACAGCAGGCATCACAAGCTTGCTCTTTAAGGTATTCAAGCAGCCAGTCGTGCTTGGATATATTGTCGCAGGTATGCTCGTAGGCCCTCACATGCTCGGAGAATCATGGATTTCAAATGCAGAGAGCGTGGACACATGGGGCAACATCGGCGTACTATTCCTGCTGTTCTCCCTTGGTCTTGAATTCAGCGTAAAGAAACTCATTCAGGTAGGAAGTACAGCCGTCATAGGTGCATGCGTAATAGTCGCAGGAATGATGACTATGGGATTCCTTGCAGGTATTCTCATGGGATGGGACAGGATGAGTTCTCTTTTCCTTGGCGGAATGCTATGTATGTCGAGTACGACCATTGTCTTCAAGGCTATTGACGACGCAGGCTTGCGAAACCACAAATTCGCTAAAGTGTGCTTCGGCATCCTCGTGGTAGAGGACCTCTTTGCTGTGGTACTCATGGTACTCCTTTCTTCACTTGGCGTAAAGAACCAGTTTGAGGGGCAGGAGATGCTCCTACAGATAAGCAAGCTCATATTCTACTTGTTCGCTTGGTTCGTGACAGGAATATACATCCTGCCATCCTTCCTGCGCCATTTCCGCCCTCTGCTCAACGACGAGACACTCACCATCCTTTGCATAGGACTTTGCCTCGGTATGGTGCTCTTTGCCGTGTCAGCAGGATTCAGCGCAGCGCTCGGAGCATTCGTGATGGGTTCAATCCTTGCCGAGACAATCGAAGCCGAACGCATAGAACACCTTGTCACACCAGTCAAGAACATATTCGGAAGCATCTTCTTCGTGTCCGTAGGTATGATGATTGACCCAGCATTACTCCTCAAATACTGGATGCCAATAACCATCATTTCCACAATCGTGATATGCGGACAGATTGTGTTCGGAAGCCTCGGAACGCTCCTATCAGGACAGTCACTCAGAGTTTCCTTGCAAACAGGATTCTCACTCGTACAGATTGGAGAGTTTGCATTCATCATAGCAGCACTCGGTCAAGAACTCGGAGTTACGGACCCAAGCCTCTACCCTATCGTAGTAGCAGTTTCCGTACTCACCACATTCCTCACGCCATACATCATGAACTTGGCTTATCCTACGCTCGACTTCTTCAACAAGCATCTGAGCAACGACGCCAAGCAACATCTTGAGGCACGCCAGACAAAACGCAAGAAACTTGGATTGTCAGAAAAGATTATTAGATGTCTGGAAAATATATGGCTACGACTTTCACGCCTTACATTAGTAAGACATGTCGCCAACCATTTTACGGAAAACCTTTTTGCACGAGAAAATCTTGCCGAGGCACGAAGGGCAATAAAGAGCATGGACAAGGAGACACTACTCTCCATGGATATTCATATCTCTGAGTTCGACGTACCTGAAACTTCCACATTCTGCGGAAAGAGACTTTGTGAACTCAACATACGCAAACATGCAGGAGTAAACGTCGTGAGTATCGTACGAGGCAACATAAACATCCTTATTCCTGGAGGCGAACGTCACGTCTATCCTCATGACAGACTTGTAGTAGCAGGAACCGACCAAGAGATGGACAGATTCTCAAAACTCATAGAGAGCAGCATAAAGCCACAAGAAAAGACAAATGCTTCTATCTCACTTGAGAATATCTTCATCCATGAGGGTTCACCACTCATAGGCAAGAGCATCATGGAATCAGGCATACGTGAACAAGCATCCTGTATCGTCATGGGTATCATACGCCCTAACCAAGGCGCATTCATGAACCCTGACCCAGCCATGACATTCCAGGCAGAGGACTACGCCATCGTGGCAGGTGCAAAGTCCAAGATTGAATTATTCAAGGAACAACATAACAGGTAAGAGTATGTCAGCCAATATCTACACCATAGGACTCGGGCACAAAGACCCTTCAATGGTCGCACGCCTTCTTCATTCCGCAGGAGTGAACTGTGTGGTAGATATCGTAGCAAAAAGGGCACAAGGCATGGCTGGCGACACTTCACATGACATTATCATTGACACTCTTACCGAAGAAGGAATAACACACATTTCATTCTTTGACGAATTCGGATTCGTTCCGTCTGAGGCACAAAACAAATATGGCAACCCCGTCTATTCAAAGGTCATAAAGCAAAACAAATTCCTCAATGGTGTAGAAAGACTAAAGAATGGCTTAGCCAAAGGCTATACGATAGCCATAATGGACTCCGACGATTACGTTTACACCAGCAAGCGTCACAACATCATCGGCAAATACCTTGAGAGTATTGGCATAAAGGTCTTCCATATCGAGAATGACGGTACATTATATTCTTTTGAGAAGATAAACAATATTATTGCTCGCAAGACAGAAATATATCATAAGAAGAAAGCCGATGCCATAGAACTTGGAAAAAATGGTGAAGAAATAGCAGCCTTACACCTCATGCGCATGGGACATACAATCCTCGATCACAACTGGAACCTTCATCATGGATGCGAACTTGACCTTGTGACACGCAAAGACGGAGTGCTATACTTCGTGGAGGTAAAGACACGACATTCTATAGAACGTGGTTCTCCACACCTTGCCATAGACAAAAACAAACTCCACAACATCATGACGGCATTAAGGGAATACAGATACAAATATTGTCTTCAAGATTATCCGTATCAGATCATGAGTATTGCCATAGTATATAGAAGCGAAGATGATTATGACATAGATTTCTTCAAATGGGGAGACGTATATGTTCCTGATATTCGCAGTCAAAACAAAAACAAATAGGAAACGAAACAAGTAATGGAAAATAGGATACAGAAACTCTTCAACAAAGGTTGCGTAGATTACCAGCTTCTCGAAGATGGCGACAAGATTCTTATTGCCCTTTCCGGAGGCAAGGATTCACTCGAATTGGCACGCCTCCTCGCAAAGCGTTCCCGTATCTTCAAGCCAAGCATACAGGTAGAAGCCGCTCACATCATCATGGACAATATACCTTACGAGACAGAAAGAACATACCTCCAACAGTTCTGCAACGACCTCGGAATAAGGTTGCATATTCTCCACTCGTCATTTGACGAGAGTACGGACAGACGAAAGACAAAATGTTTTTTGTGTTCTTGGAATAGACGCAAGACACTCTTTGAGTTTGCCACACATAACGGATTCAACAAGGTTGCACTTGGACACCACATGGACGACATCCTCATCACCATGCTCATGAACCTCACATTTGAGGGACGCATAGAGACCATGCAACCTAAACTCAGGATGGAACACTACCCTATCCAAATTATACGTCCATTATGCCTCGTACATGAGAGTATGATAAGACAAGTGGCAAAAGACCTCGGCTTTGAGAAACAGAAAACACTCTGTCCATACGAGGAAGTGACCAATAGAGCAACTATGGCAGACATTTTTCATAAGTTGGAAGAAATCAATCCAGAAACAAGGTACAGCATGTGGAATGCAATGCACTTTTGACACATAGACATGACTTTTGGACGGAAAACATAACAATAAAGGTCGAAAATCGTATTTTTTAACATAAATAATTCCTTTCTTGAAAAAGAAATACATATCTTTGCAAGGTTTATAAACGATTCAGGATACAACATACTTTGAAAAAAGATAAAGTGGATTTATTCCTAATAAATAAACGATAGTAATAACAAAAAAATAATTCAAAAGAAAATGAGCAAAATTAAATCATTACTTAGCATTATCCTTTTTGCTATTTTAGGCACAATAGTTGTGTCATGCGGCGACGATAATCAAGAACCAGAATTTACAGGTGTTACACTTGCTGGCTCTTGGGTAACAACAGATCAAAACGCCTTAAAAATAAAAGGTGAAGAAAACGTAAGAAAATTCCAATATGAAGGTGTATGGCATCAAATACAATGCGACAAAAAATATCTGAAGTTTGAGCCAAAAAACAAATTCACAACAGAAGGAAAGGGTAAGATTGTAACACACTATCCACAGGGTGATATAGAATACGAATATAAATCATTCACATGGACTCTTGACAAGGATGATCCAGATAACGTTATCACATACGTTACTTTTGAAGATGGTACAAATATTGCACTCCAAAGAACTCACATTAATGAGGAGCAATTCTCATACGCTTTAAAAGAAGAACTTACATCACCAATAGCATTTGACAGAATGCTTGTCAGCGAAATCAATTGGAGTGATTTCAACGGTTCTGGCGAAATTACAAGAGAGAATTGGGAAGAAAAATTCGGACAATATATCAAAGAAAATAACGATAAGTTGAAAGACCTCGAAGAAGAAGGAAACGAGGGTGGAAATGCTTACGACGGAAACGAATAAATTATTCATTCAACAAATCATAAAGGAAATGCCTGACTCATCACGAGCCAGGCATTTTTCTTTAGGCCGTTCCTAAATAATCAGAATAATGGATATTCTTTAGAATTGACCTATTTACAAATAAATAACTAATTTTTAATTAAACCTCAATATCAGTCGAAGTAAGCATATACTCACGCACAAGACTTACCCCATTTAATTATCAACGTTGCAAAGGTAAACACTTTCTACATTTCCAAAACCGTTTTAACAATTTTTATATCGAGACACTTGAAAAAAAACATAAAAATGTAAAAAAATTTGACATGACTACCGAGTATTGTAAATTATTTTGACAATTACTTCTGCTATTATGCGAAATAATGGAATCATTTGCGCCATACCCAATGTGAAGACACAAAAAATATGTAACTTTGCATCACGGCATAAAAGAATAACTAACTGTCATGATAAGTTTCATAGGCATAATAAAAAACATACTGGTTCAGTTCCGCAGGTTTAAGTTGGCAAACAGCCTTAACCTCGTGGGGCTTTGTATTGCCATATCCTCATTCTTTCTCTTCGTCACCAAGGTGGAAGAGGAAGTAAGGTACAATGCTTGTTTCAAGGATTGGAGGCAGATGTACCGCATCGAGATGAGTGGTAAGATGTTGAGCAACGATATTGACACCACAGCAAACTTATTTGCCCCTATGAGGCACATAGCCAAGCGTATTCCTAACGTGAAGGATGTAGCCATAATAGAGTCATCAAGCATATCCATCACGCTCAAGAAGCATGATGAGGAGAGTGGTAAGGACAAAACATACAAATGCCGTTACATCAACGGCTATGCCGAATACCTGAAATTCTTCGGCATCGAGATTATCGATTCTATCCCCAACCATGTAGATGGAGACATCGTCGTGCCTGAATCATATGCACAAAGTATGTACGGTACGACACATATATCTGGTAAAGAAGTTTCGTGGAACAACAATGGCTTTACCGTCACCCATCGCATAGCAGGTGTTTACAAGGATTTCCCACGTAACTGCTCCGTGAGCAACGGCTTTTATCAATACGGTAAGAATAAGGACGGCAATAGTTACATCAACTTCATCTACCACATATATGTCAAGGTGGAGAACTCTGAACACGTGCCACAAATAGAAAAAAGAATTCTAAAAGAGGTGAAGACACTCTGCAAGAATGAGGAACTAAAATTAATGGATGTCTCCACCATAAACATCCATCTTCATGACATCCACGATGCCTACTTCTCTGGCATCGACGAGATGGAGGACAAGGGCAACTGGACAATGACTAAGATACTGTTCTTCTCAGCCATTCTCATCTTCATCCTCACCAACGTGAACTTTATCAACCTCACGCTTGCCATGGCACCTATGAGGATAAAAAACATCAACACCTGCCGTGTACTCGGTGCAAGCCGTTCGAGCATAGTTACGAACCTTATGGCAGAATCGCTCATCATCATCATCTTTGCCTTCGGTATTAGCATGGCACTTTTGCTGTGCATTGACGAATTTATTGAAGGAAACGTAAGTCCTCTTGACCACCTGCGTATAACAGGATTCACATTCGTGCTAATCATCTGGGCGGCATTGGTATCGAGTGCCTATCCAGCATGGTTCTCAACATCATTTGCTCCTGACATTGCCCTAAAGGGTACGTTTGGGCTTACGGCTCTGAGCCGACGACTCCGCACAATGCGCATATCATTCCAACTCATCACGTGCCTCGTGGCAACAACCGTCATCACAGCTCTGCTCATTCAGCAACATTTCATCTTCAACGCCAACTATGGTTATGATACCAAGAATATCCTATACGGCACGATTCAGACAACAGAGGCACGACAGCACAGGGAGGACATACGACGTGACATTGAGAAGCTGGACGGCGTGGAAAGCGTAAGCTTCTCCATGTTTGGCATCGGTACAAACGACCGTTACATTAAATGGGCATTACGTACGTGTGACAAAAAATACAACATCTTCACCTCCGTCATACCTGTTGACAGGAAATACATCAATACGCTTGGCATAAAGATAACCAACGGAAGGGATATCTGTGACAGCGATTCTGGGGCATTCATATTCAACGAAGCAGCACACAAGAAGTTCACATGGCTGAAGGCAGGCAAACAGATACTACCATACGACAACGACTACGATACACGCCATAATGTAGTGGGCTTCTGCCATAAC
>ODAI013569915.1_pt1 | contig 10705 bp, 11 predicted proteins | sample 1539321 | NCBI WGS metagenome assembly ODAI01 (sample SAMN02144231, study PRJEB22623) | gut metagenome | biome: sheep rumen | host: Ovis aries | place: New Zealand | reverse complement strand
CATGATGCGATTTTCTTTGTCCATATGCGGGAGCCAAAAGAAATTGAGAAATGGGAAGAAATGTATAACGCGCGGTCGCTTCTAATTACTCGTCCAGAAGCAGAAAAGGAATGGGGCAATCACGCAGATGATGATGTTTATAATCATAAGTATCATTATTTTGTAGATAATAAATGGTCGAAGGAAGAGTTGGAAAAAGTAGCTATTGATTTTATTGATGGACTTAGAGACGAATCGTGGCAGTCGCATTTATAAGGAGAAATAAATGAATTGTATAATTGAAGGAATTGACTTTTTCGACTTAGAAGCAATGAAATATTTTAGTCCTTCTACTAGTTGGACACCAGAAAAGAAGAAAGAAAATGCTATGAATAAAATTTTTTCTGGCGAATGGTGGGGAAGTCAAAAACGAGATGGAATTTTTGTAATGGTAGGCCGCAATCAAGATGGAGAAATTTTCTTGCGGCCGCGCAGTAGAAACACGAAAAAAGAGTTTGTAAATAAGATTGATTGGGTTCCGCAGATTCATTCATTTTTGAATAGTTTGGAATGCGAAACGGTTTTTCTTGGAGAATTATATCTACCAAGAGATGAGCAGGCGAAATCCTCTTCCTCAATTATGAATTCTTTGCTACCTCGTGCGCTTAAAAAGCAAGAAAAAGAAGAGGATAAACTTCATTTATATGTGTTTGATTGCCTTGCAGATAGGGGTGAATCCTATCTAAACATGAAAGCAATCGATAGATTTCTAACTGTAAAAGATTATAGTCAGAAGTGTGATAATCCATATGTAGAATGGGCAGAATATAAGAATGGAAAAGAATTGTGGGAACTCTTGCAGAATCTGCTTGCTGATGGATATGAAGGAGTTGTAATTACTCAGCAGGATGCAACATATCAGCCGGGGAAGCGCAGCAATAAAGTATCGCTCAAGATAAAGAAGGAGTTGCAAGATACAATTGATTGTGTAGTAATCGGCGCAGAACCTCCAACCAGACTCTACAATGGAAAGGAAATTGAAACTTGGCCATATTGGTTTGATGAGTCTGAAAATATGTATTTTACAGATAAGGAATACCTTGAGAAATGGAAAACTAATATTTATACAGCCTACGTTGATGGCGCGCCGGTGTACCCCGTAACGAAAAATTGGTTCTATGGATGGGCTGGTTCGTGGCGGCTTGGCGCGTACAAAGATGGAAAGTTAGTTCAAATTGGTAAATTAAGTGGTCTTACCGATGAAATGAAAGAAAATTGGAAAGACTATGTGGGTACTGTAGTTGAAGTCAGTTGTATGGAAATTATGGATAACGAACAAGGCGGCAAGGGCCTTCGTCATCCGAAACTCATCAATATAAGAAAAGACAAAGATAAAACCGAATGTCTTTGGGAGGAGATTTTTAAATGATTTTTATTTTTCTTTTGTTATTTGCTTTTCTTTTTGCTTCGCTAGTATGCTGGGCCGCCCTGTACGTTGGCGCGCAAGCAGAAAGGAAAATGGATAAATATTGGGAGGAAAAATATGAAAACAGCGATAGCGGGATTCATAACTGGAATTGTGATAGCAATAGTAATTCATAGAAATAAAAAAACGACTAGTTAATACTAGTCGTTTTTATTTTACTTCCATCTACAAATTGTTTTAACTGGCTTCTTCTCATAGGTTGTTCTTTTTCTACTTAAATCTTTAGCCTTCAAATCAGAGCCGCCGCAAGTAGCAAATACTGGTCTATGATTATCGAAGCGTAATATAATCATTGTATGTACAAGATTCCTCTTTGAGCTTCCCCATTGATAGCCAACCAAGTCTGCGACGTGGAACTTGCAATTTCTAGGAAGTTTTTTAGGATGGAGAATTGTACACTTTCTTCTAATTACATTGGTTCCAGAACCATGAACTGTGTTTCCAAGCCAAATTCTCTTATTGAAAGGTAAGGCTTTCGCGCGCTGTAGAATCCAAGAAACATATAGAGCGCAGTTAACTAATTTGTTACCTTTTAAGGCTTTAGTGAATGTAATGTTTGTAGCTTTACCGCTATAACGCAGATTTCTCTTTACTGGCCCTTCTAAACGTGCGGCCTGCTTTAAAATCTCATACTGAAGCGGCTTGAATTTAACTCCAAGGAACTCGCAAATTCCCTTTGCAATACCGAAACCAATAAAATCATATTCATAAACAACTGAACGTAAATCTTTCTTAATACAGCCAACTTCTAAAACACAAGCTGGCATATTGGTTGCGGAAAGTTCATAAAGGTCTGGACGCTTAGCCAGTCCTCTATTCTTAATTGAACTATAATATCTAATTGACTTGCTCATTTTTGAGCCAAGTTTCTGACCACTGGAAGATACGTATAGTGGATATACTCCTGGGTCAGCTTTATAATAATCAAGGTGTACTGAAACAAAAGCATCCGCATTCTTGCTATTTGCTTTTTCTACCTGTTTAATCATGTTAATATCGTTCTTTGCGTAATCTGTAATTACTTTAACTCCAGATTTGCGGAGGTAGTAAGCTGCAGATTTTACAATTGGCATTACAAGTTTTGCTTCTTGGTATCCATTATATACACAACCTGAATCCCAAGAACCAGTAGTATCAATGCCGTGGCCGCAGAATAATGCTACTATTTTTGTCATTTATTTACCTCCAATAATTATGAGCCAACTGCAATCCAATCAATATATGCAGTTCTATTAGCAGTACCGTTGTTACGAATTGTAAAAACAGTTTGAGTTGTAGTTGGAGCGGTTGAAATATACATTACTAACTGATTACTAGCACTACTGACATTGTAAAGAGTTCCTACTACTCTAGGTGCAGTAGTAAAGCCAGAATAAGTTACTGTAACTGTCGTTGAATTAGATGAGTTAATTGTTACTTGTGAGGAACGACCATTTTTAACCACTGGAACACTTGGAATATCGCTAGTTAAAGCAAGAGTTCCCGTAGCATTTGGTAAAGTAATTGTCCTATTACCAGTAGGAGTACCGCTCTTTAAGTCTGTATAGTAGGTTGCGCCAGTACCATATAGCCTTATCATACCATAAGCGCCACCAGAACTGGTATAGTTAGTCGAATTACCAAGGTCTAAACGTCTATAGCCGCCCGAAGTATTATAATATTGATAAAAGCTAATTCCACTAGGTGTATTTGCAGTACCAGTTGTAGCAGTGGAAGTAGATATAAGTGGATAGAAAGTAGATGTAGAGGTACTTGCTGTCCACTTCATTTTTTCATCTGTAATATCAGAAACTAGCGCTAATTGACCACTAGCTCCTGGAAGTTCAACTGATGCATCTACACCCTGTTGAGTATAAAGAGTAACTGCATACCCTCCCCCATCTTGTAAGATGAGTCTACCTATTTGACCCGTAGTACCTATTTCTAAATCGGTAGTTTTATCTTGACCAACCGATGTATTATAACATAATAAATTGGTATTGATATACTTAGTTGAAGCGGTAGTACTATTAGTACCTAAAACTGGATAATACAAATTAGTATCTGTAGAGGTAATACTAGCTGTAGAAACTTTTGTATCTGTATAGCTTGTAATAAAACCAGAATCATTGGTCAAATGACTTGTTTTTGTCGGTATATTAAAACTTACATTACCTTTTTGATTTGAAATTGCTGTATGCGTACCAGCAGAGGTTGTAATTGTATTTACAATATTGCTTGGAACTGTAGGAATCGTTGGTTTGCCACTCACATTAGACCAGTCAATTGCCAACTCAAACGTATTATCTCCAATTTTTATTTTCTTTATTCCTGTATAATTCGCCATAAGTCCTCCTCTACATTAACTAATCGTATGTGTATGTCCATTGTCAGTAATTGATACACTTCCAGTTGTATTACTAGTTACATTAGGTACAGTAAATGCAGTGCCCAAACTCGGCGCCGTCCCATTTCCACCACTTTTCTTTGATTGAATCTTAATTGCAGTTCCCAGTGTTGGAGCGCTACCGTTACTACCTCCAGATTTAGATTGGACTTTAATTGCAGTTCCCAGTGTTGGGGCAGTACCATTTCCACCACTAGATTTAGATTGAACCGTAGTAGTACCAAGTGTAATATTCAATTGTGTGCTGTCATTCGCATCTACAGCTCCCGAGATAGAATTAGCTACGGTAACTCCCGTAAATGCCCAAGTTGAAGCACTTCCCGCACTTGTAACATTTGGGATTGTTTTTTCTTCAAAAGTCCAACTTGAAGCACTTCCCGCACTTGTTACATTTGGTACGCTTATCTCTTCAAATACCCAATTCGATGCGCTTCCTGCACTAGTCACATTAGGAATTGTAAATGCAGTGCCTAAAGTCGTCTTTGTTGCAGTTGTAGTAGCAGTAATGCCCGTTGAACTACTACCAGTTGAAGTTGGTTTACCACTAATACCAGACCAAGTGCTAGTATTTGTATCATAATAACCAGTAGCTTTCCAACATCCATTTCCAGAATTTAAACCACTATTAATAATATATGTTAAATGAATAACCGCATATTGCGGAAAATGTGTTGTGACTGCACCGTTTCCATTTCCTACGTAAACTGGTTTGGCGCCGAGACTACCTAAATTTAAAGTAGCCGCGGTGCTAGTACCAGCATAAGGTAAAAAATAATCAATTGATAATCCATCATAATACGCAGTAACTCCATCTGGAAGTGCGCCAGTCCAAGCATTTGTTGAACTAGTTTGTGTTCCTTTAACATAATGAGAGGCGGAGGTGTCTACTAAATCATGAGTTGTGCCATTTGTTGCTGTAATTTGTTTTATATAATTAGTAAATGCCATAGTCTACCTCCTAAATTGAATGCGTATGTCCATTATCTGTGATAGAGACTGTAGCCGAAGTATTGCCCGTTACGTTAGGTACAGTAAATGCCGTTCCAAGAGTTGGAGCTGTACTGTTTGCGCCACTTTTCTTTGATTGAACCTTAATGGCTGTTCCAAGAGTTGGCGCGCTGCCATTCGCACCACTTGCTTTAGATGCAGTAGTAGTTGAACTTGTACCCGTTTTAACACCACGAACCGTTGTCGAACCACTAACTCCTGTAATTGAACGAGCTGTATATGAAAGTGAAGGCGCAGTATGTGTATGAGAGTCATTACCATGAGTCGCCGCGGTATGTGTGTGACTAAATGATAACACATGATTAGTAACGGTTGCACTAAATGAACCAGAACCTCCACTAAAAGAACCTTGTGTATATGAACCAGAGCCTGCACTCCATGCAGTAATATCATCGCAGGCGGTCGCACTTGACGCGGCCGTTGGTACTGTTGTATCAGAGTCAGCTCTTATTGGTACAGTTACATCTGAAAAGCTCCATGTAGAAGCACTACCAGCAGAAGTTACATTAGGAATTGAAATTTCTTCAAATGCCCAAGTAGAAGCCGAGCCTGCACTAGTTACATTAGGAATTGTAAAAGCGGTTCCAAGCGTAGTTTTTGTTGCTGATGTAGATGCAGTGATACCGGTTACTTTTGAGCCAGTTGCAGTAGGTCTTCCAGATACGTTAGTCCAAGCAACTCCTCCTGCAGTACCAGACACATTACCAGTTACATTGCCAGTTACATTACCGTTAAATTGCGTTGCAGTAATTTGAGCTGGAAAATAAGCATTTTGATTTACATCATATGAATATAAATGACCTGTATTTCCTAAATTAGAAGTAACACCCCATCCATTTTCTCCAAATAATCTAATACTATTAACATGCGCAGTAGTTGGATAACTACTATTGACACTAGTCATAATAAAGGTCAAGCGTAATTGCCAATTATTGCTGGTTTGATTAGTACCCCCACCTAAAGTTCCTAAAATTAATGGTATATCATTCCAACCAGACCAACCAGATAAAGTATAAGTACCAAAAGTAGACCAAGAACCATTGTTTTGATAGTTAGTTCCAGTACGATACTCTATTAATACTTGCATACCACCAGAAGAACTAACATTAATTAGTAGCTTCTTAGGATTGGTATATACATAACCAGTAGTTCCATTTTGAGCTGTTAAAGTAATTCTAGTTCTACTAGAGGTAGTATAATTACCACTAGTACGACCTATTGGTACTGCATATGAAGTAGTACAAAAAGCGGTTTTATCCGCCTTTGCATAGTTATAATTCGTATAAGTAGACCCACCATTAGAAGAATATTCAAAACTCAAAGCATCTCCATTAATAAAGGCAAGTCTATTACTACTATGTTCACTCGATAACGCCATTCCTATTGGAGAAACACTACCAGTTTTACTAATATTGGTAGGACCCCATTGTATATTTTCTTCATATAAAGTTTGATGTGAAGTTAAAAAACCACTATCATTCGTCAAATGACTCGTCTTAGTCGGTACATTAAACGACACGGCGCCGCTAGATACATTAACTGTCGTATGGGCGCCAGCCGTAGTTTGAACTTTTGTAATCGTACCTGTATTAGTTGTATAACCACTAACACTATCTTTTAAATTATAAGTGACCCCATTAGGTAATTTAATAGCACTTAAATTCGCCATTTAAATCACCTCCTTAACTAACAGTCACAGTCTTTGCATCACCTGTAAATGTAGGTTGACTTACGCTACCAGCTGCAGTTGTAGTACCAGATAATTGTGTCTTTGTACCTGTAAATGTACCTTGTGAGCTAATTGAACCTGTAGTAGTACCACTAACACTAACATTACCTTCAGTACCACTAAATGAAGCACTTGTAGGAACTGAAATATTACCAGTTACAAGTCTTGCGCCAGTACCAGTAAATGAAGGCTGAGATACTCCGCCAGCTGGTGTATAAGAAGCACTTGAACTAATTGTAGCTTCTGTACCACTAAAGCTTGCGCTATCAGCAGTAGAAATATTACCGGTTACTAAACGTACTGCAGTACCAGTCCAACTAGGCTGACTTGATTGATAAGCCGCATCTCCAGTTTTAACAGTTACGGCTGAAGTACTAATAGAAGCACCAGTTGTTTCAACAATTTGTTTAAGAGTCAATGTTTCTCCACTTACTGAATAATATGCAAGCGCACCTGTCGCAGCTGTTGAACTTGGTTCAGCTACTGACATATCTGTAACTACTGTCTTAGAAGTAGGATTATTAATTGAAGTAGTACTACCAGCAGTTTTTACAGAAATTGTTGGGGTTCCAACAGAACCTCCCGGTGTATAGGTAGTAGTTCCCGAAGAAGCCGCGGAAACTGTTGTTGTTTTATTCGTTTTAGTAAGTGATACACTGCCCGCAGGGGTATATGTAGCACTTGAACTAATTGTCGCGGCCGTACCGCTAAAAGTTGGTTTTGAAACTGTACCAGCTGGTGTATATGTTGCATCTCCACTTGACGCCGGAGAAACAGTTGCGGTTTTATTACTATTAGTAAAACTAACCGAGCCAGCTGGAGTAAACTTACCAGTTGAAGTCATACTCGCGCCAGTCCATGCAATACCACTGATTGAACCCTTTGGTTGATAATTACCACTTGTGTTGTCAGCCGCAGTAATTGTTACCGCACTTGAGCTACCAGTAAAAGTAGGCTTAGAAACAGTACCAGTTGCAGTAACACTTCCGCTTGCACTATTTTTATAGGCTAAACTACCCAGGCCGCTTAAATCACCCAATTCAATCCATGCGGTTCCACTCCAAATAAACTCACCATTATTATAAACAACAATATCGCCTGCGTTTGGAGTAACTTCAGCGCTATTAATGGTAGGCTTCTGTGTGCCACCATCTGTAATAGCCGTACTTGATGCTCCTAAGAAGTGAGTTGGATTACCGAGACCTTGTATTGCTTGTCGCGCCCAGGCATCTTTAATATTATATTCGCTACCAGAAGGTAGTTTAATTACACTAATATCTGCCATTTGAATCTCCTCTATTGTGTAGTAAATACAACTGTTTCATCTTCAAGTAAAGAATAATAACATCTAACTTTATTATTCCAAAACTCTCTTTCTTCCGCAGTTATATGTATATCTGTATCATTAACGTGTTCTAAATAGACTGTATCAAGAAAGGGAGAATCTATTAAGTAGGCGTTTCCATCACCAACTTTAATCCCCGCAATTGCATTGCCATCTCCATCTTGTTGATAATCTGTATATATATAAATCGTATTAGCCTGACTTACCAAATTACTCTTCGCGGCCCATCCCGCTACTGTATCAAAGTAAATCTCAGGTCTATGTAATTGCATAGACTCTACAGCCTGTGCAATTGCCCTATGTATCGCCCTATTCTCTAATGGATTGACTGAAGTACTGGATATTTCTGAATCAATCGGATGTGTATGAGAGGATTGAGCGAATTCATCTTCAAGTTTTCCATGATAATATTGAAGACCTTCTTTATCCAAATACTTTATATCCATTCTTTACTCCTTTAACTTCCTTGTGTTGGCGTAATAATTGTATCAATTTCTGCCGTTGTAATTGCGCTTACTCCTCCATCTGATAGCTTAACATAGGTTGAGCCGCCATATCTAAATTGAGAATTGGCTGTATAGTTTGTTGAATCTGCCATAAGCACGTAAATCTTTCCGCTTTCTGGTGTAATTGGCGCGCCGCCAGCAGTCAGCGCAAACCAATCAGATGCAAGCTCTGTCGCGCCAACTGGATAAACCTCTACCACATCATCTACATAAGACGGTAAAATTGTTTCATCAATTTTCGTTCCGTTGAATACAAGTTTATCAACTTTACCCTTGTCGGTAGAAGTATAATTTGTATCAGTATGGACGTAAGATGCGTCTGTTACATAATTTCCGTCATTTGTTAAATCACTCAGCGCGGTAGGTACTGTTATATTTACGTTCTTATTGGTAATAGTTTGTTGTGTATTGTTAACGCTAATTGTATCAATTTTACCACCATTTTGTGTAACATATGATTCAGTAGCAAAATTACTTGTTCCATCACCATCATTTGTTAAATCAGATGTGCTTGTTGGAACAGTTAAGCTAACTTCTTTACTTGCGTCTGGAGTAAGTCTTGTACCATTAACATTAATGTAGTTAATAAGGTTTGGCTCGCCGCCTTCAGATATAATACCCTCAATACGCTCTTCAAGGTCAGCAACTTCATCCTTACTTGCAAAAATTGTCTTTAATCGTTCATGGTAATATCTTAAACCAACGTCATTTAAATATTTATTTGCCATTGATTAAATCCCTCCAAAAATAATTCTATCAATATCAGCCTCAGCTAGAGAATCCATCTCTTCCTGTAAACCTAAATCTGAACCAGTTTTATCTCCTTTCAATGTAATAGAATTAATTGAAGGAAGATTAGATAAGGCTTCATAGTCTGCAGCCGCGTCACTAGAAAGATATTCTAGTTCTGACCAGTGATGCACACCATCGCCAATTTTCATTTTATTAATATCTGTTGAAACTGCTGGTTCTCCTAAATGAAGTATTGGGTCAGCTTCAATCCATTCAGTTTCATTACCACGACGTAATTGAATAACGGCCTTTACATGTTTATTTATCCGTGCCATAGCCTTCCACACCTCCGCCGTCATAGAAAATAATTTCATCATAATAAATGTCTTCTGAAGATTTGCCGCCAGTTTCCATTTTTGTTTCTTTTAAAATTCTATCAGTTTTTTGGAATTTGATATTGTTAAAAGTATTAGAGGAAGAATTGAATCGAACTTTAAATAGCTTATCCATTTCCCCCTCCTATAACTCCATCTTTTAAAACTCCGAATATGCGCTCGCGTATCGGTTCTGACGCGAAAGCTTCGCCATCATTTGTGACCGCGCGCACTTGAATTACTGCTATGTTTTTTTCTGCGGCGGGCCAGAACTTAAATGCAAGAGTGTCTTCTTGAGTCAAGTGAATAGTTGCTTCACTATAAGATTGAACCTCTTGTTCATCTTCATCTTGAAACTCATTATTTTCTGGTAAACTATCACCCTTATTAGTATCTGTTATGAAACCATCTTCCGTATCTAAAAGTAAGTCATGTAGTTCAATTTCCTCTAAGTTTTTTTCGAGGACTACTTGACCATTTTGTAAATAAGTAATATATAAAGTTTCAATTTGTTGTGTACTTAAAGGTAAAATGAAACTGTGATATGGAGTTGTTCCACGAGTAATCATTTGTTTAGTCCTCCTTTGAAACTTATTTCTCTAAGATAAGTGGAGAATTATAAGGTTGGCTACATATTTGTGAGGAAGAAAAAAAAGACCACAATTTGTGGTCTTTTGAATTTATATCTGTTAGCAAAGTCTAACCGCTTTAATGTTTGCTTCACCCGCGCCAACAGTTACTGCAACACTAGAGTAACCTATTAAATTATAAGTTGTAATAGCGGTTGTTGTGATTACTTTTGTAAAGGTTTGTTTTATAAAAGATGCGGTAGTTGCCGCGCCAACTTGAAAATCCATATTACTAGTACCCAAATTTGAGCCACTTGCTAATAAACCGCCTCTACGAATACCATTAGCTTCATTACTGAAGCGTATATTACACTCTATTACCCAGGTTCCAATTGGTAAATTAGATAATGTTGCTAAAGTTTTAGTGCCGCCTGCACTTATAGATACATCTGCACTATTAGTGGCCGTAAGCGTACTTCCAATTGAAGTAGTATGTCCGCCAAGAGTTAAACTACCAGTAATAGTTACATTGCCGCTACTATTTGCTTTAATAATTTTATTTGCACAACCGGTTGTTGATACGACACTAGT
>ODAI013161532.1_pt1 | contig 10705 bp, 6 predicted proteins | sample 1539321 | NCBI WGS metagenome assembly ODAI01 (sample SAMN02144231, study PRJEB22623) | gut metagenome | biome: sheep rumen | host: Ovis aries | place: New Zealand | reverse complement strand
TCGGCATTTATGGTCACTGTGCCGTTAAAAGGCTCATATCCATCCTTTGTAGCCTGAACACTATGCTTGCCGTAATTGAGCAGGATAGGCTCCGAAAGAGGATATTCCTTTCCCTCAACAAAGAATTTTATACCCGCAACATTCGGGCTGACAGTCAAAAGACCTGTCTTTATCTGCATATTTGAAAGGTCAACTTTGCATACCTCACCCGGCATGATAAGAACATCTTTTGTAAATTCTTCGCAGATAGGGCTTATTACCTGGATCGTATGTTTACCCTCCGTTACCTTGAATGTATCGGTATTTGCAAGTGAAATAGTCTGTCCGTTGAGTATGAACTGCGGACTCTCTATATTAGTGTAATTAAGGAATTGGAGATCGCCATGGCTCTTGTCTATGGTTATGGAATAAACCTTATTACTTGTATCGCTTTTATAACCCTTTAATGTTACATAATCCGACGGGTCGATGCTTGCAAGCGTAGAATAATCGTTTTTATAACGAACGGTCGTTATATCTGCCGAATACTTGAATGCCTTGTCCTTGTATGTAAGCGCATTATCGCCGAACTTAACAAGCTTTGCAGAAGTATTCACTACAAGACCGACATCGGAGAACGACCACGCATTCTCGCACTTTTTGATATCGGTAAGATGGTTTTCCTTATCATAAACAAAGGTCACAACATCACCTATAAAATAATCGTCAAGTGAATTTGTGCCCGGATAGTTGGTATCCTTTGTTGCTTTAAGGATAACTGTCTCGTTTGCTTTAAGATTAACAAAAGTTACCGTATCACCCTCAATATTTTTAATAACACCGTCAATATCCGCGCCTATCATTTTTTCCTTTGCCTGACTTATGATCTCGTTGGGAGAATACGTAGACTCTCCGTCGGAATCATCCTTTTCAATGAAATTGTCAAGCGCAAAAGCATAACCGAAATTATAGCTTTTTATGCCTGCAACCACACATATTACGCATACAAAGATAAAAAACAACGGGAACAGACTGGTTTGTCCGCGTTTAAAGCGTCGGCGTATCATTATTTTCTTTGGTTCGTTTTTTGCCATAGTACACCTCGTTTGAAGTAATAAATAAAAATTGTTTTCTTTGACAACACTTTTCTAATATATATAATACCACCTTTTAAAAAATTATACAATAGATTGTTAAAAAAATTTTTTATTTTCATAAAAAAAACAATTGTATTGCACACCGTTTTTGTAGTATAATATTTAACGGTAATTTATGCAATCTTTAAGGAGGAAAGTATTTATATGTACAAAATCGTGAAAAAACGTATGCTTACGGATGTCACATATCTTATGGATATCGAAGCACCGCGTGTTGCAAAATCCGCTATGCCGGGTCAGTTTATTATTATAAAGACTACCGACAAAGGCGAAAGAATACCCCTTACCGTATGTGACTATGACAGAGAGGCAGGTAAGGGCACTATAGTAGCCCAGGCTGTGGGCAAATCCACAATGGAACTTATGCAGTTCAACGAAGGCGATTGTGTTTCAGACTTTGTAGGACCTCTCGGCAGACCGAGCGATCTTTGTGAAATGAGCGACGAAGAACTTGCCGCAAAGAAAATAATTTTTGTTGCCGGCGGTGTCGGCGCAGCACCTGTTTATCCCCAGGTAAAGTATCTTAAAGAAAAAGGCATCAAGGCTGATGTTATCATCGGTGCAAGATCGAAAGACCTTATCATCCTCGAAGACGAGATGAAAGCTGTTGCCGATAATCTTTATATCTCAACAGATGACGGTTCCTACGGCTACCATGGTGTCGGCTCCAAACTTCTTGAAGAACTTGTTAATGAACAGGGCAAGGAATACAACCATGCTGTTGTTATAGGTCCCATGATAATGATGAAATTTACGGCAATGACAACAAAGGCACTCAATATCCCCACTATCGTAAGCCTTAACCCGATAATGGTTGACGGCACGGGTATGTGCGGCGCCTGCCGTGTTACTGTAGGCAGTGAAGTTAAATTTGCCTGTGTTGACGGACCCGAATTTGACGGTCATCTTGTAAACTATGACGAAGCTATGCGCAGAAGCGCAATGTATAAAACAGAGGAAGGCAGAGCCAGACTCAAATTTGAAGAAGGCAGCACACATAAAAACGGTGGCTGCGGCTGCGGAGGTGACAAATAATGGCAGACAGAATGCACAAAGTACCCGTAAGGGAACAGGACCCGAAGGTCAGAGCAACAAATTTTGACGAGGTTTGCCTCGGTTATAATAAGGAAGAAGCTGTTGCGGAAGCAAGCCGCTGCCTTAACTGCCCCAAGCCCAAATGCGTTGGCGGCTGCCCTGTAGGCATCGACATCCCCGGCTTTATCAAGCATATTAAGGAAGAAGATTTTGAGGGCGCAGCAAAGACTATTGCAAAATACAGTGCCCTTCCCGCTGTCTGTGGTCGTGTTTGTCCGCAGGAAAATCAGTGCGAAGGTCAGTGTGTACTCGGCATCAAGGGTGAGCCTGTATCGATCGGCAAGCTTGAGAGATTTACGGCAGATAACGCACGCGAAGCAGGTATCGACTTATCCGACAGAGAGCCTTCAAACGGCAAGAAAGTTGCTGTTATCGGTGCAGGTCCAGCAGGCCTTACCTGTGCAGGCGATCTTGCAAAGAAGGGCTATGAAGTAACTATTTTCGAGGCTCTCCATAAAGCAGGCGGTGTGCTTGAATACGGTATACCCGAATTCAGACTTCCCAAAGAGAAAGTAGTTAAAGCAGAAGTTGAAAACATCAAAAAACTTGGTGTTAAAATAGAAACAAATGTGATCATCGGCAGAACTATAACTATAGATCAGCTTTTTGACGAAGAAGGTTTTGAAGCCGTATTTATCGGAAGCGGCGCAGGTCTTCCCAAATTTATGGGTATCCCCGGTGAGCAGGCAAACGGTGTACTTTCCGCAAATGAATTCCTTACAAGAGTTAATCTTATGAAGGCATTTGACGAGAACTATGACACACCCGTTAAGATAGGCAAGAAAGTTGCTGTTATCGGCGGCGGCAATGTTGCTATGGATGCCGCAAGAACCGCTTTAAGACTTGGCAGCGAGAGCCACATTGTTTACAGACGTGCGCTTGAGCAGCTTCCTGCGCGTGTTGAGGAAGTTCATCATGCTAAAGAAGAAGGCATTATCTTTGATATCCTTACAAACCCCACAGAGATACTTGTTGATGAAAACGGCTGGGTAAAGGGTATGAAATGTGTTAAGATGGAACTCGGCGAGCCTGACGAGAGCGGCAGAAGAAGCCCCGTTGTTATCGAAGGCAGCGAGTTTGAAATGGACGTTGACACGGTAATAATGAGTCTCGGTACCTCCCCTAATCCTCTTATCAGCAGCAACACACCCGGTCTTGAAACGAACAAGAGAAGATGTATCGTTGCAGAGGAAGAAACAGGCAAGACAAGCCGCGATGCTGTTTATGCAGGCGGCGATGCCGTAACAGGTGCAGCTACGGTCATTCTTGCAATGGGCGCAGGCAAAAAAGCCGCAGCGGCTATTGACGAATATCTGAGCAATAAATAATATAAAAAAAGAGTGAGTCCCCGAAAGAGCTCACTCTTTTTTATTATCAACCGCCAAATTTCTCTATAAGATATGCAAGCGTAGTCTCAGGAACGATACGGCTTATCGTCGCAAAGTCCTTATCGTTCAGGCAGCGTCTTACACGGCTTGCACTTATAACTTCACCGCCGTTTTCAAGACGCGGTATAACAACAAACTTAATACCGCAGGCAGGAAGGATGCGCTTCATTGTCTCGTTATACTGTCTTGTGACCATATCAAGAGGTTCTTCACCAGCAAATCTTGTCTTTATGCCCAATGTAGGCGCAATATAATTAGCAAAAAGTTCAACGTCATTCGACGGGTCGATCGTTGCCGAACCGAGATTATCTTTATTAAAGTACTCGGGGAATGTCAAAGTAGATATCATAAAGTTGCCGCTTGGCAATACCTCAACATTCGGAAGATCGGCAGTACCGCGCTGAACAAGCATAAATCTGTCGCTGAACGGGAATATGGATTTATCTTCTTCAACAACAAATACATAAAGCTTCTCCACCTGACTTGCCGCTGTTTCAATAAGGTATCTGTGACCCAGAGTAAACGGGTTGCAGTTCATAACAATAGCGCCTATATTGCCCGTAGGTGTCTGTGTGCGGTGTTCCTTGAGTTTATCCAAGAATTCCGCAAGTTCGGGATAAGGAGGCAGTATCTCATTTGCTTCTTCTTCCGCCATAGAGAAGAAGTGGTCACTTACCTCATGATCATCACGCAGACTTGTTTCAATAGTATTGTAAATATATTCCGCTATCTTGTTATTTACAACATGGTTAAAGTGCTCGGGCGAATCAAGGAAATATTCACGCTTTTCAATAGTAAGCTTCATAATAAGGTCAAGCAAATAATTGACTTCTATGCCTTTTTTGCGGTAAACCTCATAATGACGGTAAAGAATTATAACTATGTCACCGTCGCGGACTTTAATGTTGCGCAGTTTTTTGTTGATAGCCGTATCGGCTTCAACACCGTAGTTAATGACCTGATACTGGTCAAAATCAAGGTTGATATAGCGGTGCAGCTGACTTGCTATAGTGAATTTGTCCTCGACAAAACGTCCCATAGCAACACATTTACCGAAGAAATGTATGGTATGTATCGGGTTTTCGGGCGCATTGGTCGTAAGACGGCAGCCGTTTACCGTATTGTAAAAATCGGAATGGAACTCCGCATATTTTCTTATACCGTTGACCTCGACAGCATTGGGACGGGTCAGTATACCCTCAACATACTCGGGAGAGTAAAGCTCACAGAAGAAATTGCGAATATCGTTTTCATACTTTTTATCCTTAACAAGCATATGCAAAAACGGTGTACGCTTGAAGGTTTCAAGTCCGCGCGCTTTAAGCATAAAATTAAGTGTGAATATTTCGGGATAAAGGAATGTAAACACCTGCACTCCACCCTCTTTAAGACGAGGAAGCACATTCACAGCCAGATCGTAGCTCATGGCAAGCTCTGCACATATGGAATTATGATTTATAGCATCAACTTTAAGGCCTTTCTGTGTCACATTGATCTCTGGTGTTATGCCGAAATAAAGTATGGCATCAAACTTCTTTTCGGGATAAGAAAGCACTTCTATTGCTCTGCCCGCATCCGAAAGTTTGATTTGTTTTTTTGTAACAAGACCTGTATTCTCGGGGCTGTATTTTTCCATAAGCGCCCTGTGCATCTGCTGTGCAAGCTGCCCGTTGCCGTATACAAGCACGGATTTGTAGCGCATATCTATAATATCAATGAATTCATGGAGCATTTCATCATAATAAGGATAATCGTTAACAAACCAATTGAATATCTCTGTCTCGTTTACCCTTTTAAGAAGGTCTGAAAGCATGCATGATTCAAGAGTATATCTGTCATAAGTGGCTCTGCGGACTTTGTACATTGAAATATTCGTTTCAACAACAAGTTTTGCATTGGGACAATAACCCAAAGACTCATTCAAAGTGCGTGTTATAGGCACACGGGTATCATTGCAGAAATCCTCGTCGGATACTTGCACCACAGTTCTCACACCCGTACCGTCAACAGCATCCAAAAAATGTTTTACAGTTTCGTTGTAACCCATTACAACTACGCCGTCATAGCCCATATAAAGTAAATATGCAGCAATAAGACCGATATCCCTTTTTTCGATCTTACGCCATTCTCTTGTAAAAGCTCCGGCCTCATTGTGTTTAGGCTTATCGGAAGATTGCATTTACATCACCCCTGTTACTTTTTATTACTAATACAATTATACAAATTATGATTAATATCATTATAACTTAATTTAACAAAAAATACAAGTGTTTTAGCACTATTTTTTATTATTTTTCATAATTTTTTTTAGCGGAAAGGCATATTTGCTATCCCCTTTAAAAATATTATCGAATTTTTCAACAAATTTACTTAAAGTTCTTGCATTATTCTGAAATATATTATAAAATAGAATGTATATAAAGCTTGTAAAAACCATTTTTGTTTTTACTCTCCACAGAAGGTGATATAATGAAAGACCGAAACGGAATAGTCGGTGATACCGACAAAAACAATTTAATAGGTTCTGCCATTATAAACGAGTTTTCAAACATAATTGTAGCAGATGAACTTATATATCTCTTTTTGGGTACAAGTTATTCTATACCTTTCAAGGAATATATTTTGCCCGAATACAGGGATGAATTTATGGCTATACTTGAAACTTGCTCTTATTCTCACAAGACTTTTGTCTCCAAATGCAAAAGGTACGACGGGGAAGCTGTGGATATTTCTATCGTTATGTACATTAAGCTTATAGGTGACAAGCAGTATATCAATATCGACCTTTACGATATAGGATATATGACACGCGAATATAATAATTATCTGCTCAACGACCGCATTTTTAACCGTCTTATTGATATTACGACAAATATCATTTTTAAATATGATGTTGAAGCAGGCATTATCACCGTAAACAAAAACAGAGACACAATATTCCGCGGTTCCATGAATACTTACCGCCAGACTGTAATAGAAAACGAATTCGTTGAAAAAGAGTATCTTGAACAGTTTATACAGATGTGTGATGCAATAGAAAACAGTGACGGCGACGGTTTTTACAAACTGAATACAACATTTTTCAGCAATGAAGAAAACCGCGAATACCAGACGACTTATGCTGCTTTCTCCACGGTGGAATACAATTCGCAGGTCGCCTATACTATCGGTTATTATTCAAGCGGCATTTCAACTTCCGCAAGGAATTATGCCAACAACCGTGCCGACCTCGACCCTCTTACGGGTCTGCTCAACAAAAAGGCGATATATCAGTATTCTCTTGATATTATCGAGAAAGCAAGGAAAGAGGGCTTTCTTGTTACCTTTGTTATGATAGATCTTGACAATTTCAAAGAGATCAACGATACCTACGGTCATATGTTCGGTGATACGACGCTTGTAAATGTTGCACGAATAATGACTAATTCAGTAGGCGAGCGCGGTGTTGTAGGACGTATCGGCGGCGACGAATTTTTTATCGTGCTTACGGGTTTTGAAGACGGCGATTATGCGATAAGACCTGTGATACGCTCTATCCGTTCTCATGTTCAATGGTATTTCAAACACCGTATAAATGATATGAAAGTTACCTGTTCTGTCGGCACATCAACATTTCCGCTTGATGCAGATAACTACGACCACCTGTTCAGAATAGCCGATCATTGTCTTTATATTGCAAAAGCAATGGGCAGGAACCGTTTTATAATATATACCAAATCCATTCTCGGTTCATTGGAAGACATACTTAACAGCAAAACTGTTATCAGCAATACCGAACTGATAACGGAACCCGAAAAACGTGCCTATCTTTTCAAACTTATAGACCGTTTCAACGAAGTGGCAGACCGCGAGCAGTATATAGATGCCATGAACGTAACTATGAAGGAGCTTTTGTATTACTTCAATGTCGATTCGGTACAGTACTGCCCTGCCAACAGCTCGGATATGTATTTTGAGTCATCAAACCGTGAATTAAATCATCCGCGCATGCTGATGATACTTTTTGAGACCTATTTTTCAAAGCTTTCGGAGCTTGGCTATCTTTCAATAGGCAACCGCAACAACCAGAAGCACACTTTACCCGAACTTGCGGAATATATGGAAAACACCGATATGGGTTCAGTGCTTATAATCCCGAATATGGCTGACGATAACAAAGTTGAGGGAATTTTCGTTTTTGCTACCTATTCACGTTATCTTGTATGGTCTGCTTTTGATACAGATTTGTTGAGGATAATCTGCGGACTGATGGAAAAATTCTTATAAAAAAAGAGTGAGTTTCTTTCGGAACATCACCCGCGTAAACAAAAAGCTCCGGCATTTCAAACGCCGGGGCTTTTATATTTCGGTATCTTTATCTTATTATTCAGTTTTTGAGCGAGATCATATTTCTTGTAAGGTCTTCAAATGTATCTCTTTTCCTGATGATCACGACCTCCCCGTTTTCACGGATAAGTACTTCCGCAGGACGCAGACGGTTATTGTAGTTTGATGCCATTGAAAAGCCGTAAGCACCTGCATCGAGCACGCCTATTATATCTCCCTCTTTAACTTTTGGCATAACCCGGTCATGCGCAATGATGTCGCCACTTTCGCAGATATTTCCGACAACGGTTATTTCCTCGGTCTCATCCGAATCATTGTATACTTCAATATCATGATGTGAATCATACATCATAGGTCTTGCAAGCACGTTAAAGCCGAGATCGGTACCTGCAAATTTATGTACATTGTTCTGCTTTACCGCATGAACAGTGCCCAAAAGCACACTGCATTCGGCAGAGATATATCTGCCCGGCTCAACTTTGAAAGTAATCTCTTTACCATATTCTTTTGCAAAATCAAAGAGTATCTTTGAAAGCTTTTCGCCGAGGTCTTTAAGGTCAAGACGCGGTTGATCGTTGAGTTTTTCGTAAGGTATGCCGAAACCGCAGCCGAGATCGACAAATTCGAGATCGTCAAACTGCTTGGCTATTTCAAGAATAGCCTTTACACCCTCTATATATTTGTCACCGTCCATAAAAAGCGAACCGATGTGCTGATTAATACCAACAAGCTTCAGATCGTACTTTTTAAGTATCTCTTTAAACTCGGGGATATATTCGGGATTTATGGCAAACTTCGTCTTTTTGCCTGCCGTTACGACTTTTTCGTGATGACCTGCACCCACACCGCCGTTAAAACGTGCCGCAACCTTACCGCCGCGGTTGAGACGGCCGTACTGTTCAAGCTGCGAGAGCGAGTCAACACTCAATATGATATTGTGGTCGATAGCGTACTGCATTTCTTCTTCGGAAACGTTGTTGCTTATAAAGAATATCTGCTCGGGCTTAAAGCCTGCCATCATCTCAACATGAGCTTCACCCGGGCTCATAGCATCAACATTGAGTCCTTCGTCGTGTACTATTTCAAGAAAAGCAAGGTTATTGTTTGCCTTTGTTGAGTAATTTACACTGAAATGCGGATATGTAACAAGATTTTTAATATCGCGGCAGCGCTCGCGCAAAATTCTTTCGTTATATACATATAAAGGACTGCCATAGTTTTTTACAAGTTCTTTTGGATCGTTGCCCTGAAAAAAATTTACGGAATCCGTTACTTTTGTGTTTATTTTTGCCATTATAATATCCTCCCTAAAATACTTTTTATTTTAAAAATCTCTTAATTTATTGTAGAAATCTTTTATCCCGTCAATTTTTGCTGTCATATTCATAAACAGGAGATCGACAAGTGTTATCGCCGTCATTGCCTCCACAACTATCACCGCACGCGGCACAACTATCGGGTCATGTCTGCCTTTTATTTCAATCTCGATATTTTCGCCGCGGTTGTTTATTGTTTTCTGCGGCTGTGCAATAGACGGCGTAGGTTTGAATGCCGCCCTTAAAATAAGTTCGCTGCCGTCCGACAAGCCGCCCAGAACACCGCCTGCATTATTTGTTGTTTTGGCTGTGTTTCCGTTTTTATCGGTATAAAAATTATCGTTATCCACACTGCCGAATACCCTTGCAGCCTCAAAGCCAAGTCCGAATTCAACGCCTTTTACCGCGCCTATGGAAAAGATAGCCTGTCCTAACCTTGCATCAAGCTTATCAAACACAGGCTCACCGATACCCACGGGCAGACCCTTGACCGAACATTCAATAATGCCCCCTACGCTGTCAAGATCCTGCATAGCTGTATCAAGCAAGACACGGGCCTTTTCAGCCGCCGCCTTATCGGGCATGGCAAGCGGATTGTTGAAGCGTTCATTCAAATCAAAAACGGTACGGTCAATACTTATATCATTTATTGCCGTTGTATATGCATCAACGCTTATGCCGAGCTGCGCGAGTATTTTTCTTGCTACCGCGCCTGCGGCTACCCTTGCAAGCGTCTCCCTTGCGGAAGAACGTCCGCCGCCGCGGTAATCACGAAAACCGTACTTTGTTTCAAAGCCGTAATCTGCATGTCCGGGACGGTAAACGTCACAAATGGCGGAATAATCACGCGAACGCTGATCTGTATTCATAACCATAAGCGAGATCGGTGTTCCCGTTGTTTTGCCCTCAAAAACGCCCGACATTATTTCTATCTTATCGGATTCGGCGCGTTTTGTGGTGTATTTGCTTTGTCCGGGCTTGCGCCTGTCCATATCTCGCTGTATATCTTCGGGTGACAGCTCTATTCCCGCAGGGCAGCCGTCTATCACAACACCGAGTCCTCGTCCGTGTGATTCGCCCCATGTGGTTATTTTGAATATATTGCCGAATGTCGAGCCCGACATTTTACCACACCTTTCTGTTTATATCTTGCAAAAGTAATGTTACTGTGTTAAAATCATAGTATAAAACCACAAAAATTTGTCACAGTTAACAGTATAACACTTTTTTTTCGACTTGACAATGCCAAAATGAATTTTTCTTTGAAAAAATTTTCATTTTTTTATATTTTTAACAGTTTTATTATATAGTAAACGACAAAAGTCTTTGGACTTTGGGCGTTTACTTGCGCCGACTGCGAGCCGCAAAGCGGCTTTATTCCTTGTACGCAGTCGTGTGCATGCCCCGCAGGGTTATAGTAAAGGACATTTTTAAATGTCGTTTA
>ODAI010075461.1_pt1 | contig 10705 bp, 6 predicted proteins | sample 1539321 | NCBI WGS metagenome assembly ODAI01 (sample SAMN02144231, study PRJEB22623) | gut metagenome | biome: sheep rumen | host: Ovis aries | place: New Zealand | reverse complement strand
GTGGGTATAGCACAGCTGGTTAGCGCGTCAGATTGTGGTTCTGAAGGTCGAGGGTTCGAATCCCTCTACCCACCCGCAGTTTAAGATAATGCGGCATCGCATAGGGCTATCGCCAAGCGGTAAGGCACAGCACTTTGACTGCTGCATTCGGCGGTTCGAATCCGCCTAGCCCTGTCGTATCGGGAAATTCCCGCAGGGAACATTACAACCGATACCGGGAACATGGGGTATTAGCTCAGTCGGTAGAGCACTTGACTTTTAATCAAGTTGTCGGGGGTTCGAATCCCCCATGCCTCAATCTAAAAGGGGCACGGGATGCCCCATTTTTGTCTGATCTGACTTTGATACCCCTGATAAAACAATAAACAGGAGCCATTATGATAAAGACAGAGCTTTCGGAGCTTAAAAAGCGTTTTACGCAGAAGAATTGTTCGATCACCCGCATCGCAGGCTGCTATGTGGACGGCGATAAGTCCAAGAAGGGTGTTTTTTCGAAGTCTTTCCTCGGTCTTCCAGAGGAGGAGCAGTTCAAATATTTTGAGCTTTTCAGGAAGGCGCTTTCAGGTACACCGGGAAAGACCGCCATCGACCTTGTTTTTGCCGAAGAAGGTGAGAAAGAAGGCGGTGCAGGCGAATTTATGCTCAGACTTCGCGAGAGTGAGCTTAAGGACGAGGCTCTCCTCGAGGAGTATTTCGATCGCATCATTTCTTCATATGAATATGTAGGAAACTATCTCATACTGGCGGTGCACGATGCGTACGATGTCCCCGGTAAGGCTTCCGAGGGCGGAGATATGGATGATGCATCCGACGAAGTATACGAGTATGTTTTCACGGTGCTGTGCCCCGTTAATCTCTCGGAGCCTGGACTCTCTTACGATCCCGCAACCGAGGAGTTCCACAATCGTACCCGTGACTGGGTTGTCGATAAGCCGGCTAAGGGATTCCTGTTCCCTTCATTTAATATGCGCACTTCGGATATTCATGGAATGATGTACTATTCCAAGGATGCTGAGAATATTGATGAGACCTTCATAGATTATGTGCTCAACTGCACACTACCCATGACTGCGGGTACTCAGAAGCAGACCTTCAGCGCTATAGTTGAGGAGACACTCGGTGACAAGTGCGGACTTGAGGCTGTTAAGAATATCCATGAAAAGATGGGTGAGCTTCTCGAGGAGCATAAGGAGGAGCCCGAACCTCTCGTGCTTGAGCGCACGGATATGAGGAGGCTGATGGAGTCCGTCGGAGCACCCAATGACCGTATGAAGGATTTCGACAGTCATTATGAGGTGGCTGCCGGAGACAGTGCACCGATCATGGCTACGAATATTTACAATCCGAGATCCTTTGATGTTAAGACACCCGATGTCGTCATCAAGGTCAAGCCCGACAGGACTGATCTCATAGACGAAAAGACCATCGACGGCAGAGCATGCGTAGTCGTTGAGCTTAACGGCGAAGTGGAAGTAAACGGTATCAATGTCCGCGCCAGAGCGGGAAGAGGTAATGATAATGAGTAAGATAGCAGTCATGCTGGCAGACGGTTTTGAAGAGATCGAAGCACTCACACCTGTCGATATCTTAAGACGCTGCGGTGTAGAAGCAGACACAATCTCTATAAATGCATCTGAGGATGTTATGGGATCTCATAAGATCCCCGTAAAAGCTGACAAGAAGATCGCTGATATAAAGAACTGGAATGAGTATGATATGATCTTCCTCCCCGGAGGCAAGGTCGGAAATGATAATCTCGAGGCTTGCGAAGATTTAAAGGCACCGATTTATGACTTCTACAAGAGCGGAAAGTGGATAGCAGCTATATGTGCTGCCCCCAGCATCTTTGCCCACAGAGGATATCTGAAAGGCAAGAACGCAACATCCCATCCCGCTTTCACATCTCATCTCGATGAAGCCGGCGCGATCACAAAGGGCGCACCTGTTGAAGTATGCGATCATATCGTGACGGGACAGGGTATGGGAGCTTCGATTGAGTTTGCGCTTACTATCGCCGAGATATTTGCAGGCAAAGAAATGGCGGACCGCGTAGCGGAAGGCATCTGCTACAGGAAATGATATCAGGTACATAAAGAAATGGAAATTGAACGTAAATTCTTAATTCATAAATTACCGGATGATTTGGAGAGTTATCCCTCTCACAGGATCGAGCAGGCATATCTGTGCACAAACCCCGTACTCAGAGTACGCAGGGAAGATGAGGACTATTACGCTACCTACAAGGGAGAGGGACTCATGCAGAGAGAGGAGATCAATATGCCTCTTACTGCCGAAGGGTACAGACATCTCGTGTTAAAGGCAGACGGTAATGTCATCTCCAAGAAGAGGTACCTCATCCCTTTGGAACACCCTCAGGTGATAGAGGGTTCGCCCCAGCCTCCGGACGGATATTCACTCATGATCGAGCTGGATGTATTTGACAAACCTTTCGCACCGCTTGCTATGGCGGAGGTGGAATTCGGCAGCAGGGAGGCCGCGGAGGTATTCCTTCCCCCTGAGTGGTTTGGAGAGGAAGTGACCTACGATCCGCGGTATCACAATTCACATATGGCTATGGCCGAGATCATACAGGACGACCCGGAGGATTAATCCTTCGGGTTTTTCTATGCTTTGAAATAGTGTATAATAATCATTCGGGGCGTTTGCCCCGAAATCTGAGATCTGCACATAAGGGGGAGACTATTGATGGACAGTCGTAACATGAGCGGACATGATGTATTTATCAGCTATTCCACCAAGAATAAGAACGTCGCGGATGCGATAGTCGCTGACTTCGAGCAGCACGGTATAAAATGCTGGTACGCACCGAGGGATATCCTGCCCGGAGAGGAATGGGTCACTGCGATCAAGAATGCTCTTGAAGGCTCCAAGTCACTCGTCCTCATATATACCGATGAATCCAATCAGTCCAGACAGGTCATGAATGAGATCGCTATCGCATTCAATGCCGGTCTTACGATAGTTCCTTTCAGACTCACCGAAGAGCAGATGAGCAGCGAGCTTGAGTACTACCTCACGAGAGTTCACTGGCTCGATGCAGTCTCCAAACCCCTCAATAAAAATATCGCGGCATTAAGAGAATACATAAATGTCATAATCAACACCGAGAACGGTGCAGTTCCCGTCCATCGCAAGAGTGATGAGGAGATCGCTGCAGAGCGTGCAGCTAAGAAAAAGAAAAAGACACTTGGAATAGTCATCGCAGCTATCCTCATGGTCGTGCTCGCGATAGCGGGTCTTGCGGTTGCTTCTAATGTTAAGAAAGCCGGTAGGAGTAAGACCTATGAGCAGGCTCTTGCCAGATACAACTCACAGTACCATGGAAAAGCGGACGATGACGCAGCCCGCGAGGCATTTGAGTCTGTGAAAGATTATTTTCCTGAGAGTTATTACTATCTCGGAATGCTCGATGAGAGAGTGGATGATTATGATTCCGCAAAGAAGCAGTACGAGGAAGGTATAGAGAAGGGAAGCATACGTTCCCTGATGGCGATGGGCAATCTTTATCTGCAAGGTAATGCTGTTTCGGCGGATCCTGTTAAAGCGAAGGAGTATTTCGATAAAGCTGTAGATAAGGGATGCAAGGAAGCAAACTACTATATAGCTTCTCTGTGGAAGAGCGGACTCATAGAGGGCGAGGATGCTGATGGTGACAGGGCAATTGCTACCCTTAATGATGTATTTAAATGTGATGATCCGGAAATTTTGGCTAAAGCGCATATCCTCATGGGAGATATGTCAAGTAACGGATATGCCGGACTTAATAAAAATATCGATCTGGCACTGGAATCATACAAGAAAGCGATAGATGACTGCAGCTATTATGAAGGATATGCCAATTACTATATCGGCAAGATGTACGAGGCTGAAGATGACAAGGCCAATGCGGATGAGTATTTCCGTAAGGCACTTAACTTCTGCGAAAAATCCGCAGATGAAGGATGTGCGATATCAGATAATATGGTGGGACTATGTTACCAAATGGGATACGGAACCGCTATAGATTTCGGCAAGTCGCTGGAGTACTTCAAGAAAGCAGCTGATTATGGAAATCTTAATGCAACGAGGAATATAGGGCTTCTGTATGAAACGGGCGACGGAGAGCTTAAACAGGATGTGGATAAGGCATATGAGTATTATATCAAAGCTGCTGACGGCGGATTAGGAAAGGCGATGTACAACATCGGAAGACTCTATGAAAAAGGCATATATCCGACGGATGCGGAAGCCCCCGATTACAAGACTGCGAGACAGTGGTATGAGAAGGCTGCACAGAATGGATATCCGGACGGATGGTCATATGCCGGTGATATATACCTGAATGGCTACGAAGACGGAATAGAGGATAAAGATAAAGCTATAGAGTATTACGATCGCGGTATAGAGATGGGTAGTGCGAGATCCATGGCATCCATGGGATATATGTATTATAAAGGGACGGATTATGACAATGCATTGATCTACTTTAAGAAAGGAGCAAACGCGGGATCTTCATATTCGATGAGACTTATCGGACTCTGCTATTACTATGGAAGAGGTGTTGATGCGGATCCTGAAAAAGCTGCCGAATGGTATGCGCAGGCAGCTTCGGCAGGTGATGCAAATGCTTGCTTATTGATCGGAAGTCTCTATGAGGAGGCAATCCTTGACGAAGAGCCTGACTATACCAATGCTATCAGGTGGTATCTGATGGGCGCTGACAGAGGTTCTGACGGATGCGCATACAGACTTGGTAATATGTATTACAAAGGCAATGGAGCTTCAAAGGATATAGATACCGCCAAGAGGTATTATCAGAAAGCTGCAGACGCGGGAAATGCACCTGCGATGAAGGCTCTCGGTGATGTTTGCTACGACGCGAAGGATTATGATAATGCAATCCTCTGGTATGAGAAAACGATAGAAAATGGAAGTGATGTCGCTTCGGACAAATTCCTCGCTATGAGAGCACTCGGAGATATGTATTATGACGGTGTCGGTGTGGATAAGGATGAACAGAAAGCAAAAGAGTATTACCTTGATTGCGTGGAGTATACCGTTGGCGTTAATACCAGAGTCATAAGAGTAAAAGTAGATGATGAGGATGTTTATTTCAAACTTGCGATGATGTGTTTCAATGATGAGGAATTCGCAGAATCCGGATTCTTCTTTGCCAAGTGTCTGGAGTTTACCGAGAAGCCGGTCAATATGTATAACGCCGGTGTTGCATACTACAGGGCTAAGGATTATCAGAATGCCCTAAAGTATTACGGTATGGCAATAGATGCGGATTATAAGGACTCCGAAAAGTTAAAAGACAAGATCCAAACTATGGTCGATAACGGATATGTAACCGAAAAAGAAGCGGAGAAGTGGTTGGATTAATATGAACAGTGTAGGAATAATCTTAATATCCGCAGCGATATTCTTTGCCTTCGTTGTATGGCTCGCTTCGGACAATGACAATCTGGAGAAATGGACGGGACTCGCATTTGCTGCTGCGATAGTGGGCGGACTGTGTATCTACGGCACGATCAATGCTTCAAATTATAAATCAGAGCCATTCATAGCAGTACTCCGCACTGTGGTCGACCTCGGCAAGATGTTCGGAAACAGCGGTGCCGAAGGATATGACAAATTCATGAAAGCTTTTGAAGGAGTGCCCGGTGCTTCGGCCAAGCTCCTTACGGTATTCTACTGGTGCGTACACTTTTTTGCATTCTATTCCATGATCAGCGCAGTGATAATGCTACTCGGCAAGACTGCTCTCAAGAAACTAAAGACAGTCCTTATGAGAGTACATGACATAGAGCTGATCTACGGAGTCGATGAGAGCACGCTCGGATTCGGATCGAGACTCTCCAAGGATAAGGATATATCGATCGTCTATGTCGGAAACGGAAGCATATCCGAGAATGAGATACGAGACATCGGAGGAGTATGGTTTGCGGATCCGGATGCGACCGAAGGCACTGCGGCATTTGTTAAGCGACTCGGTCTTAAGAAAGGAAGGGGAAAACTCAGACTTTCTGCTTTATCCGGCGATGCAGATGCCAATATTTCATATGCTCTTAAACTCCTGGAATCTCTTAAGAAAAGGGGAGTAAATCCCGCTCAGACGGAGCTCATTATCCTCGGCACCGGAGAGTCGGACGGAGAAGGCCTGCAGGCATTGGGCGATACCTACGGTTACGGTTCCGTCAGGATGTTTGACAGAGCGGAACTTGTCTCGAGACTCCTTATCAAGAAGTATCCCATCTGCGATGAAGTATCCTTTGATGATAATGCCAAGGGCAGATCAGATGTGGAAGTCCTCATAGTCGGATTTGGTAATGTCGGACGCGAAGTACTGCGCAAGGCTGTAGCGAACGGACAGTTCTGCGGCAGCTCTTTCCGTGCAACTGTATTTGATCCGGCTATAGGAAAGAACGATGGATTCTTCAGAGACAGATACGCTTCGATGTTTGAAGAGTATGATATAGACCTTAAGCCTTTCGATGGCAGGAGCAGTGAACTCGCATCCTTCATCCGGGAAAGGTCAGAGAAACTTTCCTATATCGTAGTGTCCGTAGGTAATGATAAAACGGGCCGTCAGATAGTTGAAGAGATCACGAATGCTCTCGGAGCATGCGGAGTATCCAAGCCTGTCTATATGTGCTCATCCGATAAGGTTACCCGTTTCTGTGGTACCGCGCAGCCTGAGGTGTCGCATACATTTGAAGCGGACATCCTTTTCCATGGAGTGATGGATGAACTCGCGGTTCAGATCAATCATTTCTATAACGGAGATGATGGCGAGCCGGCAGAACAGTGGAAGTCCTGTGATTACTTCAGCAGGATGAGCTGCAGAGCGAGTGCGGATTATCTCTCCGGATTCTTAAAGAAAGTAGGAGCACTTAAGAAGCACGCCTTAAGCCCTGAAGAGTCAGAGAATCTCGGTATATCCGAGCATAAGAGATGGTGCGCATTTCATTATTCATTCGGATATTCGCTTATGTCCGAAGAAGAGAAAAAAGAGAGAGCAAAGCTCTACTCTGACGAAAATCATATCAGGATCGCAAAGGATACGAACAGAAAGCATCACGCCTGCCTCATCCCCTGGGATGACCTTGATGAACTCTCCCGATGGGAGAACGGCATAACAGGCGGGAATGTTGACTATAAGCAGCTCGACCGTGACAATGTGGAGACCGTGAGAGGTCTTGCGGAGAAACTCGAAGCAGCGGAAGAAAGCACCGGAGATGCATCCAAAGATAAAGCCGGAACCAATAAGAAAAAAGATGATCCTAAGAGAAGAAAGCTCCGCAGATATCTTCCTATCATCATTGCGATACTCATAGCCCTGATAGCAGGAATAGTGATCCTCGTCGTAAGCCATTTAAAGAGGGCTGAGCAGAGGATGGTATACCCGACAGGACTTGATACCGAAGGTATGCCCACAGAGACAGCGGAAGCACCGAATGACATCTCATTCGATACCGCTCGAAGCATGCAGGGAGATAAGGGCTCGGAGAGATTTACACCGACCGATGAGGAGCCTCCTTCATGTTTCCCTCTGGCATATAATGACGAAGGGCTTCTCAAACTGCTTACGATCGTGCTCCCCGCTACGAGGGACCAGGGCTCTTACGGTACATGCTGGGCACATTCGGCGATCGCGCTGGCTGAATTCTCGATGATAGCACAGGGGGAAGAGATTAACAGTGTAGACTACAGCGAGCTTCATCTGGCTTACTATACTTACAATAACGGTACGGGGCTGGCTATGGGAGATACAGGTGACAGCGTCAGCTTCATACCTACCGAAGATGATCCGAACTATCTTGAATGCGGAGGAACGCTTAGATATGCGGCTATGACTCTCGCCAGGAGGAGAGGATGCATAGATGAGAAATATCTGCCCTATGATAAGGCGGATAAGCTCCTTAAAGGCAGTATCAAGCAGGATTTCGAATTCGGATATGACGAAGCATGGCTCAGAAATGCCATATTCATTGATATCAAGAAAAATCCTGACCATGTAAAGCAGGCCATAATGTCAAACGGTGCCGTAGGAGCTTCCATCTGGGCACCGGTTAACGCTGTGGACTATATGAATAACTATAACGAAGAAACCAATTCCTACTATGCCGCGGAAGCCAAAACCGCCAATCATGCGGTCGTTGTTGTGGGATGGGATGATGATTATCCGAGAGAGAATTTCTCGTACGGGATGTTTAACAAGAGACCCGAATCGAACGGAGCTTGGCTGGTAAGGAACAGCTGGTCGACAGAAACAAAGTTTTCTCTTGAGTCGTATTTCTGGATATCATATGAGGATCCTTCTCTGAAAAAGTTCCCGGTTGCGACATTTGAGATGAGCCCGGTGAGCGGCAAGACCGAGAATATGTACTGCTATGACACTCAGACAACCTATGTCGGTGTTCAGACTACGGACAAGGGAACAGGCGCCAGGACCAAGGCTGCCAATGTATTTACTGTAGGAGGGCATGGAGGTGCGGATAAAGAACTCCTTAAAGAGGTATCGTTCTTTGCAGCCGGATTTAAGGGAAATGCGGGAAGTGATTATGAAATAAAGATATATAGACATCTTCCGCCTGATGCGGGACCTGTAAAGGATGGAGAGCTTGTCAAAGAGTCGACCACAAAGGGAAAGTTATATTACGACGGATATTATACTATAGAACTAACGGAGCCCGTACTTCTCGAGAAGGGTGAAGTCTTCTCCGTAGTTGTTGAGCTCAGCAATGCGAGCCTCGCAGTGGAAGCTGTCAAGAATAAAAACAACGGCATATGTTTCGCACCTACGATACACAAGCATGAGAGTTATTATCTCTACCGCGATACGGAGCAGGATAAAAAGCTCTGGCGTGATATGTACAATGAGGCCGTCGATGGTGGTTTTATGATCGGAAATGTCATCATAGGTGCGATCACCGAGGATGTGAACTGACGGACCGGTACATGTAAGGCGAGGGTCCAAGAGGCAGATACTATGAGCAGCAAAAAAGCGGCCGGGATATCCCGACCGCTTTTGATATTTTGAATTAATAGATTCTCAGGTTGCCCCAGGTATCGAAAGGAAGGATACCGATGTAGGTTTTGCCGGGGTTGAGCCGGATCTCTTCGCCGGTGTAAGCATTGTAATACTTGGTCGGTGAAGGATGATCATAGTCGCCGCCCTTTACCCAGTATACGGGGATCGTGGTTCCGTTCGTTGCGTAGAAACCTACGTTTCCGCCTGCTGCATAGTTAGCGGAGAAGAGATAGTAGATCATGTAGCCGTGAGGATCGTACTGAAGGAAATCAGCGCACTGGAGGATGACATTCTTGAAGGAAGTCGTCTGTCCGTTAAGAGCGTCTACATGAGGTCTGTTGTACTCATAATAGTCGTAAGTTCCGGTAGTTGCATTGTAGAGGAGCTTGGACTTATTGTGAGTGAAGCATCCGGACATATCTACAACATTTGCACTTGTTCCGCCGAGGTTAACGGGGGTAGCCGAGAAGGTGAAGTGCTGTCCGGGATAGTAAGCGTTGTAAGTGGTGGAGAATCCGCTTGCTGCGATCCTGCTTGCAAGACCTGCATACATCTGGGTTCCGCCGCCCCACTTCTTGCCCTGGTAAGCAGCTGCGGTCACATACTCGGTGAACTCCCAGTTCTTGCCGTTGGCAACACGTGCGAATCCGCCGCTGATGTGGTTGGTGTAGGGCTTAGCAATATAGTCATTGATATAGAACGGGCCTCCGTCGTGGATGAGGATAGCATTATACTCAGCTGCGAGAAGCACGTTGGTAGGTCTGGTGGAACGGATGCTTCCGAGCATTGAGACGCTGCCCCAGTCCTTAACGATTGCCATAAGTCTGGTCACACGTCCGTTAGCGGTGCTGTTCATCATCTCATAGACGATGTCGGCCTGGTTTACTCCGTAGTGGTTGAGTGCGGTCACTTCGTTGTCGATCATGACAGCGATAGGTCTCTGTAGTGAGATCTCATCGCGGATAGGAAGTCCGGTAAGCTCGTTGATCGCTGCGTGTGCGGTCATCGAAGGAGTGAGAATCGTAGCGGCAACAATACCTGCGGTAATGATCCTGGCAAGTGTACCCTTAAGAAATCCTTTCATATACCCTCCTTAAATAATTTATTGTCTGCCCCCAAAGAGGGGTAATGTCTACTATAGCATTAAACACTGCGTCCGTAAAGCCTTGAGAGTGCTTTAATATCCTTCGCAAGGTCAGCGGTAAGGTCTGAGGGGAGATATCTCCATACCCAGTTGCCTCCGATAGTCGACGGACGGTTGATCCTGGCTTCATTACCCAGCCCGAGATAGTCCTGGAGCGGGATGATGCAAGTGTTTGCCGCAGATGAGAGAGCGGCGCGCAGAAACTCCGCAGGAAGCTCATCCGCCGAGGATACGCGGAAGTAGTCCATAGCGTATTTTTTGTCTTTGTCGGACAGTCCCTCGCACCATGCGAGGAGCGTGTCATTGTCGTGAGTGCCTGTATAGACTACGCTGTTGGGCGCATAGTTAAAAGGAATATGCTCATTCGGCTTAAATGCTTCGAAACCGAACTCTATGATCTTCATATTGGGATAGCCGGTGCGCTTTACTAGATCGCGTACACTGACCGTGATAAATCCAGGATCCTCGGGGTGATGGGAGCTGTCATCAAGCTTCTTTTTCATCGCGTCAAAGAGGGCCTGTCC
>ODAI011370752.1_pt1 | contig 10706 bp, 6 predicted proteins | sample 1539321 | NCBI WGS metagenome assembly ODAI01 (sample SAMN02144231, study PRJEB22623) | gut metagenome | biome: sheep rumen | host: Ovis aries | place: New Zealand | reverse complement strand
TTATTTGTTTATCTTTTTCAACGGTTACTACTTCCTCTTTAAATCTATCAAGCCTAACACTAGGTCCATCTGTATCTAACATAATACCTATTGGTCGTTCTAACTCTTCTTCTAACTTTCTTACTTTCTTAATAATATCATCACAAAATGGTCTATCTGCATGAGATAAGTTAATTCTAATAACATCTGCACCACTTTTTACTAATTCTCTTAATATGCTAATATCTTGGCTACTTGGACCAACAGTTATAATTGCCTTAGTTTTTTTCATACAATCTCCTTTACATTGGTAATCTTGTTAGCAATAATATTATAGTTATCTCTTCTTTCCACTTTACCATCCACTTTAATTATATCATTCTTTTTTAAATTAGAAATATTTTCATACGTTTTTGGAAAAACAATTACATCAATTGACACTTCCTCATCACTACAAGTTAGAAAAGCCATTTTCTCGTTTTTCTTTGTTGTTACTTCCTTTATTCGATCAATCATCATAATCGAAATAATATTCTTATTAAAATATTTTTTTATATCAACTAAAGGAACCACACCATTTATTCTACTTCGATAATATACTACTGGATGATTAGAAAGATAAAACCCAAAGTATTCTTTCTCACTATTAATTAACTCTTCTTTACTAAATTCTTCAAGATTAGTAATCTCAGGCTTAATTAAATTATTTACACCTAAATCTTTAACTAAATTACCATAATTAACTAAAATATCTAAATTATCTACTAATGTTTTTCTAGTATAATTAAAACAATCTAGTGCACCTGAATTAATTAATGCTAAATAAATATTTTTAGGTATATCTATACTAACTAATTTAGCAAATAAATCATAAATATCTTTAAAGCCATTTTCACGTACCCCTACTATCTTTTCAGATATTATTCTGCTTATTCCCTTAATAATACCAAATGGCAAATATATAGTATTATAATATATTTCATAATCAATATTACTTTTATTTATGTCTGGCTTATTAATTTTTAAATTATGTTTTTTTATTTCCATTAAATAAAGCTTAGTTTTATCATCAGCAAGATTTGAATTAAGTAAAGATAAATAAAAATATAATGGATAATTAGCTTTTAGATAAGCCATTTTATAAGATATAATACTATAAGCTACACTATGGCTTTTATTAAATCCATAGCTTGCAAAGTTTAATATCAAATTATATATTTCTAATACTTTTTCCCTACTATAACCATTCGAAATTGCATTATTAATAAATTTATCCTTTAATTTTTCTAATTCACTAACATTTTTCTTACTCATTGCTCTTCTTAAAATATCTGCCTCGCCTAATGAAAAGTTAGCCATACGTCTTGCAATTAACATAATTTGTTCCTGATATACAATAATCCCTTTAGTATCTTCTAATATATCTTTTAGACTATCATCTATATATTCAATTTTTTCTTTATTAAACTTTCGTTTTATAAATGAATCAATATGACTACTTGGGCCTGGCCTAAAGAAAGCATTGGCATTATAGATATCTTGGAAATTATCAGGATGAAGTTTAATTAAAAAATTACGCATTCCCATACTTTCAAACTGAAATATTCCTAAAGTATCACCATTTTGAAATATTGTATAAGTTTTCTTATTATCTAGTGGAATATCACTAAATTTCAAATCAATATTTTGATATTTCTTAATTAGTTTTAAAATATTATCAATTATTGATAAATTAGTATTACCTAAAAAGTCCATTTTTAGTAATCCGATTTCCTCTAAATATTTAGCTTCATAAGAACATAAGTATTTCCCACTATCAAATGTAAGTGGAACAAAATCGTTTAGTGGGGTTCCTGAGATGATAACGCCTGATGCATGTATTGATGAATGCCTTGGAATACCTTCAATTCGCTTTGATACCGTAAATAGTTTCATTAGTTTATTATCAGCTGCAATAATATTCATAATCTCTTTATTATCACATATTAGAGAAGTATCCATATTACCTATTTTTTTTGTTAAATTATCAATAACATAACCTGGTACATTCATTACTCTTCCCATATCACGTAGAGCCATTTTAATGCCAAATGTCCCAAAGGTAATTATTTGCGAAACACAATTCATACCATATTTATCTATAACATAATTAATTACTTCATCTCGCTTATCATCAGGAAAATCAGTATCAATATCAGGCATAGTAATACGTTCAATATTTAAAAATCTTTCAAATAATAAATCATATTTAATTGGATCAACATCAATAATTCCCAATGAATATGCAACCAAACTACCTACACAACTACCTCTTCCAGGTCCAATTAATATGTCATGAGTCTTAGCATACTTAATAAAATCATAAACAATCAAAAAATAATTAGAAAAACCCATTTTTTTAATTACTGATAATTCATTAAGAAGTCTATCTTTATATTTATTAGTTATTTTACTATCTAATCTTTTATTAAGACCAGCAATACTTAAATTCTCCAAATAATCATCACTATTAAGACCTTTAGTATCATTAAATTTACAATAATCTGGTAAATTAAGCTCATATTTAGGTAACTCTAAATTACATTTACTAATAAAATCCAAATATCTTGAATCATCAATTTTTTCATAACAAACATCACTATCAAATTCATAGTCATCACTATAAGTTTTATTATCTCTTAACATATGAAGACATTTCAAAATATCTAAATCCTCTTTATATAAACAAAGAGTCTTATGTATTTTAAAATCATTTCCATAAATATAATTATCTTCATAAATATTTACTAATTCATTATCAAAACTATTTTCATTAATAAATGCAATTAAGGAATTTGCATATTCCTTTAATACATCATTATCTAATTCTCTTTCAGTCTTGATAGTTGCAAGCTTTAATAAATTCTTATAACCATCATAATCTTTAGCAAATAACAAACATCTTTCAATATCAAGTCCAACAATAGGTTTAATATCGTTCTTATTACATTCTATAATAAATTCCATTACACCATACATATTATCATCACATATACAAAGACTATTTAAATTATTAGATTTAGCAAAAGTAATTAAATCTTTAATAGTTATTATACTAGTTAAAAAAGAATATACAGTTTTTAAATATATTGGCATAACTTCTCTCCTATAAGTTTATTCTATCATAGTTTTTTATAATATGGTATAATGAACTTGGTGATAAAATGATTTTTGCAACAAATAATCAAAATAAACTAAATGAATTAAGAGCTATTTTTAATAATGATAATATTAAATGTTTAGCCGACTATAATATAAATATTGATATTAGTGAGACTGGTAAATCATTTTATGAAAATGCTCTAATTAAAGCTAAAGCAATCTATAAACTAACTAAAATACCAACTATTGCCGATGATTCAGGATTAGTATTTAATGAATTAAAAAGCTGGCCAGGCATTTATACTAATCGTATAGAAAATGAAGCTAAAATGCATGGTTTAACTAGAAATGAATATTTAATTCAAAAAGGAATAGAACTTAAAAATAAGAAAATAAAAGCTGTATGTACTCTAGTTTATTATGATGGTAAAAGAATAATTAGATCAACAGGTATTATGAAAGGTACAATTACTACTAAAGAGTATCCTGGTAATGGTTTTGGATTTGATAGTATTTTTCGACTTAGTGATGGAAGAGTTGTATCAAGTTTATCTAGTCAAGAGAAAAATCACTTATCACACCGTTATCAAGCCGCCATTAAATTAAAGGAAAAACTAAAAGAACTTTAAATTTTTAAAGCTCTTTTTTTATCAAAAAATATTAATCCAATTAGTATTCCTAGTCCTAATAAAGACAATAATTTACCTTCTTTTAACCATGGTGTATGATAAGTTATTTCAATATCATAGTCTCCTTTTAAAAGTTCAAATCCTAAAAAGGCCTTATTAACTTTTTCATAAGATACATTTTTTCCATTTACTTTGACAATAAAACCTTTATCATATGGAATAGATGTTACAAAATAACCATCTTCACTAACACTAATATGACCCTTAATTAAATCATTTCCTATTTCTTTAACATTAAATCTTGTTAAATTATTATAACTATTTTTAATAGTATTATAATCTAATACAAATGTTTCTATATTAGATATTTTATATATTCCTTTACCAATGTCAATATTAAGTTCATCTATCTCTTCACCACTTATAACATAATGAAATGTCTCATTTTGATTGTGATATATCCACGAATGACAGGTAATTAGATTTTTTATATTATTGATATTAATATAAGTATTACCATTATCACAACCATTTCTATTTAGGCCATACAAATTAATAAATAATATTTTATTCTTTAATGGACTAGATAGTTTAATTTTAAAATGATCATTTTCTTTAACCGTTATCAAATAGTTATTATTACCATTAGATTCAATAGAAATATTATTTTTATTTAAATCAACTATTTCATAATCTAAATTTATTTGTTCCACATTATCACTATATTTTGCATTATTATGATAATCATCAACTATCGTATTATTAAGTAATATTTCGATATTATATGGATACTTAATAGCATCAAATACCATTGAAGAAAGATAGTTACTATTATGATACATTATTGGAAAAGCATTTTGATTAATATAGACCTTATCACTAACTTTATCATAACCTAAACCAATATCATAATCTGAATATACATATTTAACACCCATAAAAGTATTAAACAATGGATTATCCGAAGCTGATACAAAGAAATAATTAAAATCTGGATTATTATTATTAAATACTCGTCTTATAAATTCTAAATAATCACCATTATATGTTGATGAATAAAAAGAAGTTGTATACTCTTTCGAATTATATATTTTATTAACTGTTTTTATTGGATAGATTAAATTAGATATACGATAATAACCATTATCATTAGAAATTATACTGTTAATAGTATCTTTTTCTGTATTACTAAAATACTTATTATAATCGCTTATTAATACTTTATCTTCATTATTATTCTCAATTATACATGAAACAAACGCAAATACAAGAATAAACGCTTCAAAAATATATTTCTTTTTAATTTTTTTATAAAAGAACAAAAGAATTATAATTGCAAACACATACAAGTAAGCCTTATTAAAGCCATTTAAAATATACAATGGAATATTAATAACTAACAAAATAATAATGAAATTATTTACTTTAACTCTATTCTTAAATAAATCATTAATAAAGTAAGCTATCATCATTCCTACTAACGGTAAAAAGGGAATAAAACATTTTTCTCGTAAATATAACCCACCATTTAATAAATATCTAAAGATTGGAATAAATAAAATAATTGATACTAAACTACCAAGAATAATATTTTCTTTCTTTTTAGAATAAAACAAATAGACTATAGCAATAAACCCGATTAACTGATATCCCATTGCATATGTTCCAGACATAATACTATGAACTTTATGATATGGAATTAATAAATCAACTAATCTATAACTCGTATTACTAGTAACTCTACCCACTGTTAGGGTATAAATAGTTGGTAATAGTAATATTGATGATAATAATACCCCTAGTAAGCCTAATAAGATTATTTGCATAAGTTTTTTTATAAAATCTTTTTTATCAAACTTCTTATTTTTCTTAAAGTATTTATAAATAAAATAACATCCTATTACTAAAATACCACTAATACTATAATAGTAACTTGTCATTATCATTAAAAAAACACTAATTACAAATAATATTTTATTATTTTTATCAAGTAACTTATCTACCCCAATTAAAGCCAATATTAGAAAAGGCATATAATTAACAAACATCATATGGCGGTGCATCTGAAAAATAAAGGAATCAGAAAAAGCAAATAACATTGTAGTAATAAATACTGTTTTATCAGAATATTTATTATTTTTTAACCACTTATAAAATAAGAAAATCGAGATAAATACGACTATAATATTTACAATTGTTATATAAGTTGTCATACTAATATGTGGCATCAAGTAAGATGGTAGAATAAGTGGACTTAATAGTCCATAATAAGAAATATTATATAAGTTTTGTCCGCCACCATAATTCATTGTAAAATTAGGGATTAAATCACCAGTTTCATAAAATGAATTTCTAAGATAATCTGGAAATACTACGTGTTGATTAATCCAATCAGTATCTGATCCAAAGACATTAGAGAATTTGGTTACGAAAAAAACAACTACTAAACATAGTAAAAAAATAATTATTAAACGTATATAATCTTTCTTTTCCATATCTTACCCTACTTTTTCTTTTTAAACACAATATATTTACTTAATATATAATTTAATATTATAACAATAACTTGAACAATTATTTTAACTATTTTATCATTAAATGCTAATTTAGTAACAAAAACATACATTAACAGCATATCAATAAGTAATGTTGATACTCTGGATAAATAAAATTGTGAAGCCTCTTTCATATTAACATTATCTTTTTGTTTAAAGACATATTTTCGATTTGTAAAGTATGCAAATGTAACTGATATAATCCACGAAATAATATTAGTTATTTGTAGTTCTAAACCATTATTTGGATTTAAAATAGTCAATGTTAAACCATAATAAACAATAAGACTTACTAATGTAGTAAGTCCCCCAATTATTAAATAATTAATTATTTCTTCGTACTTATGATACATCTTAATCATTTTCTTTTCTCCAAATTACTTTCTTTAATAATATATATTGGCCTTTTTTTTACTTCTAAATACATTTTAGATAAGTATTCACCAATTACCCCAATACATAGTAATTGAACTCCACTAACTAAAAAGATAATACATGCCATACTTGGCCAACCAGTAGTTGGATCACCTAATACAATAGTCTTTATAATAATGATTATTATCATTATAAAAGCAATTAAACAAAATATAATACCAATAATAGCTGCTATTGTAAGTGGTACAGTAGTAAAAGCAACAATTCCTTCAATTGCATAAATAAATAGTTTCCAAAAGGACCATTTAGTTTCTCCGGCAACTCTTTGAACATTTTCATATTCTAACCATTTAGTTTTAAAGCCTACATAAGAAAATAATCCCTTGGAATAACGATTATATTCTTTTAATTTTAAAATACTATTTACAACCTGTCTTTTCATTAATCGATAGTCTCTTGCTCCATCAACCATCTCTACTTTACTCATATTATTAATAAGTTTATAAAAGCATCGAGCAAAAAAACTACGTATTACAGGTTCACCTTTTCTAGTTACACGTCTTGTGCCAACAACATCATAGCCTTCTTCTTCAATTAGTCTAACCATTTCTGGTAAAAGTTCTGGTGGATCTTGCAAATCAACATCCATAATAGTTACATAATTACCAGTTGATGCTTCAAGTCCGGCTAACATTGCAGCTTCTTTACCGAAATTACGAGAAAAAGAAATATATTTAACTAATTTATCTTCTTTAACAATTTTTTTAATTATATTAAGAGTTTTATCACTACTGCCATCATTAACAAAAATGATTTCAATAAGAACATCCATTTTATTACGGATTTTTTTTATTTCATCGTAAAAAAGAGGTATACTTTCTTCCTCATTAAAACAAGGAACAACTAAATCAATCTTTTTCATATGTAATGACAACTCCTCTCTATTATTAATTATATCATATAAAACTATATTTCAACAAATTATTTAATTCATTATTTCTTTAAAATAATTATATTTTAATACTAAATCGTTTTTCTTAACCAAATATTCAGCATAACTATTCTTCTCTTCTAAAACACTAGCTGATATTCGCTTTTTATTTATAACTTTACCATCAACAACATAATAGTTTCCATCATACCAAGATAAATCTGGAAAAACAATCATTGATTCATACTTATTATCTAGTATATCTCTTCCAATATACCATTTCTCATTATAATTAATACCAAATAAGTTCAAGAATGTTGGTAATATATCTAATTGACTATTAGCTTTTTTAATTTCTTCTTTCTTAATATTTGAACTCCATATAAAGAATGGTGTTTTATTTATCATATTAGTATCAACATCTTTACCATTTCTTTTTAATATTTCAGTATCCGATACCGTATAAAGATAATGATCAGTAAAAACAACTATAACAGTATCATTATATAATCCACTTTTCTTTAACTCTTCCATTAATAGACCAATCATATTATCGGTTTCTCTTGCTTGTCTTTTAATGCAATCTTCTTCATCTAATTCTAAAGCATCAATATATTCATTAATTTCACTTTTTGTCATATCAGCAAATCGTTCTTCATTATCTAATTTAATTAATTGGTTACAAACGCCTTTTTTAGATTCAAATGGCAAATGATTACTATAAGTAATTATATAACTAACTGATTTACCTGTGCGATTAAATATTTCATTATGAAAAGTCTCATTTAATATTAATTCTCGATCTAATTGATATGATTTATCTGTATATACACCAAGATCTTGTAATCCTAAATAGTTATCATATCCCCAATTATAATAGTTTATTCCGCGACTATAGTACTCCTTAGTATTCATATGAAATACTTCAACACTATAATCTTTTTGTTGTAATAAATTTGCCATTGAATATGGAAAATCATTTTTATTTAACGTATAAGCATTCATTGGGAAAGTATATGGTGTTGTATAACCAACATTAACCATAAATTCTGAATTAAAAGTACTACCACCACCATTATAAAATGAATAATGATTAGTAAAGTTAATAGAATTATCAAGAAGTTTATAAGCATTAGGCATTATTTCTTTAGTCAATAACCAATTATCAATACCTTCGAGTTGTAAGAAAATAACATTCTTATTTTTAAATTTACCAGTATATTTATTAGTATGATAGCTATCATTATTATTATCAAATACTTCAGTTAAAAACTTACTTTCAGTATCTGATTTCGTTGGAACTGATTTAATATATGTTACATAAAAGTCTCTAACTGTATACTCAAATAATCCCGTTAAAGCTAAACATTTATTACTATCATTAAAATTATCATAAACATTACGTGGATTTCGCCATGTATCCCATGTTAACTCAAAATTACCAAAACCTAAAAACATTTTACTAGCAATATGCAATATAATAAATAAAACTGAAACTTTAATAATTTTTTTTCGACTGTATTTACAATTTGTTGGAAATAATTTCATTATAAAAATATATAAAACTAATATTATAAGAATAAAAATATATACAAAGACATTACAATTTTTTAAGGCATCTAGAAAGTAATCACTACCTTCACCAGCAAGCGCCATTAATGAAAACCCAAAAAAATTGTTCATTGTTGAATAATAAATATTTTGAACCATAAAGAAAGCAAAAAAAACAAAGAAAAACAAACTATATACTAATTTACTATATTTCTTTTTTACATTAATTGATATTCCTATAAATAATATTATATATGCCAATGAAAACAATCTAGGCGTAACATTAAAAACTTTATAAAAAGAAATATCTTTAGCAAATATTCTAGTAAACAAATCCATTATAATAAATGGACAAGCTAATAATATAACGTTAAGAACTTCTTTTTTTATAATAAATTTCCAAAGCATTAATAATAGTTTTTTAATTTTTTTCATCTTACCAGGTTCCTTAAAAAAACCTACTACATACTTTTTAACATGATGAAAACTACTTTTATACTTTTTTGATTTTGTAAGTACATTATCTTTTATTTTAACAATCACACTACCACCACTTCAAATATATATAATTATAATATTTTCTATAAAAAAAATCAATATTTACTGATAATAAACATTGATCTAAGTTTTTAGAAAATGCTTTACTATTTACGTTTTAAGTAAATTTAATATAAATATTATCAGTATTTATTAAAGCCATTATCCTCTGAGTATCTTCTCTCACTAACAATTATTTGTTCTTAGATGGCGATAAGAAATCTTTCTACCATAATAAGTTACATTTAACTTGAGTCCATTAATTATTAAATATAACTCACTATTTTCTAAGTTAATATAATTATACTATAGATATTAGAATAATTCAATATTAATATAAACAAAAAATGATCTTCTCTGATAAAGAACATCACTTCGAGTTTAGAAAAAGTTGTAACATCCATATTAGCATTAATACCTAATATGGATAAGAATTAATATTATCAGTATTAACCACAACATCTTATCATTTGAGTTTAACTTTCTCACAAACAATTGTTCTGTCCTGGGGCGATAATGACTATTTAAACAATAGTTTTTCTAACCCAAAATAGTAAAACTAACAGTAACATAAGTACTAAAAATAGTACAACTACAATAAATGTAGTAAATAGTTATAAAAACTATTAATTAGAGTAATAAATACTCTAAACAAACATATAAGAAATAACTATAAAGTTTTATACGAAATTAATCGAAACTTATATGATACACATTGAATTAATAATAATTGTGTGATAATAATTCAAAATAGAATTACAAGTACTAAACAAGTAGTACGACTACAATAAATGCAGTAAAGATAGATAAACTATCAAATATGAAATAAATTCATATAAATCATCACAATTAGTTCTTTCGAACATAACTCAATAAATTACTGTCTAGCTAACTTACTATTACCAAGACAATATTATTGTACAATATGTTAGACATAAATGCAATACTTTTTTTTAAATTTTTTTATTTTTTTTAATATTAAAAAGTATACAACATCGTGTATACTTT
>ODAI013383250.1_pt1 | contig 10707 bp, 12 predicted proteins | sample 1539321 | NCBI WGS metagenome assembly ODAI01 (sample SAMN02144231, study PRJEB22623) | gut metagenome | biome: sheep rumen | host: Ovis aries | place: New Zealand | reverse complement strand
TGGTGCCAAACTGCCATGAATACAGGAATAGGTCATGATAATCAGTAAAAATATGCTTCATTCTGGAAACCATTCTCTCGTCATAACGGGTACTGATAACGAAATCATCCGAGGTGTAATGCATGTCATGATTGCCGAGGAGCAGGATGACATCGTCTGGATGTTTCTTCTTGAACTGTATTATTGAACGGAAATTCTTTATCAATTCTATTGGCTTTATATCTTCATAAGGATCGCAATAATCACCAAGGAAGACAAACATGCTGCCCTTGTGGACTTTGACTATGTCTTTCCAACATGTTAGACCATGAACATCACCTATCACAACTATGGGTTTCGTATTTTTTTTGTTATTCATATGCAAAGACGTTTCAAATTGATTGTTCAGTCATATTTGGATTTCAGTTCTCCTGCAAGATACTTTTCGTACTGGTCAATGAGAAGGTTCTTCCTTCTTGTTGAAATGGGAAGTGAGGGATTCATTGTCGCTATTGTAGGCGAATGATCTATATCTCCAAAATCATAAGGAATCACTTCATATGTATCAAGGTGGTTCCCAAACTGATAACCAAGACTATGGTCTGATACGTCGTAATCCGAATGGGTGGACAGGTATGCCTCCATCTTCGTTGATATTTCCTCAATAGAGGGAGGTGCTTTGACTACGATGGCTAAACAAACAACGTTGTCACTCCAATAGTCATTGCCAGGATAGCCGAATACCTCCACAATGTCACCGGGTTTGAATCGGATTTCTTCAGGCTTGCGTCCATAGAATATACGCTTCTTGCCTAGGTAATGTCCCAGTTCCAACTCACCACCTAGGTATGGTGCTTCCCACTGCGTGATATTGGCATAGTCGTTTATACCCCAAAGTGTTCCATCAGGAAGATAGATGCGCTCCGAAAAACTATCAGCCCTCAAATGCTCAGACACCTGTATTCCAACCGGTATTTCAACGATAACATTGGCATAGGTATCATTTGAATGAAAGGACGAATAATCTTTAATGTATTCCTCAGCCTCTGTCAAACTATTATAATAAATAGATAGGTGCGAATCTAATTTGAACTCTGGCCAATGACACTTTTTGATGTTATGATACTTATAATTGTACCGCGTTACCTTATATATGCTCTGTATATGTAAATCTTTCGCTTCGTTCATTTTATGGAATCTCCATTGGTAAGTAATTATTCAAGTTCCCAAGCCCTCAAAATGGCGAAGTGTTCTTTGTCGTTATGATAAAGATGACACTTAGATAGTTCCCAAAAGAGTCCGGCCACCAGTTTTGGCTCTGACATGGTCACATCCTTATCAATTTCTATTTCCATGCCAAGCAGTTCGTTGATATACATATATCTTCCTAATACACACCAGTTACCGTCATTCCGATCCCTGATAGTACAAATCATGTCAATGTCTGGAGACGTTCCCTCCCATCGATCAACAATCTTTATATGGTTGTCACTCTTTTCAGGCTCAACCGCCTGAAGTCGATGGTAAAGTTCGGAATACTCCTTTATGAGTTCATCACGATTGTCTTTAAGAAATGTCATGTGTGGGACTATTTCCTCAAAGGTATTATTATGTAATAAATCGGAATAGGTCATTCCCCTTTCTTTACAAATATCAGTATTTCTCCTGTTTCATTGCCTTGGCCAAACATATTACTATCGACTAATTTGTAACCCTTAGCCTTATATTCCATGACTGTGGGATTGTCATCGTAATTACCTGGTGAGCCTTTGCTTACAACTGCTACAGCATCTTTTCCGTAAGTTTCCCATGCACCAATTTGGTTCATGCACCTCACGCCCTCTATCAATTTTGCATCCATATTCGACTAGTCTTTCTTTTCTGCCATTTTAATGATTGCCTCAGGAATAGCCACCTCGTATGCTATATTATCAAGTTCCAGTCCGGCATTCATATGATTATAGAAGAAATCTTTCACCTCATTGTCATCAAGGCCAGAAACGTAATCGTCCAGCCAGTCATTGAAGGCATCGATTTTGTCTTCCTCTAATGTGTCCTCATTGAGCTCGCCATCCTCCATATAGTCTTCTTCATCATACTCGAACTTGAAACCGCAGTTTTCTATGCAATAGGCCATCAGTTCATCTGTTTCATATTCAAAGTAGCCGCTATGATATCCTTCCCAAAGCCAATGCAACTCTTCTGCATTATATGCCATATCATAATACGCATCACGTAGTTTTTCATATATGTCTGGATACAATTCTTCGAGTCTGAGTTCTTCAATATCAGTTGTCCCCTCCTTACGGATAAGTTCGACAATTTTTACCACTTCCTCGTCAGAGAGTTCGACATATCCTTCACTTTCAACATTCACTGCACCCGAGTGCGAGATACCAAGACAAGTATCATTTTCAATACTGTATAAAGCCATTTTCTTATAAGTTATATAGGTTAAAGTAATTATTACTTGCGCTGCATGTGTCCAAAAGCACACTGGCTGCATTTGAATCCGGAACCATAGCGTCCAGTATGTTTTCCTAAACATGATGGACATATGCGATAGCCGCACTTGTCACAAACATACCAGTTCCAGGTATCAGGTAGTGACTGACCACAACATTGACAAGGTATCCAAGCCATAATATAGATAATTTGAGTAATTTATTCAATATTTCTTTCTAAATGTGGTGCATAGTTAGCTGTTTCTTTTGTGATAATAAACTCTAATATACGTATAATAACCCAGAATGGATAAAAGTCCCCAAAATTGACTTGCTCTCCATCTTTCCAATGGAACATTGTTTTATACGTATATGCGCTTTCTACGACTCTTCATTAATGTGTAATTTTGCACCATCAAATAAATAAGTAATAATGAATAGGTTAGACTTTGGCAACAAGGAACTTTTAAATAAGTACTACTATGAGAAGTTCGTTTTTGACATCAGCAACTATTTTGTTGTTAATGGATGGAAGCCGTTTAATTACAAAAAGGATTTCAAAGTAGATACTGACACTTATATTAAAAACTTGCATACCCGTGGTAGACATACCTTCGATGGAGATCCAGCTATTTACATGGGATGCGGCCCATGGTGGGATGTGCAACAGAACTTTGAGTTCAGTGGCATCTTTGCCTTTCTTTACATCGCAATGAAGTGTATCAGGAAGCACTGTGATAACGAGAAAGCATTTGAATTCTGTCAAAAACATTGTTTCCCACTTATAAATGACAGACAGGCAATCGAGGACTTCGATGTAGTAGCCACACTGAAAGAGGCATGTATCGCTCCACTACATGTTGAAGCAGAAAACTATACATCTATGCTCAACGAAGTCATTCCATATATGTTTGAACAAACGATGCCTTTCCTCGACAATTGCACCTTGGCAGTGAGGGAAGAGCTCATTGAGCGATTAACAGTGTTTCGTCAATGGGTTGAAAACACCAAGGATGAACTGGTTTCCTTTCATGGCATGAGATTTCGAAGAGAATATATGTCATCCGTTAGCCCTTATCCAGCCAAGTACTTTCAGCTGGATTCCTGGATGAAGTTATCAAACCAATACAAAGTCTATTCATTCAATGATATAGAAAAACTGAAGTTAAAACCAGCTTTTGCAGCTTCTGAAATAACCGATTATGATGGTCCTATCGTCCCGCATTTCGATGATTTGGATTTCATGATTAAACAGGAAATAGAAATAAGAGATACCAATCTGGAAGATGAGTTGTTTGATGAAGCCTCCGAGCAGGATGAAAATGAGAATATGCTATATAATATTCTTTTAAACGTTCTTTGGGATGATGAGACTTTTATAAAGGAAGGTCGGACAGGACTCAAAGACTGTTGGGGGCGTGTTATAGTGCCCGCAGAATACGAAGACTGCGAAGGTATACATGATGGGAGATTTATACATCATGAAAACATCTGTATCTCTGTGAAGAAAGGAGGCAAATGGGCTTTCCTACGAAGGAATAATTACCATGAACAAGTTACAGACTTTATGTTTGATGATGTTGAGCTTACATTTCAGGGCTATTACTCTGTAAAAATTGGAGATAAACACGGCCTTTATAGTCAAAGCGGAAGGGAACTGATTCAGGCAAGAATGGATGACATATACCATCCAACCGTTTGCGAATGGCACATTATGTATAAAGAAGACGGCAAGTACGGAATTCTATACAATAATGGCATTCGGACGAAGGAACTGGCAGAAGACATTGATCTCGAAAGCGGCCACTTTTTGTCTGTTAAAGTGAATGGAAGATGGGGATATTATACAGAAGACGGCTGCTTCACTTTAAAACGCAAAGAAGCATACCTCACTCGCAATGGCTTTAACATAGATAGCTTGGTTAAATATAGCCATGGATTTTCAACTGAATTTGACCCCGAGAATCCGAACTTAGGTGATTATGTCCCTTTAGAAGAGTTTAAAAAAGAACTCACAAAGAAGCTATGGAGATTTTCGGAGCGCATGGATTTTCGTGAGAGCTGTCTTGAGGGGAAAGCGAAAATCGGAATGGGAATAGACAAGAAAGCACTATTCTATACAATTATCCCCGATGGTCCTACATTCTGCATTGACATGGAACGTCCTTACCTTATGAAACTGCTCGATGACCGCTATCATGATATGCTGCAGACATGGGATGGATATGAGAAAGAGAAAGAATTGCTCAAGACTTGGATGAACGAAAAAAACAGGAAAACAGGGGTCAGAAATTGGGCTGAATGCATATATGAAAGGAATAACTGTCTCCGAAACAAAGATCAACCACTTGTTATGAGTTATGCTTACAGAAAAACCATTGATATAAGTATATTCACGGACTCAGAATTTGAGCAATACGATTTCCCCGAAATACAATTCAACTCATAATACATATAACAAAAGTAAAGAAAACCAGACAGGAAGATTATTATTTGTGTATATAAACACTGTTTTTCTATTTGTCAAACATCGAAACGCCCTAACCACTCCGTCGATATTCTGGTTATGGACAGAATCGTCTTTCTTCTCCAAGACATTTAAAGATGTTGAACCTTGCACAGTGACCATAACACTGTGCAAACAAATAAGAAAGATATGGAAAAAAACATTTTCAATTATGACGATTGGTTGAGCGGACACACTAAACGCAAGACTATGATGCAGAAACTGGAGCGAAGCTTAGTTCCTTTCGAACTATTCGATGTCATAGGAATGAGAAATGATAAGCAACAACGCTCTGGAGAGGTTATTGTGGGAGAGAACACCTACCACTACGAAATCTCGTATGACTACAAGTGCATAGGGCATGATGTGTATGATGCAACATTAACAGCCGTTGACATTAAGGATAAGTGGACAAATCTTCTCATGGGCTATAATAAGTTCAAGGTAGTGATGGACCATCATAAGATTAAAACCATCTATTCCGACCATGAAGATTACTTCCAGAAGATTATTGAGATGTTTGAGAATAATGACATGCGAGCTCTTTATCAGAATCGCAGTGTCTACATCAATAATCTCCTCGCGCGATACATATTATTACGCCTGCTGGAAAAACATCGTCCAGATTTACAGTTGCTGACTACTGTAGACACGCCCGAGGAAGGAAAAGTATTCGTCATAGCTGCCTCTTCAAACCGCACTGAAATGATCATGTATGCTTTCAGCAAGCGAGAGGCAATGGAAATGGCGAATCAGTTTGACGGCATCTGTAGAAATCTGACTATTGTATATTTCTTCAATCAGGATTTCGAATATGACGGAAATAGCCGATGTTTCGAGTCCGGCTGCACCAAGGTCATATCTGCACGTTCCTTTTATATGGAACTAACAGTAGACACCATCGAGCGAAGAATTATCGAGAGAAGGATGCTTATGTTAGTCAGCATACTCTATAACGAGCACTTGGAATGGCATTTCGACCGCATAGAACGTGTCGTAGCAAACCCTCCTTTATTCGGGAAGCACATGGCTGAACAGAAGAAAAAGCTGAAAGCCCTAAAGAACAAAGCATCCAAAGCCAGAAAAAAACTGGAGAGTCAAGGGCTGCCATGGTGGGAGAGAATTACTCGAACTTTACTTGAAGATGCTTTGAATGTACTCAGCGATGAACCGAAAACACACTCTGACATCTTCCACTTTTTATGCGCCGCAAACATAGTCAATGCCTACGTCAACCAATGTAAGCAGAAAAGGAAATTCAACGACAGGCAAGTACAGCGTATGTATCAGGCAAAGAATCAGATATTCAAGTGCATTGTGAATCTATTGGAAGAACATAATCCTAATGTACAAATCTCCGTCAGCACCCTACCTGCCATTCTTGTTAACATGACCATAGAGAAGCGTAAATTCCAGATAAGCTTCCGTGGAATGAATAATCAAGTATTGGAGAAGCTCTTCAATGCCGGTGTAGACAGACATGGCAAGTTTGACGGTTATTATCTCCAGCCGATTGCAACTGCACTATATCAGTATTCATATATGTTAAGATGGAAAGGACTTTAAAACGATAACAAGTAAAAAAAACAACTATGACACAGAAATGGATTTATGAACAAGGATTATATTATCCCGTAACAGGCGAAACCACCCTACACAACACTCCAGGCTATGGTGTGTTTAACGTGGAGGTATCACCATCAGACAGTAATCGTATAGGATTGCGACGTATAGCTGATGAGTTCACTTTCGACTTTAAGATTTACGACCTTGGATGTGAAGACATCTTCAATCTGGTTGAAGACCGATGGAGTTCACCTTCATTCAAGGAATCTGGCCGAAACCTCGGTATAATCTTCAACGGACTGAAAGGGACAGGCAAAACAATAGCGGCAAAGATCCTTTCCAACCGACTTCGCATGCCAGTGGTAATTGTTTCTAACTCACAACCAGGCTTGGTTGACTTCATACAGTCATTGGAGTTTGAAAGTGTTGTTTTGGTTGACGAAGCAGAAAAAACCTTTTGCGAAGATGATGACGTTCTCCTTCGAATGATAGAAAGTGTCTACAACATGAAGCGAAAGGTATTCATTCTGACCACAAACACTTTGGATGTCAATGAGAATCTAATTGGACGGCCTGGTCGAATCAGATATGTAAAACAGTTTGGTAACTTAACAGAAAAGGCCATAAACGAATTCTTAGATGACAACTTAAAAGAACAGTCCAACAGGAAAGTAGTTCTGAGAGTAATTGACACTCTTGCAATTTCCACAATAGACATTCTTAAATGTATAGTGGAAGAAATCAACCTCAATGGAGTTATTGGCGAAGGCTCACTTCTGAACATACCGAAAGCATCCATAAGGTACGATGTGATGACATTAAGCACCGAACGAAGTGAATTTAATCGCATAAAAGAATTCATCAAAGGGCAATTATCTCATAATATTTCCGTGGTTCAATGGATACGAGGCGTTGATTCTGATGGAAAACCTAACATAGACTCACTTCGTAAAAATGCAAATTGGGTGAGTATGAAATATCTATCAGCAGAATCACGAACTTTATACACAGGATTAGAGACAATTGAAGGAGACATTATTTTGGAAGAACCTGATGAAAATGGTTACTTCATAATGAAAAGCAGATACGCAACGAATGAAGAACTCTGCGTTCTCATTCAGACCTACGACTATCCTTCATTGTATAAAGGACGTCTTGTGTAAGACAAGTATATTAAGGGTGGTGAGTTGGTTCATCACCCTTAATACTTGAAATTTGGCTGTTATACGTATATCCCACTTCTGAGTGTGAATAAGAAAGTCTAATTTTGTGGCGTTAATAGAGAGCTTTGATTATGAATAAAGGAAACAAGACATACAAAGAAGGAGACCTCGTAAAGATTAGGACAAACAAATGTAATGTCCACCTCATGGAGATGTTTGGCCACTGCCAGTTTAATCCTGACGAGATTACGCACAGTGAGTATATTGCTCTTATAACAGCGGTGATAGAAAATGGTGCCTATTATTCTGTAACCATATTCGCTCCACATGGCGAATGTTATCATGTAATTGATGAAGAAGAGGTATTGGGGCCTTCAAGTGTTGATGACCTTCCAAAAGAAAAACGTGAGATTTCAAGATGGAGAAGTCCAATAGAGAAAATCTCGTACAACGTATTAGGACAAGATCTGCTGAGCGGACTTTCTCTTAACACAAAACGCATGACACTTGCAATTGCAGCTGTAAATCATCTACACTCCGAGGGAAAGATTCGGGTCGTCGAGATGGCACCAAGTCTGTCTTTCCTAAGAGCAGCCATCAACAAAAATCTTGATGTTGCTTTGGCGCAGTCCAACTTGTCTGGTAAACGTCAGAAAGAGTTAGAAGAAAAAAAGGAACAGCTTGCTCAATGGGCTAATTCACTTCATTTCGAAGAACACTACGAATATCACATTGGAGTTGACAAATCGGACAGGGAAGCATACGAAGAACCTAATGGCTTGGTGTATTATATTGTAGCTGTAAACGAAGATGCCACAAAGGCTTTTGTCATGGGAACGAGAGATGAACAGAATGATTTCTTCAATTATATGGGACCCGATTTCAAGAACCTATACATAGAAGCAAACATCTTCCGCAACGATTGTAAAAAATAAGGATATGCCCAAAAGAAGATTATACTGTCCACTGGTAAAAAAATATTGCAGACACTCCGTGAAGGAAGGAGATAACTCAATGTGCAGACTTTCAGAGAAACCTCTTTCCGAGTGTAAAGAATGCGTTTGGGATTCTATCTATAAAGAAAAGCATAAGGTTGAAATCTGGTTTTCCAAAGATGGATGGCAGAAGAGGCATCTTTTTATGAGAGGAACATGCTTTGAAAAAGAAGATTTGAGAATAATTTTCGATTATGGTGGAATAGCGATTCAGAAAAGCCTACATAATAATATTCGTATTAAAAATTCAGAGGAACTGAGAAACCTATTGCCACACTTATTCCCAGAATGGTTGATAATAGAATTATCTAAAAGAATAAAGTATGAAAGCAAAAAATGATGCCATTTACGGAGCCATTGCAGGCGATGTTATTGGCTCCGCCTACGAGTTCAAAGGAGCACGCTATGAACCCATACAGTTATTTAAACAATGTTGCCAGTTTACCGACGACACTGTATTGACTGTCGCCGTTGCTGATTGGCTCACTCATGCCGATTGTAATTTGCAGGACATGCTAATTCAGTATGCCCGAAAGTATGCTTACGCTGGATATGGTCCGAGTTTCGCTAAATGGGTCAGGCGTAAGAACCATCAGCCTTACAATAGTTGTGGAAACGGAAGTGCCATGCGTGTAAGTGCTGTTGGATGTATTGCCAAAAGTTTGAAAGAAGCTCTGCAACTTGCGAAAGAAAGTGCGATACCGACACATAACCACCCAGAAGGTGTGAAGGGTGCACAGGCAACGGCTGCAGCAATTTATCTTGCCCGACAGGGAAAGGACAAGGAAGATATAAAAGCAAGACTCAAGGAACTGTTCGATTATAATCTTGACAGATCATACGCAGAAGTCTGTCAGGATGTTTATGAGTTCCATGTTCTCTGCCAGACAACCGTACCAGAGGCACTCATATGTTTCTTTGAGAGCGAGAGCTATGAAGAATGTATCCGTATGGCAATGCTGACAAACAAGGATACTGACACAGCTGCATGTATCGCCGGGTCCGTTGCGGCAGCATATTATGGCATGCCAGAACATATCAAGAAGCGTCTGATGGACTTCATCCCTGAAGATTTTATTCATATTGTTGAATCAATAAAAGATTGAATCAAACTGAATGGGTACTATAGCACAGGATGCCTCAGAAAGGCGCAACTATAAACAAAATGGATACGAGTATCTTCTGAACGACGAGGAAAAGACTGCATGGATAGTCAAAGGCTCTCGCATAGGAAGACGTCGCAGGTATCGTATACCAAATCATGTTGTCATAAACGGTGAACGTTATGACATTGAAAGCGTTGAAATAGGTGCGTTTGGAAAGGCAAAATGTCTGAAACATCTGGTTGTTCCCGACAGTATATTGTTCATTGATGAGTACAACTTCAGTTCATTACCGAACCTGAGAAGCATATACATTGGCAAAGGACTACAATATCTCACATCCTGGATATTTGGTAATAATCCAAAGCTAAACAGTTTTGACATCAGTAAGGATAATCCTAACTTATATATAGAGCATGGTACAGTTTATACAAAAGATGGCAAGTGTGCCGTTACCAATCCGTTCAAGCCCAAACATATAATAATAAAGGAAGGAGTAGAAAGCATCGAACAGATTGCTTTTTCTTGGAATAGCAAATTAGAAAAGATACAATTCCCCTCAACCCTTAAAAGAATTGGTGACAACAGCATTGCAGGATGCCCTCGATTACAGTCTGTGACATTACCTGAAGGATTCGAAGCGTGCACAGTACAGAGTTTTCAGGATAATGAAGGATTGGAAACTGCAGACTTGCCTTCTACAATAAAGAAATATGGCTGTGAGACTTTTAATAATTGCCCACAGCTAAACACTCTCATCATCCGCACCAACCATGTGCTGGAATTAAATACGTGGAGAAATGAACCTTTGGATTTGTCTTCCCATTGTACGTTGAAAGTACCCAAAGAATTAGTTGAGGAATATAGACAACATCCATTGTGGGGAAATTTTAGGAATATTGTAGCAATTGATTAAAACAAAAAAACATGGCACAATTTGAAGATCCATTT
>ODAI010294218.1_pt1 | contig 10707 bp, 1 predicted proteins | sample 1539321 | NCBI WGS metagenome assembly ODAI01 (sample SAMN02144231, study PRJEB22623) | gut metagenome | biome: sheep rumen | host: Ovis aries | place: New Zealand | reverse complement strand
TGAAGTACAGATATTAATGGATAGATTACTGGTTATTTGCAAGCAGATGGCTATTAATCCAGACAATAAGGTTTCTAATATTGAGGTAATAAGTGAAGAAGAAAAGGCCGTAATTATTAATGAATTTTATGGTGTAGATGTTAATTATCCAAAACAAGAAACTATAGCAGAGATATTTGAGAAACAGGTAGAAAAAACACCTGATAATATAGCAGTTGTATTTGAAGAAAGTAAATTAACATATAGAGAGTTAAACAATAGAGCAAATCAGTTGGCTAATAGACTCATAGAACAAGGAGTAAAGCCAGGTGATTATGTTGCTATGTACATTGAGAGAAGTCTTGAAATGATAGTTGGTATTTATGGAATTATAAAAGCAGGAGCTGTATATGTTCCTATAAATACAATGTATCCAGAAGACAGAGTTGAGTATATTTTAAAGGATTGTAATGCAGGAGTATTACTTCTTGGAAATACGAAGCTTGATGTTGATTTCGATGGAAAGAGAATTAACTTAAAAGAAGAAAACTTTGGTGATGATGTATGCGCAAATCCTGAGATTTGTGTTACTCCAGAAAGTGGATTATATGTAATTTATACATCAGGAACAACAGGAAAACCAAAGGGTTGTGAAATCATGCATAAGAATGTAGTCAGACTATTATTTAATGATGCATTTGAGTATGATTTTAATGATGAAGATGTATGGACAATGTTCCATTCATATGGATTCGATTTTTCAGTATGGGAGATGTATGGAGCAACTCTTTATGGAGGAAAGTTAGTAGTTGTAAGTGAAGATGAAGCAACAGACACAGCTAAGTTCTTAAAACTATTAAAGAATCAAAAAGTAACAGTATTAAATCAGGTACCAACAGCTTTTTATAACTTAGATTATGAAGATAAGGGTGAAGATCTTTGTGTAAGATATCTTATATTTGGTGGAGAAGCATTAGATCCAACAAAGTTAAGAGGATGGAAGGAGAAACATCCAGAAACAAAGATAATCAACATGTATGGAATTACAGAAACAACAGTACATGTAACTTATAGAGAAATAGGCGAAGAGGAAATAGAAAGAGGAATAAGTGATATTGGAAAGGCAATACCAACACTTAGTGTATACATTATGAACGGGGATACTATGTGTGGAATAGGTATGCCTGGTGAATTATGTGTAACAGGTGAAGGTCTTGCTAAAGGATATTTAAACAGACCAGAACTTACAGCAGAGAAGTTTGTAAAGAATCCTTTTGGGGAAGGAAGAATGTATCGTTCAGGAGACCTTGCGAGATGGTTACCAGATGGAAACATAGAATATTTAGGTCGAATCGATGAACAGGTAAAAATCAGAGGATTTAGAATTGAACTTGGAGAAATCGAAAGCAGAATTAGAGATATTGAAGAAATCAGAGATGCTGCGGTAATAGTAGGAAATGACGGTAGTGGAAATAAGGCTATTTTTGCGTATTTTGTAGTTGAAGATGGAAAGAAAACAGCATTATCAGACATTAGGGAGAAGCTAAGTGTAAATTTACCAGATTACATGATTCCAGCGTATATGATGCAGATAGAAAAAATACCTGTAACAAAGAATGGAAAACTTGATAGAAGATCACTTCCTGTAATTAAAGCAAAAACAGAAAAGGAATATATCGAACCAAGAAACGAAGCTGAAAAAGCGGTATGTAAAGCATTTGCTGAGATATTAAACGCTGAAAAAGTTGGTGTAAAAGATAGCTTCTATGAACTAGGTGGAGATTCAATTAAGGCTATAAGAATTATTTCAAAATTAAGAAACCTAGGGTATACAGTAACAGTAAAAGACATAATGAATGGTAAAACTGTTGAAAAGATAGCAGTCGAAGTTAAAACAAGGTTAGAAGAAACAAAGTATGAGCAAGGCGAAGTTGTTGGTATGGTTGAGCCTACTCCAATAATAAAGGAATTTTTTGGTTGGAATCTTTTAAAACCATGGTATTTTAATCAGTCAATGATGTTTATGGTGGATGGAATTGATAATGTTGTAATTAGACAGGCTGTTGAAGAAATTGTAAAACATCATGACATGTTAAGAGTGGTTTGTAGGGATAATTTGCTTGAAATATTATCAATAAATGAAAGCAAACTGTTTGATTTTTATGAGTTTGATTACAGTAATGAAAAGGATAAACATAAGTCTGTAGATGAAAAGTGTACGGAAATACAGGGAAGTATTGATCTTGAGAATGGTCCTATAGTAAAAGTTGCAGTATTTGAACTTGGAGAAACAAAACAGATGATGATTTGTATTCATCATTTGGCTGTGGATGGAGTTTCTTGGAGAATAATTAGTGAAGACTTTGAGGATGCTGTAAATCAGATTGAGAAAGGAAAGAAAGTTATTCTTCCTGAAAAAACGGCATCATTTATTGAATGGGGCAAGAAATTAAATGAATATGAGAAAAAGTTAGGAATTAGAGAAAAAATTTACTGGAAGAAAGTTAATGATGAAATTGTAGAAGGTAAAATATCAACTGATTATTCGGATGGTGAATTAGGATTTTCGATAGTTCAATTTAGTAATGAAACAACAGAAAAATTGCTTACAAAGAGTAGTAATGCCTATGGAGCAAAGATTGATGAAGTGTTGATTGCAGGACTTGCTAGAGCAGTAGGTCGAATTACAGGACAAAAGAAATTAGCTATAAAGAATGAGGGACATGGAAGAGAAGAAATACATGAATCTATAAGCATAGATAGAACTGTTGGATGGTTTACAAATATTTATGCTTTATGTGTAGATGTTAGCGAGGATAATGCAACAGCAATTGTTTCAGCTAAGGATGTGATTAGAGGCATACCTAATAATGGAATGGGGTATGCATATGTTAATCATGAAGTGCTTCCAGATGTTACATTTAATTACCTTGGAGAGTTTAAGTTTAATCAAACTGATGATGAAGAAATATGGAGTACAGGTGAAGATATAGCAAGTGATAACAAAAACGATGATGCTATTTTAGTTAATGGAGGAACTTATAACGGAGTATTATCTTTTATGATTAAGAGTAATAACTCAGATTTTGGAAAGAAATTTATTTCAAGATTAGCGGAAGAATTTGAGAACGCGGTTATAGAACTTTCAGAGTATTGTTCATTAATTGATAAGAACGAAACAATGACGAATAGCGATTTGTCAGATGATACGTTGGATAATGATGAACTAGATTATTTGAATTCATTAATTGATTGATTATAGGAGGACATAATGGCAATAGTAAATGATAAAATACAGGATGTATATGGATTAACACCTTTGCAAGAAGGAATGCTTTTTCATGATTTATCTGATAAAGAATCTACAGCATATGTAGTTCAAACGGTTCTAAAAATAGAGGGGAGTTATGATATAAAGAGTTTTAAAGATGCATTGGATTTATTATCAGCTAGATATGATGCATTAAGAACTATGTTTGTATATGAAAAACTAAAAGAACCTAAGCAGATTGTACTTAAGGAAAGAGAAGTAGAATTAAACAGTATCGATTTGTCTAAAGAAAATAGTTTTGAACAAAAAGAAAAAATAGACTCAATTAAAGTGGAAGATATAAACAGAAAGTTTGATTTAAAAAATGATTCATTACTTAGAGTTACTGTTATTAAAATTGAAGAGAGTAAATGTGTTTTGATATGGACAGTTCATCACATAATAATGGATGGCTGGTGTAGTAATATTCTTTTTGAAAAATTCTTTGATTATTATACGAGACTTAATAATGGGGAAAGCTATGATGAAATGAAGAAAACAATAGATGAAGAGACATCTAGAAGTCCTTTATATAGTGATTATATTAAATGGTTAAATAAGCAGGATAAAGAAAAGGCAAGTAAGTATTGGAAAGATGAACTTGATGATTATGAAAATGATGCTGAAATAAAACCTATGAAAAAACCTGAACCTACAGAGGAACAAGTTAGAGAATTATGGGGAGAATTAGATGTTGATATAACAAATAAAATAAAGGACTTTGCTGAGAGTATTGAGGCAACAATTAATAATGTGGCAGAAACAGCAGTAGGTATATTGGTACAAAAGTATACTAGAAGTGAGGACGTTGTTTTTGGAAAAGTTGTATCTGGAAGAAATGTGCCAATTGACGGTATAGAGGAAGTTGTGGGCATGTTTATTAATACAATACCAGTAAGAATAACTGCAAATAAGGATATGACAGTATCTGAATTGGTGAAAAGACAGCATATTAAAGGTGTTGAAAGTACAAATTATGATTATTGTTCTCTTGCAGAAATTCAGGATAATACTGTTCTTAAATCAAATCTTATTAAACATACATATGTATTTGAAAATTATTTATCAGGTGTTAATACTGAGCAAGAAGATGATAAGGCAGCTGGAAATTTTTCTATTACTGTAGAATCATCAAGAGAACAGACACATTATGGAATTTCATTTGCTGCAATGGAAATAGATGGAAAACTAAATTTTAAGATTCTTTATAATCCAAATCAGTTTTGTGATGATGAAATTAAACATATAATGGATAAATTATTAGTGATTTGTGAAAAAATTGCATTAAATCCAGAATGTAAAGTTTCAGAACTTGAAGCAATAAGTAAGGAAGAAAAACGACTTGTTTTAGATGAGTTTAATGATACAAAATATGAATATCCAATTGATAAAACAGTCGTAGAATTATTTGAAGAACAGGTTGAAAGAACGCCGGATAATGTTGCGGTAGTTTATGAAGATAGCAAGATAACATATAGAGAGCTAAATAATAGAGCAAATGCTCTTGCGCATAAATTACGTGAATTAGGAGTAAAACCTGATGATTACGTGGCAGTAATAGCGGTAAGAAGTATAGAGATGATAGAAGGAATATATGGAATCATAAAATCAGGTGGTGCATATGTTCCAGTCGATCCAACATATCCCGAGGATAGAATCAGATTTATGTTGGAGGATTCAAATCCAAAGGCTGTATTAGTTTATACAGATGAGGAAGTAAGTGTTATAGATAAAGATGAAAATGTTATAAGAATAAATGATAGGGAAATACCAGTGATTAATCTTGCAAGTAGTGAGGTTTTTGTTGGTGTGTTTGAAAATCCAGAAAGAGTAAATAAACCTGAAGATGCAGTATATTGTATTTATACATCAGGAACAACAGGAAAACCTAAGGGTGTACCAAACATAAATAAAGGTTTAATTAATAGAGTATTATGGATGCATAAGAAATATCATCTTTCGGAAGAAGATGCAATTTTACAGAAGACAACCTTTACATTTGATGTATCTGTGTGGGAAATCATATGGTGGAGCTTGGTTGGAGCAAGAGTTGTAATGCTTAAGCAGGGAGATGAAAAAGTTCCAGATGCGATAATGAAAACAATCGAGAAAAATAAGATTACACATATGCATTTTGTACCTTCAATGTTAAATATATTCTTATTAGATGCTGAAGGAAAAGATGTAAGAGGATTGAGTAGTCTTAAATATGTATTTTCAAGTGGAGAAGCATTAAGTAGGGATAGTCTTAGAACATTTAATAAGTTAATTAGGAGTAAAAATGAAAATACAAGATTAATAAATTTATATGGTCCAACAGAATCCAGTATTGATGTTACATATTTTGATTGTGAGTATGATTATGAATGTTTACCAATAGGAAAACCAATTGATAATGTACAGATATATATTGTTCAGGGAGATAAGTTATGTGGAATAGGAATACCTGGAGAGTTATGCATAGGAGGAGTTGGTCTTGCAAGAGGATATTTAAATAGACCAGAACTTACGACTGAGAAGTTTGTAAAGAATCCTTTTGGTGAAGGAAGAATGTATCATACAGGAGATCTTGCAAGATGGTTACCAGATGGAAATATAGATTATCTTGGAAGAATAGATGAACAGGTTAAGATTCGCGGATTTAGAATTGAACTTGGAGAAATTGAAAGTAAAATAGCTGAAATAGATGGTGTTAAAGAAGTTACAGTAGTAGCGAAAGATGATTATGAAGGTGAAAAGAATATTTATGCATATTATGTTGGAGAAGATAGTAAAGTAACGGCTTCGATAATAAGGGATAGTCTTAGAGTATCTTTACCTGAGTATATGATTCCAGCATATATGATGCAGATAGATTCTATTCCTGTAACAAAGAATGGAAAAGTTGATAAACGAGCATTGCCTGATATTGAAGTTGCTTCAGAAAGAGAATATGTTGCGCCTAGAAATGAAATTGAAGAAATGGTTTCAGAAATATGGTGTGATGTTTTAAATCAAGATAAGTTGAGTGTTTGTGATGCTTTTTATGAATTAGGTGGAAATTCTATTCGAGCAATGAAGTTGATTAATAGAATTAATCAGGAATTTTCAATATCTATTAAACTTTCAGATTTTTTAAAATCGAAGATGACAATTGAAGATATGTCGATAATGGTGGAGGAGAGTTTATATAATAGCTTATCCGATGAAGAAAAAGAATATTTGAATGAATAAAAAAATATAAATAATGTACTTTATAAGGAGTTAACGGAGGGTAAAATGGTTGATATAAAGGAAAAAGGACGAATGAATCGTGAAAAATTAGCAGAGTTAATGAAAAAACGTAGAGAACAGGCGAGTACGGGAGAGATAAAGGACCAATCAATACCAAAAGCAGAAGAAAAAGAGTATTATCCTATGTCTTCTGTTCAGAAGAGAACATATCTTATTTCTCAGATGGATCCTGATAGCGTTGTCTATAACATGACGCAAAATAATAGAATTATAGGTGAAGTGCGTCCGGAAAACTTAAAAGAAGCGGTTCAAAAACTTATAAATAGACATGAAATATTAAGAACTAGTTTTTTAGAGATAAATGGAGAATTCGTTCAGAAAATTCTACCTAAGGTTGAGGCGGATTTTGAATATATTAGGGATATAGAAACACCGGAAGTTGAGTTGACTAGTAGTTTGAAACAACCATTTGATTTAAGTACACCTCCATTAGTTAGAGTAAGACTTGTAGATAGAGGAGAATATCATTTATTAAGCATTGATATGCATCATATTGTAGGTGATGGTATGAGTGCAGCTACATTTATTAAAGAACTTAATGCATTATACAATGGAGAAGAATTAAAACCATTAACTCATCAATATAAAGATTATAGTGAATGGATGAGAACAAGAGATTTAAGTAGTCAAGCATCATATTGGAAGAATCAGTTTGATGATGAGATTCCTGTACTTGATATGCCTCTTGACTTTGTGAGACCGCAGGAACAGAGCTTTGAAGGAGCGTTCATAATAAGGGGAATAGGAAAGAATCTTACTAAGCAGATAAAAGAGATGGCAAAAGCAAATGGGGCTACTGATTTTATGATTTTTATGTCGGCAGCAATGGTTCTTTTGTCAAAGTATAGTAGGCAGGAAGATATCGTAATAGGTACACCAATTACTGGAAGAACACATAGGGATACTGAGCAAATGCTTGGTATGTTTGTTAATACTCTCGCTATGAGAGGTAAGCCAGAAAACAATAAAACATATAAAGAATTTTTAAATGAGATAAAAGACATAAGTATTAATGCATACGAAAATCAGGAGTATCCATTTGAAGAACTTGTAGAAGCTGTTAGTGTTGAAAGAGATATGTCGAGAAATCCAATTTTTGATGTATTACTTGTACTTCAAAATAATGAGGAACAGGATTTAAATCTTGGAGATACAAATGTTGGATGGGCAGAAACAAAAAATACAATTGCTAAGTTTGATTTATCATTTATTATTGAAGAATATAATGGTGAGTATGGTATAGGAGTTGAATATTGTACAGCATTATACAAAGAAGAAAGTGCAAATGATTTAATAAATCATTTTATTGCTTTACTTGAGAGTGTTATAAGTAATCCAAGTAAAAAATTAAATGAATTAGATATAGTAAATGAAGAAGAAAAAAATCTTATTCTTAAGGATTTTAATAATACAAAAGTAGAATATCCAAGTGATAAAACAGTAGTTGAATTGTTTGAAGAAGAGGTTGAGAAGCATCCAGATAAAGTTGCATTGATATTCCAAGAAACAGAATTAACATATAGACAGTTAAATGAAAAGGTGAATCAGTTAGCTTATAGATTAAGAAACCTTGGTGTAAAAGCAGATGACTGTGTTGTTGTTTTAGCGGATAGAAGTGTTGAGATAGTAGTTGGTATCTTAGGTATCATAAAAGCAGGTGGTGCATATGTACCAGTAGATCCAACCTATCCAGAGGAAAGAATAGAATTTATATTAGATGATTGTAATCCAAAAGCAGTACTTATATACACTGATGAGGAAATAAGTTTTATAAGTGATTCAGAAAATATAAAGATAAATAATAAAGAAATACCATTAATAAATCTTGCAGATAGTAGGGTTTATTCAGGTGCGTCTGAAAATCCAGAACATATTAATACACCTAATGATGCTATTTATTGTATCTATACATCAGGAACAACAGGAAAGCCTAAGGGTGTAATAGTTATAAATCGAAATGTAGTAAAACTAGTAAAGAATTGCGATTTCACTGAATTAAATGAAGATACAATTATGTTGCAGACAGGACAGATGATGTTTGATGCTTCAACGTTGGAATTATGGGGATCTTTATTAAACGGAGGTTGCTTACATTTAATTCCAAAGGAAATAATGTTAAATATTCATGAGTTTAAATCATATTTACTTGATAATAAGATAAATACATTATTTATGACAACATCATTATTTAATCAGTTTATTAGTGATGATGCAAAAGTATTTAGTAGCTTAAAGCATTTGCTAATTGGTGGTGAAGCAGTTTCAGAAAGATGCGTAAATATTTTTAAGGAAAATAATTCAAATATTAGATTTGTAAATGGATATGGACCAACAGAAACTACTACATTTGCTACTTGTTACACAATTAAGGATGATGTGGAAAAAACACCAATAGGAAAACCAATTTCAAATACAACAGTTTATATCATTAATAATGGATTATTATGTGGTGTAGGTGTACCAGGTGAACTTTGCATAGGTGGAGATGGAGTAGCTAGAGGATATCTTAACAGACCAGAACTTAATGAAGAAAAATTTATAGATAATCCATATGGTGAAGGAAAAATGTATCGTTCAGGGGACCTTGCAAGGTGGTTGCCAGATGGAAACATAGAGTATCTAGGAAGAATAGATGAACAGGTAAAAATCAGAGGATTTAGAATTGAACTTGGTGAGATTGAAAGTAGAATAAGAGAAATTGAGGAAATTAAGGAAACTGCAGTTATAGTAAGAATTGATGATAGTGGTGATAAGGCTATTTATGCTTACTATGTTGTTGAAAGTGGAAAAGAAATATCTATACAGGGTATAAGAGAAAAATTAAGTGAAAATTTACCTGAGTATATGATTCCATCATATATGATGCAGATAGATTCTATACCTGTAACAAAGAACGGAAAACTAGATAGACGAGCGCTTCCTGAGATTAAAGCTAAAGCAGAAAAAGAATACATTGCGCCAAGGAATGAAATAGAAGAACAAATATGTAACATATATAGTGAGATTCTTGGAGTTGAAAAAGTTGGTATCAAGGATGGATTCTTTGAACTTGGAGGTCATTCACTTAGGGCTACAAAACTTGCAAACAGAATAGAAGAACAATTAGGAAAACGAGTTTCTCTTAAAGAAGTGTTTGGTAATTCTACTCCAGAAAAGTTGGCAGAACTTGTTGGTGAAGGAAAAGTTGAAGAATATACACCAATACCAAAGGCAGAGGAAAAAGAATACTATCCAATGTCATCAGCGCAGAAGAGAACATATCTTTTGAATCAGATAGATGCAGATGGTATAGCATACAACATGCCAGATAGTATGAAACTTATGGGAGAAGTGCGCCCTGATGATTTAAAGAATGCTTTACAGGAAATCATAAATAGACATGAGATTTTAAGGACAAGTTTTGTTATGGTAGGTGGCGAACCAGTACAAAAAATACTTTCTTATGTTGAGGCTGATTTTGAATATATTGAACATAGTGATGATAATGAAGAGGAACTTATAGAAAGTTTTGTAAAACCTTTTGATTTAAGCAATCCACCATTGGTAAGAATATGTCTTATAAATAGAGGAAACTATCATTTGTTATGCATGGATATGCACCATATAATAAGTGACGGTATGAGTTTAGCTATATTCACAAGGGAACTTAATGCTTTATATAATGGAGAAAAATTAGAACCATTAACTCATCAGTTTAAGGATTATAGTGAATGGATGAGAACAAGGGATTTAAGTAATCAGGCAACATATTGGAAGAGTCAGTTTGATGATGAAATCCCAGTACTTGACATGCCTCTTGATTTTGTGAGACCACAGGATCAGAGTTTTGAAGGATCAATACTTGGAAGAGGAATAGGTAAGGATTTAACTGAAAAAATAAAAGAGATAGCAAAGAAGAATGAGGCTACTGACTTTATGGTATTTATGTCAGCAGCTATGGTACTGTTGTCAAAGTATAGCAGACAGGAAGATATTGTAATAGGAACACCTATAAGTGGAAGAACACACAGGGATACTGAAGGTATGCTTGGAATGTTCGTAAATACTCTTGCATTAAGAGGAAAGCCAGAGGCAAATAAAACATATGCAGAGTTTTTGAAGGAAATTAAAGAGACAAGTTTAAGAGCATATGAAAATCAGGAATA
>ODAI013280407.1_pt1 | contig 10709 bp, 4 predicted proteins | sample 1539321 | NCBI WGS metagenome assembly ODAI01 (sample SAMN02144231, study PRJEB22623) | gut metagenome | biome: sheep rumen | host: Ovis aries | place: New Zealand | reverse complement strand
GAGCGATCGTGTATCTGGAGGTACACAGACATCCTGTTTACGGAAATCACCATATGCTGTGCTATGGTTACACTGTCAGAGACGGAAGACTGATGCTGCGGATGGCCGACGGCTGGGTGAGAAGAATCCATGATCTTCCGGCCGGCGAAGAGCTCTTCGCATTGTGTACGGTGGTGAACCGGAAAAAGGGATAAAAAAAGTTGGCTGTAAAGTATTTAAAATTCTTTACAAAATGTTACAAAAATGTTATGATTGAAATCAGTTAAAGAGTAACTGCCAACCGGAGGAAATGTAACATGATGTATACAGAACTCTATAGTTTCGAGGGGACTGCAGCAACCGATGCTGGTAAAACAGAGAGCACATTGGAAAAGGCCAAACTCGATTCACGGAAAATGCTGCAGAAGCGCCGCAGCGCGCTAGAGGCTATTGGGAGTATCCTTCAGAATCTGAAGCCCGGTGCTCAAAAAAGCGGGAAATAACGAGCTGAAGACATTAAAAGAGCGCATGGCGCTCTTTTTCTGTTTTTAAGGCATCATTTTCATTAGAGGGTAATGGCATTGTGGGGGAATTTCGGCACAGAACAACTTTTTAAGAAATTTATCGTCCCCAGACGAGGAACAAATTGATGTGTGCCAATCAACCTGAAGGCCGGGCGGCAGGAAATTAGGTACAGAAGCAAAATTTGAACACACTCTCGTCCCTCGGTAAACAAAAATTGTGGAAGAAAGCTTCAACTAACCTGAGGCTCAGGAATTTTCATGGACGCAATATTTTGCCAACGATGCCTCTGTACCGAAAAATAAGAAAGAGGAGACTTTGCAAGTTAGAATTTACCAGTCAGAATTGTTCTGCCGGGACGAGAATCTAAGAAAAAGAAGCTTGTGTGCCGAAACGACCGGATCAGAATCGACCAAAAACTGTAATGTACCGACCAAAACGCTGAATGTAGATGTCACCCACGCAGTTATGTATTATAATTATTCCAGTGTAAACCTCGCATTCCCGGGAGAATAAATCATGGAAATGAAATACTGTATGCACTGCGGCCACAAGCTGGATGAAAAATATCTGATGGGGGAGGGCATGGTCCCTTATTGCCCCGAGTGCCAGGAATTCCGCTTTCCGGTCTACAACACGGCGGTCAGCATGATCGTCATGAATAAAGAACTGGACAAGGTTCTTCTGATCAAGCAGTATGGGAGGGATTCCTATATTCTTGTGGCGGGATATGTCAACAAGGGCGAAGACGCCGAGGACGCGGTCAAGAGAGAGGTCGGCGAAGAAATGGGGCTTGAGGTGCTGGAGTGCCATTTCAACAGAAGCCATTATTTCGCCCCGTCCAACACGCTGATGCTGAACTTCACGGCAATTGTAGAGGAGGGCGAGCCCAGCCCCAACTCAGAGATCGACTCCTGGAAGTGGTTCAGCGTCGGGGAAGCCCGGGCCAGGATTCGGGACAAGTCTTTGGCACAAGCCTTTCTTAATGGATTCTTCGATGGAGAATATCGTTTCTGAACTGTAGGGGTGTCATAGCTTCTTGGTTAGATTTTTGTAGTCGGCGCCGCTATGGCGCCGTTTTAATTGCCAGAGCGGCGCCGAAACGTCGGTGAAGCTTAAAAAATGTGGCCGGCGCCGTTACGGCGCCGTTTTAATTGCTGGAACGACGCCGAAGCGTCGGTGAAGCTTTATATTTGTAGTTGGCGCCGTTATGGCGCCGTTCTAACGCTTGGACCGGCGCCGAAGCGTCGGACAAGTAAGAGAGACTTTATATGCACATTAATGGTCAGCAAAAAAACTGCCCTTAGTGGTATCTCTAAAGGCAGTTTTTGGCCGCTGAATAAGAAATCAAGTTAAGAGTAGTGTCTGAGAGGGGCGTGCTGCAATAGCAAAGGTTTTTAACCTTCATGTTTAATGCGCCAGCCGCTTTTTCATTGTTGTTATTGCTCCTCTCTTGCCCTCCTGCGGATCTCGCGGGGCGTATCACCGTAGACTTCCTTGAACATGCGGCTGAACAGTTTGTAATTGGTAAACCCGTGCTTGTCGAGCACCTCCAAAACAGGTTCGTCCGTTGAACAGATGTCGTGGTAGATGTGAGTGAGCCGCACGTGATTGACATGCTGTGTGAAGGGAATGCCGATGTTCTGACGGAACATGCGGCTGAAATAGTCGCTGTTGAGACCGAAGACATCCGCGATCTGCTCAAGGGACAGCGGCTCCATATAGTGCTTGTCGATATAGGAAACGATCTCCTTGATCCTGAGCTGATTGCGGCTCGGTTCGGGAAGATCTTCTTTATATAAAGGAATCGAGAAATCAGTGATCAGCCGGTAAAGAATATCCAGCGCGATCGACTGTGTTGCGATCATATACCCCTTGGGTTGACGGACATGGAGCTGCACCAGTTTCTTAAGGCAGTCGCAGATCTCCAGATAGGCGGGAATCAGCTCGTTTGTCAGTTCTGCCCGGCTGCAAATGATCTGGAAGTTGCGGCGGTTCCCCATGAGCCGCTGGATGAGATCGTCGTCGATGCGAAGGACGATCATCATGTAGGTTCGGGTACAGCGGGCCTCATGGATCTGGTTGGTGTCGACCACGATGAATTCGCCGGGAACCAGCTTGTGCTCGCTTCCCTCCAGATAGATGGTCGCATTTCCATTCAGTATGTAGACCAGTTCAAGGGAATCATGCCAATGGGCAGGTGTGTATTCTCCGGTCGTCCTATATTCCACAAGGACCCCGTCTTCGGGGATATTGTAGTTCTGAAGATAGATATTGTCAGGCATATTGGACCCTCTCATTTGTTTGTACCAAATTTATCATTTCGGATGGGGAAGTGCAAGAACTATCAGAGTTACGATCATTTAGGAAATTACATCTTTGTTTGTGAAAATATGAATTTTTTGCGATAATAATAAATTTTTACACATATTTGTATAAAAAATGTCGTATAGTATATAGTAAGTGTAACCGTTCATTTACAGATTTTGCTAATGGTTTTGGTACATCAATACAGTTTCATTAAAGAGGGAGAACGAAATGAACAAGATGATCAAGAGAATCCTGGCGGTAATCTTGGTTACTTCCATGTTACTGGGATCGAATGGAATCTCTTACGCGGCAGAGGTAGCGGCAGGAGATGGCACCGCCGGTGCCGAGGAAGTATCACTAGAGTCCGAGGCGGGAGAACAGATGGAAAGTCCCGGGGACTCAGAGGAGCCCGCGTGGGAGGAGTCCGCGCCGGAGGAGCCCGCGGTGGAGGAACCCGCGGTGGAAGAACCCAAGGTAGAAGGCAGTTCCACCGAGGCAGCGCTGCCTGAAGAAGGAGCTGCGGAGGAGTTCGATGAGGAAACGAATGCCGTGGCGGGCGAGCAGATCGATGCAACTGACGTGGTGGCCGAACCAGCCAAAGCCGAAGCACCCATGGGCGCCAACGAGCCTGACGAGGGTACCGCTCCCTTGTTGCGTGAGGAGAATGTTTCTCACAGTGCAAATCTTGCTGACTTTCTCACGGACGTAGAGATCGATGCACCGTTGAACGATGATGGCACCGCCTACAAAGTGGAGCCGGGAATCCCATACGCAATCGAGCTCAAATTCAAGGAGAAGCCCAACCTGCAGTTCGACAACGATGTGCTGACGTATAATATTCCGACTGGTCTTAATGCTGACGGCCATTCGGGTTCAATCAGCGTTACTGTTCAGCGTGGAGATCAAGAGTATACCATTTCCAACAACACATTCTCGGTCGAGAACGGTGTTCTTACGCTTACCTGGAACCAAAGTGACCCCAATTTCCACCAGCTGACCGCCGCTGCTAACATCGACTTCGGGATCACATTAAGTGGTGTTTTTACTGAAGAAACGACGCACATACAGTTCTCCGATGAAATCTCCAAGGATGTCGAGTTTGAAAGAACTAACGAGGTTAGAACATACAAGAAAGCAAGCGTAGACATAGTTGACGACAGGGTGTACTACACCGCAACCGTCGAATCATTCGGAATAAGCCAAAATGTTGTCGTGACCGATACCATTACCGGTACGGGACTCACGCTGGATCCAAACAGCATCTCGTTTGAATCCAGTACGGGTCAGCCTGTGAGCGCGACGGGTACAGCCAATGGCAACAGCTTTACCTACACCATACCCAGGATGGCAAACCAAGAGGTCATTACAATCACCTATTCTGCCATAATTGATCCAAGCCAGCTTCAGATGGTTAACGGCAGAGTTGTCACGCAGAGTCATAACAAAATCAAAGCCACGAGTGAAGGCGACCCCCAAGGACATGAATCTGAAGTTAATACAGAAGTAAGTTACACGCCGTCTATCTATAAGGGCGTCGCAACGGAACTTGTGGATCAACAAGACGGGACCGTGAAGAAATTACAGTGGACGGTTTTCGTCAATGGCGACCAATATGGTAACAATCCGCCGAAGGTCTCTGCAGCCGGCACCGTGGTCACTGATACAATCAATGAGACTGATCGCGATATCATGAAGTATTCGGGGACCGGCATCACCGTAAGGGTGACCGATGCCCAAGGCAGGCTTGTGCGTACGGATACAATTCCTTACGGTCAGTTGGACGCATATAGCGATTACAGCTGGCAATACACCATCCCTCAGTCAGATGCGGGCAATGCCTATAGATACGAGATCACCTATACGACCGATGTCGAGACCGCCGACCTTACGCTGTGGAGGCAACTAGGCAACGTCGTTGTGACCAATGGCGGCCAATCGGACTGGGGCTCTGGCGAGGTCGTTCCCGAGGGCGGCATTATCGATATCAACAAGACTGTGACAAAGATCGACAAGAAGAACATGGAGGTCTCGTGGGAGACCATCGTCGATGTCCCAAAGAACGGTCTGCCCAGGGCGATCATGTACGACGTGTATCCGACGGTCACCTCCGCTGACGGGGAAACCCTTGTTGAAAGAATCAAACCAGACACCGTGGAAATCAGCGGTCTTCAATCCGGTGAGGCCTATACCATAAACTACGATGCCACCTATGGCGGTAAAGCTGCTATGACTATCACCTTTACCAAAAATGGGCAGCCGGGTCTGATTGGAACGGGTCAAGAACGACAGGTCATAATAACCTACAAGACCATAATCGATTCGACATGGCTCAAAGAGGCCGAGACAGATGACGGCAAAATCGCACACCTGAATAGCGTATGGCTGCAATATGATGGCTGGGTGGGCGATGAAGAAACCGCATATATCAGGCCCTACACAGTTGATAAGAACGCCGTACCGGTAGCCACGCGTACGGTTGATGGGGTCGAGCTGCCCGTCTACAGGTACGAGGTCACACTTACGGGCATAGACTACGATGACCTCACCATAACTGATAAGTTCGACACAGAAATTTTGGAACTATACGATGACGGTGAGGGCGCCAACTATATGTATGGCGGCGAGCGTCTGGACAATCTGTACGCTCAAGGTTTCGAACAAGTTGCGCATCAGGACATTACCGGTGGCGTTCAGTTCACCTTAACCGCAGGCTCCAGACAGCTTAGAAGGACAGCTGATGGTGGCTACTTTACGTACTATAAGCTCGTCTACTACCTTACGGTCAAGGATGCAGCCGCTCTCGAAAAGTTGGGAATGCGGGCTGTAGCGGATGGCGGTGAAACTGAACTCACCAATGAGGCCAGCTGGGAGGAACAGACCGACACCTCAACGGTCGCGTACGCTTACAATGGCCTCGATAAGGAACTTCTGAACGAAGAGGATCTTCACGTGGATGGAGGGGACATCTACGCTGAGTTCAGGATTACGCTAAACCCTGCTGCTCAAAAGCTCAATGGCGGCGAGCCTCTCACCATGACGGATACCGTCAGCAATCTGAGTGTTGATATCACGAGCATCAAAGCTGAACCTTCTGCCGATGTGACTTGGGACATGAGCGGCAACACTGTCACCTATACCATCCCCGATCAGACAAAGGTGGTAATCACCTACAGGGCTCGCGTCCTCTTTACGAGCAGCGGAGCCCTCGTCACGACATTTAGTAATCATGCTGAGATGGAAGGTTATTACGACGATGTCGATGGGTCGGCCGAGCGCCAGAACTCAGGTAGTGGATCAGGTTCGGTTCCCAGCATCAATCTCATGAAGTACGAAGCCGGCAATATGACCAAGAGGCTTGCAGGGGCCAAATTCCAGCTTCTCTTCGGGAATAAACAGCCTGTTCTGGATAAGAACGGAAATCCGGTTATCTTTACCACCGACGCAAATGGCATGATTACTGTCGAAGGTGATCAAGAGGAAGACGGATGGACTATTATCGAGGACACAAGGTACTATCTGCGTGAGATTGAGGCTCCGCCACACTACATGCTGGCAAGTTTCGACTACTCATTCCAGGTGTCCTCCGATGGCACAACGGATTACAGCCAATATATCTACCATTCTGGCGACACCATGTCCGCTAAGAACTATCCCGGTACCGATGTCCAAGTGGAGAAGGTGTGGACAGATGGGTACGGGAATCACGAAAGCGATACTGTCACTGTCAAACTGCAGCAGAAGATTGGTGACGAAGACTGGTCCGACACGATTCGCGAGGAAGTGAAGCAATCAGACGGCTCTTACGTTTGGGTAGATACTGCGGCTAAAGTTTTGACGCTGGACAATAACAACGATTGGAAGGGAACGTTTGCCAGTCTCCCGCTCGAGGTGCCAAACCCGCTTCCTGTGAGTGACGAGAGCGTGGACGTAGCAGTTGAGTACCGTGTCATAGAGACAAAGGTCAATGACATCGATGTCACCCCGGATGAAAGTGATCCAACTGCCGGAACATACAACGGCGGAACGGTAACTATTGAAAAGACCTCCGATACCAGCTACATCTACACCATTACCAATACGGCGAGCAACGGCTCCCTCAAGATCGAGAAGCTCGTGACCGAAAATGGGGCGAGCGTCAGCTCCGATGCCGCGAAGAGCAAGCTGGCTGGTGAATACACGTTTACCGTGTACACCGACGAAGACTGCACTACACCTTTGCAAAAGGGCGGCGTAGATGTCACGGTAACCATTACGATTCCTGATGACGGTTCGTCTGTTACGAGCGAAGAGATAACGGACATTCCCGCAGGCACGTACTACGTGAAGGAAACTTCGCCCACCACGAGCAATCCTTCACCGGTTGAAAATCCGGTGACGGTGACCGTCGAAGCCGGTAAGACCGGTGAGGCGACAGTGATCGCGACCATCACGAACGATTACAAGCACGTAGATGCCGCTCCCGAGGTCAACAAGTCAATCAATGTGTGGCCGGAAAGCATAACATCCTTCGACTTCACGCTCACTGCCGGAACAAACGATGCCGGTGTGCCGACCCCTATGCCTGCAAGTGGCGGAGAGACTGCAAGTGCTACGAACACAACAAGCCCGGCGATCTTCGGAATGATCACCTTTGAGGTACCTGGCACATACAATTACACTATCAAAGAGGTCGTTCCGGAAGATGACGATCCCACAACCGAGGGTATCCAGAAGGATGGCATTACATATACGGATATTGAGTATCCGGTACAGATAGTGGTTGAAGCTGACAGTACCACGGGTCAGCTCAAGACTCCGGTGATTAAGTACGGTGCGGCGCTTGACCAGAATAACCTTACCGTTACCAACGACTACGCCGCGGAAGGCAAGGGCAAACTCGAAGCTACCAAGGCAGTTGAGGGAGCAGAGTGGCCGGAAGGAGCGACAGCGACCTTCACAGTGACGGCGGCGGACGGTACGCCGATGCCTGAGACGACGGAGGTCGTGCTGACAGCAGCAGGAACGGCAGATTTCGGCGAGATCAAGTACACGCTTGAGGACTCAGGAAAGACCTACACCTACACGATCACGGAGACGGGAGAAGGCTTTGGCAGCGGCTGGAGCGCGAACCCGACAGAAATCACGGCAACCGTAGTAGTCGGAGCAGACAAGGGAGACGGCACCCTGGAAGACGCAGTGGTGACATACAGCCCCGAGGACGCAACAATCACGAACTCCTACGCAGCGGAAGGCGAAGCTGCGCTGCAGGCCACAAAAGCGATCGAAGGAGCAGATTGGCCGGAAGGCGCAAAGGCTACCTTCACAGTGACGGCGACAGAAGGCACACCGATGCCTGAGACGACAGAAGTTGTACTGACGGAAGCAGGCACGGCTGACTTCGGAAAGGTCAAGTATGCGCTTAAGGACGCAGGAAAGACCTACACCTACACGATCACGGAGACGCCCAGCGGCTTTAATACAGGCTGGACCAGCAGCAGGACGATCACGGCAACCGTAGTAGTCGGAGCAGACAAGGGAGACGGCACCCTGGAAGACGCAGTGGTGACATATGACCCTGAAGATGCGACGATCACGAACAAGTACGAAGCTGAAGGCAAGGGCGAACTCGAGGCCACCAAGGCAGTTAAGGGAGCGGCATGGCCGGAAGGAGCGACAGCGACCTTCACAGTGACGGCGGCGGACGGTACGCCGATGCCTGAGACGACGGAAGTCGTGCTGACGGCAGCAGGGAAGGCAGACTTCGGCGAGATCAAGTACATGCTTGAGGATGCAGGAAAGACCTACATTTACACTATCACGGAGACGGGAGAAGGCTTTGGCAGCGGCTGGAGCGCGAACCCGGCTGAGATCACGGCTACTGTTGTAGTCGGAGCAGACAAGGGAGACGGCACCCTGGAAGACGCAGTGGTGACATATGACCCTGAGGATGCGACGATCACGAACACATACACTGCCAAGGGAGAGGTGATACTCGAGGGCCTGAAGATCCTGAAAGGAAGACCGCTTGAGAAGGGCAGGTTCGCATTCGAACTGTATGATAGCGAGAGTAAATTAATTGAGCAGGTCGAGAGCGATAATGACGGTACTATCACCTTCGCAGCCATCGAGTACACTCAAGACAACATGGACACGGAGGAAAATGGTAACCTGAAGGATACGGTCAAGACCTATACGATGAAGGAAGTAAAGAAGGATGAGGCGGGCTACATCTACTCCGAGACAGTCCACACGATCAATGTGACGCTGCACGATGATAAGGCGGGCAATATCGAGGCGACTGCGGACAAGGATAAGTTTGAAGTCACATTCACCAATGAGTACAAAGCCGAAGGAGAGATCCGGATTCCTGCGAAGAAGGTTTTCCTCAGCGAGAATAAACTGCAGGAAGGCATGTTCAGCTTCGAACTGAAGGATGCTGACGGCAATGTCATCGATACCAAGACCAATGACGCGGACGGAAATGTGCTCTTCGACGTGATTAAGTACACGCAGGACGATGTCTACGAAGTAGACGAGAAAGGCGTATACAGCGGCGCGGGCACGAAGACCTACACCTACACGGTCAATGAGGTCATTCCGGAAGGTACGACTGACAACGGAGATGGAACATTCTTCTATCAGGGATACACCTATGATGGCTCGGTTTACACCATCGCAGTGGTACTGACAGATAATGGAGACGGAACCATCACTGCAGTGATTGGCGGCGAAACCGGAGCTGAGGAAGATGCGGCTGTTGAAACTGACACGGTATTCACCAACGCATATGACGCAGCCGGAACTCTGAAACTAGATGCGGAGAAGATATTCAAAAACGGAACGCTGAAGGGCGGAGAGTTTACGTTCGAACTCATGGATGCGGACGGAAAGGTGCAGCAAAGCAAGACCAACGACGCAGCCGGAAACGTATCATTTGACATGATCGCGTACAAGCTCTCGGATGTCGCTGATTCCCCGATCACCTACACAGTACATGAAGTGCCCGGAAATAGGACGGATGTTAAGTTTGACGCAACGATCTATACTGTCACGGTAGAACTGAAAGACAACGGCGACGGTACTCTGGAAGTGACAAAGAAGTTCGACAAGGGCGATGAATTGAAGTTTGTGAACGAGCAGCTGAACGTCGAGACATCGGTGACGATTGGAGGCGAGAAGGTGCTCAAGGGCCGCAAGCTGAAGGATGGCGAGTTTAAGTTCCTCCTTGCGGATGCAGACGGCAAGTGGGTCAGCACGGCGACGAATGATGCGGAAGGATACTTCACGTTCAAGCCGATCACCTACAAGCTTTCCGATCTGAAGGGAGAGAAAGCGAAGATCTACACCTACGGGATCTCTGAAATCAAGGGAAGTGACAGCGGGATTATCTACGACAGGAAAGTCTGGACAGTTAAAGTGACAGTCACCGACAATGGGGACGGAACGATGACAGCGAAGGCGGACAAGTCAAGAAGGGATATTAGGTTTGTCAACACGCCCAACAACAAGACCGGAGACGAGGCTCCCCTGGGAGTCCTGTTCGGAGGACTTGGATTTGGCACAGTCGGACTTGTGGTACTGCTTGAGGACCGCAGGAGAAGGAACAGGAAGGCTTGATTAGGCGATGAACAGATTGCAGATCAGACAGCCTTCAAAATAAGATGGCGAGAGAGGGGCATGCCGAAAGGCAGGCCTCTCTCTTTGACAGTGTATGAGGAACTGCTCTTGCGTCCGAAACAGTGGAAAAGTCAAAAAAGACCTAATCATTGTCAAAAAATTATCTATTTATTATCAAGGGTGGATGATAATATACATCATGTAAGCAATACAAAGCTTCATTCATAAATTACCCCCCTAAATATTAAACATCCCCTAAGAAGAAAACCGGCTGATACTAGCAGCCGGTTTTCTTCGTTTAT
>ODAI010116024.1_pt1 | contig 10709 bp, 11 predicted proteins | sample 1539321 | NCBI WGS metagenome assembly ODAI01 (sample SAMN02144231, study PRJEB22623) | gut metagenome | biome: sheep rumen | host: Ovis aries | place: New Zealand | reverse complement strand
TCGATATGTTTTGTTGTGAGACCACATTTGGCATGGGCGGAGCTGTACAATCTATGTACAGGCTAGTTATCAACGGCCTTTGGAAGACATGCAAAGTAGAAGTTAAATAAAGTAGAGGCTACATTTACTAAACACATCCTTTAAGTAATTTATATCTGTCTCAAAATCGCCGGTTTCCAGTGAGTGGTTTGCGTTGGCATATTCGTAAAGCGGTATATCCAGCTCTGATGCGAGACCTTCGATTTCAGGAGTTTCAGCCCATGGGTCAGAAGTTCCGTGGAAGGCAGCTGCTGATTTTGAGTCAACAAACAAAAATGTTTCTTTAAGAGGTGTCAGAAGGATGTAATTAATATTCAAATTATCTAAAGAATGGCTCAGGCCACTCTTTAGTTCTTTTCCGAAGGCTGTAGCTATAGCGGTACCGATGCTTTTCCCGATGAAGATAATATGCTCATACTTACCCCATTCAACATCCTTCAGCTGATGCTTTGTCTGTTCTATAGCCATATCAAAGGTAAGCTTCATCTTTTCTGAATCTCCCTTGACCTTTTCGGGAAGATCCTTGTATTTGATAGAGATTATTTCATAGTCCCGGCTGCGGGCATATTTACCAAGATAGTATAAAAGAGGTTTATCAACTGTATAACCGATTCCGGGAAAAAGAACACAAAGCTTCATAGAATTCTCCTTGTTTAAAATGATTGATTAGAATTATTTTAATAATACATTTATCAAAGTAACGTTACAAGGGGAAAAACAAAAGGATTCACTATTGCATGCCTTGATTTATTGGGCTATGATGGGAGAAGGGGAAATACTAAATGAACTAATCATAATAGTGGAGAAGAAGCCTATGAAAAATAAGAGAAATACAAATCAAAATCAAGATCAGTATCCTGTTCAATATCAGAATCCCAATATGAATCCCAATATGAATCAGAATCCTAACATGAATCCAAATCAGCAGAATTATCTGGTGCCTGTGCAGAGAGCACTTCCGAATGTTGTGGTAATCGGTAATTCAGGTGTTGGAAAAACTACTCTCATTAGAACTCTACTGGCAGATCAGGATTTCCAGACCGAGATTACAAAGGAGCTGAGGCTTTACGAAAGTCCGTCTCTGGGATTCCGTCTTATTGATACCATCGGATTTGAGTATGGATATGTGAATCAGGTAAAGGCTATAAATGCAATTAAAAAGTGGTCCAGGGATTCAATAAAGAGTGATGACACCAGCAGGCAGATAAACATGATCTGGTACTGTATCGATGGAACCTCGAAAAGATTTGCCCAGAGAAGTGTGGACATGTTTATAAAGGCTACTTCCGTATGGAAGAGTGTTCCTATAATCGTTGTCATTACCAAGTCCTATTCCCGCATCGAAAGGGAAGAGAATGTAAGAATGGTTCAGAATGCATTCGGCAAAGATCCAAAGCATTCGCTGAATCTTAAAGCCATAATTCCGGTTGTTGCCAGCACCTACAGAATAGATGAAAATATGAATATCCTTCCGTATGGACTGGATGATCTTCTGATGACTACAAACTTCTTCCTTCCTGAGGGACAGCTTGCATCTCAGCAGGATATAAGAAGATACAGGGCAGTCCAGAAAAGAACCATGTCCCATTCTCTGGTGGGGGCAGCCACACTTGCAGCAGCACCCATAGGACTTTCACCTATTCCATTTTCAGATGGAGCGCTCCTTACACCTCTTGAGGTTGGAGAGATTAAGAGTCTATCCAAGATGTATGAGTTACAGTTTGATGAAAAGTCCAGTCTGTTCCAGACCATAATCGAAGCCGGGGCTGCAGGAATTGTGGGAAAGACTGCTCTTGGAGTACTTAATTCGATTCCGGCAATAAATCTTGCTGCAGAGGTGTTAAATGCAATCGTTGCGGCAACGATTGTAGCGGCCCTCGGAGAAGGCTGTATATATGTTTTCGAGAAGATATATTCCGGTGAAAGATCTGCAGAAGATATAGAGTGGGTAAAGAAGTCCATGGAGTCTGAGGTTGTGAAAAGGCTGATGACCAGACTCACGCCTATAATGACCGAGCTCCAGGAAAAGGGTGCACAGAAAAAGCTTTCCACCAAGGATATCGCGTACATCATTTTGAAGAACATGAAGTAGAACATCGAACATAAAACTATTTTATGCTTGCATAAGGAAAAATACAGCAAATAAAATATTGACAGATAAAATCAATAGGTTTATTATTTTACAAAATATAGCTTAAACCGTTGATACGGAGATAACGCTGAGAGATGTGCATTACAGAGAGTGGAACATATGATGAGAGTTCTGCAGTAACAGCTTGGCAAATGGACCGTAGAGGGCACAGTGAAATGATATACAGAGTATTCTGTGACGTGAACCGAGCGTTAATCGGTAAAGATATGAAAGTATGAATGATCATTGAATCAGGATTACGGAGTATCTTATAGAGATTGATGGAACTTTGATTAGGAAGTTATTGGATTGAAAGTTTTGTCAAAGAAGGGTGGCACCGCGATATGTAAATTCGTCCCTGATTCAGACTTTTCGTCTGGATCAGGGATTTTTGTTTCTTTAGAATTAGGAGGTACATAAAATGATCAAAGAGGCAATTGAGAAAATCGTAAACAAGCAGGATCTTACTTATGATGAGGCCTACACAGTAATGAATGAGATAATGAGTGGAGAAACATCACCAACTCAGAATGCTGCATTCCTGGCTGCACTTTCTACAAAGAGTGCAAAGGCTGAGACAAAGGATGAGATCGCAGGCTGTGCAGCAGCCATGAGAGATCACGCTATTCCGGTTGAAACAGGAATGGATGTATTTGAAATAGTTGGAACAGGAGGAGATAATTCTGACAGCTTCAATATCTCAACTACATCTGCACTGATTGCAGCAGCAGGAGGAATGAAGGTTGCAAAGCACGGAAACAGAGCTGCATCTTCAAAGTGCGGAACAGCCGACTGTCTTGAGGCACTTGGTGTAAACATCCAGCAGGATCCGGAAAAATGTGTTGAACTTCTGAAGGAAGTTGGAATGTGCTTCTTCTTTGCACAGAAATACCACACATCCATGAAATATGTTGGTGCCATAAGAAGAGAGCTTGGTTTCAGAACAGTATTTAATATTCTCGGACCTCTTACTAATCCCGGAAGACCTACAATGATGCTTCTTGGTGTATATGATGAATATCTTGTTGAACCCCTTGCACAGGTTCTTACAAGTCTTGGAATAAAGAAGGGTATGATAGTTTACGGACAGGATAAGCTGGATGAGATATCCCTTAGTTCTCCAACTACTATCTGCGAGATCAAGGATGGATGGTACAGAACAAGAGTTATCAGACCTGAAGATTTCGGTTTCAAGACCTGCGATAAGAATGAACTTAAGGGTGGAGAACCTTCGGAAAATGCAGAAATCACCAGAGCAATCCTCAGTGGTAAGGAGAAGGGGCCTAAGCTCAGTGCAACCCTTATGAATGCAGGTGCAGCACTTTACATCGGCGGAAAAGCTGATAGTATGGAAGCAGGCATCAAGCTTGCTCAGGAAATCATTGATTCCGGAAAAGCAATAGAAACATTAGAAAAGTTTATTGAAGTAAGTAACAGATAGTTTACCACTTATTGGAGGATAGTATGATCTTAGAAAAACTGGCTGAAAGCACCAGAGTCAGAATAGCACAGCAGATGAAGGAACACAGCTTTGAGGAAGTTAGAAATAAGGCAGAGTTACTGGCTGCCAGAGAGATGGAAGTTCAGGAATATGATTATCCCTTCGAGGAAGCTCTTTCAAAGCCCGGACTTTCCATAATCTCAGAAGTAAAGAAGGCTTCGCCATCAAAGGGCGTGATTGCAGAGGATTTTCCTTATATAGAAATTGCGAAGGAATATGAAAGAGGTGGGGCTGATGCCATCAGCTGCCTGACAGAGCCTTCAAAGTTCCATGGTGAGGATAAGTACCTAAGTGATATTGTGAAAAATGTAAACATCCCTGTACTCAGAAAAGACTTTACTGTGGATCCATATATGATTTACCAGGCCAAGAATCTGGGAGCATCAGCTATCCTTCTTATTGCAGCTATACTTAGTGATGAGGAATTAAAGAACTATTTTGAAATAGCCGATACATTGGGTATGTCATGTATATTCGAAGCCCATGATGCTGAAGAAGTTAAGAGGTCACTGGCTGCCGGAGCAAGAATTCTAGGCGTGAATAACAGAAACCTTAAGGACTTTACTGTAGATATAAATAATAGTATAAGGTTGCGGGAAATGGTTCCATCAGATATAATCTTTGTGTCAGAGAGTGGCATAATGGTGCCGGAGGACGTAAAACAGCTCAGAGAGAATGGAACAGATGCAGTTCTTATCGGAGAGATGCTGATGAGAAGTAGTGATAAAGCATCTTTGATAAAAGAATTGAAGAGTAATCCAGAAAAGGAGCAGTAAGATATGAGCGATACATTAGATAAACAGATAACCGGAAGATTCGGAGAGTTCGGAGGACAGTATATTCCAGAAACTCTGATGAACGAGATTCATAAGCTTGAACAGGCCTATGAGCATTATAAAAATGATCCGGAGTTCGTTAAGGAATTAGATGAACTGAATAGAAATTACGCAGGACGTCCTTCTTTACTTTATTATGCTGAGAAGCTGACAAGAGAGCTTGGTGGAGCAAAGATCTATCTTAAAAGAGAGGATCTGAATCACACAGGATCTCATAAGATAAACAACGTTCTTGGACAGGTTCTTCTGGCAAAGAAGATGGGCAAGACCAGAGTAATTGCTGAAACAGGAGCCGGTCAGCACGGAGTTGCAACAGCAACCGCCGCTGCACTTATGGATATGGAATGTGAGATATTCATGGGTGAAGAGGATACAAAAAGACAGGCGTTAAATGTATTCCGTATGGAACTTCTTGGTGCAAAGGTAAATGCAGTAAAGACCGGTACAAGAGTTCTGAAGGATGCTGTTAATGAAGCAATGAGGGAGTGGGCAGGAAGAGTTGACGATACACTCTATGTTCTTGGTTCTGTAATGGGACCACATCCATTTCCTACTATAGTCAGAGACTTTCAGTCTGTTATCAGTAAGGAAAGCCGTGCCCAGATTCTGGAGGCAGAAGGAAAACTGCCTGATGTAGTTATCGCATGTGTAGGAGGAGGAAGTAACGCTATAGGTTCTTTCTACGAATACATTAAGGATGAAGATGTAAGACTTATTGGATGTGAAGCTGCCGGACTGGGAGTTGATAATCCAAAGAATGCGGCAACCATGGCAAATGGTTCCATGGGTATATTCCACGGAATGAAATCCCTGTTCTGCCAGGATGAATTCGGACAGATTGCACCGGTTTATTCTATATCAGCAGGACTTGATTATCCGGGAATCGGACCGGAGCATGCATATCTTGCATCAATTAACAGAGCTGAATATGTTCCTGTTACTGATGAAGAGGCGGTTAAAGCATTTGAATATCTTTCAAGAGTTGAAGGCATTATTCCTGCGATAGAAAGTGCCCATGCTGTGGCGCATGTTATGAAGATTGCACCGAAAATGGACAAAGATAGTATAATAGTATGTACAGTCTCCGGACGTGGAGATAAGGACGTTGCTGCAATTGCAAGATATAGAGGAGTAGACATATACGAATAAGGTGGTGAACTATGCGTAGATTCAAAAAAAGTAATAATAAAAAAGTTTTTGCGAAATCTGCAATATGTTTAGTAATGGCCATTTCCCTAATGGTCAATTCTCTGGTATTTTCTGATTCGGTTTATGCTGAGGATGAACAGATTATTCAGGATAACACTGAGGATACATCTGAGGAAACAACTTCAGAGGAAAATACTGAAGCAACTACAGAGGCCACAACAGAGGCCACAACTGAGGCAAAGGTTAAAGAAACCAGAGGCTGGCACAGGGATACCAATGGCAAGTATTACTATGTAAATAAAAAAGGCAAGCGTATCAAGCAATGCTGGATCATAGTAAAAAAGAAAAAGTATTATCTGGATGAAGAAGGCTACCGTGTTTGCGGTTTTGCTAAGATAGATGGCAAATACTACTACATGCATAAAACAAAGGGATACTGTCTCACAGGCTGGCGTACTGTAAACGGATATAAGTATTTCTTTAATGCTGCTGGCTTTGCCATAACCAGCACCTGGTATAATTCCGGCGAAGATACCTATTATCTGATGAAAAACGGTCGTGCAGCCACCGGCTGGAAAAAGATAAAGAAGAGACGTTACTACTTTGATTCGGATGGAGTTCTTTTAAAGGACACATTTACACCTGATGGAAACTATGTAGATGCACAGGGTAAGAAACTCAGAAAATCTACGATTAAGAAATTCCTTAAAACTGCACTTAAGCCTGTAGGAAGCACCATGTATGTATGGGGCGGCGGCTGGGGCGCAAAAGAAGGCGTTACTATAGGAACAAGACCTCGTTGGAAGAAGTTCTATAAGAGACAGTCTTCAAGTTATGATTATACTCAGACCAGATTCCAGGTTCATGATGGACTGGACTGCTCAGGCTTCGTAGGCTGGACCGTTTATAATACATTTAATACAACAAATAACAATGCAAGTTATGTTATGCTTGCGCATCTTCAGGCACCGACCTTTGCCAATAAGGGTTGGGGCAAGTACAAGGCACCAGGCACATTTTACAGCTACAAGGCAGGAGATGTTATGAGTTCCTCCGGCCATGTTTATATCGTAATCGGACAGTGCCCTGATTCAAGTGTTGTGCTGGTTCATTCCAGCCCGAAGGGAGTTCAGATCAACGGAACCCCTACAAGATCAGGTTACCCATACAGCCAGGCTTATTATCTGGCAAAGAAATATATGAAAAAATATTATCCGGAATGGACAAGAAAGTACCCTGTTCCAGTTAAGAGCCCATCTTATCTTACTTCCTATGGTCGTATGAGATGGAAGGTTAAGGGTAAGAATTGTATCATGAGAGATCCGGATAAGTATAGAAGTAAAACTGCTGAACAGATACTTAAGGATCTGTTCAAGTAGAGAAGATTGAAAGGAAGCTTTATGAGTAATATATATAAGGCATTTGAAAATAAAAAAGCATTTATTGCATTTCTTACTGCAGGTGATCCGGATTTTGAAACCAGTGTAAAGAATTTTAAGGCACTGGCTGAGGCAGGGGTGGATCTTATAGAGATTGGTATTCCGTTCTCAGATCCTATTGCTGAAGGTCCGGTTATTCAGGAGGCGGATATCAGAGCTCTTGGAAGCGGAATGACAACTGACAGGGTTTTTGATCTTCTGAAGGAAGTAAGAAAAGATGTGGATATCCCTATAGTATTCATGACATATGCAAATCCTGTTTTCCATTATGGAGCAGACAGATTTTTCAAGAATGCAAGTGAGGCAGGAGCGGATGGGATTATAATTCCTGACTGCCCTTATGAAGAAAGACATGAGTTTGATGAGACTGCAGCAAAGTATGGAATGGATTTTATATCCATGATCGCACCAACCAGTGAAGATAGAATCAAAGAGATCGCTTCTCAGGCAAAGGGCTTCATATATGTAGTTTCTTCTATGGGAGTTACCGGCGTCAGAAGTGAGATAACAACTGATCTCGACACTATTGTGAAGCATATCAGGGAAGCAACAGATGTTCCGGCTGCTATCGGTTTCGGTATCAGTACACCGGAGCAGGCAGCTAAGATGGCCGGAGTTGCTGACGGAGTTATAGTAGGTTCGGCCCTTGTCAGAATAGTAGCTGAGCATAAAGAAAATGCACCCGACAAGATCAAAGAATACGTAAGATCCATGGTGGGTGCAATCAGATAACTTATGAGAATTATGATTCTTTTAATTCTGCAAAAACATAGTTGAAGATTTCCTTATGTTTCTTCTTATGGATTGAAGCAATGACACTTCCCGGAAAATCGGAAATGCAGTTGTTATACTGAGCGGCTGCTTTATTATATGCAAGGCTGTATTTAAACATTTCCTGTCTTGCAAGATTGAACTTTGCAAGATTCGTCGCGAAGGTTTCTTCGTCCTTAAGACCAGGGTTATCTTTTATAATGGTATTAAGCTGGACATTCATTTTGTCCAGCTTTTCTGCATTCAGGGACTGTACAGTCGGAGACATTCCAAGGGAAAATGCAGAAATCTCCGGTGCTTCTATCTCGTGAGAGATTTTTTTAGCATCAAGAATTTTTACAATCTCGCTGAGACGGAAGCTTCTGTCCCAAAGTGCAGAGTCTATTTCAACACCCTTATCGCGGGCCTGTGTGTCCAGCTTGTTGATCTTATTGATCATGAATATGTAAGTAAAACCGATTGCCACGATAATGAACATGATCACGGCAAAAGCAATATTAACCATCTTATTCCTCCAAAATATGTAATAAAACTATGGATTAAAATCTGCATAAGCAAAATACATAATAACACAAATCTTTTTTATTTTAAATAAAATATGGTTATAAAAGAAATGATATGATACAATTAATGAACAGTTTAGTCATACATTTTACTAATTCTGAATGATAGCTAGTGTATATGGAGGGATGACATGGCAGAGTCCGAAATCACCAAAAGAGCTATAGCTGACAGTCTTAAGGAATTAACAAAGACGAAGCCCTTTGATAAGATTTCTGTTAAAGATATTTCAGAGAAATGTGGGATAAACCGGCAGACTTTCTATTATCATTTTATAGATAAGTTTGATTTACTTGAATGGATATACCAGACGGAGCTGTTTGATAAATATATGGCAGACGTGGATTTTACTATCTGGTATGACAGGATAATTCTGGTGCTGGAGGCTATGAAGGAGGAGAAGTCTTTCTATGTCAATACTGTTAATCATACTGAGAATTATATTCAAAGGTATATGGTTGAACAGGCTCAGGTTTTGTTTCAGAAGGCGATTGATAAGCTGGATGAACATAGGAAGGTGGATGAAACCCAGCGAAGGTTTATCGCCAAGTTTTTCGCCTACGGTGCCTGTGGAATGATTTTCGAATGGGTATCAAATGGAATGGAGCAGGAACCACAGATCATGGCTGCCCATATGATGAAAATGCTTATCACCTGCGAAAGCGCCGCATATCTGTATGTTACTGAGGATGTAATCGAAGGTAACGAAAAAAAGATAGATCAGGTGTAGTAAGATTTTTACAAAATATCCGTAGGATTTTCATAAATAAATAGGGTTGCAATAAATCAATTGTTAAGGTATAATGACAATTTAGTATACATAATATTTTTTAAAAAGTGAAAAAAGACTGGCATCTACTTATAGTTTAAGGAGATTAGTATGTTTAAAACCAATACGAAGAAAGTACTTAGTGCAGTTCTGATCGGAGCAATGATTTTTGCAGTTACTCCTTCAATGCCAAAGAGCATTGGAACAGTAAAGGCTGACGAGCTTTCAGAGGCACGTGAGAAGAAAGCTGAAGCTTCACAGAAGAAGAAGGAAGCTCAGGGAAAACTTAAAGAATTAAAGGTTGCGAAGGACGATACCATTAAGGTTATCGAGCAGCTGGATAAGGAAATAACCGGATATCAGGAAAAGATCAGTATCCTGACAGATAAGAGAAATACAGTTCAGGCTGAGGCGGCTGTTACAGAGAACAGCCTTCAGACAGCTTACATAGCTGAGGTTAATCAGTATGATAGCATGAAGGAGAGAATCCAGTTTGCATATGAGAATGGTGATGCAGAGTACATCGATGCACTCCTTTCCATCAAGGATTACTCAAGTGTAACAAACCAGGCTGAATATGTTGATAAGGTTTCTGTATACGATCAGAAGCAGCTTAATGAACTTCTTGAGATTGAGAAGGACATAGCTGAGTACAAGGGTGCTCTTGAAGAGAGTCTTGTACAGATTGAAGATCTGAAGACTGAAGCTGAAGGAGAGAAAGCAGCTCTCCAGGTTATGCAGAATGGAAAGCAGGAAGCTCTTGCAGAGTACAATGCAGAGATTTCTGATACAGAGTATGATATAGCACAGCTTGAAAAACTTGAAGCTGAGCAGGATGCACAGATTGCTGCTATTGAAAAACAGGCAGCAGCAAGAAGAGCAGCAGCAGAGCAGGCCGCCGCAGCGGCAGCCGCAGCTGCAGCATCAGGAAGTGCATCAGCAACTAATGCTACACCGGTTACAGTACCTCCTTCATATGGTGGTGGACAGTTCACATGGCCACTTCCGGGATATTACAGCATGGGTTCAGGATTCGGACCTAGAGTTGCTCCTACAGCCGGAGCTTCAACATTCCATAAGGGTGTTGATATTGGATGTCCACAGGGAACACCTATCGTATCAGCAGCTGACGGTGTTGTATCTTATGCAGGTTACTTTGGTGGCGGTGGTAATGCTATCATCGTAGATCACGGTGGCGGACTTTCTACAGTATATATGCATATGTCTGCATTTGCAGTTGGAGCAGGTACTAATGTATCAGCCGGAACAGTAATCGGATATGCAGGAAGCACCGGAGTATCAACCGGACCTCATCTCCACTTTGCAGTAAGAGTAAACGGAGCATATGTAGATCCTATGGGATATCTGTAGAATACACGATAGTAAATAATTAGATAATGAAAATAAAATGGCATAACCCATTGGGCTATGCCATTTTTGTTGTGCGCCTAGCGCGATTCTATTTTTGCTTTCTCTTTACTGCTTATCTTCTCCGATACCGTCGATTTTAATG
>ODAI013704264.1_pt1 | contig 10710 bp, 8 predicted proteins | sample 1539321 | NCBI WGS metagenome assembly ODAI01 (sample SAMN02144231, study PRJEB22623) | gut metagenome | biome: sheep rumen | host: Ovis aries | place: New Zealand | reverse complement strand
GTAAAGCGTGTTAAGGCTATCGTCAAGGGTACTCCTTGTCATATCTACGCTTGCTCAAGATGCCTGCGTTCAGGTAAGGTTGAGAGAGCTAACTAATTGCATTAGAATCTCAAAAAGCGCTCATCAAGAGCGCTTTTTTACTATCCGGATATATCAAGAAAGAAGGTATCGTTAATGAAAAAACGCATAAACGCCCTGCTTATCAGTACTATAGTATGCCTCTCTGCTGCCGCAGCATCAGGCTGTACAGTTGACATCGGAGGCAGCACTTCAAGCGAAGGCTCAGAAGTTGTAGTTGAAAAGAGCTCATCCGATGAAGAAACTACCGATATGGAAGAAACAACAGACGCAGAAGAAACCTCCCCATCAGAAGATCCGGATGTCACCAGCGGATCTGAACCTGTGACCGATAAAAAAGAGCTTCCCACCTACTCTGATATAGAGATCTTCCAGGAAAACGGTATCTTCCCAAGCGGTGAGTATATTCTCGGCGAAGAAATGCCTGAGGGTCTGTATCTTTTCAAGGCTGACCAGACCGGTCACGGCGTTGAGGGAGTGTACGCTGACCCTGATGAAAATAAACAGATATCCGCCGCATATGTCCACTTTGACGGTTCAAGGGTAGCTGAGCTGAAGGGCAAGGGATATGTTCATTTTTCATGGTGTACCGCCTATGACCTCTCCAAGCACCCGGAAATCGTAAACGACCCGTTTACAAGCTCAGGTATGTTCATAGTCGGAAGAGACATCCAGCCCGGCGAATATCACCTCATCCCAGATGAAGGTGAATACGGCGGCTACGCTGAATGGCACATCTATTCAAGTATCAACTGTATCGCTCCGGTAGAAAGAGCCTCCGGCTACTGTGCTGACGGCGACGATATCGGGAAGACCACCATCACTCTTAAAGAGGGCGAATTCCTCGAAACACAATTCTGCAAAGTTGCAGAATAAAATTACAGCCTCCGGTTTTAGTTCGGAGGCTGTTTTCATTTATTTTACATATTCTGAAAGTCCGGATATGTTTGCCTTCTTGACTGCATTTGCAATAACTCCGGCAATTTTATTTGCACCTTCCTCACAATAGTGAGTCAGATCGGTGGAGCCTGATACAGCTCCTGCAAGATGATAGGACTTTGCCTTATCGTATCCTATAGAGTTATAGTGATCCACTATAGCGCTGTTTACATCCACAAAAGGTACATTATACTTTGAAGCAAGCTTCTTGCAGGCATCGGTATAATTTGTATAGGACGCAACAAATTTTCCGTTTGAGTAGGACTTGCCGCTGAGTGTACAGGACATGAGCACAGGAGTTGCCTTCTTTGCAAGAGTATCCTTTATGAACTGTGTCATGTACCACTCGTATGAACCGGATGACGGATTATCCACATTTCCGCAGGTAGGAGCATATCTGTCAGCATTAGTTTTTCCTGCGTCGTTTATTGCAAACTGAATGAATACGAAGTCTCCTTCTTTGAGAACATCAGTGATCTCCTTGAAACGTCCCTCGTCGTAGAACTTCTTTGAGCTTCTTCCGCCTATAGACTTATTTACAACTGTAACATTGTCAGTGTAGTAATTGCCGGCATAGTATCCCCAGCCCTGCTGCGGAGCATATCTTGAACTGTAGCTCTGAGCAGTTGAGTCGCCTGCTATATATATCGCAGGTCTGTCGCTTACAGTACCGGGCTTTACCTCATTGGGGTCATAGGGCTGAGCAAAGGGCTCGTCTGTAAGAGTAAGGGTGATATAATCCAGGTTGGGTCCGCCCTGTCCTGCTACATGAGATACCATTTTAATTGTATTCTTTCCAGCTTTAAGAGGAAGAACTATTCCGTACTCTGCCCAGGTCGTCCAGTCGCCTGTTCCGGGGAATGACTGGAGCCATGTCATATCTGTTCCGCCGTTGACACTTATCATCATGCTTCTGTCAGCAGTTGAACCGTTTGCAAAACGGATATGGGTCATGTAGTTTCCGTCTGCTTCAACATTAACTGTAAATGTGATATTGCTGGTATCATTATTATCAAGGTTTATGTAGCCTTCCTTATCTGAGGAACCTACACCTGCGGTCTTGGTAAAGCCGCCGTTTGTAGACTCTATAACGCCCTCAGACCAGGTCTGATCCACTGCAAAATAGTATCCTGCATAGGGATCAGCTGAAGTAGTTGTAGTTATGGGCTCGGGTATAACATCCTCATACTCTATCTCAGGAAGAGTTTCCAACTTGAGCATGACCTTCTGGATAAAGAGTGCATCTGCCGGAGTTACGCTGCCATTTCCATCAACATCGGCATTTATCTTGCCCTGAGCTGTTATATGTGTAGGATCTGAGCCATCCTCGCCGTATTTATCGCCATTGGAAATTGACTGCATTATGAGCACTGCATCAGCCATGGAAACATTGCTGTCACAGTTTGCATTTCCGGGGAACTTCTTTATTCTGTGCTCTACAGGAGCAGAAGTAGTAGTTGTTGTAGTAACAGGCTCTGGTGCTGTAGTAGTTGTTGTCACGATCTGAGAAGTATAATCGGCTTTTTCGATTATCCATTTCTGACAGTTATTGCCGTTCACTTCCCACTGCTGGATATTTGCACCGCTGTTTGTGGATGCACTGGCTACCTCTACAGCGCAGGCCTGACGTGAAGCTCTTGTAAGGATAGTAACTGTACCGTCGTAATTATCCTTGAACTCATAGAACTGATCGCTGTAGCCGTTATTTTTAGCTGAGTTGATGTTGCCTCCGCTCACTCTGCTTCCGTCCTCAACATTGAGAAGGAATGTTTTTCCGTCAGCTAAATTTGAATATATGTAGTAGAGGTTGCCTGTAGCCTGCTTGATAGTCCATGTATTATGTGCTGCCGGAGCAGAAGCTCCCCACTGCTGGACATTGGCACCCTCCTCAGCCTTAGCGCCTTCAACCTCCATATAGAGTCCGCTGTTCACATTCTTGAACATATAGCTGACGCCCTCTTCAGGCACAAAAGGCTCATAAGGCTCTGCATTGCCGATAGTTACAAGGCTGTTCATTATTTCTGCAAGCTTCTGGGCACCCTTTTTGCTCTGGTGAAGATCATCACCTGTACCGTCTGCCTTTGTTGCATAATATGAAGCCATTCCGTTGTATCCGACTGAGAAGCCGAAATCCTGCCAGGCATTGAACAGATCAACGACCTGAACGCTCTGCTCTCTGCCTATCTGATCCAGTTCACCGCCGAACCAGCGTCCGCCAAGCTTACTGGACTGATTGAGATCACTTCTTCTGCCCTGCTGCTTTACAAGAATGACCTCCATGCCCTTGGCCTTTGAGCGCTTTACCATATCAGTTACGGTATTATAGTACTCAGTAGAATTTGAGTAGGTCCTATCGTTGATGCCGATAGCGATTATATATACATCTCCGGGTTTGCCGTAGGTCTCGATGGGAGCAAACTGTCCGGCATTGACAAAGCCCTTGGCATACTGTCCGCTGGCAGCCATATTTCTTACGATATATCCGGTGTTTTTGATATACCCGCCATAGAACTGTCCCCAGCCGTGCTGAGCAGAATCAGCTGTATTGTAGTAATTTGCTACTGTGGAATCTCCGCATATCCATACTGTCGGATTCATCACACCAGTAGTATTGAGCTGAGTTATCTCTATTGCACTCAATGAGAATGCAGTACCTGCTCTGCCCTCTGTGGCTCTGATATTGAGCTGACCGTCAGTTACAGGTATCTGGAAAGTTTCAACAGCATTATTTCCTGTAAGGTTCATAAGCTGGAGCATTCCCTCAGCAACAATGCTTGTTCTTGAGGTATTTCCGGTAGTGACCTTTATCTCGTAAAGTCCTGACGGAAGATCAACATTGAAGGTATTTCCCCCAGCAGTGCTCTTGAACTGTACTGCATCACTGAGAGCTCCCGAACCGGCAGCACTTACGTTTGCAACATTATTTGTCTGAGCAAAACCATATCCCCTTGAAGCATTGTATCCATCAGAAGCCGAAACCCCTGTAAATCCGGATGCTGCTCCGTTTCCGCCCAGATCGAATCGCCATGAAGAAGCTGCCTGCGCCTTCATAGAATTATCCGGCACCGCCTTTCCTACTCCTGCAAAAGCTGTGAGAGACAATGCAAGAGAAGCGACACCGCTGACTATTTTGTTCAGTTTCATATGTACGTTCCTCCAATTCCTAACAAAATAAGTACATTTTAGCTGATTTAATTATATCATTGGTTTGTTGCAAAGTCAATATTATTTGTATGTATTTTTCACTCATTTTTATGACTTTTTATCGCATTTTCCACCTGCGGCCATCCGGCTATGCAGAATAATATCCTGCTGCTCATTATAATGAACGCCATTCTGCACATTATCCGCTTCGGATGCTGTATAATGCCGGATGTCCTGAAAGAGACTCTGTAAATCAGGATGTATTTCTCCGGACATATTGCTATTTTATCGGTAATATGATAAAATAAATATATATAGCCATGCAGTCAGAGAGGAGGAAAGCTTATGAGTGAGAAAAAAGTCCACGCAGACCACCGCAAACGTATGCGTCAGCGTTTTCTCGATACGGGCGGTGCAGGCTTCAGCAGCCACGAGCTTCTTGAACTGCTGCTGTTCGGCTCAGTCCCAAGAATAAACACCAATCCCACTGCTCATAAGCTTATAGACCGGTTCGGGACCGTGGAAAATGTCCTTTCCGCTTCTGCTGACGAATTACAGAAGGTCGATGGCATAGGAGCCGCAAGCGCTCGTCTCATAAACGTTATGGGAGAAGCCTGTAGAAGATTCAGGGAGCGAAATTCCGATATCTTCTCTTTCAGCTCTGAGGAGGAACTTTTAAGCTATATCATAAGCCGCTCCGAAGCCTTTACAGAACCTGTCTGTATGCTGCTGTTCATAAGCTCCAATCTTACAATTACAGGCATCGAAACATTCCCCTTGTCCGAACTGATCGGGTCTCCAGCCCCTGAAAAAAGACTTTCAGGCTGTATGCTAAGGAATGACCGTGAGAGACTGACAGCAGTTTTTGTACATCCGGATTCTCCCCCTATCCCCTCAGCCAGCGACTACAGGCTGACAAAACTGATCGCAGAGATATCCGGATCTGTGGGGATAACTATGCTTGACTCAGTAATATGCGGATGCGGAAAAGTTTTCTCTATGCGCAGCAGCGGAGCTTTCAGCTTCCGTACAAGAGGAGGGCTGTTCTGAGATGAAGGATAAACCATTTTCCCGGGATGAGCTCTCTGCACTTCCGGATCAGGAACTGCTTACCCTGCTGCTTGAATGCTGCCGTATAAGTGAGGCAGAGAGCCTTTCAGCAGATATTATCGCCCGCCACGGCACCCTGGCCTCAGCCGCTACAGATGAGGTCCTTGCTCCTGACAGCGTTACCGCCTTGCTGAGACTGATCCCTGCTCTTAGCCGTAACAGTTCCGGAGCTGCACCTAAAAAGGCCTCCCTGTCAGATACATCAAGAGTGTCGTCCTTCTTCCGGAAACATCTCTCAGGTGCAGACAGCGAGCAGTTTATCGCAGCAGCTGCTGACAACTCGCTGAACTGCTCTGCGGTAATGCCTGCTGTCAAGGGTTCGCCTTCATCGGTAATACTCAGCTGCCGGAAAATAGCAGGATTCGCTATCGCCAGCGGATGTGATATCATATTTATCGCACACAGCCACCCAAACGGCACCGCTGCTCCGTCAGACGAAGATATCGACGCTACAAGGTCTGTGGTATCAGCACTTAAGCCCATCGGGATACAGCTTGCAGACCATATCATAATAGGCAGAGAGGACTCGGTATCCCTTCGCAAGCTATACGGAGATGAACTTTTCCAGACTCCTCCCCCAAACGGATACAGACTGACAGACTGATCTGTCTGCAAAATATTTGCAAAAAAACCGCTTCAGCATTTGACATATGCTCTCTGCAATGTTAAAATTATATCGGTAAAAAATGAGGCTCCGGCCGGAAAATCCAGCCAACGCTTCTGAACTATAAAGAACGAGGTAGAACTATGATAAATATACTCATTATTGAAGATGACCAGAATATCGCTAAAATGATAAAAGCCACACTTTCTATAGTGAATTATAACGGCACCTGCTGCTATGACGGCAAAAGCGGCGCTAAGGAGGCTATGAAGGGCACCTATGATCTCATCCTGCTGGATGTTATGCTGCCTGAGATGAACGGCTTCGAGGTAATGGATGCTATTAAAAACTGCGGAAGCCCTGTTATCTTCCTCACTGCTATGCAGGACGTTGCCGATAAGGTCAAGGGACTGAGACTTGGTGCTGAGGATTATATAGTCAAGCCCTTCGAGGCACTTGAGCTTCTTGCCCGTATCGATGTAGTCCTCAGGCGCTCCAATAAGACCCAGAATATCATAACCTATGGTTCACTTTCAGTGGACATCGCAAGCCATATCATCACTGACAACGGTGAACCCGTTCAGCTTACCCCAAAGGAATTCGAGGTCATAGTCTACTTCCTCCAGCACCAGGATATAGCTGTTTCAAGAGAGCGGCTGCTCTCTAATATATGGGGCTACGAATTTGAGGGTGAGAGCCGTACTGTTGATATCCATGTACAGCAGGTGCGCCGTAAGCTCGGCCTCAAGGACAAGCTCATCACTATCCCTAAGCTTGGATACCGCCTTGAAAGTCAGGATAAAACATGAAGCTCTGGCAAAAGATCTTCCTCAGCTCACTTTGCCTGATAATAGCTGCAGTAAACGTCATTTCCATCGTACTCCTCAATAACAGCCACAAGCTGATAATTGAGCGTGAGCAGTCCCACGCAATAAGAGAGTACGAATATTTTGCGGCTTCATTTGCAAACAGTGCGATCTATGAAAGACTGAGGTCAGAAAAAATAATCCTGAACGATAAAGAGATATCAGAAATTGCCACGGATATCGTCTCAGGCAGACCCAAAACACAGCCTGCCGCTATATACAGCTCTGAAAAAAAGCCTATCGCAGAAAGCGCTATGCCAGAGCTCTTTGAGCACGATGACCTTGAACGCTTTATCAGCAGTATCAGTTCAACATCAGATAACTACAATATCCGTGTTTTCAACTGCTCCGGCAAAAGATACATGGCGGTATGCTCCACTATAAAGGTCGAGGACAAGACATTCCTTCTTCTCACTGCCTCAGATGTATCAGAGATCTTTACCCTCAGAACAAAGCAGACCAACTTTGTCCGTCAGGTAGGTATGATCTCCGCAGCAGTTATCTCCCTTATCCTGCTTGTGACCGTTATCCTGCTCCTCAGGCCTCTCAGCAGGCTGAATACCTACACAAAGGCGATCGCAGGCGGAAACTACAAGATAAGGATACGCAAGCGTGGAAGCCGTGAATTCCGTGAACTTGCAGAAAACATGAACATCATGGCTGATTCCATACAGAGCAATGCTGCCCGCCTTGAAAAGATCGCTGAGGACAGACAGACCTTTATTGCAAATCTGGCACATGAGATGAAAACTCCTCTGACATCAATCCTCGGCTTTGCGGATCTTCTCAGGATAAAGAAAAATGTCAGTGACAAGGAACGTGTGGAATATGCCGGCACTATAGTCGAAGAGACAAAGCGCCTGCGCTCACTTTCAGGAAAGCTTATGGAGCTCATTGCTCTCGGCGGCACCGAAACTGAGAAAAAGCCTGTCAGCATACCGGGAATGATAAAGGACACAGAGACCTCCCTCCTGCCGCTGCTGCAGAAAAACTCAGTATCCCTCTCATGCCAGTGCGAGGATATCACTATCTCTGCTGATGAAGAGCTTTTCAAGTCACTGCTCTATAATATCATAGAAAACGCAGTCAAGGCCTCTGCTATCGGTCAGGAGATAAATATCAGAGCCGGTATGTCGGACGGAAATGCAGTCATTGCTATCACAGACCATGGAATCGGTATGAGCAAAGAGGATGCTAAAAAAGTCTTCGAGCCATTCTACATGGTGGATAAGTCAAGAAGCCGTAAGGCCGGAGGTGCCGGTCTGGGACTTGCACTTTGCGTGAAGATCGCTGAGCTCCACAATGCTGTCCTTACTCTTGACAGTACCCTCGGCGAGGGAACTACTGTATACATTATTATTTCAGGGGAGGAATGTCTGTGAAACATACTCTGACCTTCCTCGTTCTTCTTGCACTGATACTTTCTATAGGCTATTACAGTGCAGGATTTTCAGAGCTTACCCTGAAAAATAACGAAAATAAAAGCATAAAGCTCACCAGAGACGATTCCGAATCAAATGCTGTTTTTTTCAGCGGAAGTGAAAACGGATTTGATCCTATGAGTCTTGTTGTCCCATGCAGCCCGGATCAGGAAACAGCCCCTGATATCAGAACAGATATCGCCGCTGCAATGATAGCTGTTCTCAGCAGATATACTCCTAAAAACGAGTACATAAAGGGCACAGAGATCCCTATAGAAATGGCTATGAAAAGGAGCAGCAACAATTATATCTATACTGAAGGATATTCATATATCAACCCATACGGAGATGAAAGAGTTCTTGACTGTATATTGGATGCTGATGACTTCGATATAGTGTACATTCGCTACAGATCAGCCCAGGAAAGCGAGCCTGACCCGATACAGGCCAAAAATGCACTTGAAAAGTTCAGCGGTTTTTCAGATGATGTCGAAAAAGATTATGATATGATAAATGATTTTATGTCCAATTTATCATTGTTGATCTCTGACTCGGGTTATGCTGATTACTGGGATCTCAGAAATAATTACGGCTACAGCATCACATATTCCGACTTCGATGCTTTATATGCCTGTTTAAATGGTCTTTATGACACGGCTGAAACTATACAGCAGTCTTCAAATCTCCTTACACGCTTCTTTTCATACTCCTGTATATTTGCACTTTTAACTGTTTTAGAAGAGGGACCGATTCCAGATGATTACTACGATACGAACCGAACTTACTATATTACAGGCGGTACCGGAACAGCACCGCTGGTGCCGTATATGCTCTCTGAAACGGAGCCGGAATATACTCTGTTGGGAGACAGCATTTTTGAAACTATAAGCTTCAGACACTTAAAGCTCATTACTATATACAGTATAAGCGATGAATGCATAGAGGGATACTATGCTGATCTTACATAGGAGGCAGGAATATGAAACAAAAGATATTATTCGCAGTCCTCCTCATCCTTACCATTGCTGCCGGACTTAAATTCACTTCTCTGACAAGCAGTATCATCAGCAAAAACGATGATAACAATACCGTCATCTCTAAAGATGATATAAAAAGTGATGCTGTATACATAAATTCCTCAGATACGTTCTCTTTTGAACCTTACTCAATTGTAGAAAAGGAATCTGCTGTGCCGCTCATTACATATGACAAGCCTGTCGGAAAAATTTATATGTCTGATATAATAAATGAACTGTTCGTTTATTACAGCTCTTATTCCGAGCTTACAGCTTTCAACCGTCCCGCAGGAAAAAGTCTGACAGACTCTGTCATGGTCGATAAATACGATCTGGCATATACAGAGAAATTCCCATACTATAATAACAATGGAGACCTGAGATACGTCGACTTCATAATTACAACATATAGTTTTGAATTGGTCTATCTGAATTTTTATGATGATACGAATATCCAGCTCAGCGGCTCTGATATAGAAAAAGGAGTCAGCAATGCTGAAGAATACCTGTATGATTTTGCAGATTCTCTTAATAATGTTGATGTTATCAGCTGGCTTTTTGCTGACCCTTTAAAATATGATGAATTAGATGAAGATATATGGAGCAGCAAGGAATGGTCCGATTATTATGAAAAGTATGAAATAAACGATGAGGATCATCCTGACCGGGACTCTGTAAAAAACAGTTTACATACGACTATTTCAGCTGTTTCAGATTACATATATTCAAATGAAAGCGCTGAAAAAGCTGACCCGTATTCCAGATTTTTCCGGCATTTCTCTTTACCATCTGTCATATCCTACAGATTCTGGTCAAAACTTCCTGAAGGTGAAGAATTTACTGATGAATACGGAATATATCATGATTCAGTTGAAGCATGGATGAATATAACCGGAGCTGAAAATATTATCTATGCTTTAAATACACCTTCATCTGAAGATAATGATGCGCTTAAGATAACAGAATATTCAGCTCTTAAAGGGCGAATTTACCAGGTAGTTTCCACGCAGTACAAAAAAAGGCTCATAATTATTTTCAACCCGAAAACTCAGCTTGTTGAAGGAATATTCTCGGATATCACATGGTAAAAAAATGGACGCACAATGTGCGTCCATAACTTTTTTATTCAGAGGATCATGCAAGAGCAGCCTTAAGAGCTTCTACTCTGTCTGTCTTTTCCCATGCAACACCAAGATCCTCACGGCCCATATGTCCGTAAGCAGCAAGCTGTCTGTACTGAGGCTTTCTGAGGTTGAGCATCTCGATGATAGCTGTAGGTCTGAGATCAAATACCTTTGATACAGCATCTGCAAGCTTGTCCTCATCTACCTTGCCTGTGCCGAATGTGTCAACAAGTATTGAGATAGGCTTAGCAACACCGATAGCATATGAGAGCTGTACCTCACACTTGTCTGCAAGGCCGGCAGCAACGATGTTCTTAGCGATATATCTTGAAGCATATGCAGCACTTCTGTCAACCTTTGTCGGGTCCTTACCGCTGAAAGCTCCGCCGCCGTGACGTGAATATCCGC